>Ga0209777_10000195_pt1 | contig 107603 bp, 98 predicted proteins | sample FrelakmetHBP12HB_FD_187147 | JGI IMG/M metagenome (GOLD analysis project Ga0209777, IMG submission 187147) | Freshwater lake sediment microbial communities from the University of Notre Dame, USA, for methane emissions studies -HBP12 HB (SPAdes)... | ecosystem: Environmental > Aquatic >...
CCACCGCTGGCGCAGCGGGCCCCGAGACTGGAAGGCGGCCATGACCCAGTTCGCGATCCTCTACCCGGACCGCTTCATCCTGGAGAGCTAGTCATCGGCCCACACACAGAAATCCGGATAGGGCCCCTACACCCTGTCTCATCGCTTCTGCTTCACCCCCCGAAACGTCCCCATCTGAAACACCGTGCCGCTGCTGCTGCTGGTGTACCAGATCTCGCCCGCCAGCGTGTCGCCCTTCAGCATTCCGCGCAGATCCATCAAACCGTCCCCCTGCGGCGTCACGAAGTGCACGATCACGCTGTCGCCCGGCAGCGGCCACCAGGCCGCGGCCTGCCCCGTCCGGCCACGCGGCGCGCGCGTGTACCCGGGAATATTGACCGTCGCCACGAGCTGCGTGCTCGACGCGGCCGTGGCATCCGGCGCCGCCAGGGGTTGGAAGTCCAGCCGGAGGCCGACAACCGGTGTCGGGGACGGACGCCGCCGCCGGGGCGTGGACGGCTGCGAGAGCTTGAGATCGGTAGTGAGGACGTAGCTGCCGGTCGCGCGGTGTAGCGCGACCACCGGCGCGGAAGGATTCACGGCCGGAGCGACCGGGCCGGCCGGGGCGGCCGACGGTTCCGCGGCCCGGTGAGCGCAGCCCACCAGCAGGCCCACTGTCAGCCACGCCACTCCCCGACCCCGACGCCGGCGCACCCCGATGCTCACCGGCGCGGCAGGCTATCGAGGGTGAAGATGGTCGCCGTCGCCGGCTGCTCCTCGCGCTGCAGCCGCCGGGCCACACGCTCCGCCTGCCGCAGTGCCCGAATCACGTTGAGGCCGATCACCTTCTCGACCTCGGCGTCGCTGTAGCCGCGCCGGATCAGCTCGGCCGTGAGCCTGGGGAAGCCGCTCACGTCCTCGAGCCCTTTGGGCGCGCAGTCCATGCCGTCGAAGTCGCTGCCGTAGCCGATGTGGTCGATGCCCGCCACCCGGCGGATGTGATCGATGTGATCCGCGACCATCGCGATCGAGGGCGGCGGTGGCGCGGGGTGCGCAGCCGACCACTGCTGCACCGCCGCGCGAACCGCCGTGCTGTCCGCTCCGTACTGCTGCCGCGCGCGGACGAAGACGGCGCGCTGCTCACGGCTGTAGCGCACCGCCATCGAGTCCACGAACGGGCAGTAGAAGTTGACCATCACGACGCCGCCGTTCTTCGGCAGCATCCGCAGGATGTCGTCGGGCACGTCGCGCGGCACGTCGGCCAGGGCCCGCGCCGAGGAGTGCGAGAAGATCACCGGCGAGCGGCTGAGGCGCAGCGTCTGGGCCATGACCGAGTCGGAGACGTGCGCGAGATCCACCAGCATGCCGAGCCGGTTCATCTCGTGCACTACCGCCCGCCCGAACGGCGTGAGACCGTGGTGGGTCGAGTCGTCACCCGCCGCGTCCGCCCACGCCAGCGTGGCGAAGTGGGTGAGCGTCATGTAGCGCGCGCCGAGGTCGTAGTACATCCGGAGCAGCGGCAGCGAGTTCTCGATGACGTGCCCGCCCTCCATCCCGATCAGGACCGCAATCTTCCCCTGGCGGTGGATGTGCACAATGTCGTCCGCGGTGCGAGCCAGCGCGAACACCTTGGGGTAGCGCTCTGGCATCCGTCGCACGATGTCGATCTGCTCCAGCTCGATGCGGGCGGCGTCGGCCGGGATCATCTCCGTCGGCACCCAGGTGGACCAGAACACCCCGCCTACCCCGCCCTTTCGGAGCCGGGGAATGTCCGTCATCAGCGTCGGCTGCGGCCGCGCGATGTCCATGCTGTCCCACGAGAACACCACCCGGCCGATGTCGGTGCTGTCGAAGCTGTCGCTGCCGCGGGTGCGGAGCTTCCACGGCAGGTCGTTGTGCCCGTCGATCATCGGCACGGCCCGGTGCAGGCGCAGGGCGTGACGGATCAAGGCCGAGTCGGTCTGGGCGGAGAGCGGTGCCACCGCCAGGGGGAGCAGCGCGAGGAGGAGTGTGGGTCGCATGGGCGGGACGATACCAACGCGTCCCACCACGCACAACGGGCGGCCGCTGGCCGCCCGTGCGCACTGCAGGCCTCCGGAAGGCCTACTGGAAGACGAGGGCGGACGGGGCGAACACGACGCTGGCGTTCGCAAAGATGTCGAGGAAGCCCGCCAGGATCTCGACGATCGCGATCTGCTGGGCGATCGTCAGCGCCTGCCCGCTGGCATTCGTGAACGTCGGGGCCGATTCCGAGCCGCTTACCGTCGCCCAGATCACGCCGTTGAACTTGAAGGTCACGTTGACCGTGCTGTCGGAGGGAGTCTCGCTCGCGATCCCCGTCACGTCCACCGTGGTCCCGCCGCGCTGGTAGTGGTCGTTGAGCTGCAGCGAGTGGGCCTGGGCGAAGCCGCTGTCCACCATCTGTATCCACACCTGCGCCCCGGTGGCGGCGCTCAGGGTGTCGTAGATCCGGAGTGTGCTATCCACCGTGTTGAGGGCGTTCGACAGGCCGAATGTGACCTGGTGGTTGGTGGTGTCCATGATGTAGCCCGCCGCGGAGAGGGTGAAGCTCCCCGTAGTGCGCACGCCGTTGATGGCGTAGCTGGCCAGCGTCTGCCCGCCCGCCTGCCTCGGGTCGCCGTACAGCATCTTCACGCCGAGCGTATTGGCCTGGGGCGTGCTCTGGTCGACGAGGTCGATGCTGCCGATGGGCAGGAGCGGTACCGAAGGCATGCTGCTTCCCGCGGCGACGTAGTACAGCCAGAAGCGAACGCCGGCCGCCGGCGCGCCGCTCACGGTCGAATCGATCCGGTAGTGGCCGCCGCCGGAGGTATCCCACACGAACGTCCTGCCGAGCACGTTCGCCGGGAACAGCGCCAGCGGGGCAGCCGGGGCCCGGGCGCCCAGGCGCTGCATCAGCTCGAGCATGGCGCCCCGTGAGGGACCCCGCGTGGGCGCGGACGCCGGCGCCGACCCGGCAGCGGGCGCGCTGAGTGCGAACGACGACGACAGCGCGTTGAGGCTCTGGAACCCGACGCCGGCCGTGAAGGCCGTGCTCAGCCCGCCGATGTCGGCGGCTACCGCGACCGGATCGGTGGCACCGGGAGACGTGCTCTCGCTGCAGGCGCCTGCAGCGAGCGCCGCAGCGAGGGCCGACACCATGAACAGGCGGTCAAGTTTCCTCATTGGCGCTCTCCCTGAAAGTACTCCGAAGCTTACTCGGGAGCGGTGCCGGGCGGCAGGCGCAGCGCGATGTGCGCGGCGCCGGCGGCCACCGGCCACAGCGGCGTCACCGATTCGCCCTGCACCGTCCGCTCGAGACCACGCTCGGACTTCGCGACGGTTTCGATCGCGAATCGCCACAGTGCCGCGGGAGGATCGAGATCGAGATCCAGCGGTGCGGCGAGGGACAGCTCGGGAGCGAAGCGGCCGCCGTGCTGGAAGGCCCGGGTGTCCCAGCGATAGGCCACCGCCAGCGTGCCGTCCGGAGCGACACGGATTCGCTTCTCCAGCCACGGATCGCCCGCCGGCGCCTCGAGGATCACCTCCACCGCTCCGGCGCTCAAGTCGATCCGGTGGCGCATCGCCGTCCGCGCCCACGAGACGAGCGGCGTGTAACGGCCCGCCGCATAGTCCTCCGACGTCAGGTCGCCCGGCAGCAGGCGGTCGACGAACAGCGCGCGGTCGTCGACGTCGTACGGGGGATGCTCCGAGAGGGACACACCCTGATGCACATGCGCCGGCGGCTGCAGCTCGTGGTAGGCCTCGGGACGCCGGGTCAGCGCGTTGGCGTAGTTAGTCAGCGTCTCGAAGGCCGTGTAATCCTCGACTGCGCCGCCGCGTGCGGGCGCGATCACGACCGAGCAGCGGCCCGAGTGCACCCAGATCTCCTCGTGTCCGTCGAGGTCGAGGTCCACCAGCTCGACCTCGAGCTTCTTCCCGCGCCGCAGTGCCTGTTCCGCGATGGCGAGGTTGCGCCACAGCGCGGCCCTGAGGTGCGGCAGGTACAGTCCGCCGAACACTCCGTGCCAATACGCGTCGTTGCATTGCGCGCGCCCGATGGCCCGGCGCGCCGCCACGAGGTCCACCTTCCGGCCGCCGCGGCCGGGGGCGAGCGCGCGGTGCAACGCCGAGAGGGCGAGCATCTTCTTGTGCATCCGGTTCGCCTCCGGATAGCGCACCAGGAAGTTGCGCCAGTGGGTCCCGCGAACGAGGGCGCCGTCGGGCCCGGCCATCCGGTGCTCTCCCAGCTCACGCTCCAGGTGGGCGAGCCGCGTGGCGGATTCGGGAGGGAGCGCCCACCGCTCCATCTCGCTGTACGACGCCGACGGGAGATACGCCAGGCCGCCGCTCGGCACCTCGGCCAGCGCGCCCGCGCAGGTCACCAGCTTGAGATCGCCGCGGCCGACGGCGGAGCCCATCACCTCGAGGAACTCGTCGAGCCAGCCGCGCTCGAACACCCAGGCCTTGGTGCCCGGCCAGCCGCCGAACTTCTCGCCGTCGTCGGCGAGCACGGCGAGGCGATGACCGGCGGCACGCAGCTGCTCCAGGTAACCAAGGATCTCCGCCGGCGGCTTGAACGGGACGAGGTAGCGCAGCCGTTCGTCGATCGGGAAGAGCGCCAGCGGGCGGCCACCGCCCTCCGTCCAGAACGGCGCGTGCAGCCGCTGGCGCGGGAAACCGGTCACCAGGAAATGCCGGTCGTCCACCAGCGCGTAGCGCACGCCGGCGGCCGCCAGGTCGGCCGCCAGGTCCGGTTCCCAGACGCGCTCGGTGAGCCACAGGCCCCCCGCCTGTGCCTCCGAGCCGAACCGGCGGCCGATGGCGTCCCGCATCCAGCCGATCTGCTCGACGCGGTCCGCGCGCGGCAGTGCCATCAGGATCGGCTCGTCGTAGCCGGAGAGCAGCAGCTCGACCTTCCGGTCGGCTACCAGACGGCCGATCAGGTCCAGGAAGGGCGCGTCGTGCCCCTCCAGCCACTCGAGGAGCGGGCCCGAGATGTGGAGGGTAAGCGGCGTGAACCCGCGGGCCGCGAGCCGCTCCAGGAAGGGGCGGTACGCCTCGCGCACGTGCTGCTCGACCACGTGATCGAAGTTGCCTACCGGCTGGTGGATGTGGACGCCGAAGGCGAAGCGGAGCGGTTCCGTCACGGCGCCACCGCGAAACCGAGGCGTTTCGCCACCGCGGCGAGCGCCTGACCCTCCGCAGCGGAGAGGACGCCGCGCACCCGATCGAAGGCGGTTTGCACCTCATACGGTGCGGCGCGCCCCGCCAGCTCCAGCAGGTCGAGCAGGTCGAGCACAGCCGCCACGGCTGCGTCCGACCGGTCCCTGGCGAGCGCCTCCACGCGCGCGAGGAGGCCGCGGTCGATCACCTCACCGAGCGACGCCCGGCCCTCGCACAGCGCCGCGTTCTCCTCCGGCCGGAGCGCGCGCCGGGCGAGCGACGCCACCAGCGCCTGAGTCACGGCCTCGCGCTCCCGCTCGGTGAGGTCCGCCAGCGTCAGGCGCACCACCGCACCCGGGCCGGCGGGCGCCGCCGCAACCTCGAAGCGCCAGCCGTCGAGCGGCTGCACGCCGACGTCGAAGTCCGCGGCCCGGCCGGTCCGGCGCTGCACCACGTGCACCCGGTCGTGCGCGCCGCTCACGTCGTAGTCGTAGAGGCGCTCGCGGGCGGCGGCCGGTGCGAAGCGGAGCAGCGCGGCATAGCTCGCCGCCACCCGGGCGGGGGGCGACACGCGCGGCCGCGCCGACTCGAGATAGATGCGCCGGCCATCGCCGACCGCGGGATCGTTGCTCGCAGTTGCCGCGAGCCGCTGGGCGAATCCCGCCCCGAGCTGCTCCCCCTCCGGCCCCGCCAGCTCGATCGCGCGCGCCCCGTAGCGCATCGCCTGCAGGGGCTCGAGCCCGCCGATGTCGTCGAAGAACCAGGCGCAGGAGGTAAAGAGCGCCAGCGTGTCCCCCTCCAGCTCGAGCAGCTCGCGCGCACGCACCGCCTCCTCATCCGTCAGGGCGCGCCTGGCCTGCGCCGTCACGAGGTCGGTGACCGCGTCGCCACCCTCGGCCCGTGCCGCGCCGTAGGCGTCGCGCGCAGCCCAGGGATCCCGGAGCAACGCGCCCGCCTCCCGCTCGAAGATCCCGTGCAGCTCACCCGCCAGCCACTCCACCGCCGCCCTCAGCGGCGCGCGCCACCGCTGCTGCCAGCCCTTCTCCGGCGCGACGCGGCAGCCGCAGTCGCTCCGCCAGCGCTCCACCCCGTGCGGGCAGCTCCACGAGCTGGGCGCCACCAGCTCGACCGCATCCACCGGCGGCCGCGCCGCCAGGAACGCGGCGCAGTTGGTCACCGCCGCGTCGGGTCGCTGCGCCAGGACCTCCAACACCCGCGCCAGCGCCATTTCGGCGAAGCGGTGATGGTGGCCGAACGTTTCTCCATCGGTGGCGAGCGATATCAGCGCCGGCCCGCCCACGCCGTCACCCATCAGTCGTCCCGCCCAGGCGAACGCGTCCTTGATCAGGGGCCCGAAGGCCACGTCGTGCGACAGCGGGCCGTCGTAGATGAAGAGCGCAATCTCCCGCCCGCCGCGCGTGCGGTAGCGGCCGGGCAGGCCGCCGGCCGGCACGCGCCTGACCTGGTGCGGCGCGAGAATCGTGAACCGGATGCCGTGGGCCGCGATCACGTCCAGCGTCTCGTCGTCCACCGCGGTCTCCGGCAGCCACATCCCTTCCGGATCCCGTCCGAAGCGGCGGCGGAAGTCGGCGATTCCCCAGCGGACCTCGGTGGCCTTGTCCCGCCGGCTGCTCAGCGGGAGGATCACATGATGGTAGGGCGCCGCAATCGCGTTCCCGTAGCCCAGCCGCTCCCGGCTGCGGCGGTCCGCGTCGAGCACCCTCTCGTACGTCGCCGGCGCCTCCTGCGCCATCCATTCAAGCAGGGTCGGGCCGAAATCGAAGCTGATTCGCTCGAGGGTGTTGACGATGTGCGCGATGCGTCCGGCGGCGTCGGGGACCCGCGCCGCCGTCACCGCGCGATAGCACTCCTGCTCGATCCGCCGGTTCCAGTCGTGATCGGGCGCGGCGGTGGATTCGGTCTCCACGTAGCCGAGCCACGGGTTCTCGCGCGGCGGCTGATAGAAATGTCCGTGAAGGACGACCGACCGGACCGCCATCAGGCTGCCGCGCCCACTCCGCCGCGTTCCAAGGCTCCCGCGACCTGCGCCAGCACGTCGGGGAACAGCGCGTCGCGGCGCTGCAGCTCCTCCGTGATGCCGCGCGCCTGGGCCGGGATCACGGCGCCGCGCGCGGCGTCCTCGAGTACGGAGACCAGTAGCTCCGCGTCGCCGGCGTGCAGCGTGAAGCGCCGCTCCGCGTAGTCGGTGACCGCGCCGGTCGTGATGATGAACTGCCAATCGGAGGCCTGGGCCAGGAGCAGCTCCCGCGCGGCCTGCGCGAGCACGGGATGCACTTCCGGCAGTGCCAGGGCCAGCGGCGCCACATTCCAGAAGCGATCCTCCAGGCGCCACAGCCGTTCCCAGGTCCACGCCGTCTGGTCGTTGAGCCACATCCCGTCGTCGCCGCCCGCGCCCCAAGACCCGGGGACCAGCTCAATCGTGATCCTGGGTGGATGCCGGTCGAGATGCTCGGACGCGGTCACCGCTCGCACCCCGTGCCCGTTCGTCAGGTCGCGGTAGACGGCGGCGAGGAAGTCCACACCCTCGAACCACCAGTGCCCGAACAACTCGGTATCGAACGGCACCGCGATGACGCCGTCGCCTCCGGTCTCGCCCGTCGCCCTGATGCTGGAAAGCAGCGAGGCGAAGTGCGATGCGTGCAGTGCCGCCTGGGCAAGCGCCGCGGACGGGTCGTAGGGCCGCTTGGCGCCGAGGTCCGAGTTCGCCGCGCTCACCCGCCAGAACTTCAGGCCACCCGGCCAGCGGATCTTGTGGAACTCGAGATACCACCCGTCGCCGGGATAGCCGAGATCCCGGCTCCACACCTGCATCGACGATCGCGGATCGCGTACCATCACCGCGACCCGGCCCGACCCGCCGGCCGAGCCCGCGAGGTACGCACGGTAGGGCGTGCGATGCACGCCGTCGCCTCGATGGCGCGACTTGTCGCGCCGCTTCGCGCCGAAGCGCTCCACGCCGATCGGCACCTCGGCATAGCCACCCAGCGCGCTCCCCGCCTGCGCCAGGTGCGCATCGGTGAAGAAGTAGCGGAAGCCCGCGCCGGCTAGGTGCTCCTCGGTACCCGCGCGCGGCCCGGGATGCGGCGCGCCGGCCGGCTGCCACCAGCCCCGCGGCCGGTAGGCGCACTCCGGCAACCAGCAGCCGGCGCTCGCGCGCCCGAACAGCCGCCGATGCTCGGCCTGCGCCACCCCCAGCTGCAACCGGATGGATTCCTCCCGCGCCAGCAACGGCAAGTAGCTGTGGGTCGCCGCGCAGGTCATCACCTCCACCTGCCCCGCCGCCTCCAGCCGCGCCAGCGCGGCGACGATGTCCCGGCCCTCCGCCTCGAACCGGTCCCGCAGCCGGCGGAACCGCGCCTCCCAGAAATCCACCAGCGGCAGCAGCGCGGCGTCGCCGGTCTCCGGCAGCGTGCGCCTGGCCTCGCGGCACGCCTCGAGGCGCTGGCCGATGAAAGTGTCCAGCTCGGAGCCGAAGACAGGATCGACGAGCTGGTTCGCCAGCACCGGCGACACGCTCACCGTCACCGGGCAGCGCACGCCACGCGCCGACAGCTCGCTCACCTTTTCCACCAGCGGGAGGTACGTGTCGAGCGCCGCTTCGCACAACCAGTCGCTGCCGTGCGGCCAGCGCCCGTGATGCAGCACGTAGGGGAGATGACTATGGAGAGCGAGAACGAAATCCACGCGTCCGCCTATCGCCCCGCCGGCGCGGCGGCGAGGATGCGCCGGTACACGCCCGCGTACTCGGCCGCGGACTGTTCCCAGCTGAAGTCCTGCTCAATTGCATGCTCGACCAGCCACGCCCAGCGCGCGGGCGCCTGGTACATCTCCACCGCCTGGCCGACCGCTTCCGCCAGCGCGGCCGGCGTGTACGCATCGAACAGGAAACCAGTCTGGCCGTCCTCGATGGTGTCGGCCAGTCCGCCCACCCGCCGAGCCACCGGCAGCGTGCCGTAGCGCTGCGACGACATCTGGGTGAGCCCGCACGGCTCGTACAGCGAGGGCACCAGGAAGATATCGGCACCGGCCATGATCCGCCGCGCCCCCCGGTCGCTGAACCCGAGCCGCACGCCGACCCGCTGGTGCGACCGGGCGGCGATCGCCGTGAGGGCCGCCTCGTAGCGCGGCTCGCCGCGCCCCGTGAAGACGAATTGCGCGCCGTCGGCGAACAGCGGCGCATTGTCGATCAGCAGGTCGAGGCCCTTCTGCGCCACCAGCCGCGCCGCCATGCCGACCAGGGGGACGTTGTAGCGTTGGGGGAGGCCGTAGGTGCGCTGCAGCGCCGCCTTGCACCGGCGCTTGCCGGAGAGGTCATTGGCCGAGTAGTTGGCCGTCAGATGTGGATCGGTCGCGGGGTCCCACGTTTCCACGTCGATGCCGTTCACGATCCCGGCCAGCCGGTCGCCCAGCGCCATGAATGCATCGTGCAGCCCGAAGCCGCCCTCCGGAGTCATGAGCTCCCGCGCGTGAGTGGGGCTCACCGTCGTCACGAAATCGGCGAACGCCATCCCGCCCTTGAGGAAATTGACGCGCCCGTACCACTCGAGCAGCCGCCAGTTGTAGAGCCAGGCCGGCAAGCCCACGACGTGCAGCAGCTCCTCGGGGAAGTGTCCCTGGAACGCCGCGTTGTGGACGGTGAGCACGGCCCGCGCGTTGTCGTAGAACGAGTGCCCGGCGAACCGGGTCCGCAGGTACACCGGCACCAGCGCCGCGTGCCAGTCGTGGGCGTGGATCACGACGGGCGTGTTGGTGATCCGCGGCAGCGCGGCGAGCGCCGCCTGCGCGAAGAAGGCGAAGCGAAAGCCGTTGTCGGGGTAGTCGCTCCCGAGCGCGCCGTAGGGGCCCGCACGGTTGAAGTACCCGTCGTGCTCGATGAAGAAGACCCGCGGCGCGCGCGGCGAGGCCGGCACGCGGTACAGCCGCGCCCACTCGACGCGCGGTCCGACCTCGACCGGGAACGGCCGGCCGACGGGCAGCAACTCCTTGGCGACCCGGCGCACCGAGCGGTACAGCGGCAGGATCACCGCCGTCGGGACCCCGGCGGCGGCCTGGAACCTGGCGAGGCCCGCGACGGCGTCCGCCAGGCCCCCGGTGTGCGCGTAGGGCGTGTACTCCGCCACCACGTGCACCACACCGACCGGACCGTCGGCGCTCGAGCCCAGCGGCAGGGGCGGCGGCGCCGCGGCTCGCCAGTGGGCGGGACGAGCAGCCCCGAACGAGGCGCCCATCACGGCATCACTAGGCAGTCGGGGGATCGTCGCCCGGGGCCTCGGCCCTGAGCGCCGGTGCGTAGTACGCTTTCACGTACTGCTGCACCATCCGCCTCGCGGTGAAACGCTCCCCCACGGTCCGCAGCGCTTGCTTCATCTTGTCCACCCAGCCGTGCGGCACGCCGTGCGGGTCGCGGTCGTAAAACAGCGGCACGACCTCGTCCTCGAGCAGGCTGTAGAGCTGCTCTGCGTCCCAGTCGTCGCCGTCCCCGCCCTCCGGCGCCGGCTTGATCGCCCAGCCGTTGAGACCGTCGTAGCCCTCGAACCACCACCCGTCGAGCGTGCTGAGCTGTGGGACCGCGTTCAGCGCGGCTTTCATCCCGCTGGTGCCGCACGCCTCGAGCGGCGGCCGCGGCAGGTTGAGCCACAGATCCACGCCCTGGATCATCCGGTGCGCCAGGTGGAGCTCGTAGTCCTCCAGGAACGCGACCCGCCCTTCGAGCCGCGGGTCGCGGGAGAACTGATACACCTGCTGGAGCATCTTCTTCCCATCCTCGTCCGCCGGGTGCGCCTTGCCCGAGAACACGATCTGGACGGGGCGCCAGGTGTTGATCAGCAGCTTCCGCAGCCGCTCGATGTCCCGGAAGATGAGCGTGGAGCGCTTGTAGGTGGCGAACCGCCGCCCAAAGCCGATGGTGAGCGCATCGGGGTCCAGGAGCGTGCCCGCGCCGACGACGTGCGCCGCCTCCTTCCACTCGTCCGACCAGCGGCGCCGCGCCTGCTCGCGGATGAAGGCCATGAGGACGTTCTTGAGCTCGCAATGCACGAACCACAGGACCTGGTCGTCGATCGTGAGCACCTGCGCCCATAGCGACGGATCGTCGAGCCGGTTGCCCCAGTCGGGGCCCAAGTGGTTGTCGAGCAACGCCATCATCCGGTGCGACATCCAGGTCGCGAGGTGCACACCGTTGGTGACGTGCGAGATCGGCACCTGGGCGGTCTTGCGGCCCGGCCACAGGTCGTGCCAGATCCGGCGCGACTCCTCGCCGTGCCGCTTGGCGACCCCGTTGATGCGGCTCGACAGCCGCCCCGCCAGCACCGCCATGTGGAACTGCCCATGGTCGCGCTTGGGATGGTAGCCGAGGCGGAGGAACGCGTCGCGGTTCACGCCCAGCTCCTCCCACACCGGGCCGGTGCACTGCTCGACCAGCTCGTGCGAGAAGATGTCGTGCCCCGCCGGCACCGGTGTGTGGGTGGTGAACAGCGACGTGGCGCGCACCTGGTGCACGGCCTGATCGAACGGCATCCCCTGCGCGGTGCATTCGCGCAGCCGTTCCACCAGCATGAACGCGGCGTGCCCCTCGTTGGCGTGCCAGGTGCCGGGGTCCACGCCGACCGCGCGCAACACGCGCACGCCACCGACGCCGAGGGCCCATTCCTGCTTGAGGCGCTGTTCGGGGCCGCCCGCGTACAGCCGGCTGGCCAGCCCACGGTCGGCGGGATCGTTCTGCTCGAGATCGGTGTCGAGGAGATACACCGGGACGCGGCCGACCTTCATGCGCCAGGCGCCGATATGCACCGGCCGGCCGAAGGCCCGCACCACGGCGAGCCAAGGCTGGCCGTCCGGCCCAGAGAGCGACTCCAGCGGCCCCATCTGGGGATCGAACCGTTCGTCCGTGTCCTCCTGCCAGCCGTCGAGCGAGATCCGCTGGTCGAAGTAGCCCTGGGTGTAGAGCAATCCGACCGCGACGAGCGGCACGCCCAGATCGGACGAAGCCTTGCAGTGATCCCCGGCCAGGACGCCGAGGCCGCCGGAGTAGATCGGCACGGAGTTGTGGAGCCCGAATTCCGCGCAGAAATAGGCGACGGTGCGCTGGTTCAGGTCCGGGTAGGTCTGCGCGAACCAGGTGCCGAGGTTGGAAGTCGTCGCCCGGAGATCGCTGACCACCCGGTCGTACACCTGAAGGAACTTGGTGTCCCGGGCGCACGCGGCCAGCCGCTTGGGATCCACGCGGCGCAGCTGCTCCAGCGGATTGTGTCGCGTCAGGTGCCAGAGCGGGCGGTCCAGCAGGCGGAAGAGCGCGCGCGCATCGCGGTTCCAGCTCCAAGCGACGTTGGTGGCGATCTCTTGGAGCGCGTCGATGCGCTCGGGCAGGTAGGACGCTGCGACGGTAGACCGTTTCATAGACCCTAGCAAATAACCGGATGGGCGACTTCCCGCCAGCCGAGTCGACGCCGCCTATTCCGAATCGTGGACTCCCTTGAGCTCACGCAGCGCCCCGGCCACGTAGCGGCGCGCCACCTTCTTCCGCCACCCCAATGCCAAGTCCGTGTTGTCCATAGGCTTGGCGTGTGCCGCCGCCGCCTCGGCGAAGGCCTCGACGACGTCGTCGCTCAGGTGTTTGCCAACCAGCTGCGCGCACTCCGGCACGAGGACGGGACGCGAGGCGACGGCGCCGAGCACGACGCGCGCGTCACTCACGACGTTCCCTTCCCCGAACCGCACCGCGGCCGCCACCCCCAGCACCGGAAAATCGAACGAGCCGCGGCGCCGCAGCTTCCAATACGTGCTGCGCCAGCTCCCGTCGGCGGGCGGCAGATGCACCGCCGTCAGGATCTCGTCGGCGCGCTTGGTGAGGTAGGTCATCCCATCGTCGGTGTACAGCTCCTCCAAGGGAATGTCCCGCTCGCCGTCGCTCGAGACCAGTGTGACCCGCGCGCCGAGGGCGATCAGGGCCGGCGCGGTGTCGGTCGAGGAGACAGCCCAGCAGCGCGGGCTCGAGGTGGCCACCCAGCAGATCGCGTCGCCCGTGGGCGTGGTGCAGGCGTGGCCGCCGGTGGCTCCCGGGGCCTTCATGCAGAAGCTGATGGCCTGCCGCCACTCGTAGGTCTGGTTGTAGTAGGTGCAGCGGGTGTCGAGGCACAGGTTCCCACCCAGTGTGCCCATGTTGCGGATCTGAGGCGTCGCGACCAGGCTGGCGGCGCGGGCGAGGGCCGGATAATGCCTGAGCACCTTCCGGTCGGCGGCCATCTCCGAGAGTCGCACGGCGCTGCCGAGCACGAGCCCCTTCCCGTTCCTGATCCGCCGCAGCTCTCGCAAGTGGCGGATCCCGATCAACAGCCCGGGCGTCTGCTGGCGCCGCTTCATGTTCGGCACGAGGTCCGTCCCGCCGGCGATGAGCATCGCATCCTCACCGCCGTCGTGAAGCGCGCCCGCCGCGTCGCGCACCGTCCGCGCGGCGTGATAGCGGAAGTCCGGGGCCCGCATCATACGCGCACCCCCGCCGTGCCGGAGTGGTGCGTGGGAAGTGCGTCGCGCGACTTCGCCCGCTCGTTGGTCGCCTTGCCGTCGCCCCCTTCCCAGGGTGGCGGAACGAGGAGGGCCTCGGGCCACGGCACCGCCGGGAACGCCACGGGCCCCACGCGCCCCTCCTTTCCCTTCGCCTTCGCGTCCAGCGCCGCGAGCACGAGATCCGGCGTGATGGGCACCTCGTCGATCCGCACGCCGACCGCGTCGAAGATCGCGTTGGCCACGGCCGGCGCGATCGGCAGCAGCGGCCCCTGGCCGACCTCCTTGGCGCCGAACGGACCGCTCGGATCAGGATCCTCGATGAAGTAGGTCACGACCTCGGGCATCTCGAGCGAGGTCGGGCTCTTGTACTCCAGGATCGAGGGGATCTTGTGCACCAGCGCGGCGGAGAGCCGCGGCGGCAGGCGCCGGAAGCTCTGCTCCTCCATCAGCGCCTCGCCGAGCCCCATGTATACGCCACCCTCGACCTGGCCGCGCGCCAGCACCGGGTTGATCACGCGCCCGATGTCGTGCCCGATCCAGACCTTGGGGACGCGGACCCAGCCGGTCGCGAGATCCACATCCACCTCCACCACCGCCGCCGTGTACGAGTACGCGACCGAGGGGCCGACCCCGCCGCCCCGGTACCGCGCCGCACTCCGCGGAGGCCGGTAGGATCCCGTCGTGCCGAGCGTGCCGTGCTCGACCTCGGCGGCGACGACGGCCTCCTGGAACGTGAGGCCGGTCGAGGGGTTCTCGACGTCGAACACCCGCCGGTCGGCGAAGGCCAGCCGCTCCGCCGGCACGCCGAGCTTCCCGGCTGCCGCGCCCGCGAGCAGTGCCTTGGCGCGCTCGGCCGCCTGGATCGCTGCGTTTCCCATCATCAGCGTGACGCGGCTGGAGTAGGAGCCCAGGTCCACCGGCGTGAGGTCGGTGTCGCCGGTCACGAGTCTCACGTCGTCGGTTTCGAGGCCAAGCACTTCGGCGACGATCGCGGCCAGGACGTCGTCGGAGCCCTGGCCGATCTCGGCCGCGCCGCAGAACGCGGCCACGCGACCGGAGCGGTCGAGCTGGAGCTGCACCCCTGAGTGCGGCATCTCGTTCCAGTAGATCGGCAGGCCGGCACCGCACAGGTACGACGAGCACGCGATCCCGAGGCCGCGCCCCGCGGGCAGCCTGCCGCGCCGCTCGCGCCACCGGGAGCCTGCCACGACGCGCTCGATGCACTCGCGCAGCCCGATGCTGCCGATCGCGAGCCAGTTCGCGGTGAGCGAGCCGGCCGACACCAGCTGCTGCAGCCGCAGGTCGGCCGGGTCCTTGCCCAGCGCCACGGCGATCTTGTCGAGCTGCACCTCCTGCGCGAAGCGAGGTTGCGGCGTCCCGTGCCCCCGCTTGGGACCGCACGCCGGCTTGTTGGTGAAAGTGCGGCACGCCCGGAAACGGTAGCGCGGCACCTGATAGGTGACGGTCTGGAGCTGGCCGGTGTAGAGTGTGGAGGCGGGGCCGTAGCTCCCGTACGCCCCGCCGTCGAGCAGTGTCTCCAGGTCCATCGCCACGATGGTCCCGTCCGCCTTCACCCCGGTCTTGAGCCGCATCAGCACGGGGTGCCGCCCGCGGTGCGCGTAGAACACCTCCTCACGCGTCAACGTGATCTTGACCGGGCGTCCGGTGAGGAGCGCGGCCTTGGCGGCCACGACCTCGTGGTTCATCACGTCGCTCTTCCCGCCGAAGCCGCCACCGTTCGGCGTCGCGATCACGCGGATCTTGCTGGCGGGGAGGTCCAAGGCTCGCGCCAGTTCGCGGTTCACGTAGTGCGGCGTCTGGGTCGAGGACCAGAGGGTGAGGCGGCCGTCGGCGTCGAGCGCGGCCACCGTCGCGTGCTGCTCCAGCGGCAGATGGGTGCTCCCCTGGTAGAAGAAGACGTCCTCGAACACCCGGTCGGCGCCCGCGAGCGCTGGCTCGACGTCGCCGAAGGCGAGATGCGCCAGGCGGTGGATGTTCGGGCCTTCGCCGTAGTCGTGGATGCGGGGCTCGGCCATCCGCAGCGCCGCTTCCGGCGAGGCGATCGTCGCGAGGGGCTCGTATGTCACGCGGATCAGCGCGAGCGCGTCCGCCGCCTCGCGCTCACTGGCCGCGATCACCGCGGCGACCGGATCGCCGACGTAGCGCACCTTGTCCCGGCACAGGGCGTGCTCGTCCTGGCTCACCGGCATGATGCCGTAGGCGATAGGGAAGTCGGCGCCGGTGAGCACCAGGTGGACACCGGGCGCAGCGCGGGCCACGGACGCGTCGATTTCCCTGATCAGGGCATGCGGATGAGGCGAGCGCAGCAGTTTGCCGTAGAGCATACGCGGCAGCACGACGTCATCGGCAAAGCTCGTCTGTCCCGTCACCTTGGCGCGGGCGTCCACCCGGCGACGGGGCTTCCCAATGACCTTCACGCGCCGGTCCCCGTGCGCCCGTGCGCCCGTGTCCCCGTGCGTCCGTGCCCCCGTGCGTCCGTTCCCGCTGCCGCTTCCACCGCTTCGAAGATCTGCAGGTATCCGGTGCAGCGGCACAGGTTGCCGGAGAGCGCCTCCGCGATCTCGGCGCGCGTCGGATGCGGGTTGCGCTCGAGCAGCGCCTGCGCCGTGATCAGGATCCCGGGAGTGCAGTAGCCGCACTGCGCCGCGCCTTTGTCGGCGAAGGCGGCCTGGAGCGGCGATAGCTCAGGCCCCACGGCCAGTCCCTCGACTGTCGTGACGTCCGCGCCGGCGCACTCCACGGCCAGGAGCAGGCACGAGAGCACGGGCTGTCCGTCCACCAGGACGGCGCAGGCGCCGCACTCCCCCAGCTCGCAGCCATGCTTCGTGCCGGTCAGGCCGAGGTCCTCGCGCAGCACCTCGAGCAGCGTCTTGTAGCCGGCGAACACCACGTCGCGCTCCTCGCCGTTCACCGTCAGCGCGATCCGCGCCCGAGCCCCCGTGCCCCCGTGCGCCCGTGCCCCCGTGCGTCCTGTCACTTGACCAGCCCCCTGACCAGGTAGTTCGCGAACGCGTCGGCGACCACCTCCGGCCGCTGCTCACCCTCGGGCCGGTACCAGCGCGCCGTCCAGTTGACGGCCCCCAGGAGCGCGCGCGTCACCAGCACCGGGTCGCACGGCGCGAAGACGCGCGAGCGGACGCCCTGCGTCACGATGCGCCGCACCGCCGCCTCATAGCGGTCCCGCTTGGTGACGATGCGCGAGCGCAGCCGCGGCGGCAGCGCCTCCACTTCGGTGTGCGCCGCCGCGCCGTCCAGCTCGTCCAGCATGCACGCCACGTGCGCCCGGATCACCGCCGCCAGCCGCTCGGCCGCGCTCAACCGGCGCGCCCGCACCGCCCGGCAGGCGGCCAGCATCCGGTCCAGCGAGTGATCCTGGCAGAAGTACAGCAACTCGTGCTTGCTCTTGAAGTAGTAGTACAGGTTCCCCGGAGAGAGATCCGCCGCGTCGGCGATGTCGCGCATCCCGGTCTCGGCGAAGCCGCGCCGCCGGAACACCCGGGCGGCCGCCCGCAGGATGGTCTGGCGCATCACCAGCGCCCGCCGGCCGCGGCGATCGAGCAGCGCGAGGTCGCGACGCGCCGGACTCGAACGATGGTTTGACTTTCGAACCACCGTTCAAGAATGGTCCGGAGACCCGGTTTGGTCAAGCCCGGACACGCGAAAGGCCCGGCCGGGGGGGGCCGGGCCTCCGCACCCTGCTCGCCGGCGAGCCTAGGCCGCTGGCGCCTTAACCGCCTCGATGTCCGCGGCCGCCTTCTTCAGGACCTCGACGATCTTCTGCACCTTGGGGTCGCCGGGTCCGGCGTGCCACGCCTCGGCGTACGCCAGGCGCGCCAGCCGGGCGAAGGCCTCGCTCAGCTCGCCCATCGACCCGCCGGCGAAGCCGCGGACCGCGTCCCGCACCCGTTCGAAAATGTCGTCGATCACGTCGCGGTGCTCCTCCAGGAACGCTTCGCCCTCGGGTGTGATGTGGTAGACCTTCTTCCCCTCCGTCTCCACCGCGCGCACGTAGCCCTGGTCCTCCAGCAGCTGGAGCGTTGGGTAGATGGTCCCCGCCGAGGGCGTGTACCAGCCGCCCATCTTCTCCTCCAACGCCTTGATCACCTCGTAGCCGTGCCGCGGCTTCTCCTTCAGGAGCCGCAGGATCACGTACTTCACCTCGCCCGACTCGAACATCTGCTGCCGCATCCGGCGACGTGGCCCGCGGCTCCCTTCCGGCCCGCAGAACGCCCAGAATCTCGGTCCGAAACCGCCGGCAAAGAAACGCCCGAACGGCCAGTCTTCGTTGTCCTTGCTCATCTTACACCTCCATGACATTAGATACATCGTACGCTATATCGTACGTCATAGCGCACGATATGTCAAGTAGGAGTGGTTGGCAAAGCAACCGGGCCGCCCGGCTGCTGGCGGCCCGATCGGATGGCCTTGAGCGTTAGCGGCGCGTGCTCAGCCGATCGCCCACGGCCACGGCCAGGTCGGGTTGGCGACGATCCACAGCATTGCGCCCGCCAGGGTGATGTTCTTCCAGAACTGGGCCCGCTGCCCGGCGCGCTGCATCGGGTCCGTCTCCCGCCAGAAGGCGTGCATCATGAAGGAGGCGGGGACGAGGAAGACGAACAGCAGGCCCGCTCCAATGCGGGGATGGAAGCCCAGCAGCAGGCTGAGCCCGCCGGCGAGCAGCATCAACCCGGTCGCCACGACTGCCACTTCGGGCAGCGGGACGCCGGCGCCCTTGGAGTATGCAGCCATCGGCTTCACCTGGGTGAAGTGCGAGTAGGCCGACTGCAGGAACATCCAGCTGAGCAACACGCGAGCGACGAGCTGCAGGATATTCTCGAACGACACGGCTGGCCTCCGACTGAAGGTGCCATCAGCATTGGCGTTGCGCATACCCGTGTCAATAGCGGCGGCGCGTCCGGCCGGCGCGGCACACGGGGACGGCCACGAAAACGGCGGCGCCCGCCAATCGCTCGGGCGCCGCACCTTTCCATCACCTGCCGCGGCGATCAGGTACTGATCGATCGAGTCCCCATCTTGGGCGGCGATACGGCTCCGGGAAGCGGGAGCAGCATCTTCGGCAGCTCCTGCAGCTCGTCGAGCCCCCGCATCCACTGCATCGGCATGTCGAAGTCGAAGGAGTTGGGGGTGATGGACCAGGTCCCGCTCCTGCGGACCGGCATCTTCCCCGACACCGTGGTGCGATGCTTCATGCGCATGATGTCGAAGCTGACACTCTCGTTCGGCTCGTAAGTGCCGAGGATGCGCAGCGCGTGCGCCGGGCCGAGCGGCTTGCGGCCGCCGATCGCCAGGATCACGTCGCCGCTCTTTAACCCGAAGGTCGAGTCGTCGCCCACGCTCACCACCAGCAAGCCTTCCGACGTGCCGAAGTACTCGCCCAGCCCCGGGTTCACCTTCACCAGCTCGATGTCGGCGAACGGTCCGCCGCTGAAAACGAAGTTCTGGGGGCGGCCAGACCTCCCCACGCCCACGAGCGGTTCGCCGGGGCGCGGCACCTCCACCGTGAACGTCCGGGTCATCTCGTCCATCCCCGACTCCCCGGCCACGACGGTGACGTTCACCGGCTGGGTCCCGCGCCGCAGCTCGAGCCGCACCGAGTCGCCGGGATCGAGCCGGGAAGCCAGCTCGATGAGCCGCATCCCGGGACGGGACGGAGCCTCCTCATCGCCACCCTCGTTCCGGCCGGACCGGCGCACCAGCGCGGTGCCGTTGAGTCGCACCACGAGGTCACCCGTCTGGACGCCGGCCTTCTCGGCCGCGCCGCCGGGCGTGAGGCCCGCCACCCGGGCGCCGATCGAGTCGCGCGCCGGATCCGCGGTCAGGTCCACCAGGATACCGAGCCGGCCCCTCTGGAACGACTCGACGCCGGCCCCGGAGGTCCCGTTGAAGTACCGGAAGTTGCGCTCGATGACGCGGGTCGTGTCCCGCTCACGAGGAGGTGGCTCCTGCGCCGTGGCGGGAACGGCCACCGCTGCCAGGAAGACGAGAGACCAGAGCCGTCGCATGCCTTCCACTCCCTTCGATTAAAGACCGGCCACGCTGGCGCGCGTTTGGTGCACGTCCACCAGCGCCGAGAGAAGCCCAGCCCGCTGCTTCCACAGACCCGCAACCCGCGCCGGGGCGCTGCGCCACGCAGTGGTGTCGCCCAGCGCCGCGTCCACCTGCGCCAGCTGATCCTCCAGGTCCGCTACGACGCCCGCGGCCTGGCCGCTCAACGCGCGCCGGTCGGGGTGGAGCGACTGGAACATCTGCTCCATCGCCGCCGACTCGGCCATCGCCTTCTGCAGCGCGACGTCCTCCGGGGCCGGCGCCGCCGAGTGGCGCAGCACCGCAAAGCCGAGGACCACGACGGCCGCGGCCGCCACCACGCCGGACCAGGCCGAAACCCGACGGCGCCGCCGGTCCACCCGCGCACCCTGCAGCACCACGGGCCACACATCGCGCGGTGGTGCGAACGCCGGCAGGGCACGCAGCTGGGCACGCACCTGCTCGAGCCGCTCCAGCTCGGCCGCGCACGCCGTGCAGCTGGCGACGTGTTCGCGCGTCCAGGCGCCTCCTTCGCCATCCCGCAGCGCGACCAGCTCCTCGAGCGTGCCATGCCGCGTCTCGCTCATGCCCGCACTCCCGCGCCAAGCCACCGCCGCAACCGATCGTGCGCGCGGGCCAGCTGGGACTTCGAAAAGCTCGTCGTCATTCCCATCAGCTCGGCAATCTCCTCGTGCGTGTACCCCTCGACGTCGTGCAACCAGACCACTTGCCTCGACCGCTCGGGCAACCGGTTCAGCGCCGCCTCCAGGTCCATCTGCAGCGGCACATCGTCCGCCTGGCGCGGCACGTCGTCCTCGAGCGGCTCCCACTCCCGGAGTTTCTCGCGGCGATAGCGCATCAACGCCTTGCTCGCCGCGATCGTCCGGATCCAACCCCACAGGTTGCCTTCGCCCCGCCACTGCTTCAGCGACCGGCAGACCTCCAGAAACGTGTCCTGCAAGACATCCTCGGCGTCGTCGGCATTCCGCGTCAGCCGGCGCGCGAGCGTGTAGACGGGCCGCTCGTACGCGCGGTACAACTGCTCCAGGGCCGAGAAGTCTCCGGCCCGGGCTCGTGTAACGAGGCTCTTGGCCTCAACGAGCGGGAGGGTGTCCGCCATCACGGCCACAATTGAGGAGATGTTCTGAACGAAGGGAAGGTCGCAGACAACTGAGAAACGACGGGGAGGTGATGAAGGAGATGATGTGAGGAGGTCATGACGGCGGCCCGCGCACCATCATCACATCATCAGCCCATCACTTCATCACCTCCATCACGTCCCCGTCACGTATCTCAATTCATACCACCAAGTTAACAAGTCTGTCCGGAACGAAGATCACCTTCTTCGGCTGAGCGCTCGCCGTGAACTTGAGCACCGCAGGATCGGCAAGTGCCGCCTTCACAGCGGTCTCCTGCGTCGCGCCGCGGGGCATCCGCAGCCGCGAGCGCACCTTGCCGTTCACTTGCACGACGAGCTCGATCTCCTCGGCCAGGGCGAGCGCCGGATCGAAGCTTGGCCACGGCGCGTCCATCACCGACGTCGTTCGGCCGAGCCGCTCCCAGCACTCCTCGGCGAAGTGCGGGGCATACGGGGCGAGCAGGATCACGAGGGGCTCGACCAGCTTCCTGGTGGCGACGCCGTCCCGCAGCGCGTTGACGTACTCCATCATCGCCGCGATGGCGGTGTTGTAGGAGAGCGACTCCGTGTCGTCGGTGACGCGCTGGAGGGTCCGGTGCATCACGCGGACGAGATCGGGAGCCGGGTTGACGGTGCCCCCGTGCCCCCGTGCCCCCGTGCCCGCCGCCTCGCCGACCAGTTGCCAGACCTTGTCGAGGAACCGTCGAATGCCCGAGATGCCTGCGTCCCGGAAGTCGCCGCCCTCCTGGTACGGACCGAGGAACATCAGGTACATGCGGAAGGTGTCGGCTCCCCACCGCTCCACGTAGGTGTCCGGGTTGACCACGTTGCCGCGCGACTTCGACATCTTCGCGCCGTCCTTGACGATCGTGCCGTGGGCGCGGAAGCGGCGGAATGGCTCCTCGAACGGAACCAACCCGATGTCGTACAGCGCCATCGTGATGAAGCGCGCGTACATCAGGTGCAGCACGGCGTGCTCGTTCCCCCCGATGTACGACGCGACGGGCAGCCACTTCCGCGTCAGCTCGGCATCGAACGCCACGTCGTCCCGGTTCGCCGACGGGTAGCGCAGGAAGTACCACGCCGAATCGAGAAACGTGTCGGAGACGTCGGTCTCGCGCCGGCCCGGCTTGCCGCACTCCGGGCACGGAACCCGGTACCACGACTCCGCCCGCGCCAGGGGCGAGACGCCGGAATCGTCGGGGCGGAAGTCCTCGAGGGCGGGGAGGATCACCGGCAGGTCGTGCTCCGGAACGGGGACCGTACCGCAGTCATCGCAGTAGATGATCGGGATCGGCGGCCCCCAGTACCGCTGCCGCGAGATGCACCAATCGTGCAGCCGGTAGTTGACGACCGCCTTGGCGAGGCCCTTGGCCGCGAGGGCCGTGGTGATGGCGCGCTTGGCCTCGTCCCACGGCATCCCGTCGTAGCCGGGGCTGTTGACCATCCGCCCGTCCGGAATGTCGGGCTCGGCGGCCGCCAGCGGCGTGGCAGCGTCCCGCCCGGGCCCCGCCACGACCCGCACGCACGGCAGCTTCATGGCCGCGGCGAACTCGAAATCCCGCTGGTCGTGGCCGGGGACCGCCATGATCGCGCCGGTGCCGTACTCCATCAGGACGTAGTCGGCGATCCAGATCGGCACGGCCTGACCGGTAGCGGGGTTGCGCGCGTAGGAGCCCGTGAAGACGCCGGTCTTGGCCTTGTCGCCGACCTTGCGGGAAACGAGGTCCATCGCCGAGACCCTGCGCCGGTAGGCATTCACGTCGGCGCGCTGCTCGGCGGTGGTGAGGTCCGGGACCAGCGCGTGCTCCGGCGCCAGCACGAGGTACGTCGCGCCGAAAACCGTGTCCGGACGGGTCGTGAACACGGTGATCCGCTTGCCGGCGGGCGTCTCGAAGATCAGCTCGGCGCCGTCGGAGCGCCCGATCCAGTTGGCCTGGATGGTCCGCGTCGAATGCGACCAGTCGGCCGTCTCCAGATGGTCAAGCAGTCGCTGGGCGTACCGGCCGATGGCGAAGAACCACTGGTCCAGCATCCGCTGCTCGACCTTCACGTCGGGGTGTCGCTCGCAGAAGCCGTTGATCACCTGCTCGTTGGCCAGCACCGTCTTGCACGCCGGGCACCAGTTCACGGCGGCGCGGCGCTTCACGGCCAGGCCGGCGCGGTAGAGCTGCAGGAAGATCCACTGGGTCCACTTGTAGTAGCGCGGATCGGTGGTCTGCACCTCGTATCGCCAGTCCGCCATCAACCCTATCCGCTTCAGCTGGCCCCGGAACCGCTCGATGTTGCGCGGGATCAACTCGGCCGGATGCGTCCCGACCTTCAGCGCGAAGTTCTCCGAGTGGATGCCGAACGCATCGAAGCCGAGCGGCTCGAAGACGTCAGCGCCCTTGAGCCGCCGGAAGCGGCCCTGAATGTCGGCGCCGACGAACGCGAAGACGTTCCCGACGTGCAGCCCCTCGGCCGAGGGATACGGGAACATCATGAGATTGAAGAAAGGATGCGATGCGCCGGTGAGGTTCGCGTGGTTCGTGCCACGCTCCTCCCACCGCTGCCGCCACTTACGCTCGACGCTCTGTGGATCGTACGCGACGGGGTCCCGATCGGGCATAGTGTTGTAAGATAGCGACTTGCGGCGGCCCCGAGCCATCCCTAGCTTAGCCCCGGCCTTCATGTCCGCGAGCCCCGCTCCGTCGCCGCGCCTCCGCGCGCGCAGCCTCCAACGCACCCTCGTTTCGGCGGGCGTTTTGGCCGCCATCGTGATGCTGACGACCGTCTCGCTGCTGGCGTGGCGCGCCGCCCGCACCTACCTCGCGCGCGACACCGACGCGCGGCTCTCGGACATCGCCCAACGGTCCGCTGCGCTGGTGGGGCTCTACCTGCGGGAGCGTCGCGCGGAGCTCGAACTGGTGGCGAGCGGCCCCGCCGTCGCCGCCGCCGCACAGGTGGCCGACGCCGAAGCGGTCCGGCGTGGATTGACCAACCAGACCCCCGAGCGGCTCGAGCGCACCTTCGCGGCCACGCATTCCCTCGGCGCCAGCCCGGTCGTCGCCGACTTCCTGCGCTCGCTGGAGCAGCGCTCCGACTTCACCAACCTGCTGCTCACCGACTCACACGGCTTCGTGGCGGCGGCGTCGCGGCCACAGCCCCGTTTCGCCAACGCCGGGCAGGAGTGGTGGCAGCGAGCCTACCGCAGCGGAAGCTTCCAGGGACTCCCCACGCTCGACGAACACACGCGGACGGTGACCCTTCGCATGGCCACCGCCACTGCGACCCAGTCAGGAGGGCGGCACGCGGGCGTGTTGGGCGGCGAGTTCGGCATGGGCAAGCTCGCCCGGCTCGTGGCGTCGTCCGACGCGCGACTGCGCGCCCAAGTGCAGGTCGTGGACCGGACCGGCCGTCTGATCATCGGCCGCGACTCGTCTGAGCTCCTGAGACTGATGCCTGGGTTCGACGCGCTCGACCTCGCCGACACGGTGACCCATGCCACGCTGGAGTTGCCGGAGCGGGAGAGCGAGCGGGTCGCGACTGCGCGCGCCTGGCCGGTGGAGTGGTGGGTTGTGGTACGCCAACCCGTGTCCGTCGCGTACCAATCGGTGGATCAGCTTGGCCGGTTGCTGGTGGTGGCGGCGCTCCTCCTGTTGGTCGTGGGGGTCGCGGCGCTCACCTCGGTCGGCGCCTGGCTGAACCGCCGCGTCACCGTGCCGGTCGAGCGCATGGCGCAAGCGGCAACCGCCGTGGCCGAGGGCGACCTGTCACGCGAGATGAGCGTCGCGGAGGGCACCGGCGAGGTGCTGCACCTGGCCGCGGCGCTCGCCGCGATGCTCGACTCGCTCCGCCGCCTGGTGGGTGCAATCCGCGCCGCGGCCGATGAAGCCGCCGCCATGGCCGCCGAGATCAGCGCCTCCACCGAGGAGATGTCGGCGAGCGGCGAGGAGATGGCGGGCACGACCCACGACCTGTCGCAGCGCGCCCAGGAACAGGCGGCGATCGTGAAGGCGACCGCCACCGACGCGAACCGCATTCGGGCAATCGCCGGCCGGCTCGCGGCCGGCGCGCGCGACGCGGCCGAACGGAACCGCGCGCTGCTGACCCTCGCCGACGACCACCGCAAGCGGCTGGACGACAGCACCGCGACCCTGGCCTCGCTGGCCACCGAGGTCGAGCAAGGCGTGGCGGAGGCGGCGGCGCTGGCTGAAGCATCGGCGCAGATCGGCCGCTTTGTCGCCCAGACCAAGGCGATCGCGACCCAGACCAACATGCTCGCCCTGAACGCCGCGATCGAAGCGGCACGCGCCGGTGAGCAGGGCCGCGGCTTCGGCGTCGTGGCCGCCGAGGTCCGCAAGCTGGCGATCCAGGTGGCGCAGTCGGCCGTGACCACGGAGGGCACCGTCAAGGAAGTCCTCAAGCGCGTGGGCGCCACCCACGAAACGATGACGCGCCTGGGCGCCGCCAGCACCGCCGCACGCGGCGCCGCGCGCACCGTGAGCGAAGGGCTCAAGAGCGTGGCCGACTCCGCGCACGAGAGCGACCGGTTCGCCCAGGACATCAGCGGCGCGGCGGCCGAATCCGAGACGCTCGTGACCGAGATCGCGCGCCGGCTCGACGAGCTCGCCCGCAGCACCGAAAGCTTCGCCGCCTCGGCCCAAGAGATCGCCGCCGGGTCCGAGGAGCAGAGCGCCGCGACCGAGGACATCGCGGCGTCCGCCCAGGCCCTCGCGACCGCGGCGGACAAGCTCACGTCCGCCGTCCAGTCCTTCCGCTTGCGCTGAAAACGAGCGGGGGCGACCATGGCCGCCCCCGCCCCTGCCTGCGTGCGCTGCGAACCTACTTGGGGAACGCCGCCAGGTTGACGGCCGCACCCAGGTCGTTCCTGATGAGAGCGTCGCCCAGCGCCGAGGCGATCTCGATGCCGACGCGGGTCTGCGCCTCCGCCGTCGACGCCGCGAGGTGCGGCGTCAGCAGCACGTTGGTCGCCGTGCGCAGCACGGAGTCCGCCGGCAGCGGCTCCGGATCGTAGACATCGAGCGCCGCTCCACCCACCCGGCCATCCGCCAGCGCCTTCACCAGCGCCGCGTCGTCGATGAGCGCACCACGGGCCGTGTTGATGATCAGCACACCCTTCTTCATCAGATTCAGGCGCCGTTCGTCGATCATGTGCCTGGTGCTGGAGCTGAGCTTCGCGTGCAAGCTGACGACATCGGCCCGCTGGATCATTGCATCCAGCGGCATCAGGTCCAGGCCCAGATGCTCGGCCTGCTCCGCCGTGACCACCGGGTCGTAGCCGATCACCGTCATCCCGAAACCCTTGGCGATGGATGCCACCCGGCTGCCGATGCGGCCCAAGCCCACCAGGCCGAGGGTCTTGTCCCGCAGCTCCGAGCCCTCGTAGGGCTTGCGGTCCCACTTGCCGGCGGCGAGCGACGCCGACGACGGCGCGACCTTGCGGGCCAGGGCCAGCAGGAGCGCGAAGGTGTACTCCGCGACGCTGTTCGAGTTGGCGCCGGGCGCGGTGAGGACCGGGATCTTCCGCCGCGAGGCTTCCTCGACGTCGATCGTGTCGGTGCCCATGCCGGCGCGCGCAATCACCGTGAGCTTCGGCGCCTTGCCGATCATCGCCGCCGTCACCTTGGTCTCGCTGCGCACCACCAGCGCGACCGCGTCGCCCAGGGCCTGGTCAAGCACCTCGGGGCCCTTCCCTACCGTTTCCACCACCTCGAAGCCCGGCAGGGCGCGCAGCATCTCGAGCCCCGCCTTGCCAAGGCGGTCCGCGACTACGATGCGGTTAGGCACTCTTCAAGACCTCCTCCAGTGCGCCGAGCAGCTTCTCCACCTCGGCGACGGTGTGATCGCCCATGTGGCCGATGCGGATCGTGGCGTCCTTGAGCTTGCCGTAGCCCGCGCCGATCGTGTACCCGAACTTCGCGTCCATCGCCTTCGCCACCGCACCACCCAGCGCCTTGCCGCCCTCGGGGAGCTTCAGGCACGAGACGGTCCACGAGCGCCGGCCCTCGCGCGGCAAGTACGACAGCCCGAGCTGGGCGCCTGCTTCTTTCGCAATCCACTTCTCCACCCGCTCCCGCATCGCGTTGTGCCGGGCCCAGCGCTTCTCGATCCCGCCCTCAGCGGCGATGCGGTTGAGCTGGGCCTCCAGCGCGTACATCAGCGACAACGCCGGCGTGTACGGCGTCTGCCGCTTGCGGATCGCCTCGTCGTAGGGAATGAGGTCGAGATAGATGCCACGGTCAGGCAGTGTCTTCGCCCGCTCCAGCATCCGTGGCGAGGCGACGCCGAACGCGAGGCCCGGCGGTAATGCCAGCGCCTTCTGCGAGCCGGTGAGCACGAAGTCGAGCCCCCAGGCATCCGTCTCGACCGGCGAGCCGGCGAGCGACGTGACCGCGTCCACGAGGAAGAAGACATCCGGCTTCGCCCGCACGACCTGCGCAATGTCGCCGATCGGATTCAGGACGCCGGTCGAGGTCTCGGAGTGCGCCGCCGTCACCGCGTCGGCGCCCGAACTCTCGAGCAACCCCTTCACCTGCTCGGCCTCGAACGCCTGGCCCAGTGGCACCTCCGCCTTCACCACCTCTTTGCCGCACGCGGCCGCGATCTTGGCGAAGCGCTCCGAGAACGAGCCGTTGCACAGGCACAGCACCTTGCGCCGCACGCCGTTGCGGATGGCCGCCTCCATCAGGCCGGTGGCCGAACTCGCCGCGATGTAGACCGGGTTTGCGGTGCGGAATGCCGCCTTGAGCGGCTCGTCGAGCCGGGCGAGGAGCGCCTCCGTCTTGGCGCCCCGGTGCCCGATCATCGGCAGCTCCTGGGCCTTCGCGATTTCGGGCAACACCTCGGTCGGCCCCGGCAGGAAGAACTTCCCGAACGGGGCGGTCATGCGGCCAGCAGGCTGTCCAGCAGCCCGCCCTCCACGATCTCGTTGGTCTTCACGATGTGTACCCCCTGTTGAGCCCAAGCATCGAGCAAAGGCTGTGCCATGTCTCGAGCGATAGGCTTCATGGCGTCGCTCACCGCGTACAGGCCTAATGGGGAGTGATGCTTCAGCAAACCCTCCAGCGCGTACCTGTCGCACACGTCCTGGGCGACCCCGTAGAGCACCACCGTGCTCGGCCCCAGAATGCCGAGCACGGTTTCGATGTTTTCGTTCGTGAAGACGTCAAACCAGTGCTTGTGAACGAGGATGTCGCCCGGGTGCGAACGCACGCGGTCGGCCAGGGCTGTCGGATTTTCGCGGCCCGGCTCGATCACCAGCGGCTCGCGGAGGCGGGTCTCGGGGATCTTGGCCTGGCCCCTCGTGCCCCGCATGCAATGCTCGGGAAACGTCTGCTTCCAGTCGGGCGTGGCGGAGAGTTCCCGGTGGGCCCTCACGTGGTCGTCGGCGCTGGCGATGATCCGGATGCCCCGGGTGTGCGCGGTGTCGGTGAGGCGCTTCAGGTTGGGGATGATCTGTTCCGAGTCGGGCACGTACAGCTTGCCGTCGGCATGCATGAAGTCGTATTGCGTGTCCACGTCCCAAAACACCACGTTCGCCATGGCCCCTCCCGCCCTCCGCGTGAAAGCTGCCGCTTCACGGGGGAAGGGTCAATCACGCGGACTCACGCGACGAGCAACCCGCAGCGTTGGTATCCGACTCATTCCATCAACTTGCAGCCCGTCAGCCACCACCCATTCCGTACTCGATCCCGCGTCGCTCGGGTCCCAGCGCGGCGACGACCGCGCACACGGCGAAGACCGCGCCGGCCGTGATGGCCATCGCCACCGCGTAGCTTCGGCCCACCGCCGCCGCGGCCTGGAGGTACGCGATCGAGCCCGCGACCAGCACACCGCATTGGTAGGCGAACCCCGGCAGGAAGCCGCGCACGGCATCGGGCGACAGCTCGGTGATGTGCGCCGGAATCACGCCCCACGCTCCCTGCACGAAGAACTGCATGAGGAACGCACCGGCCACGAGCACCGCCAGCGAGGGCGCGAACGCCCACAGAGGAATCACGGCGAGGGCCCCGACCAGCGACAGCGCGATGGAGCGGCGGCGCCCGAGCCGGTCCGACACCAGGCCGACGAGCACGCCGCCCGAGATGGCGCCCAGCATGGAGAAGGCGGTGAGCGCGGCCCGCCGGGTCGGCGTGAACCCCCAGTCGCGCTGGAGGAAGGTCGGGTACATGTCCTGGGTGCCGTGCGAGACGAAGTTCATCATCGCCATCAGCAGCACCAGGTAGAGGAACAGCCGCCAGTGCCGGACGATGGCGCGCCCGAGGCCGCCCCAGCTCTCCGCGCGCGAGCGCCGCCACACCTCGGACTCCTGCACCCGGTAGCGCACGAACAGCGCCAGCAGCGCCGGCAGCCCGCCGATGAAGAACAGCGGCCGCCACCCCCACCGCGGAAACACCACGAAGAAGCTGAGCGCCGCCAGCAGATAGCCGACCGCATACCCCTGCTGGAGCAGGCCCGACAGCACGCCCCGGAGCCGCACCGGCACCTTCTCCATCACCAGCGACGCACCGACCCCCCACTCGCCGCCCATGCCGATCCCGAACAGCGCGCGCAGCACGAGAAACGAGGTGAACGTCGGGGCCAGGCCCGACAGCACCTCCATGACGGAGTAGAAGACCAGGTCCGCCATCAGCGGGATGCGCCGGCCATAGCGGTCCGCGAGCAGGCCGAAGATGAAGGCGCCCACCGGCCGGAAGGCGAGCGTGAGGGTGATGGACAGCGCGACCGCGGCATCGGAGCGGTGGAACTCCCGCGCGATGGCCGTCAGGGTCATGACGACGAGAAAGAAATCGAAGGCGTCGAGGGTCCAGCCGAGGAAGCCGGCCGCGACGGCGGCCCGATGGTCGGCGGGAGGGGCGGACGAGGGGGCGGCCATGCCGGCCGAGAACTTAGCCCAAAAGCGCGAGGCCCGCTCGGTCGGAGCGGGCCTCGTCGCTGGCTGCCGGATGGCCGTTAGATGCCGAACGCCTCGGGAGGCTGGCTCTTCGGCGCCGGCTTCTTCTTCTCACGGCTCATCGCTGGCTCCAGGGTCGCGGGTCGGGGTGAATAGCTATGCATGTGGATGTATTTATATACATTCATCCCGCGCCGCGCAAGACCCCCCGCCAGGCTACTCCACCCTCTCCAGCTTGGGATTCGGCCGGTAGTGCCGCCCCACTTTGGCGACCGGCTTCCCGTCCACCAGCACCACGTCGGCGGTGAAGTCGAACCGCCCCTGGTAGAGGGACGAGCCCACCCCGTAGGCGTCCACCGGGACCTTCTGTTCCTCGAACTGCCGGATCTTCTCGACGGTGAAGCCGCCGGAGACCACGATCCTGACGTGGCCGAACCCCTCGCGGTCCAGCGCGCGGCGGACGTTCCACACCAGCTGCGGGTTGACGCCCGTTGGCTTGAACGTGCCCATCTCCGGGATGAGGGACTTGTCCACGATGGTCTCGGCGGTATCGAGCCGCACACCGTAGAGCCGCTTGCCGAGCGCGCGGGCGCAGGCGAGGCTGGTGCCGACGCAGTCGTTCTCGAAATCCACGAGGGTGATGACCCGGACCGACTCCGGGATATGCTCCGCGAACAACCGTGTCGCCTCGACCGTGTCCCCGCCATACGCCGCGATCAGCGCGTGCGGCACGGTGCCTACTCCCTCGCTCCCCCACCACGAGGCCTGCGCGTCGGTCGAGACGCCGATGGCGCCCGCGACGTGCGCGGCGTAGCCGTCGCCGGTCTGCACCAGCCAGTGGTCGTGGCGGGCGGGGAAGAACATCACTTCCTTGGGCCGCGCCGCGTCCACGACCCGGCGGGTGTTGGTGCCGACCTTGGTGCGCCGGGCCAGCACCCCGAGGTAGAGGGTCTCCAGGTGCGCGAAGGCGTCGTACGGACCCGCGATCAGCATCACCGTTTCCCACGGCTGGATCTCGTCCCCGTCGTACAGCGCGTGCACCACGAGGTCCTTCCATTCGACGGCGCACTGCTTGAGGATCGCGATCGCCTCGTCGATGCCACCGAGGTAGGCCGGCACCTTCCCGAAGACCTGCATCGTCACCCGCGGCCGGTTGCCGTTGGCGAGCAGGATCTCCCGGGTGCGGACGAAGTATTTGTCGGAGTAGTAGCCCGCCCGCATCTTCTCAACGGGCAGATGGAAAATCGACGGGTCGAGCCGTGCCTTGCGCATCATTGCGTCTCGAAATGCATGGCTTTGAGCTCCTCGATTTCGGCGCGCAGGCGGTCCGCGTTCGGGATGCCCGGGTAGACGGCGAGAATGCGCCGCAGCTCGACCATCGTCCTGCCGTAGTCCTTGAGGTTGTCGCGGTAGATGTTGGCTACCTGCAGCGCGAACCCGGCCTGCCGCTTCGGGTCAGGGACGCGCTTCTCCCCCTCGCGTGCGGCGAACAGCGCCAGCTGGTAGTCCTTCAGCTCCCGCAGCGCCAGCAGGCCGAGCTGCTCGTAGGCGACAAGGTCCTCCGGATCCGAGGCGATCACGGCCTTGTAGGCCTCGGCCGCCTCCGCGTACCGGCCGCGCGCCACCAGCGCCTCGATGTTGGAGTGCTGGTCGATCGATGGGGTGGACGACCCGCCGGACATGACGGCGCGGCCGAAGGCCTCGCCGAGCGGACTGACCACGCGCGTGAAGAGCAGGAAGTACAGGAAGAGCGCCGCCCAGGCGGCGGCGACGCCGATCAGGAACAACCAGTTGTCCAGTACCACGAGGAGGAGGAATCCGATCACAGTGGCGGCGCCCAGGATCCACAACATGAAACGCAACTGCGCCTTCGGACCGGCAAGATGGGTATCGTCGCTCACGTCGGTCCCACGCCTCCAGAGGGGGAGTAGATAAGCCCCGGAGCAATGTGACGGCAAGCCCGTCTCTGGCATGGCCCTGCCCCTTGCGCTAGCCTAGGCCGCTGCCCGACCCCTCCGCGCAAGCTCCGCTGACTACTCGTCCTTCTTCTTCTTCTTGTCCTTGCCGTTCTTCTTGACGCCGAGCCCCTCCTCGATCGTCTCGACGATCGTGCGGAGCGTCCGGATCCGCGCCCACAGCTTGTCGTTCGCCTCGACGATGGTCCACCGCGCGTAGGTCGTGCTGGTGTTCTGGATCATGTCCACCACCGCCTGCCGGTAGGCGTCAAACTTCTCCCGGTTGCGCCAGTCCTCCTCGGTGATCTTGTACTGCTTGTACTCGATCTTCTCCCGCTCCTTGAACCGGCGCAGCTGCTCCTCCTTCGAGATGTGCAGCCAGAACTTCACCACGATCATCCCGAAGTTGGTGAGCGACAGCTCGAACTCGTTGATCTCCTGGTAGGCCCGCCGCCACTCCGGCTCGCTGCAGAAGTTCTCCACCCGCTCGACCAGCACCCGCCCGTACCAGGTGCGGTCGAAGATCGCGAGGTGGCCCGCCTTGGGGATCTGCCGCCAGAACCGCCACAGGTAGTGGTGCGTGGCGTCGTCGCCCTTGGGCGCGGCGATCGGCACGACGGAGTAGCCCCGCGGGTCGAGGTTCTCGGTCACGCGCCGGATGTTCCCGCCCTTCCCCGCCGCATCCCAGCCCTCGTAACCGACGATCACCGGCCGCCGCTCGTCGAAGCAGCGGTACTCCAGCTCCCGCAGCCGGACCTGGTACTCCTTGAGCTGCTCCTCGTACTCCTTGCGCTTGAGCGACTGGGTGAGGTCCACCTTGTCGAGGACCGTCTCCATTTCCTTGAGCGCCTGCACCGTCACGCTGGCCCGCGCCACACGCTTGGGCGGCGCCTTCTCGGCCTTGGTGCCGAGCGCGGTCTGCATCGCGTCGGCCAGCGTCTTGAAGACCTTGATCAGCCGGTAACGCTTGTCCGTGGCCTCGACGACGGTCCAGGGGGCGTAGGCCGTATTGGTGCGCTCGAACATTTCCTCGGCGGCCTGCGCGTAGTCGTCGTACTGCTTGTGGTGCTCCCAGTCCTCCTTGGTCACCCGCCATGAGTCATACTTGCTCTTCGCGATCTCCTTGAAACGCTTCTTCTGCTCCTTCTCGCTGATGTGCAGCCAGAACTTGACGATCACCATGCCGTCGTCGCTCAGCATCCGCTCGAACTGCGCGATCTCGTTGTAGGCCGAGCGCCACTGCTCCGGCTTGATCAGCTTGTCAACCCGCTCGACCATCACGCGCCCGTACCACGAGCGGTCGAAGACCGCCAACTCGCCGCGCGCGGGGATCTTGGTCCAGAAGCGCCACAGGAAGGGCCGCAGGCGCTCCTCCTCGAGCGGCGCGGAGATGGGGTGCACCTTCACCCCCCGCGGGTCGAGGCGCTCGACCAGCTTGTTGATGGTCTCGCCCTTGCCGGCGGCATCCCATCCCTCGAACAGGACGGCGACCGGGATCTTGGCGTCGAAGGTCTGGCGCTGCAAATCCCGCAGCTTGTCGCGCAGCTCGGGGAACGACTTGTCGTAGGCTTCTTTGTCGATTTTCTTGTCGAGGTCGAGCGTCTCGAGCATGGTCGGCACCTCGAGGTGCGGAGAAGGGTAAGAGCCGATCCAGCAGCTGGACCCCACTACATCGCACGGCGCCCCGGCGGCGTCAAGCGGAAGGGCGCATGGACAACCTCTGCCACACCCTGGTCGGCGCCGCGCTGGCGGAGGCCGGCTACCGGAAGAAGACGCCTCTCGCCACGGCCACGTTGCTGATCGGCGCGAACATTCCCGACGTGGACGGCATCCTGTACTGGTTGAACCGGCCCGTCGACGCCCTGGCCTTCCGGCGGGGCTGGACCCACGGCGTCCTCGCCATGGCGGTGTGGCCGTTCGTGGTCACCGGCCTCATGCTCGCGTGGGACCGCTGGGTGCGGCGGCGCGGCCACCCGGAGCGCGCGCCCGCCGTGCCGGGCGCCCTGCTCCTGCTGTCCCTCGTCTCGGTGCTGACGCACCCGCTCCTCGACCTCTTCAACACCTACGGCGTCCGGCTGCTCATGCCCTTCAGCGGACACTGGTTCCACGGCGACACCCTGTTCATCGTCGACCCGTGGGTGTGGCTGGCGCTGGGGCTGGGGTACGTGGCGGCGCGCCAGCTGCGGCGCGGCGGCGCGGCGCGGCCGGAATGGCCAGCCCGCTCGGCGCTCGCGCTGGCGAGCGCGTACATCGTCCTGATGGCTGCCTCGAACCTGGTGGCCCGCGGCATCGTGCGGCGCGCGGCCACGGCCGAGGGTGGCGCGAGCGTGGGGCGGCTGATGGTGTCGCCGCTGCCCCTCGATCCGTTCCGGCGCGGCGTGGTCATCGCGCGCGACAGCGCCTACGAAATGGGCTCCTTCGATTGGCTGCACCAGCCGCACTACCGGCGCGAAGGGCCGTTGGTGCAGCGCTACAGCGGCGTCGACGCCCCCGCCGCGCGCGCCGCGGCGGCCGCAACCCGGACGGGCCGGATCTTCCTCGGCTGGGCGCGCTTCCCCGTCTACGAGGTCCTCCGGTCGGCATCCGGGTACGAGGTCCTGCTCGTTGACGCGCGCTACACGCTCTCGGGCCGCGCCCGGTTCGGCGCGGTGGCCATCCCCGTCCGGCGGGCGGTATCTTCTCCTCCCTCTCGCAACCCGCCGGGGGAGTCTCCGTGATCGACCGCCTCTCGCGCCGCGACTTCGTCGTGAGCAGCGCCGCCGCAATGCCGCTGGTCCGCACCGCGCTGAGGAAGGCGAGCAGCGGCCTCGGCGCGCCCGCCGTGATGCTCCGCCCGCCGGCGCGGCCCTGCGTCGTCGCCTCCGCCAACGGCATCCGCGGCGTGGCGAAGGCGATGGACCTGATCGTGAACCAGGGCACCGACACGCTCGACGCGGTGATCGAGGCCGTGAAGATCCAGGAACTCGACCCCAACGACATGTCGGTGGGCTACGGCGGGCTCCCCAACGCCGAAGGCGTGGTGCAACTCGACGCCTCGTGCATGCACGGCCCCACCAGGCGGGCGGGCGCGGTGGGCGCGCTCGAAGGAATCAAGACGCCGAGCGAGGTGGCGAAGTGCGTCCTCAAGTACACCAACCACATCATGCTGGTGGGCAAGGGGGCGCAGGACTTCGCGGTGCAGTTCGGCTTCCAGATCGAGAATCTCCTCACCGAGCGGGCACGCCAGGCGTGGCTGCGCTGGCGGGCCAACCTGAACCCGGACGACAACTACCTCGACATCCCCGAGGGCCAGGTCTTCCCCACCCCGCCGCACGGGACGATCAACTGCAGCGCCATCAACACCAACGGCGACATCTCGTCCGTCACCACGACGGCCGGCGTGGCATGGAAGGTCCCCGGCCGGGTCGGCGACTCGTCGATCATCGGCGCGGGGGAGTACGTGGACAACGACGTCGGGGCGGCGGGCTCGACCGGCCGCGGCGAGTCGAACATCATGGTGTGCGGTGCGTTCTACACGGTCGAGGGAATGCGCCGCGGGCTTTCGCCGACCGACGCCTGCCTCGAGACGCTGCGCCGCGCGGTGGCGATGAGCGAGCCGCGGCTGCTGGACGCCAACGGGCGCCCGAAGTACGACCTGGACTTCTACGCCGTCAACAAGCGCGGCGAGTTCGGCTCGGCCGGGCTGTACGCCAGCTACCAGTTCGCCGTGCACGACGGGCGCGAGGCCCGGCTCGCCGACGGGGCCTACCTCTACGAGAGGCCGGCGAGCCGGTGAGCCGCTGCGGGGCAGCGGCGCGCGCAGCCGCCACCACCCTCCTGCTGGTGATCCCGCAGCTCGCTCACGCCCAGGTGCCGGCCGAGCCGTGGTCGTTCCTGATCGTCCCCCTGCCGACGTACAGCTCGCTCGACGGGCTCGGGGTCGAGCTCGCCGGCGGGTGGTGGAAGTCCGCGCCGCCGGGCCCGATCCCCAGCGGTGCGTCCATCGATCCCGGCGCGAGCATCACCACCAGCGGGACCCAGACGCTGTCGCTCACCTACAACAACACTGGCCGGGTGCCCGGGTGGCGGTTCCTCGCCATTGCGGGGTACGAGCGGTTCCAGCACGCGCCGTACTTCGGACTGGGCAACACGAGCATGATCAGCGACTCGCTCGAGTCGGCGAACGGGGGCAACAGCCATTACTACCGGTATTCCCTGACGCGAACCTCCGGCATCCTGGCAGTGCAACACCGCGTCATTGGGCCGCTGCGCGTGATCGCCGGCGCCCAGTATCGCCACTACCGGGCGACACCCCTGGGCGGAGCGCCGACGGCGCTCGGCGCCGACCTGGCCAGCGGGGTCACCTCCGACACAGGGTCGGCTGCCAGCTTCGAGCTCAGGGGCGGGCTGGTGTTCGACACCCGTGACGAGGAGGTGTCCCCCTCGCGGGGCGTCTTCGTTGAGGCCATCGGAGTGAAGGCGCTCAAGGAGGCAGGCGACTTCGACTACACGCGCTGGGCGTTCGGAGCGAATGAGTTCGCGCCGCTGGGCTCCGAAACGGTCCTGGCCTTCCGCCAATCCGTGCAGCTCGCGCGAGGCACGCTGCCGTTCTACATCGCCTACGAGCGCCTGACCAGCTGGCTGCCGGACAACGGCTTCGGCGGCACGACCACGCTGCGCCAGAACATCCCGGGCCGCTGGCTCGGCCCCAACACGGCGCTCGCCAGCGTGGACCTACGCTACAAGTGGTGGGACACGGCCGTCGGCATCAGTCCGATTCGCATGTGGCTCGTGGCGCACGCCGACGCCGGCCGCGTGTGGAACGAGACGGAGCGGTTCCAGTGGTCGGGACTGCACAGCGGCTATGGGGTCGGGGCGATCGGCCAGTTCGGGAGGGCGGCGCTCTGGGGCCTGGAGCTTGGATGGAGCCCCGATGCGCACGTGCAGTTCGGAACGACGGTGACGCTGGGGTATTGAATGCCCCACATCGTCTTCATGGTCGGCGGCCTCACATCTTTGCTTCGCGAGCGTCCCCTCGTGGCCCTGGTCACGCTGTTTGCGGCGGGCGTCGCCACGAGCCTCACACCCTGCATCTATCCCATGATTCCGATCACCGCCGGACTGCTCTCCGGAGTCAGGTCCGCGCGGCACCAGACCCGGCGCACCGTCGGCCTGACGCTGACCTACGCGGCGGGGCTCGCGCTGGTCTATGCGACGCTGGGGCTCTTGGCGGGGCTCTCCGGCAACCTCTTCGGCACGGTCTCCTCGAGCCCGTGGGCGCGACTGGCCATCGGCAACCTGCTGCTGGTGTTCGCGCTCGCAATGCTGGACGTGATTCCGGTGAACGCGCCGGTGCGGCTCGCCGCCTGGGCCGGCAGCCTGGCGGGGGGCTCCTATCCCGGCACCTTCCTGATGGGTGCGACCTCGGGCCTGGTGGCGGCGCCGTGTGGCGCGCCGGCCTTCGCCGCCGTGTTGACCTGGGTCGCGGCCACGAGGAGTGGAGTGCTCGGTTTCGCGTACCTGTTCGTGTTTTCGCTCGGTATGACGGCGATCCTGGTGCTGGTCGGCTTGTTCTCCAGCACAGTGTCGGCCCTCCCCAAGTCCGGCCGCTGGCTGGGATGGATCACGAAGGGGGCCGCCGTGGTACTGCTTGGGATGGCCGAGTACTACTTCCTTCTGGCCGGGCAGGTATGGTAGCCGGCATTACCCGCGCCACCCTCGCGCTGGGCGCCGCTACGGTGCTGGCGCTGACGTCTCCACTGTCTCTCCGCGCGCAGGACGGCGACGTCGGCCTCCCGATCGGCTCCGCAGCGCCGGCGGCGGCGGTCCAGGACCTGAACGGGCGGGCGGTGGATCTCGCGCAGGTAGTCGGCAAGAGGCCGGTGCTCCTGGAGTTCTGGGCCACCTGGTGCACCGTCTGTGCCGGGCTGATGCCAAAGATCCAGGCGGCACACGCCAAGTACGGCGACCGTGTGGACTTCGTGGAGGTCGCCGTGGCCGTCAACGAGACCAGGGCCTCGGTGCAGCGGCATGCCGACCAGCACCACTACCCGTTTCGCTTCCTGTGGGATGCGACCGGCGCGGCAGTGCGCGCCTACCAGGCCCCAACCACGTCCTACGTCGTCGTGGTCAACGCAGCGGGCCGGGTGGTGTACACCGGAACCGGCTCGGACCAGGATATCGAAGCCGCCATCCGCCGAGCGATCGGCGGCTAACAGGCTCGCGCCGGAAGAGGGCGTGGCACCATCGCCTCCTGGCTACACGGCGGTCCCGCTCAGCCCCTCGTCCAGAAGTCCCTGCGCCAGACGGCGCTCCCGCAGCTCCCCCAACCGCAGAACATCCACCAGGGCCAGCGCCCGATAGAGGTCTTCGTCCGCGAGCGCGGCTTGCGGCGCCGCTCGGTACAGCGGGACCAGGCTCACGCCCCGCGTCTTGCCCGCAGCGTCCAGCCACACGGCGGTCGGGCCTCCAGGAATCTTCTCGGCGAGAGCGGGCGCCGCGGCGGCCGTCGGTATCCCCTGCGTTTCCGGGCCGAGCACCGCCGGGAAGACGTAGCGGACGCCGTGAACCAGGAACTCGAGGAGCGCCTGCCGGTTCACGCGCCGTTCGCCCGTCTGGGCGAGCCGAGCGAGCTCGAGCCTCCGGACCCCACGATGCACCTCCGCGACACCGAGATGGAGACTCCGCGCCAGATCCTTGTAGTGAGCGCCTGGCGTGCGGGCCAATTGAAGCGCGACGGCGACATCGCTCGGGCGAAGGGTCGGCTGACTGTTCAAGTGAATTATTCCTGTTTCCGGAATCGGTAACTTATTGCAGCAGATATGAATGCGCAACTGAACACGACGAAGGCCCGGCGCTGGCCGGGCCCTCGTTTCAAGCAGAAATCGGTAGGCAGCCGCTTAGTGGCCCTGCGTCGAGTCGGCTCCCGCAACGCGGTCGATGGCCGCGCCCAGCTCGACATAGGCTGTGGGGTCGATTTCCCGGAACGGCACCGCCCGCCAGGCGATCTTCCCGTCCGGCCCCACGATGTACAGAGTCCGGTTGTCGAGGTTGTAGCGCTGGATGTAGGAGCCGTACTGCCTGCCCGCGACGGAGCCGGTGTCGCTGGCCATCAGGAACGGGAACTCGTCGTCGCGTGCCCAGGCTGCCAGCTCCTCGGGCGAGTCGGCGCTGATACCGATGAGGACGACGTTCCTGCCGCCGTGGAACAACTTCGCGTACTGATCACGGTACGCGTGCATTTGAACCGTTCAGCCGCGGGTCCTGGCCTTGAAGAAGAACGCGAGGACCACCGTCTTGCCGCGGAAGCTGCTGAGGCGCACGGGCTCTCTGAGGACGCCGAAGCGCGTGGAGCCCGTGAGCGCGAAGTCCGGCGCCGCCTGACCGACCTCGAGCGTCGGCAGCTCGGGCGTTGGTTGCTGGGCGCGCACCGACGGCGCCGCGGCCACCAGGGCCGCGCCGACGACGAGTGGAACGGCGAGGCAAGCGCGCATCCGCGACACCTCCGGAGGAGCAGGGAACGGCTGGCGTTTCGGGGATTCGATCGGAAGATACGTACGCCGAAGGCTGGACGCTGGTTTCAGAAAAGGGGCATGGGCGTACAGGGTCACGGGGAACGACCTCACGCTGGCGGTGCGCGCTCCATCACCGCGAGCACTTCCTTGATCGTGGACTCCCCCTTGTCCTGCGCGTACCAGCGCCGGACGTCAGGGAAATAGGCGCGGGAGGTCCGCCCCCGACTCCGCTCGCCCACCACGATGGCCTGGAGCGCCGCAGGCCTCGAGCCCCAGTGGCCAATCTCCTCCATCTCGTCCGTCAGGACGATCACGACGGGAATCGCGCGGCCGCCGGTTGGGCTGAGATAGCGGTCCATCACCTCGGGGTGCTCGTCACGCCGGAGGATCCGGAGCTCCATCCCCGTCTCCTCCGCCCAACGGGCCAGCACCGGGACCGTGCTCGACGCGTCGCCACACCAATCCTCGGCCAGCACCACGAGGCGGAGCCGGTGCCCCAGTTTCCCCACTGCGTCCTTCGCCCACTCCGGAACCCGGGCCGTGCGGTAGACGCCGGTCCACAGCTCGCAGTGCTCGTGCGATTCTGCGACGAAGCGGTCGTAGGTGAGAGCCTGATCCCACAGGGAGGCGAAAGGCCAGAGCATGCATGGAAGATAACGGGGAGGTGATGAAGTGATGTTGTGATGAGGTTATGAGGTGAACCGCCGCCCGTCATCACCTCATCACGTCATCACCCCATCACTTCCCCGTCTACTCGATCTACTTCAGGACGAAGATGTTCCTCTCCTCGCAGATCTTGTTGAGCTGCCCGGGCCAAACGGTGACGCTCACCTCGCCCAGGTGCGCCTTCCGGAGCAGGTACATCACGGTGCGCGACTGCCCGATGCCGCCGCCGACACTGAGCGGGATCTCGTCCTTCAGGATCGCCTGGTGGTAGGGCAGCTTGAGGAAGCCGAGCTGTCCGCTGATCTCGAGCTGCTGCTTCAGCGTCTCCTTGGTGACGCGGATGCCCATCGAGCTCAACTCGTGCCGGCGCTTGGTCACCGGGTTCCAGACCAGGATGTCGCCGTTCAAGCCGTGCATCGGCTTCCCGTCATCGGACTTGGTGGGCGTCACCCAGTCGTCGTAGTCCGCGGCCCGCATCTCGTGCGGGTAGCCGTCCTTCAGCACCCAGCCGATGCCGATGATGAAGATGGCGGGGTACTTCTGCAGGATCTGCGTCTCGCGCTGCTTGCGCGGCAGATCCGGATACATGTCGAGGATCTCCTCGGCGTGGAGGAACTTCAGCTCCTCCGGCAGCGGCGGATACCGTGGGTCCTTCAGCTTCGGGAACATGTCCATCACGTGCTTCTCGGCCCCGACGATGACCTTCCAGATCCGCCGCACCGTGTCCTTCAGGACCGCCAGGTTCCGCTGGTCCGCGGTGATGGTCTTCTCCCAGTCCCACTGGTCCACGTACGACGAGTGGTCGTGATCGAGGAAGTAGTCCTTGCGCACCGCGCGCATGTCGGTGACCAGTCCCTCGCCCGGCTTCATCCCGAACTGCTTCAGCGCCATGCGCTTCCACTTGGTCGCCGCCTGCACCACCTGCGCCGTGACCGGCTTGTCGAGGCCCAGCCCGCAGGGGAATTCGACCGGGGTGCGCGACCCGTCGCGGTCCAGGTAGTCGTTCACGCCGCTTTCGCGGCTGACGATCAACGGCACTTCGACCCGGATCAGATTCAACTCCCGGCACAACCCGTCCTCGATGTACCGCTTGGCCGCGGTGATCGCGACCTGTGTGTCCTTCGGGTTGAGGAGCGATGTGTAGTCCTTCGGGAGAATCTTCGCGACCTCCTCGTACGTGCTGATGCCAGGACCCGCGAGATCGGCCTTCTTATCTGCCATTGGTCTACTCCCCTTTCGCCTGTGTCACTCAGCGCTAGCTCGAGCCTGCCTGCAATGGCCAGAAACCGACGCAAGCTCCGTTCCTCACCGGAGCGGGGGCAGCGAAAGCGGCCATTCTCGCTGGCTTAGCGGACGATCAGGGGATGTGGCCGATCCGGACGGCTCAAGCGCGCCAGTTGGCAGGGATGCGATCGACAGGTGCCCGTCACATCGCTACGTGACTGCGCCGGGATGCGGCTGCTTGACCCAGAAGACGTTGATGTCGTTCGACTCGGTTGCAGCCAAATCGGCAAACGCAATCCGATGCAGGGCGCCATTCTGCAGTGCATGCGGAAGGTAGTTCATCTCACGGAACAGAGAGACCACGGACTGTGGGTCGGATCCGCCATGCCTCATGTAACCAGGCGAGTATTCGCAGAGAACCAGCGGGACGGTAGTGAGAAGCCTTTTTGCGCCGTTCAATACGTGGAATTCGTACCCTTCGACATCGATCTTCATGAAGGCGACTCTTCGCGGGTCGACCCCTTCCCGTTCCAGAAAGACATCCAGGGCGATCGTCTGCACCTCGACGGTGCCCTGAGTGTTGATCGGCAGCAATGAATGTCGGCCCCTGTTCTTGTTGGCATACAAGTAGAGGGTTCTCGTCTCCTCTGAATCCGAAACAGCCTTCTGTATGGCCCGAACAGCACTACATCCGTTGAGGCTGATGTTCTCCGAGAGCAGCTTGAAGTTCAGCGGATCAGGCTCAAAGGCGAGAATCGAGACTCTCTTCTTCGCCGTTCGGGCAAGGGTCAGCGTATACCATCCGATGTTGGCGCCGACGTCGATACAGACGCTGTCATCGTTGAGCTCGACGTTGTGCGTGATGAACTCCGTCAATTCCGCCTCGTAACTCCCCCTCTTGAAGATCCATCGTCCAATCGCGTCTTCTATCCGGAAGCGGAACCGGAGATCGAACGCCGGGGCGCGGGCAACCAGGTACTTTCTCTGCAGCAGATAGCGCGCCACGAAGTAGATGACGTTCTTGACCTTATGAGGAGATTCCACCTCGCACTCCCTTTCTCCCTAGGCTGGCGCGCCGCGCTGCGCAGGCGAGGCACAGGATGAACCGCTCACCCGCAACTTGCGGCCGAAGCGGCATTACCGGAGAAACCACGACAACCGTTCGAGCATCTTCGGCCAGCGTGAAGAAGCGGATCGGTCCGCCACGCCGTACTCGGCCAGCGCGCAGTGGGTGCCGCGCGGCGTGTGGCGGAGGATGATCACGAGCTCCCGTGGGGCCGTAGCGCCGTCGGCGGCGGGGAGCTTCCAACGCAGGTAACGGGCTTCGATGCTCTCCACCAGCTCGCCGTTCTCCAGCGCGCCCTCGCTCCAGCGCGGCAAGACGGCCGGGTCGGTGAGGGTGCGGAACACCGCATCAGCTCCGGCGGGGACCTCCGCCGAGGCAAAGTACCGCTCTCGCCCGGCGAGCGACGCCGCTGAGGCGCGCGCGTCCTTGCCGGACTCCACGAGCAGCCCCAAGGCGGCCAGCGCCTGGAGCCAGCCGGCGAAGTGACCGGCGAGAATGTCCTGCGATGCGGAGCCTTCCTGCCACCCTTCGTGCCGCAGGTCAACCCGGGTGCCGCCGGAAACCTGGGCGAGCGTGATCTCGACGCTGGTCTGGGCCGCACCACTCCCGAACGGCCAGCGCACGAGCAGGCGGGCAGGGCTGCGCTCCTCCCGCTGATCCGGCCACGCGGCAACGGGCAGGGCGTCGAGCACGATGTCAGGCCGACCCAGGAGCTGTCGCCACACCGCGTCGGGCGGCGCGGTGACGAAGCTCTGGATGTGGATCGTCTCCACTACAGGCGCGTCTCCTCGATCACGACGCCGCGCTTGGCCAGCTCCTCGATGTAGGCCGCGGCCGGCACGCACTCGTCCGGTGTGTGCACGCCCTTCGTCGTGATACGGCCGTCGAGCTGCAGCAGGCCGGTGATCGCGAGGGAGTAGCCGGTCGTCCGCATCATCGCCGTCACGTCGTTCTTCTCGTCATAGCGGTCGACCATTTGCCAACGGGTGGTGGCCGGCCGCCCACCTTTCTTCCCCTTCACCTCGACCAGCAGCGCGACCAGGTCGCGCCCGTGAGGCTTGGTGAGCTTGGGCGACACGATGGCGATGAACGCGTCCCGCGGCCGCAGCTTGGAACCGTTCACGTCCACCGGCTCGGTCGCGAGCAGCCCCAGCTCGCGGATCGGGCGCATGATGGCGACGTGCCCAGGATAGCGCAGCGTCTTGTACTCCATCGTCTTGATCTTGCCTTCCCAGGTGAAGGGCATGGTCGAGATCCCGCCGCCGGTGTGGAACGCCTCCAGCTTGCCGACCGGATCGGGGAAGACGACGTGCTCGATCTCGGAGAGCGCCTCCATCTGAGTGCGCTTGCCGTCGCGCAGCACCCAGCCGGGAGACGTGTAGTAGTCGAGTGCGCCCTCGAGCGAGTACACCACCATGTAGTTGAGCGGCGGCTCGGGCTTCTGAGGCAGCCCGCCGACCATGATCTTCACGCTCTCCGTCTCGTCGAGCCGGCGGATGCCCTCCGCAGCGAGGATGTTGACCATTCCCGGAGCGACCCCGCAGTCGGGAATGACCGAGACGCCACGCTTGGTGGCCTCGTCGTGCAACGTCTTCTGCTTGAAGACGACGTCGGTGTTGCCGCCGAGGTCGGCGAAGGGAACCCCAGCCTTCACGGCGAGGCGCGCGAGGTCGTAGTTGAAGTAGTACGGCGCGGCCGACAGCACCGCGCCGGCGCGGCCGATGGCGCCCGCCACGGCCTTCTCGTTCTTGAGGTCGAGGCGCTCGAGCGCGAGCGCGCCGCCTTTCCAGCGGCCGAGGAACGCGGGCACGTTCTCGATGTTCTTGTCGGCCAGAACGACGCGCCGGGTGGTGGACCGCTGCAGGAGGTCGAACGCGCAGGCGGAGCCCTGCTTGCCCGCGCCGATGACGAGGAATCTCATGGATTACTCCGGGGTGCGCGGTGTCGCGCGCGCACTAGCTTAGCCGCGCCGGCATACGAACGGAAGCCGCGCAAGAAGCGTGCGATTTGGAGCCCGCGAACGCTACGAACGGAGGCCCCGTGCACCAGCTCACGGCTGCCGTCGCACCTGTGCCGTCAGCAGCAAGGCCCCGTCGGGATCCACGCGCACGTCGGTCGGAGGTCCCGGGAGGTCGAGCGGCACGGTCTGCCGAGCCGCGGACACGGAGACGGTCCGGCGGGCCAGCACCGCGGCGCCGCTCAGAAACTCCAGCGTCACCGCGGGCAACCTGAACAGGCCCCACGCCGCCGGCTGCACCTGACCGATGTCCACCGAGATCCGGCGGGACGCCGAATCCCAGCGCCACGCCACATCAAGCTGCGGATAGCCAGGCTGGCGCAGCCACTGGGCGAAAAACCAGTCAAGCCGCTGGTCCGACGCCCGCTCCATCGCGCGCTGGAAATCCGCGCTCGTCACCGACGAGTCACGGAACGTGCGGTAGTAGTCGCGGATGCCCTGCCAGAAGTCGGAGTCGCCCACCGTGCTGCGCAGCATGTGCAGCACCCAGGCGCCCTTGTTGTAGCTGTTGGCGTTGAGGAGCCGCGTCAGCTCCGTGACGGTGGTGTCGATGATCGGCCGGCCGACGTCCGGCGATCGGAGGTAACCGCTCGCCACGGCGGCCATCCCACGCGCCAGCACGGAGTCGCCGTCGAGCGCCGCTCCTACGACCAGGTCGAAGTAGTCTGCGAACCCCTCCGACAGCCACAGCTCGTGGAAGTCGCGCTCCGTGACGGCGTCGCCGAACCACTGGTGCGCCGTCTCGTGCCGCACGACCCCCTCGCCCAGCCGGCGCGCGACGTACGGTCGCTCCGCATAGAAGATGGCGGTCGAGTTCTCCATCCCCCCGTAGCGCGTGGAGGACTCGACGTGCGCCAGCTTCTCGTACGGGAACGGGCCGACCAGCCGCTGCAGCGTTTCCACGATCTCGGTGGCACGGTGGAACGGTACGGCGTCCGCCCAGGCCGAGTCCTCGGGTTCGGTCCACACCTCGATCGGGACGGTGTCGCCGCCCGACGCGGCGGGCCGGTGCAGGCTCACCGCCAGCGGTGCCGCGCCGATGACCATCGTGTAGGTGGGAATCGGATGATGCTCCTCGTACGCCCACCAGGACCGCCCGTCGGGCGAGCGGCCGCGCTGCGCCAGGCGTCCATTCGCCACCACGCTCCACCCGGCGGGTGCGCCGACCAGCCATAGCACCTCCGCTTTGTCGGCCGGGTCGTCCACGGTCGGAAGCCAGTGCCTGGCGCGATCCGGCCAGTTGTCGGCGAACACGGCCCTCCGGCCGCGCCGGTCGGGACCGATCAGGAGGCCGTCGCGTGGCGCGCCGTGATAGGACACCGAGACATTCTCGATCTGGCCGGGCAGCCGGGGCGGCAGCGCGACGCGCAGCAATCTGCCGTCGTAGTCGAACGGCCGCCGGCTGAACGGTGACGGGCGCTGCGGATCGTGGGAGCCTACGGAATCCACGGTGAGCCCGACGAGGTTCAAGACCAGGGTGTCGGGCGCCACCGGCGTGCGACGGAAGACGATCGTCGCCTGCGCATGGATCGTGTCCCCGGTGTCCGGCAACACGATCTGGAAGCCGTACGAGACGACGTCGATGCCCGGTCGTCGCGCGCCTTCCTGCGCCGTCGCGGAAGCGCCGCCCCAACAGGCGAGCGCGCCCGCCAGCGCGGCCGCCGGCCAGCCCCGGGTCAGGGTGCTGCCCTAGTGCCCGACAGAGTGCACCCGGAAGATCCGGCCGCCGCAACCATCGCCACGACCCTACTTCGCATACACGCCTTCCACGGCGGTCGCCGGGTCCGGGACGCTCGTCTCGCGGCTCCGCAACGCCTCTTCCTCGGCGCGGCCGACGTCCGCCTCGACCTGCGCCTCCAGGTCCGCGAGCACCGCAGCCGCGACTCCCAGGCTCTTCAGGTGTTCCTCGTACAGGCCGATCGGGTCCTTCCTCCCCCAGGCCGCGAACCACTCCGCCGGGAAGAGCGCGCGGGCCTCCCGCTCGTCATGGGAAGCGTGTCCCCCCATCCGGAAGGTCTCGCCCACCAGCATCACGGGGCCGCCGCCGGCACGGCAGCGCTCCGCGGCCAAGCTCGTCGCGGCGTACGCATCGAGGACGTTGTTGCCGTCGAACGAAGCGCCCGCCATACCGTACGCCTCCGGCAGCTCGCTGAAGTCCTCGCTCAAGTGGTGCTGCCCCAGCCTGGTGCCGAGCGCAACCTGGTTGTTGTGGATGACGAAGATGCCGGGGACCTTCTGCACCGCTGCGAAGTTCAGCCCCTCGTGCGCGGTGCCCGTCTTGGTGGAGCCGTCGCCGATCCAGGTGAGCACCACGAAGCCGTCGCGGCGGAGCCGGCTCACCAGCGCCATGCCGGCCACGACGGGCACCACGTCGCCCACGTGGGAGATGGGCTGCAGCACGTGGTGCGCGAGCGAACCGGCGTGCAGGTCGCGCCCGCCGCTGGGGCCGTCGGCGGTGCCGAGGTAGGTGCGGAAGTTGTCGGCGATCGGCATGCCCATCTCGGCGCACGCCCCGGCGTTGCGGATCATCGGGACCACGACGTCGCGCGAGCGGTCGAGCGCGTGCACCGGGCCCACGGTCATCGCCTCCTCGCCGGTGCCCAGCCACGCCTTGGAGATGACGCCGGTCCGGGTCCAGCGCTTCAGGACGATGTCCTGGAGCCGCGTGCGGAGCAGCCCCGCGTAGAGCCCGAGCAGCGCAGCCTCGTCGAGCGACTCGACCACGCGGCGCCGGTCCGGGTCCCGGCGCAGCGTCTCGGCGAACGCGGCGACCAGCCCCGGATCGGCTGACCAGGAGACGTACTCGGGCGGGTCGAAGGCGGGAGAGCGCTTCACGGAAGGCTGAGCGTGTAGGGTGTACGGTGTCGGTGGGGCGCCGGACCGGCGCGCCCCACCGTGGCCATCATGCTCAGAACAGCTTCTTCAGCTTGCCCATCATGCCACCGCTGCTGCCGCCGCCGCCGCCGGTCGCCTCTTCGAGCGCGCGCCCGAATTCGGAGGCGGATTGGTAGCGGGCGGCCGGATCAGCTTCGATCGCCTTCATCAGGGCCTTCTCGAACTGCGCCGTGAACTCGAGGTCCGCGCGCGCCTTACGCAGCGGCAACGGCTGCCCGCGGAGCCTGGCGATCATCATATCCTGCGCCGTCTTCCCCTCGAACGGCAGCTTGCCCGTGAACATCTCAAAGGCCACCAGGCCCAACGCGTAGATGTCGGAGCGGCCGTCGAGCGGCTTGCCGCGGATCTGCTCGGGGCTCATGAACTCGGGCGTGCCGAGGATGATGCCGGTCGCCGTGAGCTTGGCCATTCCCGGCTCCGCGCGCCGCTCCTTGGCGAGCCCGAAATCCGTGACCACCGCGTTGATCCCGCCGCCCGGCGCCGGACAGATGAAGATGTTCTCCGGCTTCAAGTCGCGGTGGATGATCTGCTGCTGGTGCGCGGTCTCCAGCGCGTCGCACACCTGCCGCATGATCGGAACGCCCACCTCGAGAGAGATGGGCCCCTCGCGGACCTCCTTGTCCGAGAGCAACTCGCCCTTGAGCAGCGGCATCACCAAGTAGATCAGCCCATCCTCGGTCTCGCCGAGCCGCATGATGCGGCAGATGTTGGGATGGTCGAGCCGCATCGCCAGGCCGGCCTCGCGCCGCAGGCGCTCGGCTGCGGTCTTATCCTGCGCCAGCTTCGGCGTCATGATCTTCACCGCGACCGACTCGCCGCTCGAGATATCCTTCGCCTCATACACGAACGACATCCCACCCTCGCCGAGCTTCCGCACCACCTGGTAGCGCTGGTCCAGGATCTGGTCGCGCAGCGTCTTCGCCGGATCGCTGCCGAGCGGCTTGGGCTTCACGGCCTGGCGCACCTGGGTGGAGCCGGCCGCCACGGCCGCGGGCGCCGGAGTCGCGACATCCACCAGCTGGGAGCCGTCCTTCGGGCAGAAGCGGGCGTCACCCGTGTAGACGGAATGGCACTTGGGACAACGTCGTTGGCTCACTGTCGCACCACGTTGCGGCCGTCCGCCTTGGCGCGGTAAAGCGCCGCGTCGGCCAGGGCAATGAAGGACTCCGGCGTATCCACCGCCGGATCGGGGAAGCAGGCTACACCAACCGAAACCGTGATACGGACCGGACGCGTCGGCTCGCCGAAGGAGAAGTTAGCGATGCGCTGCCGCATCCGGTCAGCGAAGATCGTCGCGCCGTGGGCCGCCGTCTCGGGCAGCAGGATCACGAATTCCTCGCCCCCGTAGCGGGCCACCGCGTCCACCGACCGCGCGTCGCGCCGCAGCAGCTCGCCGAGCTGGCGCAGCACGGTGTCTCCGACCAGGTGGCCCAGGGTGTCGTTGATGCGCTTGAAATGGTCCAGGTCGATCAGCAGCAGCGCCAGCACCAGGCTATAGCGCCGCGCCCGGCCCACCTCGTGTTCCACCGCCTCGAGCAGCGCCCGGCGGTTGAGGCAGCCCGTCAGCGCGTCGGTCGCGGCGAGGAACTCGAGACGCTCCTTGTCGGACACGACCGTCTCGAAGTCGTGCGCTTTCTCGATGGCCGCGACCGCGGCGTTGATCACCGTGTCCGCGAACTGCGCGTCGTCTCGGCTCAACGGCGCCTCTCCCTGCACGGTGCGCAGGTAGAGCACGCCGCATTGCTCCTCGCGCATCCGGAACGGCAGCGTGATCACCGACTGGGTCGGGACCGGGATACCGCTCTTCGCCCACATGGCCCGCACCTCGACGAACAGCGGATCGCTCGACACGTCGCCGATGATCACGGGCTGGTCGGTCTCGAGCGCCTTGAGCATCTCGGGATAGCGGGCCAACTCGATCCGGAGGTTGCGCAGCATCGGGTTCTCGTACGCGGCCACCACCGTCCCGTACACGTCGCCCGGCTTGGCCAGTACCAGCGAGCAGCGCGAGATGTTGAGGGCCCGCGCGACCCGACGCGCCAGGATGTGGTAGATCTCGTCGGGCTTGAGCGAATCGGTCAGCTCGTGGAGGATGTCGGCGATGGCGCCGCGCGCCCGCGACTCCTCACGCGCCGTGCGGAGCTCGCGGCCGCGCTTGAGCTGCGACTCCACCCGCGCCAGCAATTCCTTCACCCGGAACGGCTTGGCCACGAAGTCGGACGCGCCCAACCCGAGGGCCTTGGCCGTCCCGTCCTCGGGATCCATCGAGGAGATCATCAGGACCGGGAGGTCGTGCCACCGCGGTTCGTTGCGGATCCGCTCCAGCAGCTGGAGCCCGTCCACCTTGGGCATCATGATGTCCAGCAGGACCAGGTCGGGGCGCTCGACGCTCAGCCGCTCGAGCAGGTCGTGGCCGTCGGGAACGGCCACCACCTGGTACCCCTGCTCCTTGAGGATCCAGGTCAGGGTGCCCACCAGCGCGGCGTCGTCGTCCGCCACCAGCACCTTGGCGCCGGCGAGCGGGCCGGGCGCCGTCATGATTCCGCCGCCAGGAGCGATTGCAGCCCCTCCCACTCGATGTTCCCGCCCGACAGCACCGCGACCACGGGCCCCACCACGGAGCCCGCCGGCTGGCCGAGGAGCCAGGCCAGTGTCACCGCCCCCGAAGGCTCCACCACCAGTTTCAGGCGATCCAGGGCGAACCGCACCGCCTGCACGATCGCCGCGTCGGAGACGAGGCAGGCCTGCGCGGCGTAGTGCGCCAGATGCGCGAAGGTCAGCGCACCGATCCGCAGGGGCAGCAGCCCGTCCGCGACGCTGCCCGTCCGTTCGAGCGTCACCGGCTCGCCGGCGGCGCGCGCCCGCTCGTACGTCGGGGCGCCCTCGGGTTCGACGGTGACCACCCTGGCCTCCGGCCGGAGCGACTTGACCGCAGTGGCCACTCCCGCCGCCAACCCGCCGCCACCGACGGGAACGGCGACCGTGCGCACGTCGGGACAATCCTCGACCAGCTCGAGCCCGGCCGTTCCCTGGCCGGCGATGATGGCCGGGTGGTCGAACGGCGGCACGATCGCGAGCCGCTCGCGCTGCGCGATCTCCACGGCGCGGGCGTACCGGTCCTGCGACGTCCGGCCAGCGAGCACCACTTCTCCACCCAGGCGCTCCACGCCGCGCCGCTTGGGCGCCGCGACCGTCTCGGGCATCACGATCACCGCGCGCAGGCCGAACCGCCTCGCCACATACGCCACGGCTTGGCCGTGATTCCCCGACGAGTACGTGATCACGCCGTTCGCCCCGCCCTCCGCCAGCTGGCGGACCAGCGTGAACGCACCCCGCAGCTTGAAGGCCCCCACGCGCTGCAGGCTCTCTGCCTTCACGAACACCGGCACGCCGAGCCGCTCGGCGAGGTCGTCGGACGGCAGGAGCGGCGTGCGCACGGCGACGCCACGCAGGTGCTGCGCGGCCTCGCGAATCGCTTCGAGAGTGACGAGCTCGGGGGGCGACGCGACCGTCACGCGGGCGACGACTCCATGGAAGGGCGCAAGCTACGGCGCGAATGGGGTAGCGGCAAGGTCACGCGCACGGCGCTCTCAGTGCCTCCGCGCCGTTCGGCGCAACAGCCAGTGCGTAGCCAGCAGGTCCACCACCATGATCGCGAACAACACGATCGTGCCGGTCGTCCCGATCACCCGGAAGTGGCGCAGCGCCCCGACCAGCACGGAGTAGGCCAGCACGCCTCCCAGAACCAGCGGGCGGCTCACGCGCCGGCAAGCAGCCCTTGCGAGTGCAGGAGCTCGGCGTTGAGGATCGCGGCGCCCGCCGCGCCGCGAATCGTGTTGTGGCCGAGGACGATGAACTTGTAGCCCAGCAGCTCGCAGCGCCGCACGCGCCCCACCACGGAGGCCATCCCCCCCTCGAGGTTCACGTCCAGGCGCGGCTGGGGGCGGTCCTCCTGGTCCACCAGGATGGTCGGGTGTGCGGGCGCGCTCGGCAGTCCGCGCTCCTGCGGCACGCTGCGATAGGTGCGGAACGCCTCGCGCACCGACTCGAGGCCGGGATCGGACCCGAGGGTCACGAAGACCGCGGCCGTGTGGCCGTCCACCACGGGGACGCGCGTGGTCTGCGCGCTCACGGTGAGCGGGTGCGGCGCCACCGCTTCGCCGATCAGCTTGCCCAGGATCTTCTTCGTCTCCCGCTCGATCTTCTCTTCCTCGCCCGCGATGAACGGGATCACGTTGCCCAGGATGTCGAGCGACGGGAGGCCCGGATAGCCGGCGCCGGAGATGGCCTGGAGCGTCGTGACCACCACAGCCTTGAGGCCGAAGCGCCGCTCGAGCGGCGCCAGCGCGAGGACCAGTGTCGCAGTCGAGCAGTTGGGGTTGGTGGCGATGAACCCGCGCCAGCCGCGCCGCCGCTGCTGCGTCTCGATCAGCGCGGTGTGGTCGGGGTTGACCTCCGGCACGAGCAACGGGACGTCGTCGGCCATCCGGTGGTTGCGCGCGTTGCTCAACACCGCGTAGCCGGCCGCGGCGAACGCCTCCTCGACGGGGCCCGCGACTGCCGCGTCGAGGGCCGAGAACACCACATCGCACGTGAGCTCCGGCTCCGCCAGCTGCACCACCAGCGCGCGCGCCGCCGGGGGCATGGGGACATCGAGTTTCCAGGAACACGCCTCCCCGTAGCTCCTGCCGGCCGAGCGCTCGGACGCCGCAACGGCGACCAGGTCAAACCACGGATGGCCCGCCAGGAGCTGGACGAAGCGCTGCCCCACCGCCCCCGTCGCACCGAGGACCCCGACCGGGATCTTCACCGCAGGGCCTCTTCCAGAGCCGTGGCGGCGGAAGTCTTGGCGTCGCGGTACTTCACGATCACCGGCGCATAGAGTGACACGCCCCACGCCGTCGCGCGCTCGCCGGCAGCCGGACGCGAGCCAGGCACGACCACCGCGCCGGCCGGGATCTCGAGCGGTGCGGCGTCGGAACGCCGATAGATCTCGCCGCGCACCAGGTCGTACACCGGCGTCGAGCCCGTGAGGATCGTGCCGGCCGCGAGCACCGCGCCGCGGTGCACGATGGCGCCCTCGTACACGCCGCATCCGCCACCTACCAGCACGTCGTCCTCGACGATCACCGGCAGCGCACCGGCGGGCTCCAGCACGCCACCGATCTGGGCAGCGGCCGAGAGGTGCACGCGCTTGCCGATCTGCGCGCAGGAGCCGACCAGCGCGTGGCTGTCGATCATCGTCCCCTCGTCCACGTACGCACCGACGTTGACGTACATCGGCGGCATGCACACCACGCCGGGCGCCACGTACGCGCCGTCACGAATCGCGGAGCCGCCCGGCACCACCCGCACGCCGTCCCCCACGGCAAGCGGCTTCACCGGCCACGTGTCCTTGTCGAAGAAGCGCAGCGTCCGTCCCTCCGACATCTCGACCAGCGTGCCCATCCGGAACCCGAACAGGATGGCGCGCTTGACCCACGCGTTCACGCGCCAACGGCCCTCCACCGGCTCCGCCGCCCTCACCTCCCCGCGGCCCAGCGCGGAGCGGAACTCCTCGAACAGCGTGCGCTCGGCAGCGCCGAGCGTCGCCGGCTCCTGCGCCAGCAGCGCCTCGATGCGCTCACGCAGCGGCATGCGACCCCGTGGCCAGGAGCGACAGGCCGTTCAGCACCTCCCGCACCCGCGCGCGGCTCGCGTCCTTGACCGGCACCAGCGGGAGCCGGAACTGCTCCTCGAGGAGGCCCATCATCGCCATGGCCGCCTTCACGGGGCCCGGGCTCGACTCGATAAAGTTCACCTCCATCAGGGGCAGCAGGCGGAAGTGCAGCGCCCGGGCGTCGTCCCAGCGCCCCGCCAGGGCGAGGTCCGCCAGGCGCGCCATCAGGTCGGGCACCTCGTTCGAAACCACCGACACGATGCCGTCGGCGCCCAGCGCCATCAGCGGCAGCGTCACCGCATCGTCGCCCGAGAAGACGCGGAAGCCCGCCGGTCGCTCGCGGAGGATCGCCATGATCTGCGCGAAGTCGCCGGAGGCCTCCTTGATCGCGACGATGTTCGCGACCTCGCGCGCGAGCTTCAGCGTCGTCGCCGCCGCGATGTTCGACCCGGTGCGCCCCGGCACGTTGTACATCGTCACCGGCAGCGGCGCGACCGCCTCGGCGACGGCGCGGAAGTGGGCGAGCAGCCCCTCCTGGGTGGGCTTGTTGTAGTAGGGCGCGACGATCAGGACGCCGTCGGCGCCGAGGGAGGCCGCCTCCCGCGCCTGCGCGATGGCGTGCGCGGTGTTGTTGCTGCCCGCACCGGCAACGACGCGGGCGCGGCCCCTGGCCACCTCGATGGTGGCCGCGATCACCTGCCGCCCCTCCTCGTCGCTCATCGTCACGCGCTCACCGGTGGTGCCGCACGGCACCAGCAGCCGGACACCGCCGGCGACCTGCCGCTCCACCAGGGCCCGCATCCGGGGCAGGTCGACCGCGCCGCCCGCCTTGAACGGCGTCACCAGCGCGGTCGCGCAGCCCCGCATCCACTCCAGCGTCGTGGTCATCGTGCCGCCCCTCCCGATGAGGCGAGTATCTCGTCCAGCACCTCGGCGAACTCGAAGACGCCACGCCGCCCGCCGGCGGCCATCCACTGTGCGGCCAGCAGGGCGCCCGCCGCGAAGCCCTCGCGCGAGCGGGCCGTGTGGATCAGGGTGATCTCGTCTGCCGGTCCGTCGAAGCCGACGCGGTGCGTGCCCGGAATGTGGCCCGCCCTAGTGCTGGCGACCGGAATCGCTCGCCCGCCGTATGCGCCGGCCACGACATCGCAGAGCTTCAATGCCGTGCCCGAGGGCGCGTCCTTCTTGCGGGCATGGTGCGCCTCCTCGAGGAAGGGCGCATAGGCCGGATCGCGGGCATACTGCGCCGCGGCCGCCGCCACGACGCGGTAGAAGAGGTTGACGCCGATGGAGAAGTTCGCGCCGTAGACCAGCGCACCTGTACCGCGCTCCACCACGCCGCGCACCTCGGCGAGCCGTGCCTGCCACCCCGTGGTGCCCTCGACCAGCGGCACGCCGGCGCCGACACAGGCACGCACGTGGTCCGGCACCGCTTCCGCAACCGAGAAGTCCACTGCGACGTCGAGGCCGCGAAGCGACCGGACCAACTCCTCCCACCCGCGGCCCGCGTCCCGGTCGGTGAAGGTGACAGCGATCTCGTGTCCCGCCTCGCGGGCCCGCGCCTCCACCAGGCGGCCCATCCCGCCGAGCCCGAACAGCGCCAGCTTCACGCGCGCACCTCCGCCCCGGCACGCTCCAAGAGCACGCGCGCCAGCCGAACGAACCCGTCCACCGCGGTCCGCAACTGATCCTTGGCCACCTTCTCACGCTCCGTATGTGCGTCGAGAATCGAGCCAGGGCCGAACACCAGCGCCGAGCCCCAGCGCGAGAGGTGCGGCGCGTCGGTCGTGTACCGCACGACGTGCTGCTCGAACCCCGGCAGCTCCGTGAGGCGGACCGGTTCGGTTACGGTGTGCACCTCGACCGAAGCCCGGCCTCCGACCGCGCGCTCGAGCTGGTGGAGGACCTTCTCGGAGCGGACGGCGAGCCGGAAATGCAACTCGGCACGCGCCTCCGCCGGCACGACGTTGGCTCGGGTGCCGCCGCCGATTGTCCCGATGTTGCAGGTCGTCGCGCCGAAGAACGGCTCGGCAGGCCACGCCGCGGCTCGGACGTCGGCCAGTACGTCCAGCAGGGCGACAATCGCGGACCGCCCGTGCTCCGGATAGGCCGAGTGCGCGGCCACGCCCCCCGTGGTGAGCGAGAGGCGGAGCGAACCCAGGCACCCCGACGCGAGTCGATTCTCGGTCGGCTCGCCGACCACCAGGTAGCGCACGCCGGCCGCCGCCGGGTGGCCGTTGGCGATCTTGGCCCCCAGGCTCCCCGCCTCCTCGTCTACCACGAACAGCAACCCGATGCCCGTCCTCCCCTCGGCGCGCAGCCGTTCGGCGGCGGAGATCTGCGCCGCCATGATCCCCTTCGCGTCGCACGCGCCGCGGCCGTAAACATGGGCTTCGTCTTCGGAGGACGGCACGAAAGGGGGTACGGTGTCGAGGTGCGTGCAGAAGACGACCTGGGGCGCCGACGTGGTCCGCGCGATGAGGTTGGGGCGCCCCGGTGACGCCTCCTGGAACTCGACCCGGTAGCCCAGTCGCTCGAGCAGGGAGGCGACGAACGCGGCGATCTCGCTCTCGTCTCCGCTCACGGAGGGGATGTCCACCAGCGAGCGGGTGAGGGCGCACACGTCGGCGAGCGCGCTCCCGCGGACCGCAGTGGCAGGCACCTTCTTCTGCCGCCCCGTCGTCGCCCCGCGGCCGCCGCGCGGCCGCGCCCAGGTCGAAGGGCCGGGGCCCACGTGCGTCGCCACGGCGGCACCGGGGGCCGTCACGTCGAACTCGAACCGCTCGTGCCGCGCGAAGTGCAGCGCCTTGGGTTGCACCACCCGCGCACCGAGCTTGAGCGCGTCGTCCCACGAGAGCTGTTCGTAGCGGCGCGGCTCCCGGCCGAACGACGCCGGATCGCGCTCGTAGACGCCGTCCACGTTCTTGAGCAGGCGGCATGCCTTGGCGCCGAGGCGATGGGCGAGGAACAGGGCGGTGAGGTCCGAGCCGCCCCGCCCGAACAACGAAATGCCGCCGCTGCCGTCCCGGCCGAAGAACCCGGCGATGACCGCCACGCTGGACTCCGCCACAGCCTTGCGAACCGCGTCGGCGTTGAGCGCGACCGGGTCCGCGTCGAGGAGTGGTCCGTGGGTCGTCAAGCCGATGCCGGTCGGGTCGAGCAGCGTCGCGCGGACACCCGCCGCGTCCAGCGCGAGCACGAGCCGCGCGGCGGAAGCCGCCTCGCCGGTCGCCAGCAGGGCCGCAGTGGCCGACGCCTCAGGGTCCGCGCCGAAGTACCGCGCATCGGCCAGCAGCCGGTCCGTGGTGCCCCGGAGCGCCGAGACGACCGCGATCACGTGTTCACCCCGCCGCAGGTGCCGGACGACCTCCGCCGCAGCGGCGGCGTAGTCGCTCTCGGTTCCGAGCACCGAGCTGCCGAACTTGAGCACCGTGAGCGGCTGCTTGGCCATCCCGCAACGCCTCCCGAGCCCCTGGGAAAGGAAAACGCCACCGCCCGGCGGCAGGGGCGATGGCGAATCCTATCCCGGAATCCGGTCAGCGCAAAGCGCCCGGACCCGGCGGCGTCTCGCAACTGTCCTGCGCGCTCAGCCCTCCGCCGCTCCCTCCGTGACCGACTCGACATCGCCGGTCGGCTCCTCTTCCCCGCCCTCTTCCTCCTTCACCACCCGCGCCACGTCCACCACCACGTCGCCGTCGTCGAGGTTGATCACCTTGACGCCCTGGGTGTTGCGCCCGATGACGCTGATGTCGTTGACCGGCAGGCGGATGATCACGCCGTGCCGCGTGATCACCATCAGCTCGTCGTCGGGGATCACCTCTTTGAGGGCCACGACGTCGCCGGTCTTCTCCGTCCGCTTGAGGGTGATGATCCCCTTGCCGCCGCGGTGCTGTATCCGGTAGTCCGCCAACTCGGAACGCTTCCCGAGCCCGTGCTCGGCCACGACCAGCAGGGTCGCTTCGCGCTTGACGATGACCATGCCGATCACCGCGTCGCCCTGCTCCAGCTCGATGCCGCGCACACCGGTGGTGGCGCGGCCCATTTCCCGCACGTCCTTCTCCTGGAACCGGATGCTCATCCCGTGACGGGTGGCGAGCGCGATGTCGTTGGTGCCGTCGGTGACCTGGACGTCGATCAGCTCGTCACCCGGCTCGATGTTGATGGCGTTGATCCCGGTGGCGCGCACGTTCCCGTACGCCGAGAGCACGGTCTTCTTCACCGTGCCGCCGCGGGTGGCGAACATCAGGTACCGGTCGTCGGCGAACTCGCGCACCGGCGTGAGAGCCGCGATCTGCTCGTCCGGCTTGACGGCGATGCAATTCACGATCGGCTTGCCGCGGGCCGCCCGCCCGCCCTGCGGGATGTCGTACACCTTGAGCCAGTATACCTGGCCGTTCACGGTGAAGAACATCACGTAGTCGTGGGTCGACGCGATGAACAGGTGCTCGACCCAGTCGTCTTCCTTGGTGCCCATCCCGTTGAGCCCGCGCCCGCCGCGCCGCTGGCGCCGGTAGGTCGAGACCGGGATGCGCTTGATGTACCCGGTGTGCGAGATGGTGATGACCATGTCCTCCTCGGCCACCAGGTCCTCGACCGAGAAGTTGCCCTGGTCCGCCACTACTTCCGTCCGGCGCTCGTCGCCGAAATCCTTGACCAGCGTTTCCAGCTCGCCCTTGAGGATCGCAAGGCGCTTCGGCTTGGAGGCCAGGATGCTCTTCAGCTCCGCCACCAGCGCCCGCACCTCCTTGAGTTCCGCCTCCAGCTTCTCGATCTCCAGCCCCGTCAGCTTGGCGAGCCGCATGTCAAGGATCGCCTTGCTCTGCCGCTCCGAGAGCTTGAAGCGCGCGCGCAGCTTCTGGTCCGCCTCCTCGGTGGTCTTGGAGCCCCGGATGATCTTGATCACGGCGTCGATGTTCTCGACCGCGATCTTGAGGCCCTCCAGGATGTGCTGGCGCTCCTCCGCCTTCTCGAGGTCGAACGTGGTCCGCCGCGTGATGACCTCGTGGCGGTGCTCGATGAAGTGGTGGAGCAGCTCCTTGAGGTTCATCACCTTCGGCACGCCGTCCACCAGCGCCAGCATGATGGCGCCGAAGGTCGTCTGCATCTGGGTGTGCTTGAACAGGTTGTTCAACACCACCATCGGCACCGCGTCGCGCTTCAGCTCGATCACCACCCGCATGCCGTCGCGGTCCGACTCGTCCCTCAGGTCCGAGATGCCCTCGATGCGCTTTTCGCGCACCGACTCCGAGATCTGCTCGAGCAGGCGCGCCTTGTTGACCATGTAGGGGATCTCGGTCACGACGATCTGCGACCGGCCGCTCGATTCCTTTTCCTCCACCTGGGCCCGCGCGCGCACCACGATGCGGCCGCGGCCCTGCTCGTAGCAGTCGGCGATCCCTTCGCGGCCGTACACGATGCCGCCGGTGGGGAAATCCGGCCCCGTGATGTGCTTGCGCAGCTCCGCTACCGACGCGTCGGGGTGGTCCACCAGGTGCGTCGCGGCCGCCACCACCTCGCGCAGATTGTGCGGCGGGATGTTGGTCGCCATCCCCACCGCGATCCCCGCTGAGCCGTTCACGAGGAGGTTGGGGAGCCGAGACGGGAGCACCGTCGGCTCCTTCAGCCGGTCGTCGTAGTTGGGGACGAAGTCGACGGTGTTCTTGTCGATGTCCTCGAGCATCGCGAGCGCGACGCGCGTCAGCCGCGCCTCGGTGTAGCGGTAGGCCGCAGCGGGGTCGCCGTCCACCGAGCCGAAGTTCCCCTGGCCGTCCACCAACGGGTAGCGGAGCGAGAAGTCCTGGACCATCCGGACCAGCGAGTCGTACACCGCGACGTCGCCGTGCGGGTGGTACTTGCCGAGCACGTCGCCGACCACCGTCGCGCTCTTCTTGTACGAGCGATTGGGCAGCAGGCCCAGCTCGTTCATCGCGTAGAGAATGCGGCGATGCACCGGCTTCAGGCCGTCCCGGACGTCGGGCAGAGCGCGCTGCACGATGACGCTCATCGAGTAGTCGATGAACGACTCGCGCATCTCGTCTTCGATCAGTCGGGGGAGGATCCGTTCGCGCTGATTTGGAGCGGTCATGACCGTTCGGGTGAGGACTGCTAAATATAGACGGACTATTGAGTTAAATCAATCGCGAGTGCCTCCTTCAAGATGGCTGCCCGGCAGCCGGAAATGGCACGCTACGTGTGGGGTTCCGAAGAAGGTGGTTGGGCCTTGGCGCCGATCTCGAGCTCCTGCTGGACGGCCAGCGGCGGCGCGGGTGCCGGGTCCCTCGCGCCTCCCTTGTGCTGCCCCGGGGGGGCGGCGGCGGGGGTCGCCTCCCCGTGCGCCGACGCGGCCCTGGAGGCCCGCGCGCGGCCGGCTTCGTACCACCGGCGGGTGACCTCGCCGGCGAGGCCGGTGTTGCCGAGGCCGAAGGCGAGCGCCACCGCCAGGGCGCCGGCGCCGAGGATCAGCGTGAACGCGGTGGTGACGATGTCGGCGGCGACGCCGATCTGCTGCAACGCCATGAACACGGAGATGACGATGATCATCCCCTTCGCGACGGTGGCCAGCGTGGGGACGCCCTCGACCGCGCCGGCCGAGGCGAGGATCAGCGCCCGCACGAACTCGCCGAGCACCAGGCCGAGGACGATCACGATGATGGCCGCGAAGACGTTGGGGATGTAGCCAACGAGATTGCTGAACACGTCGTTGATGTTCGGCACGCCGAGGGCCGTCGCCGCGAGCAGGATCACGATCAGCATCACGACCCAGAACAGCAGCTTCCCGACGGCGCGCGCCGGATCGAGCCGCGAGCCGGTGCGCTCCACCGCCTCGGTGACGCCCCAGCGCGCCGCCGACCGGTCGAACTGCACGCGGACGAGGAAGCCGTCCACGACCCGCTCCACCAGGCGCGCGACGAAGAACCCGGCTCCCAGAATGATCATCGCCAGGACCAGGCCTGGCAGAAGCCGGCCGATCTGCGTCAGCCCGTCTCGCAGCCGTTCGAACACATCCACCGGATGCCTCCCGCGGCGCTACGCCGCGATCTCCAGCACGAGCTTGCCGAAGTGCTCGCCCGCCGCCAGGCGCTCGAAGGCCCGGCGCGCCTCCCGGAGCGGCACCACGCTGTCCACCACCGGCCGGAGCGCCCCGCTCCCGAGCAGGCGCACGACTTCGGCGAACTCCCGCGCGTTGCCCATCGTCGAGCCCATCAGCGTGTAATGATACCAGAACATCCGTCGCAGGTCCGTCGTCACCCTGGGCCCCGTCGTGGCACCGCAGGTCACCAGCCGGCCGCCGGGTGCGAGCGCGCGCAGGCTCTTCTCCCACGTCGCCTCGCCGACCGAATCGAGCACCACGTCGGCACCGCGGCCGCCCAGCCGCCGTCGCAGCTCCTTCGGCACATCGCTCGATGCGTGGTTCAGCGCGACGTCGGCCCCCAGCGCCCGCGCCCGCTCGAGCTTGGCGTCGCTCGACGACGTCACGATCACGGTCGCGCCCAGGAGCTTCGCAATCCGCAGGGCCGCGAGCGCCACGCCGCCGCCGATGCCCCAGATCAGCACCGTCTCGCCCGGCTTCGTGGCCGCGCGGGTCACCACCATCCGCCACGCCGTGAGGTGCACCAGCGGGAACGCCGCGGCGTCGGCCCACGACACCGCATCGGGCACGGGATAGACATTCCACTGGGGAACCCGCACGGCCTCCGCGAATGTGCCGGGGAGGTGCTCGCCGAGGAGCCGGTAGGTCGTGCACAGCGACTGCTCTCCGGCCAGGCAGAACTCGCACGTCTGGCATGAGACGCCGGGGTTCAACAGCACCCGGTCGCCCGGCTTCACGCGCGTCACCGCCGGCCCGACGGCCTCGACAACGCCGGCCCCATCGGCGCCCAGGACGTGCGGGAAGGCCGGAGGGAGCCCCGGCAGGCCGCGCAGAACGAAGAGGTCGAGGTGGTTCAGCGCCGCGGCCTTGAGGGAGACCAGCACGTCATCGGGTGCCACGATCGCCGGCCGCGGCACGTCCTCGACGCTCACGACCTCCGGGCCGCCGTGCGAGCGGATGATGACGGCAAGCATGGCGCAGAATCTACGAAGGGGTGCAAAACGAAGATAGCCGCGACCGCCGCGGCTATCCTCCGCCGATTCGGGAGCCTGCCGACGCTAGTGCTGCGCCGGTGGCACTTGCGGCGCCGCGGGCCGGAAGGCCGGCCCGCCCATCCCGTCCACGCCCGGCAGCACGAACCGCGTCCGCAGCTGCGTCAGTCGGTCGAAAAACTCGGCGTGGGGAGCATCGTGCGTTTGGTCCGGCGGCACGACCACAATCGCCAGCGTGCGGCCGTCCGTGCTCACGCTGAATGCCTGGACGTACACCCCGGCCGGTGTGATTTGCGTCGCCTCGCTCGTGGTGAGATCCTGATTGTACACCGCTTTTCCGGGCGGGCTGACGCTCCCGAGCAAATAGTAGAACGACTTCCCATCCGCCGCGAACGCGGGCGAATCCTCCACGCGGCCCGTCGTGAGCCGCTGCTCGCCGGTGCCGTCGAGGTTCATCTGGTAGATGTTGTAGTTTCCGCCGCGCAGCGAAACGAACAGTACCCGCCTGCCGTCCGGCGACACGGCCGGCTGGGTGCTCGGATTGGCACCCGTGGTGATCTGGCGCCGCCCCGTGCCGTCCCGGTTGATGATGAACAGCTGCGTCCTTCCGCTCCGGCCGGCCTCGAACACGATCTGGTCGCCCCCCGGGCCCACGAAGGCCGGCGAGTGCACCGGCACCGAGTCGTGGGTGAGACGGCGCGCATCGCTCCCGTCGGCGTTCGCCACGTACAGATCGAACTGCTCCGGCCGCGGGGGGGTGGCGACGTAAGCGATCCGCGTCCAGTCCGGGGACCACGCCGCCTGCATCTCGAGCAGGCTGTCCGCCGTGACGGGGCTCCACTTCGGGGGGTCGCTGCGCTGCACCATGAGGAGATCCCACCGCCCGCCACGCCGCGCCGGCACCAGGAGGTCTCCGACCACGTACGCATCCGCCGTGGCCACCGAGTCCCACGACGCCCGGGCCTGGAGCTGGGCGTGCCCCATCGCTACAGCTATCGCCCGCCCGTCGGCCACGCGCGCGATCGAGTCGGCGGAGGATCGCCAGGCGAGCCCCGGGGCGGGCCCGACCGGCCGGCGATGATCGTCGAGCAACTGCACGGCGAGCGGCATCTGCTCGCCCACCGGCAGCGCGAATCGCGGCGTCGCGACCTGGAGCCCCCCCGCGATCACTCGCAGGTACCAGTGCCGCCAGATGGAGTCGGCATGGTCCATCATCGCGGACACGGTGATCCGCGTGTTACCCATCTTCACGCCGCGCGCCGTCTTCGTCGCCGTGTCGAACGCCGCGATGGCCGAGTCGGGGAGCGTCCAGCGAATCGGCAGATTGTCGACCGGCGTCGAATCGGCTGCGAGGAAGCGGGCCCCGAGCGTCACCCGGGCACCGATGGCCAAAGCGACGGAATCCGCAGCCGGCGTCCCCACCAGGTACCGGACTGGCTTGCGGACGTTCACGGTAACGAAAATGTCGGGGTAACTCGGATTGGTCGCCGTGATGCGTGCCGTGCCGGGCGCGACCGCGGTGACGATCGGCGCCACGACCGACACCCTCACCTTCGTCGTGTCCGACGACGCGAACTGGAAGTTGGTCCGTGCTGGATCGAGGCGGCGGTTGTTCTGCGCCGGAACGATGAGTGCAAGCGTGTCCACCGTCTGGGGCGACAACGACCTCTCTCGGACGCTGAAGCGGACGCTGTCTGCATGCACGTCGACCGCGATCTGCTTGGGAGCCCAGCGCACCCCACCCTGCCCCGTGGCCCGAACCATCGCGCGGCCGGTGTCGCCCGCCGTCACGACGCCAAATGAGTCAACCTGTGCAACGCGATCGCCGCCGGCGTCCACGCCGAACACGATGCAGACCGGCTCGGCGTGCCCGCCGTCCGCTCCTCGCACCGTGTAGTACACCAGTGGCATCGACTCGCCCTTGATCAGCGGCATGCGCTGGGGCGAAATAGCCAGCCCGTCTGCCACGCCGGTCCCAGGCGGCTGGCGTTCCAGGGCGGCACACCCTGGTCCCGTTCGCCGCCCCACCCCACCCGGCTGCGCCGCCACTACAGCCGGTGGCGTCGGGGTCGACGGGTTGGCCTGCGGCTGCGGCGCGGCGCCGGCCGCTGTGACGGTGAGCGTGGCCTGTTCCCTTACCACGCTGCGCCCGCGGCCGTAGCTCGCGGTGATGATGGTCGTACCCGGGGCTACGCCCGTCGCGATCCCCGTCTCCCGGTCAATGGTCGCGGCGCGCAGATTGCTCGACGTCCACACAACGTTCACGTCTAGCGCGTTGTTGGCGTTGTCGTAGGCAGTGGCGAGGAAGTTCGCCGTCGCGCCGACCGCGATCGCCTGGTCGCCCGGCACGACCTCGATTCTGGCCACGGATGGCCGACGCTGCGCCAAGCCCGCGCCCGGCAGGGCCGCCATGCCCGCGAAGGCGGCGACCAGCGCCGCCGCGCAGACCGCACTCGGCTTCGTAGTCATAATCCGGAAAAGAAGAGGCTTAGCCGGCGACCTGTCAAGCACTTCGGCGCCTGGACGGGCGTTCCACAATGGTGGTTCTGACACAGCCGTCCCTCGGATCGCCGACACCCTCTTGGACTTGCACCGTCTCATGTTGCGTAACCCCTTCTAGTTCATGTACTTCCACTACGTAGGTGCTCCCAGCACGGCCCTCCACACTCGCCTCAAACCCATCCACTCCCCAGCCGCGCGTCAAGCACTCTTGGGCCCCGAGACCGAACTCCTCGCATGGGCGGTCGATCGCCGATTTCCAGTCTCCAGCCTGGGGCAGTCCGGCCCGGCCACGAGCATCAGGATGGCGGAGAGGAGCGCCGAGCTGGACGCCACGCGTGAGCGCATGGACCGGGAACCTCGCGACCTGAGCTGGACCGCTTGCGAAGTCGAGATTCGCAGGCAATGTATAGAGCCGCTCGACCGAGCGACAGAAGCGCCAATACCGTTGGGAGGGACGCTCATGCTGTTCGACGACATGACAGGAATGGGAGGATGGGAACCGCCGTCATCCATGCCTCCGCAGCCACCGGCACCGGCTTCGACACCGCCACCGGCCTGGACACCGCCGCCGCCTCTGGCTGCACCGAAGCCGGCGCCTAAGCCGGCGCCCAAGCCCGTGGCGAAGAAGAAGGCCGCTCCGAAGCGGAAGAAGGCGGCCCGGAAGAAGGCGGCACCCAAGCGGAAGGCGGCCCGGAAGCCGGTCCGCCGGAAGGCCGCCAAGAAGAAGCCCGCCAGGCGGAAGGCGGCGAAGAAGCGGGCTGCGCCCAAGCGCAAGCCCCGCGGCAAGAAGCGCCGCTAGAACACTTCGACCTTTCCGGTAACAACCTGCCTCGCGCGCGCGGCGATGGTTTCGAGCTGCGCGCGCGCGACGGGCTTGACCCGCGAATCGGCGGGCGGGCGCGCAATCGAGTACACCTGCACGGCCTTGGGCTGCAGGCGGGCCAGGGCATCCAGCCACTCCGCGACCGCCGACTCGGATGCGCCGCTGTAGCCCGGCCCCTCGACCACCAGCGCCTGCACCGTCACGTCCACCAGAGCGCGCAAATCCTCGATCAGACGACTCCGGTCGTACGCCACGCCGTTGACGAGTGGCCCCGGCCCCGGATCGAGCTTCATCAGCCGTTCGTCCACGCGATTCAGGCTCTCCCGCACGGCCGGCTTGCCGGACGAGAGGCCGTTCGACATCACGACGACTTTCACCCCGGGCGCGATGCTGTCACGCACCTCGAGCACACGCGCCACCACCACGGGGAAGCGTGGATGCATGGTCGGCTCACCGTTGCCCGCGAACGTCAACCAGTCGGGGGGGCCGCTCATCAGCTCGAGGGTCTTTCGCACCGCATCCGCCACCAGGTCGGGCGACGGCCAGCGGGAATGCGGCGCCTTCGGGGTATCGAAGCCGCACTCACAATAAGGGCAATCGAACGTGCACAACTTGGAGTGCAGGGGGATGAGGTTCACTCCGAGACTGACGCCGAGCCGGCGCGAGCGCACCGGCCCGTTGATGATGCCCTCCCATAGAAAGGTGCCTTCGAGCTTGCCGGGGGGAGGCAAAGAGACGAGACGATCCATTGCCGGAAACGTAGTCCGGCCTTGCGACCATCGCCACGCTTCATAGGTTGACCATATGCCGCTGCCGACTACCTGTCCGCTCCGGCGCCTGCCCCGATGAACGCCCGCCAGGCGCCGTTCGTCGTGGCGGCCGCGGCCGCCCTGATCGGCAGCGCGATCGGCCTGGCGCTGCACGGAGTTGAACCCGCGGCGACCTGGCTGTACCAGGCCGCGTGGTACCCGACCATCGCGGGGATGGCCGCCCTCGTCGCGCGCCGCGAGGGGCGCGACCCGTTCACGGCCAACCCGCTGCACGCGCTGTCGCTGTTCGCCTGGTCGGCGGTCTTCTGGTTCTTCTTCGAGTTGCTGAATTGGCGCCTCGACAACTGGTACTACGTCAACGTGCCGGCCGACCGGGCTGAGCGGTGGATCGGCATCTCGCTCGCCTTCGCCACGGTGCTCCCTGCGATCTTTCTTGCGGCCCGCACGCTGGAGGCGTGGAACGTGTTCCGGAGCGTGCCCACGCGACCGATGCGCGTTACCCTCTCGGGGCTCCGGCTCACGTCGCTGGCCGGGATCGTGTTCCTCGTGCTGCCGCTGGTGTGGCCGCGCTGGTTCTTCCCGCTGGTCTGGGGCGCCACGACGCTGCTGGCCGAGCCGGCGCTCTACCGCTGGGAGCGGCGGTGGTCGCTGATCGGAGACCTGGAGCGTGGTGAGCTGGGGCGCATCCTGCGCCTGCTGGTGGGCGGCGCCGGCATCGGGTTGCTGTGGGAGCTGTACAATTCGATCGCGCGCAGTCGCTGGATCTACACGGTCCCCGGTCTCGAGAACCTCAAGCTCTTCGAGATGCCGCTCCTCGGCTTTCTCGGATTCCCGGTGTTCGCCCTCGAATGCTGGTCCGTATTCCACCTCCTCGCGTGCTTCGGCATCTCCACGCCCGAGCAGCCGTCCACCCGGCCGGTGCGCCTCCGTCGCAAGGTCGGGACGGCGGCGGCCGGGGTGGCCTTCGCCGTGTTGGTGCTCGCGGGGATGGAGCGTTTCTCCATCGGCAGTACCACGCCGCAACTCATCGGCGTGCCCGGGCTGCCGGCGTCGGTGGCGTTCCGCCTCCGCGCGGCGGGGAAATCGCCGTTCATCCTTGCGCGGGAGCCGGCAAGCGAGTTGGCCCGCGAGACGGGCGCCAGCGTGGATGAGGCGCTGCGCTGGATCGAGGCGGCGCGGCTGTGCACGTTGCGGGGCATCGGGACCGACAACGCCCGCCGACTGGCGAAAGTCGGCGTCAGGGACGTGCCCACTCTGGCGCGGCAGGACCCCGACAGCCTAGTCGCGCGCCTCCGGGTTCCAGCGCCCGGCGATCCCCCGCCGCGCCGGCCGACGCCGGCGGAGGCGCGGGTCTGGGTCAGGGCCGCACGCGCCGCCTTCGGCTGGACGAGCTGATGCGCGCGCCGCTCGTGATCGCCGGCGGGGCGCTCGTCGCCGCGGCGCTCGCCGCGGTGCCTCCACGCGTCCAGCCGACGCCCGATTACGACGTCCTGCTCGTGGGCGGCACGGTGGTCGACGGCACCGGGGCGCCCCGGCGAAAGGCCGACGTCGGCATCACCGGCGATCGCATCGCCGCGATCGGCGACCTGAGTGGTCACACCGCGCGCCGCACCATCGACGCATCGGGGCTCGTCGTGGCGCCCGGCTTCATCGACATGCTCGGCCAGTCCGAGGCCACGATCCTCGTAGACCCGCGCGGCGTCAGCAAGGTGACCCAGGGCGTGACCACCGAGATCACCGGCGAGGGCGTCTCTGCCGCCCCGGTCAACGCCACCACGCTGCGCCGGGACAGCGCGACATACGCCTCGTGGGGCCTGGTCGTCGACTGGCACGATCTCGACGGCTATTTCCGACGGCTGGAGCGCTCGGGGACCCCGATCAACCTCGCGTCTTTCGTCGGCGCGACCCAGGTGCGGGAGTACGTGCTGGGCAACGCGCGCCGCGCCCCCAGCCCGGACGAGCTGGCCCGGATGGAGGCGCTGGTGGACACGGCGATGCGGCAGGGCGCGCTCGGCGTCTCGTCGGCGCTGGTCTACGCCCCCGCATTCTACGCCCGCACCGACGAGCTGATCGCGCTTGCCCGCGTGGCCGGACACTACCACGGCGTCTACGCCACGCACGTCCGCAATGAGGGGCCGCGGCTCGACCAGGCGCTGTCGGAGGCCTTCCGGATCGGCCGCGCGGCGCACGTGCCGGTGGAAGTGTGGCATCTCAAGCTCGCCGGGCGGCCCAACTGGGGCCGGATGCCGCGGATTCTCCGCCGCTTCGAGGCGCTGCGGAAAGCCGGCCAGCAGGTAGGCGCGAACAGCTATCCGTACACCGCGTCCGCCACCGGCCTCGACGCGGCCATTCCGGCCTGGGCGCACGCCGGCGGCGACGACTCGCTGATCGCCCGATTGCGGGACCCCGCGATTCGCGCGCGGCTCAAGCGGGAGATGGGGGATCGCCGGCCCTCGCCCGCGAGCCAGGAGAGTTTCTCCCAGGGAGCGGGCGGGCTATCGGGAGTGCTGGTTCTGGGTGTGCTCGACTCTACGCTCCGCCGCTTCGAGGGACGCCGCATCTCCGACATCGCGCGCGACGAGAACCAGGACCCCTACGACGTTCTGTTCGACATCCTGATTGCCGATCGTGCGCGGACCGGCGCCGCCTACTTCTCGATGAGCGATCGGGACGTCGGCGACGCCACCGCAGCGCCGTGGGTCGGCGTCGGCTCCGACTTCGGCGCCACCGCGCCGGATGGCCCGCTCAACATGCGGCGCGTGCATCCGCGCGCCTACGGCACGTTCCCGCGTATCCTCGGCCGCTACGTGCGCGAGGAGCACGCGCTGACGCTCGAGACCGCAGTCCGCAAGATGACCGGCGTCGCCGCCGAGCGGATGGGCCTCGAGGGTCGCGGCATTCTGCGCCCGGGCAATTACGCCGACATCACCGTCTTCGATCCCGGCACCGTGGCCGACCGAGCCACCTTCGAGGATCCACACCAGCCGGCGGTCGGCGTCCGCTACGTGATGGTGAACGGGCAGCTCACGCTGGACGATCGGCGGCTCACCGGAGAGCGTCCCGGCCGCGCGCTGCGCGGCCCCGGCTGGCAGGGACCATGAGCCTGACCCCGATCGCCCTCGCCTTCGTGCTCGTGGCTTTGCTGTTCAACGGTGTCGCCGTGCTCTCCGCACGCTGGCTCCCCCGGCGGACTCCGGACCCCGGCCTCCGGACTCCGGGGGGCGTCGTCCGCGCCGCCTGGCCGGCCACTACCGGCGAGGCACTGGTGCTGACGCTTTTCGCCGCACTCTGGTTCGGCTCCCTCGGTCATGGCGGCTGGGAGCTGGTTTTCCTGTTGCTGGGGGTCCTCGCCAGCGGCGGGGATCGGTGGCTGCGGCACCGCCTGGTGGGTACGCCGGCCGGGACCGAGCTCAAGCTCTTCGCGGCGGGGCTGGTGAAGTACCTACTGGCCGGGGGGCTGTGCGCTTGGTGCCTCTCTTGACACGCTCGTAGCTTTCCTGCCCATGAATCCGGTCCATCTTGCCATCGATCGCGCGGCCACGTACTTCGCGGGCCGCGAGACGCGCCAGGGATACGTGGCGCGGCGCCTCCTGGGAAACCCGCGTCCCGAGGATGCCCGCCTCGCCGAGGCGCTGATGAAGGACCGACGCTCACGCGTCCGCACCGACGGTAGCGTCGGTGGAGACCTCGTGGCCACGGCGTGGCTGGCCTGGGAGCTGTTGGATCTCGGCGCCCCGAGCGTCGCCCACTCCGTGCACCGGCCCGTGACCTGGATCCTCGGCCGCCAGGAAAAGGACGGCGCTTACGCCGAGGGGTGCACGCCGCGGCGTCACGAACTCAAGCTATGCGAGCACGCGATCGGCGGTTTCTTCACCCACCGCTCGTCGGGACGCACCATCCGGCGCCTCACCCTCCCGACCGGAGCCGCCGTGACGTCGGATCAGGGTGCGCGTTTCCTCGCCTCGTGCTTCGCGCTGCGCACGGTGCTGCGAGCCGGCCAGGAGGAGCGGACGCTGGTGCGCCGGCACGTCGGAAGCCTGCTGGCGCTCCCCAAGATGTGGGACTCGTGGGGCGGGCTCTGGGCCCCGACGTTGACGGTGGGCGCGCTGGCGGCGATCGCCTGGGCCCCGCCGCCGTTCCGCGGCCAGCTCCCGATCCTCTCCGAGCACCTGGCGCTGAACCAGAAGCCGGATGGGTCGTGGCGCAACCTGGACATCGTGCATGCGGTAGACGCGCTCGCGGCCGTGCCGCTGCCACAGGCCAAGGAGGCCGTCGCGCTCGCCGCCCCCCGCCTGGCCAAGATGCAATCGCAGAAGGGGACGGTGGGCAGCGGTCCGTACGCGGAGGAACGCACGCTGGTGGCGCTCCGCGCCTGGCTGATTGCCCGGGAATACGCATGAGGCTGGAGGCACAGGCGCACGGGCGCACAGACGCACGGGAAGACGCATCAGGTGGACACCTCACCGTCGAGGCGCACCATGGCCGCTGACCAGCCCACCAATCAGCGCGATCAGATTCGACTCACGTCCTACTCCCACGGTGCGGGTTGAGCCTGCAAACTCGGCCCCGCTGAGCTGGCGCAGGTCCTGCGCTTCGTCCCGTCCGTCCCTCCGGGGACCGATCCCGCCGTGCTGGTGGACGCCAGTGGCCGGGACGACGCAGCCGTCGTGCGCATCGCGGATGACCGCGCGCTCATCCTCACGACCGACTTCTTCACGCCGATCGTGGACGACCCGTACACCTTCGGCCAGATCGCGGCCGCCAACGCGCTGTCGGATGTGTACGCCATGGGCGGGCGCCCCCTGTGGTGTCTCAACCTGGTAGGCTGGCCGCGTGACCGGCTTCCGCTCGAAGCCTTGGGCGAGGTGCTGCGTGGCGGAGCGGAGATGGTGGCGCGCGCCGGGGCGCGGATCCTCGGTGGCCACTCCATCGACGACCCGGAACCCAAGTACGGATTGATGGTCGTGGGCGAGGTCCACCCCGATCGGATGACCACGAACGCAGCTGCGAAGCCAGGTGACCGGCTTGTCCTGACCAAACCGATCGGAACCGGCATCGTCGCGACGGCGATCAAGAAGGGCGCGGCCCCCGCGGACGCCATCCGCGCTGCCACCGACACGATGACCGCGCTGAACGATGGAGCCGCCGCCGCCGGGGCCACTGCGGGCGTACGGGCGGCCACCGACGTCACCGGTTTCGGACTGCTCGGTCATCTCGGCGCGATGCTGCTGGCGAGCGGCGTGGCGGCCGAAATCTGGGCCGGTGCGGTGCCGTGGCTCGTCGGCACCCGGCGGCTGGCCGAGGAGGGGCACATCGCCGGTGGCACCCGGCGCAACCTCACTGCGGCGAACGAGTTCACGGTGTGGGATTCCGGCGTGGACGAGATCGAGCGGCTGATGCTCGCCGACGCCCAGACCTCGGGCGGCCTCCTGATGGCGGTCCGCCCCGATGCGCTCGAGCGGCTCCTCACTTCCCTCACTTCTCACCACACGTTGGCGGCGGCCGAGATCGGCACTGTTGGCACCGGGCGTCCCGGTTCAATCCAGGTCCACCGCGGCACCGAACTCTCCAAACCCCACTGATTGTATCGGGATAGGGCTGGCGGGCCTGCCGGCGGGCACGAAAGGTGCCGCATCTAACGGCTGGAGCTATCTTCTGATCGGGTTGGGAGGTGCTGAGATGACACGCGAGCGCGAAGTCAAAGTGACGGCCGAAACGGCTGCTTGTGTCTATTGTGGCGCGACCGAGGATCTGGTGCGGGACGACCACCTCGAGGGCCTGTACTATTGCCCCAAGTGTCTCGACCGGCACGTGCGCCACGGTCAGCAGATTGACGATCGGGGGGAAGCGGAGCCGCCCTGGGACGGTTGATGTTTGACATCGCCAGCACCTGAGCGGCGTCCTCGCGCGATGTTCGCCCCGCCGCTCGCAGGGCTCGACCTCCGACCCCGTGCAGACGTCGCCCTCGACGCCGCCATCAGCCTCGCGCGGCGCTTCAAGACCACCATACCATCGCTGACCAGTTGACGGACGCTCGGACGCACGGTCGCGCGACCACGACAAGCCAGGTCGTCGTGCACGCCGACGAGGCGTGTCTGGGCAACGGGCAGGAGCCCCCCACACCCGGCGGCGCCGGGGGCCTGATCGAGCTTCGGGGCGCGTCGGGGCTGGTGGAGCGTCGCGACTACTTCCTCGCCGAGCCGGACACCACAAACAACCGTATGGCGCTGCGCTCGGCCAGCGCCGCGCTGGAGCTGCTGAGCGCCGGGGGCCACCGGCTCGCGGTGCGCTTTACGTCGGACTCGACCTACCTGATCCAGGGGATGCGGGAGTGGGTTGACGCGTGGCGGGCCCGCGGTTGGCGCCGCAAGGGCGGCGCCATCGAGAACCTCGAACTGTGGCAGGAGTTGATCGCCGCCGCGGAGCGCCACGACGTGACCTGGCAATGGGTGAGGGGCCACGCCGGTCACGCCAAGAACGAGTACGCCAACCACCTCGCGACGCGCGCGGCCGCCGAACGGCGGCAGTCAGGCGGCCTGGTCGCATCGGATTTCACCACCTGGCTCGCGGCCGAGCGCGCCAAGGGAAGATACGCGGCCTACGACCCCGACGCGGACGTACGCTAGACCGCAGCCAGCTCACGCCCAGGGTGTTCGGTTGACAAGGACATGCCACGACTCTAACGTGGCGCGTCTACCAACCGAGACTTGGGCGTTGCCCGTATCGTCACCGCCTCCCACCGACGAGCTCGACCGGCTGTTCCGCCGGCTCGTCCAGAATCTTGCCGATCTCGATCCCTCGCGCATACACGGGCCAGTCGACGTCACCGAGCTGTACCAGCATTTGGTCCCCTATCGGACCCACCGCGCCGCGCTCGGCCTTGATTCGCACGAGGACTACGAAATGACGTTGCTCCGCCTGCTCGCGGGCGAGCGGGGCTACGCTTTCGTGGAGCCTGAGGAGGCGCGTACCGCCCTGGCGAACGAGGCGGCCGGCATCAACCCTGATACGGGCCTTTACAAGCGGTACGGCGCCGCCCAAGTGACATTCGACCCGGACCACGTGCGCGTGGCGCTGGGCGGAGCCGACGCCGTGTCTCACGTGGCCGGCGCCGAGACGGCGGACGCGGGCGCGGCGGCTCAGGCCGCGGAGCACGTCGGCGCAGAGGCCCCGTGGTTCCCCGAGCCCCCGGCGGACGCCCCCGAGATCGAGGCAGGCGGCAGCGGGCCGGACGAGGGAGCGGAGCAGCCGGAGTTGCCGTTCGCGCTCGACGACGAAGCGGCCGAGCGGCAGGCCGCCTCACCCCGCACCGCCAGCGCACCGTGCGCGTTCTGCGGTGCGGATCTGCCTGTAGGACGAGCCGTCATCTTCTGCCCGCATTGCGGCCAGAACATCGGGGTCGTCCACTGTCCCTCGTGCGGCACCGAACTGGACGTGGCGTGGCGCTTCTGCATCACCTGCGGCCGACCGATGGCCGGGCTCGAATGACGGGCCACCGCATTGCGGTCATTGCCGGCGACGGGATCGGCCCCGAAGTGATCGAGGCCGCGCTGGTGGTGCTGACCGCCGCTTCGCGCCGCTTCGGCTTCACACTCGACGTCGAGCGGCTCCCCTACTCCGCTGACCACTATCTCGCCACGCACGAGACCATTCCCGACGCCGCCGTCGAGCACCTCAGGAACGACGTGGACGCGATCTTCGTGGGCGCCCTCGGCGATCCGCGTGTGCCCGGCAACGAGCACGCGCGGGACATCCTCCTCGGTCTCCGCTTCCGGCTCGATCTCTATGTCAATCTGCGGCCGGTGACCCTGCTCCACCCCGCACTCTGTCCGTTGAAGGAGCCGCCGAACGGCAGTCGCCCGATCGACTTCGCCATCTTCCGGGAGAACACCGAGGGCATCTACGTGGGCGCGGGCGGAGGGATGCGCGTCGGCACGCCCGACGAGGTGCAACTCGCCGAGGAAGTGCACACCCGCAAGGGCGTCGAGCGGATCATCCGCTACGCCTTCGAGTGGGCGAAGGCGAACGGCAAGACGCGCCTGACGATGTCGGACAAGGCGAATGCGGTGCCCGCGCACCGGCTGTGGGGCCGCGTCTTCGCCGAAGTCGGCGCGGAGTACCCCGGCATCGAGCGCGAGCACAGGTACGTGGACGCGCTGGCCATGGAGTTGGTACGGGAGCCCGAGCGCTTCCAGGCCATCGTCACCCAGAACCTGTTCGGCGACATCCTCTCCGACCTCGCGGCCCAGCTGGTGGGTGGCTTGGGCATCTCGCCCTCGGCCAACCTCCATCCCGGCCGCGCCGGCCTGTTCGAGCCGGTGCACGGCTCCGCGCCAACGATGGCCGGCAAGGACGTCGCCAATCCGTTCGCCGCGATTCTCACCGGGGCGATGATGGTACGCGAGTTGCGCCACGATGATGCGGCAGGTGCGCTGGAAACAGCCGTGCGCGCCGCCCTCGCCGCCGGCGTCACGACGCCTGATCTGGGTGGCAAGTCCGGCACACGAGAGGTGGGCCGATGGGTAGCCGAGTACATTTCGCACTGATCGTCGCCGTTGCGGCCGCGTTGGCGCGCGGCCTCGTGGCGCAGAACCCGCCTCCCGCCGCGCCTCAGTCGCCCGCCGCGCGCGACACGACCGCGCGCGACACCAGTGGCGTCGCCCGGCTCATCTACAGCGATGTCGTCGCCGGCCGGTCCGCCCTCGCCCCTCGTATCGCGTTGACCGAGGGAGTGGTGTACCGGATCGAGGTGGACCCAGCCAGTGCCGCCCTTTCCATCCGGTCGGCCCGCCATCCGAGGCTGCCGCCCCTCTTCATGGTGCCCCTACCCGACGCGGCCTTCGGGACTGCGACCGACTACCTGGTGGTCCCGCCTTCCACCGAGGAGTACCTGATCGACCTCGCCGCCACGACCGACGTGGTCCGGCTCCGAATCTGGCTCGACCCCAAGGAATCGGCTCGCTGGAATCGAATCCGCACGGAGGGCTTCCGGCTTCCGATTCTGGCGATCGGCCTGAGGGCCGTGTATCTCGCACCGTTCCGCGACGCGCATTCGTCGCCTCTCGATTCGCTCTACGGCTACGCGACGGCCCCCCAGAGTGCCGTCGGGCTGAAGACCTGCCTCGCCGTGGTTCCGACTGGCCGGATCCTCCCTGACCGGGTCGGGGGGTGCGCCCTGGCGCTTACCCTCTGGCACCGCGCCCTGGGCCGGAACTTCTACACTCTAGGGATCGAGCCCGAGGTGGTCGTCAGCCGGGCACTCGGCTCCGAAGTCTCGCTCTCGCCACAGCTCGCTTTCGGCAACACCACCGGCGGAGCGCCACGGGCCTCCTACGTCTTCTTGGGCCTGGGCGCCCGCTACGCTCGAGAGCTGACGCACAAGCCGGCTCTCGGCTTCCAGGCCGAAGCGACCCTGCTGGACGTGCGCTCGCTGCCGGCGAGCGCGAACCCGGCTCGGGTGTCCGCCATAGCCTTGAGCTTGGGAGCAGGCCTCGCTCTGGCCCTCTAGCGTTCGCTTGCTGCCCCTCCCAGGCCCGGCCATATTCCGCCGCTGCCGGGACTGCCCGGCTTTCCCTCGAGCCGGCGGAGCACGCGAGAGATGAAGACGCAGGGCAGGGATAAGGACGTGGTGTTCCTGAGCGGTGTGCGCACATCGTTCGGGACCTTCGGCGGAACCCTCAAGGACCATTCGGCCATTGACCTGGCGGCCGCCGCCGCTCGCGGCGCGGTGGAGCGGTCGGGGCTCCAGCCCGGCGACTTCGACCACGTCGTGTTCGGCAACGCCCTGCAGACCTCCGCCGACGCCATCTATTTTGCCCGCCATGTCGGGCTCAAGGCCGGTCTTCCCATCGAGGTGCCGGCGCTCACCGTGAACCGGCTGTGCGGCTCGGGGTTCGAGGCCATCACCCAGGCTGCACAACAGATCCTGCTCGATGAATCGAAGGTCGTGCTGGCGGGCGGCGGCGAGTCCATGAGCCAGGCGCCGCACGTGATCCGCGGCGCGCGCTGGGGCCTCAAGCTCGGCCCGCCGGAGCCGCTCGAGGACCTGCTGTGGGAATCGCTCACCGACCCGCAGTGCGGCTTCTCCATGGCGCAGACCGCGGAGAACCTCGCGGACAAGTACAAGCTCACGCGCCAGGAAGTGGACGAGTTCGCCGAGCGCTCGCAGCGGCTGGCCAAGCAGGCGTGGGACCAGGGGGTGTTCGACGACGAGGTCGTGGCGGTGCAGGTCAAGGATCCGAAGACCCGCCAGATGGTGCCGTTTCGCGTTGACGAGCACATGCGCCCCGGCACCACGCTGGAGGGCCTAGCCAAGCTAGCGCCGTACTTCAAGAAGGACGGCCTGGTGACCGCGGGGAACGCGAGCGGGATCTGCGACGGGGCGGCGGCGTGCGTCGTGGCGTCGGAGGACGTCGCACGGGCGAAGGGGCTGAAGCCCATGGGTCGCCTAGTGGGATGGGCGGTGGCCGGCGTGGAGCCCAAGTACATGGGACTGGGGCCCGCCCCCGCGATCCGCAAGCTGCTCGCCAAGACCGGCATGACGCTCGACCAGATGGACCTGATCGAGGTCAACGAGGCGTTCGCGCCGCAGTACGTGGCGGTGGAGAAGGAACTGGGGTTGCCGCGCGAGAAGGTGAACGTGCACGGCGGCGCCATCGCGATCGGCCACCCGCTCGCGGCCTCAGGCACGAGGATCACCATTCACCTCCTCCACGCGCTGCGGAAGAGCGGCCGTCGTTATGGGATCGGCAGCGCCTGCATCGGCGGCGGCCAGGGTGCCGCCGTGATAGTGGAAGCCTTCACGCCGTAGGGGGACCGACCGGTGGACGCACTCGCAGTCGTCGCGGTGGTGGCAGCGCTCTATACGCTGTCCAGCCTCCGGATCATCAAGCAGTACGAGCGTGCGGTGGCCTTCTTCCTGGGCCGCTACTGGAACACCAAGGGGCCGGGACTCGTCTTTCTGCCGAGCATGATCGCCCACATGCACCGGGTATCGCTCCGGATCGTCGCGCTCGACATCCCGCCGCAGGATGTCATCACGCGCGACAACATCTCGCTGAAGGTCAACGCCGTGCTGTACATGAAGGTGAAGGATCCGGCGGCCGCGATCATCGGGATCGAGAACTACCTCTACGCCACGAGCCAGCTCGCGCAGACCACGCTGCGCAGCGTGTGCGGCCAGCACCAACTCGACGAAATCCTGTCGGAGCGCGAGAAGATCAACGAGACGCTGAAAGCGATCATTGACGCGCGCACGATCGAGTGGGGGATCGAGGTTTCGGCGGTCGAGGTCAAGGACGTGGACCTGCCGCCGGAGATGAAGCGCGCGATGGCGCGACAAGCCGAGGCGGAGCGCGAGCGGCGCGCCAAGGTGATCAACGCCGAGGGCGAGCTGCAGGCCTCCGAAAAGCTGGCGCAGGCGGCGCACGTCATCGGTGCGGAGCCGGCGGCGATCACGCTCAGGTTCCTGCAAACGGTGTCCGAGATCGCGTCGGAGCACAACTCAACCACCTTCTTCCCGCTGCCGATAGATCTCTTGAAGCCGTTCCTTGGGGCGTACCGGCAGTCGGAGCCGCCAGCCGCGCCGGCCCTAGCGAGCCCCGCGGCGCCGGCGGCGTTGGCGAGCCCGGCGCCCGGCACGGCGCTGCCGTCGCCGGCCCAGCGCGAAGGCGCGGAGCGGCGAGGGTAGATCGTCCGATGGCCGGAGAGCTGGTCCCACGCAAGATCACCCGCGAGCAGCTCGAGCGGATCATCCAGCGCGCCGCCGAGCTGCAGGCCGGCGAGATGGACACCGGCGAGGGGATGACCGAGCAGGAGCTGTTGAAGCTCGGTTCGGAGGTCGGCATCCCGGGGCGGTTCCTCCGGCAGGCGCTGTACGAGGAAGCGGCGGGTGGGGCGGCGCTGGAGCATGGATTCATCAGCCGGTGGATCGGTCCGAGGATGGTACTGGCCCACCGGGTCATACCGGGTGAGAAGGGCCCGCTGGAGCAGGCGATGGCCGGCTTCATGGCCGAGGAGGAGGCGATGACACCGAAGCGCCGCCTCCCGGACCGCACGGTGTGGGAGCGGCAGAAGGGACTGTTGGCAGAGATGAAGCGCGGGCTCTCGTTGGAGGGCAAGGCGTACCACCTCGCCCGTGCGGTGGACGTCTCGGTCCAGATCACCGCGCTGGAAGACGGCTACTGCCACGCCGAGCTGGCAGCGGACATCAGCAACCTGCGTGACTCCGCGCTGGCCGGGGTCGGAACCCTGCTCGGCGCCGGCGTGCTGGGGAGCGTCGTGCTCGCGTTCCTCCCCGGCTTGCTTCCGGTCGCGTTCGTGCCGGTCCTCGCGGCCGCGGGTCTCGCGGCGTTCGCGAGTCGCGCCCACCGCCGCAAGGCCGGGCGCATGCAGGTCGCGCTCGAGCAGGTCCTCGACCGCCTCGAGCGGGGCGAGATCCGATCCAGACAGCAGCTCGCGGGCCCGCGGGTTTCTGCCTTCGCGCGGATCGCGAACGAGATCAAGAAGTCGGTCGAGGACGTGGCGCAGACGCTGCGGCAACCGCCGGGGCCGCCGCCCTCGAACTCCACCTCCACTTCCGGGAACCCCAAGACCCCATGACCGAGATCACCACCGTAGGCGTCCTGGGCTGCGGCCTGATGGGCAGCGGCATCGCCCAGACCGCCGCCGCCGCCGGCTTCCCGACCGTCGTGCGCGAAGTGAGCGACGAGCTCATCGCCAAAGGCAAAGGCGCCATCACCGGCGCCCTGAACCGGCTCGTCGAGAAGGGCAAGATCGACGCGGCCGCACGCGACGCGACCCTCGGACGGCTGCGCTTCACCGCCAAGACCTCCGACCTCAAGGACGCGGACATCGTCATCGAGGCGGTCACCGAAGACCTGGAGACCAAGAACGCGCTGTGGAAGGAACTGGACCGGCTGTGCCGGCCGACCACGCTGTTCGCGTCCAATACCTCCAGCCTCACGATCGCGGCGATGGCCGCCGCGACCCAGCGCCCGGACAAGTTCGTCGGGTTGCACTTCTTCAATCCCGTACCGGTGATGAAACTGGTCGAAGTGGTGCGCACCGTCACCACCTCGCGGGAGAGCTTCGACCGCGCCTTCGGCTTCGCGAAGCAGCTGGGCAAGGAGCCGATCGCGGCGAAGGACAACTCGGGGTTCGTGGTGAATCTGCTGTTGGTGCCCTACCTGCTCGACGCCATCCGCGCCCTGGAGCACGGGGTCGCCAGCGCGCCGGACATCGACAAGGCGATGCAGCTCGGCTGCGGCTACCCGATGGGCCCGCTCGTCCTGCTCGATTTCGTGGGCCTCGATACGACCTACAAGATCGCGGAGATCATGTTCGCCGAGTACCGCGAGGCGCGCTACGCGCCGCCGCCGCTCTTGAAGCGCATGGTGCTCGCCGGGTACTACGGCAAGAAGTCGGGCAGGGGCTTCTACGACTACGGCACGACACCGCCCACGCCATCCAACCTGGGGCTGTGACGATGTTTCTGGGCTACGACGCGCCGCGCCTCCACGCCGCCCTGAACGACCTGCCGCCGGCGCTGCTGCCGCTCTCGGTGCTGTTCGACCTGCTCGGCAACTTCTTCAAGCGCGAGTCCCTCAAGGCCGCCGCGTTCTGGACACTGGTCTTCGGCGTGCTCGGCACCGGTGCGGCGATCGTCGCAGGGCTGTTCGCAGCGGACGTGGTGCAGCACAGCGACCAGGCGCACGCGATCATGGAAACCCACGAGACCCTGGCGCTCATCGTGCTCGCGATCTTCGGCGTGCTCGCCATCTGGCGGAGCGTGCGGCGCGGCGTGTGGAGCGAGCGGGAGCAGCCGATCGCGCTTACCGCCGGCGTGATCGGCGTCGCCATCCTGCTCTACACCGCGGCCCTGGGCGGGAAGCTGATGTTCGACCACGCCCTCGGCATCCCGACCGCGCGTCTCGGCGCGATCGCGACCGAGCGGGCGGGCCACCACCACGACGAAGACGACGAGCCGGCCCCGACCGCCAGGAAGCCCATGCCGATGGCGCCGGACACCGCGAAGACGGGCGTGGCCAGGCCCCCTGCCGACACTGCTAAGCGTTGACCGCCGGGCGCGCCGCGCCGGCGCGGCGCTCGCCCTCGCCGCGCTCGCCCTCGCCGCGTGCGCGCGGCTGGGAGGCGTCCGGCCGCTCTATGGCCCGATTCAGGGCAGTATCTCGGCCGAACTGGAGGCGCAACCCGACATCGTGATCGGGGCCGCCGCGCACGAGGTGCAGGCGGCGGGGTTGAGCATCGCCGTGGCGGATCCGGCCGAAGGCTATCTGGAATCGTCGTGGTACGACCTGGCCAGGAAAGCGACCGTGAGCGGGCGTGCTCGCGATCTCGACCAGGTGGTCAGGCTGAGATTCTTCGCGGACCCCACGGCAGGGAGGACCCGTCTCGTTGCGGAATGCGTGCGGCGCATCGCCTTCGATCCGAGCGAGCCCGAGCGCGACCTGGAGCGGATGGCGCCCGACAGCAGTCCGGGCCGCGTGTTGCTGGACAGCATCATCGGCCGGCTGAAGGTGGCCTATCCGGTGCCGGCCGCGCCCTCAACCACCAGGACCTCCGGCGCTCCCGCACCAAAACCCTAGCGCGCCTCGACGAGCGTCCTGACCCAGGTCTCGAACTTGGCGACGTCCACCGCCGCGTCCTTGCACGGGCCCGAGGGCAGCCGCATCGTGAGGCCGAGGACCGGGATCTTCGCTGCGACGTCGTGAATGCCGCTCACCATGTCGCGCTCGCACGCGACCGCGACCACCGCGCGGGGACGCCGCTCCCGGATCGCGCGTCGCGCCAACTGCCCGCGTGTCGCCACGAACACCGGCACCTCGTAGCGCCCCGCCACCTCGAGAATCCCGTCCAGCGCGTCCTTGGCCAGGCAGCGGGGCACCAGCACCAGCAACTCCCCCTTGCCGACCTTCCGCCCGCGCCGTGACGCGAGGCCGTTGAAGACCTCCACCGCGGCGTGTTCGACCCAGTCGCGCACGCCGAACCTCCGGGCCACGTGCGAGGTCCACCGCATCAGCGGCAGGAACGGCCCGCGCTCCGCCAGCCGCTCCGGCAGCAGGAGCACCGGCCCGTAGAACGACGCGAGCAGCAAACCGAACCACAGCCAGGCGAGCAGGGTGAGACCGGAAACGGTGAGGATCACGATCGGCGGCAACGACACCCACAGCACGCCGAGCCGGGGATCGAGCAGGTAGGCCACGAGATACGCCGCCGCAGCCACGAAGGCGAGCGTCAGGGCGGCATAGCGGAAGAACGTCCCGGGCGGACTCGCGAAGTTGCCGCCGCCGGGGAGAGCCTCGCCGTCCCACTCGTCCCACTCGTGACCAAGGCGGCGATCCACCTCGATCCGGATGAGGTTGGCGCGGATTCCGTTTGTGGGCATGAAAGCGCGAGTATCATCGCCCCTGAAGTGCTTGTCAAGCTCGCGGCCCGGCCGTTAGCTTGCCCGCGTGCACGCTCCCCCAGGCCTCCGCGGCGAGTTCAGGACCGACGACGTCGCGCGAGCGCTGTACGCGGAAGGGGCCGGCATTCTCCGCATCATCCCCCGGGCGGTGGCTGTGCCGGCGGGCGTGGACGACCTGGCGCTGCTGGTCCGGTGGGCCGCGGGTGAACGGCTGCCGCTGGTACCGCGCGGCGCCGGGAGTGGGATGCCCGGCGGCAATATCGGCGCCGGCATCGTGGTCGATCTCTCCCAGGCGTTCCGCGACGCACCCGTGATCGATCCGACCGCCGGCACCGCGCGGTGCGGCGCGTCCGTCACCTACCAGTCGCTCAACGCCGCCGCGGCCAGCTTCGGCCTGCGCCTGCCGCCCGACCCCTCGAGTGGCGCCTTCTGCACGTTGGGAGGGATGGTCGCCACCAACGCCAGCGGGGCCCACAGCGTCAAGTACGGAGCCATGCGGCGCTGGGTACGCGCTCTGGAGTTCGTCACGGCGGACGGAGAAGCCGGAGGCACGGAGGCACGGACGCACGGGGGCACGGCGGCACAGGGGCACGGGGACACGGCGGCGGAGGAGCGGTTCCTGCGCGCGGTGGCGCCTGAGATTCGCGAGCGGGCCGCCGATCTCATGGCCGCGGTGCCTCGCACCACCAAGAACTCCGCCGGCTACGCGCTCGACGCGTACGCCGCGAGCGGCCGCACCGCCGATCTCCTGACGGGCAGCGAGGGAACGCTGGTCTTCTTTACGGCCGTCGAGGTCGCCCTCGCGCCGCTGCCGGATGACCGGTCGACCGTGCTCATGACGTTGCGCTCCCTGGACGACGTCGGGCCCGCGGTGCTCGCCCTGAGACCCTTCGGCCCCTCGGCGGTCGAGTTGCTGGACCGCACGTACCTCGACTTCGTGCGCGGAGCCGTGCAGCGCCACATTCCCGCCGGAACCGAAGCGGTGCTGCTGGTCGAGTTCGAAGGGGACGGCCGGGGCGCGCTCGATGCCGTTCGCGGCCTGGCCGAGACGACCGAACTGGCCGACGACGTCGCGTCGGTGAGCCGGCTGTGGGAGCTGCGCCATCTGGCGAGCCCGATTCTCGCCTCCCTGCCGAACAACCTCCGGTCGCTGCAACTGGTCGAAGACGGCTGCGTGCCCGTTCCCGTGCTCGGCCGCTACATCCGCGCGCTCCGCGAAGCCGCGGCGGCGCACGGGTTCGACATCGTGATCTTCGGCCACGCGGGAGACGGTCACCTCCACGCCAACCTCCTGGCCGACGTCGCCGCTCCCGGCTTCGCCGCGAGGCTCTCCTCCTGCCTCGAGGTCGTGACGGGGACGCAGTTGTCGCTGGGCGGGACTCCTTCGGGCGAGCACGGTGACGGGCGGCTGCGGGCGCCGTTCCTCGCCTCGACCTTCGGAGAGGGCTTCGCCGAGCTGTGCAGGCGTACCAAGGACGCGTGGGATCCCGCGGGCATCGTCAACCCCGGCGTGAAGCTCGCGGCGCCCGGGGCGAAGCTCGACGCGGCCATGCTCAAGGTCGGTGCGCGGGCGCCGTCCCTCCCCAGCGAGATCGCCGCGCAGCTCCGGGAAGTGGAGCGAACCGCCGGGTGGGGCCTCTTCAAGCTCTCCCTGGCGGCGCCGCCAGCCCCGGCGCCCCGTTAGGGGGCATCACCCCATCACCTCATCACTTCATCCCCTCATTACCTTCCCGTCCATGGACATCATCCGCGCCCCGAGAATCAGCCTGCTCGCCCGTCCCCAATTCCTCGAGCCCAAGCATCTCGCGGTTTCGTGGCGGGGTGATGCCACCGACGGCGAGAGGCTGGCCGAGTTCGCCGGCCGCCTCTGCTACATGAGCCAGGCCAACCCCGCTAAGCGCACCACGGCCGAGTACCTCGACAACATCAAGAAGCAGGGCCACGGGTCGGTGCTCGAGCACGCGGTCTACGTGCTGCTGCTCGAGGGCATTTCGCGCTCGTGCTCGCACGAGCTGGTGCGCCACCGCGCCGGCTTCGGCTACAGCCAGCTGAGCCAGCGCTACGTGGACGAGTCGCACGCGGCGTTCGTCGTGCCGCCCGCGATGCTGGGGGACGAACCGCTCGAGACGGCGTGGCTGGCGCAGGTCACCGCTGCGCAGGCGGCGTACGGGCGGGCGGTGGACGATCTGATGCGGCGCTACGACTGGGTGGCGGACAAGGTCCACCGCCGGAAGATGGCGCGCGAGGCCGCTCGCTCGCTGCTGCCCAACGCGACCGAGACCAAGATCGTGGTGAGCGCCAACGTGCGCGCCTGGCGTACGATGCTGGAGTTGCGCTGCGGCGAGGGAGCCGAACAGGAGATCCGGCGCATGGCGGTCGCCATTCTGCGCGTGCTCGGCGCGGAGGCGCCGCTGCTCTTCTCCGACTTCGAGATCTACACGGCGGAAGACGGTGCCGAGGCGGCGCGGGTCACGTACCACAAGGTGTGAGCCCGCGCCGGTCGGGTACCGGTCAGCTCTCCTCTTCCTTCTCCTTCTTTTCCTTCTGGTGCTCCTCGATCACCTTCGCCGCGGCCTCGGGGGGCATTTCGGCGTAGCCCTTGAACTTGCGGCGGTAGGTCCCGCGGCCCTGGGTGAGCGAGTGGAGCTGCGTGGCGTACTTGTAGAGCTCCGCCTCCGGCACCACCGCCCTGAGCTTGAGGGTCGAGCCCTCGGGCTCGGAGCCCAGGATCTGGCCGCGCCGTGAGCTGAGGTCGCCCATCACCGCGCCCAAGTACTCATCCGGTGTCATCACCTCGAGGTCCACCAACGGCTCCAGCAGTACCGGCTTGCAGGTGGGCGACACGTTCCGGAACGCGAGGATGCCGGCCAGCTTGAACGACATCTCGTTCGAGTCCACGGTGTGGTACGAGCCGTCGAACAGCTCGACCTTGAAGTCCACCACCGGGCAGCCAGCCAGGATGCCGCGCACCGCGGCCTCCTGGATGCCCCGATCCACGGCGGGGATGTACTTGCTGGGAATCGAGCCGCCGACGATCCCGTCTTCGAACACGTAGCCGCCGCCGCGGGGCAGCGGCGCCATCCGGATCCAGCAGTCGCCGAACTGCCCGCGTCCGCCGGTCTGCTTCTTGTGCCGCCCCTGCCCCTCGCCCTTCCCTTTGATCGTCTCGCGATACGGGATCCGCGGCTTGGTCTGCGTGGCGTGCACGCCGAACTTCCGGGCCAGCCGGCCCAGGATCACCTCGAGGTGGCGCTCGCCGAGACCGTAAATCCATGTCTGCCGGACGTCGGCGTTGAACTCCCAGTGAAACGTGGGATCCTCTTCGGTGATCTTCGCCAGCCCGATGTTGATCTTGTCCTCGTCACCGCGATCCTTGGCCTCGATGGCGACGTGGATGATCGGGTCGGGGAACGGAATCCGCGGCAGCACGACCTGCACTGCCTGCGTGCACAGCGTGTCGTTGGTGTGCGTGTCCCTGAGCTTCGCGATCACGCCGATGTCCCCCGCGTGGAGGACGTCCACCTCGAGTTTGTCCTTCCCCTGCGCCACCGAGAGGTGGTTCAGCTTCTCCGGCGCGCTGCGCGCCGCGTTGTAGACCTCCTGCCCGTTCTTGACCGTCCCGGCGTAGATCCGGAACAGCGACACGTCGCCGACGTGCGGCTCGGAGACCGTCTTGAAGACCAGCGCGCTGAACGGCGCGTCGTCCCGCTCGGCGATCTCCACCTTCTCCGCACTACCCCACTTCTCGGCCACCACCGGCGGGTTGTCGGCGGGCGGTGGCACCAGCTCCACGATTTCCGAGAGCAGGGCGCGCGTGCCGTAGGTCAACTCCGCCGCGCCGCACAGCACCGGGAACAGCTCCCGGCGCTTCATCGCGGCGCGCATCGCCCTCACCAGCTCCTCGTGCGAGATCTCCTTGCCCTCGAGGTAGCGCTCCACCAGCGTGTCGTCCGTCGAGGCCACCGTCTCGATGAGGTCGTTCTCGTACGTCTCGTACTCCGCCTGCAACTCCTTCGGGATCGGTTGCTCGTCGTACTCGCCGGTCTTGGTGCCCGGCTTGTAGATGAGCGCGGTCTTGCTGATCAGGTTGATGATGCCGCGGTGCGTTGCCCCCGCGCCGATCGGGATCTCGATCGGGATCGCCTTGGGCGTCAGGCGCTCGCGGATCTGCCCGTAAACCTTGCCGAAGTCCGCGTGCTCCTTGTCCATCATCGAGACGAAGAAGATCGCTTCGTGCTCGCAGGTACGAGAGTACTCCCACACCTTCTCCGTCCCCGTCTCGACGCCCGCCGAGGCCCCCAGCACGATCAGCGACGCGTCGGCGGCGTACACGCCCGCGAGCGCGTCACCCGCGAAATCGAGGTAGCCGGGCGTGTCCACGAGGTTGATCTTCACGCCCTCCCACTCGGCGTGGGCCAGGGCCAGGCTGATGCTGTAGCCGCGTTCGATCTCGTCGGGGGAGTAGTCGGTGAGGGCGGAACCTTCCTTGATGCGGCCGTGCCGCTTGCTGCTTCCGGCCACGAAGGCGAGGGCGTCGACCAGGCTGGTCTTGCCGCTGCCTCCGTGGCCGACTACGGCCACATTCCTGATATGTGTGCTCGGATATTCCTTCATGGCCAACCCTTCAACCGGATGGGGCGCGTAACGTACCGCCGAGAAGACGGCAGAGGCAAGAAGCGAGGGATGAGAGCAGTGGCGAGACGCCGAGTTCCGAGTGGTTCCGAGTTGACGGAAACAGAGTTGTGAGACCCTTCCTCCCCACCTCAGGACTCACGACCACTCGGAACTCGGCGTTTCGCAACTTGTCTGCTATCTGTATCCTGCGGCCTGCAATCTGAAAAGTTCGGCATACGTCCCGCCCCGCGCGACCAGTTCTTCGTGTGTTCCCTGCTCGACGATCTGCCCCTGTTCCAGGACCAGGATTCGCTCGGCCATCCGCACGGTCGAGAAGCGGTGCGAGATCAACACCGCCGCCTTGCCCTTCGTCAGCTCCGCGAATCGCAGGAACACCTCGTATTCCGCGCGGGCGTCGAGCGCGGCGGTGGGCTCGTCGAGGATCAGGACCTGCGCCTCCCGCAGGTAGGCGCGCGCCAGGGCGACCTTCTGCCATTCGCCGCCCGAGAGCTCGATGCCCTCCTCGAACCGGCGCCCCAGCATCTGGTCGTAGCCCTTCTCGAACCGCTGGGCCACGGCGGAGGCGAGGCTCCGCTCGGCGGCGGCCCGGATCCGGGCCGCGTCCTCGACGGCCCCGATCTCCCCGACTCCGATGTTCTCCCTCAGCAGGAAGGAGTAGCGGACGAAGTCCTGGAAGATCACGCCGATGTTGCGGTGCAGGCTCGCCACGTCGTACTCGCGAAGGTCCACGCCGTCGAGCAAGATCGCGCCCTCGTCGGGGTCGTAGAGCCGTGCCAGGAGCTTGGTGAGCGTGGTCTTTCCCGCCCCGTTCTCGCCCACCAGCGCAAGCCGCTCGCCCACGCCGAGCCGGAAGCTCAGGTGGCGCGCGGCCCACCCGTCGCTCCCCGGGTAGCGGAACCCGACGTCGCGGAACTCGAAGCCTTCACGGATCGGGTTCGGCACCGGTCGCGCACCGTCGCGCGCGACGATCGTGGGCTGCATCTCGAAGAAGGTGAACAGGTCGGCGAGATACAGGCTCTGCTCATAGATCTGCGAGGTCGAGAGCAGCACGCGCTGGATCAAGTCGCGGCTCTGCTGGAAGGAGCCGGCGAGGAAGGTGAGCACGCCGATGGTGAACAGGCCAGCCGGTGAGCGGTACCCGATCACCGTGAGGTAGATGATGACCCCGTACGCGCCGTAGTACCCGACCGTTCCGATCGTGGTGAGCAGGGTGCTCACCGCGCTGTGGCGGATCGAGAGGCTCCGGTTGGCCTCGTAGAACGCGTCGCTCAGCCTGGCGTAGCGGTCGGTGAGCCACCGCGACAGGCCGAACAGCTTGATCTCCTTGGCGGTCTCGTCGCTCGCGGCCGTGTAGCGCAAGTAGTCGAGCTGCCGCCGCTCGGGCGTCCACCGGAACAGCAGCGAGTAGCCGAGCGCGGCGAAGTGCGTCTCGCCCAAGAACGAGGGGAGCACGGCCACCACCAGCAGCAGGAGGAGCCACGGCACGTAGAACACCAGCGTGGCCGCGAGGCTCACCAGCGTGATGAGGTCCTGCGCCGAGGAGAGCAGGAGGGCGATCAGGCTGATGCGTCCCACCGTCTGGCGCCGCGCGCGCTCCAGGTGGTCGTAGAACTCCGAGTCCTCGTAGTGCCGCAGGTCGAGCGTCGCGGCGTGCTCCATCAGCCGCACGCTGATCCGGTTGCTGAACAGATCGCCGAGCAGGCTCTCGACCAGCGTACCGGCGCGGGCGAGCGCATCGCCGACGATCGCGATGGCGAGCCCGGTGACGAGCAACTCGCCCAGATACTCCCACGCCACCGGGTGGCCCGCGGCGTGGACCCGCATCGCAGTCACCACGCCGTCGATGATGAGCTTGCCGATCCACAGGACGGCGAGCGGGACAAAGGCCCGCAAGATCCGGAGCAGGACGATGGCCGCGGTGTACGGGCGGTGCGTCGCCCATACCATCCCAAGGAGCGGCCGCACGTTCCTCAAGGCCTCAAGCCGTTGGCGCCAGGTCGGGCGCTCCATCGGATCGAACGCGCCGCGGGAGCGCCGCCGGGCCATCGGGATCGCCGGGGGCAGGCTGGTCATGGGGTGCGGAGGGGTAACCGGTTCCGAAGCAACCCGTCAACTCCCGGAACGGTGCCGGCGTAGCGTTTCCGCGCCGCCCGCCGCATAATCTGCCCGGTGAACTGGCAATTCGAGTTGGCGCTGGTCACCGGCGCGTCCCAGGGTATCGGCAAGGCGCTGGCGCAGGGCCTCGTGGACCGCGGCGCCGCGGTGGCCGTCTGCGCCCGAAACGCGCTCGCCATCGAGCGCTTCGCCTCCGAGCTGCGGGCGGGGGGCGGCAAGGCCTTCGGCGCCCCGTGCGACGTGCGGGACGAAGCGGAGGTCGCCGGCTTCGCGGCGCGCGTGCAGCGGGAGATGGGCGCGCCCACCATCCTCATCAACAACGCCGGCGTCGCGCGGTTCGCACCCGTCACCGACATGACGGTGGAGCAGTGGGACGAGGTGATCGCGACCAACCTGCGGGGGATGTTCCTGGTGACGCGGGCGTTCTTGCCGGCGATGCTGGCGCACGGACGCGGCGCGATCGTCAACATCGCCTCGCTGGCCGGTCGCAACGGCTTCGCCGGCGGCGCCGCCTACTGCGCCTCGAAGCACGGCGTGCTCGGCTTCTCGAAATCGCTGATGATGGAAGTGCGCAAGCGCGACATCCGGGTCATCGCCGTGTGCCCAGGGTCCGTCAACACCGCCTTCTTCGACGGGAACACACCGTTCCAGCCCGACCGCGAGAAGATCCTCCGCGCCGAGGACGTCACGCACATCGTGCTGGAGACGCTGGAGCTGGACGAGCGCGCCACGGTCTCCGAGCTGGACATCCGCCCGACCAATCCCTAGCGGCAGCGGGCTCTACCTCCCGCGCTGCGAGGCGAACAGGCGCTGCATCTCCTCGTACGGCAGCGCCCATTCCAGGATGAGCTCGAACGTCCCGTGATCGTGGAGCTCGCGCGCCGCACGCCGCGCGAGGCCGAAGGCCGCCCGCGCGATGCCAGCGCCGACGCTGATGCGTCTCACCCCGAGCGCCCACAACTCTGCCACGGACGGCCCGCCGGGCACCGCGAGGACGTTGACCGGGCCGCGAATGCCGTGCACCAACTGCGCGATCGTCTCCCGGTCCCGGACGAAGGGGACGAACACCGAATCAGCCCCGGCATCCAGGTACGTGTTGCCCCGCTGGATCGCCTCCGCGGTCTGCCCGGTCAACGGCTGGCCGAAGTGGAACACGTCCGTCCGCGCGTTGATCACGACCGGCACGCCGAGCTCGGCGCCGGCGGCGTGGGCCGCGAAGACACGCTCCGCGTGCACCGGCGCCGCGAGCAGCACCCGCCTGCTCCGGCCGCGCGCGTCCTCGAGATTGAGGCCCACCGCCCCTGCCGCGATGAGGTCGCGCACGGTCTTCGCCACCGCCTTCGCGCCGGGGCCGTATCCTGCCTCGAGGTCCGCGGTGACGGGGACGGAAACCGCCGCTGCGATGCGCCGCACCGATTCCAGCATCTGCTTGCGCTTGATGTGCTCGCCGTCGGCGAAGCCCCAGGCATACGCGACGCCCGCACTGGTCGTCGCCACTGCGGGGAAGCCCGCCTCCTCGAACAGGCGAGCGCTGGCGGCGTCCCACGCGTTGGCGAGCACCAGGGGCCGGTCGGCATGGTGGAGGGCGCGCAGCGCCTCCGCCTGCTGCCGAAGGGCGTCGGGCACCACCACGGAGGCTGTCATTTCTCTCCCTCGGCCGCCTTCTGGTGGCGGCTGAAAAAGTCCCAGATCGCGAAGCTCGCGTCGAAATCGCGACAGACCCGGCCGACGAGGCGTCGCGGCAGGTACTGCGGGCCGCCGGGCCAGGTGTGGCCACCACCCTCCAGCGTGTACAGCCAGACCTCGGTGCGCTTGCGCCCGCCGCTCCAGCGCCGCCAGTGGGTCCGGCAACCGTCGGTGGGATCCATGTCGGGGAGATCGCCCGTCGCGGCCTCCGCGCGGATCCCATCCGCGTCCTCCCAGCGCCGCGCGGTCGCCTCCGCCCCCAGCTCGCTCCCCAGGCGCCCCCCGGCCACCGCCCCTCCGGCGTACGGGACCAGCGGGTCCGCCGTCCCCTGCATCACGAGCACCGAGACCGGGGCCGCCGGCGCGAACTGGCGCGCGAACGGCACCGCGAGCCCTCCCGCGACGGACGCAATGGCCGCGATGCGCCGGGAGAGGTTCGCGGCAAGGTAATGCGAGAAGGTCGCGCCGTTGGAAAGGCCGGTCGCGAAGATGCGCCGGGGATCGAGACGCAACTGGGCCGCCAGCGTGTCGATGAGGGCCGCGACGAACCCCACGTCGTCAATGTTGAGGCGTTGCGCTTCGGAGCCGGCGATTTGCCGGCCGTCGTTCCAGCTTCGGCCAACCCCATCGGGATACGCGACGGCGAACCCGTCGCGGTCGGCCAGCGCGCTGAAGCCCGTCAGCCGCTCCATTCCCGCGCCGTCGCCGTCCCGACCGTGGAACACGAGGACCAGGGGGGCAGTGCCGTCACGGGGCACGTGCGGAGGGACGTGGAGGCGGTAGTGGCGCTCGAGCCCGCCGACGGTCAGGGTGCGGGCCACCGTCTGCGCGCGCACCGCCGGAACGCCGGACGCGAGGGTGGCGACGACCAACGCCGCCCGACTCCGCGTGACGCTCAGGACTGAGCCCCCAGCGATAACGCGAGCACATCGGACCGGATCATGCCGGAAGGAATGCGACGACCGGGGCGCACCATCAACCTCCTGCTTCATTCGAGGCGACAGATGTACGAGGGCCGGGGGCCGAAACGCGTAGGGCCCCGATGCCCGGGGCCCTACGCGCAGAGGCGCCGGGCGGATTCGAACCGCCGTATAGAGGTTTTGCAGACCTCTGCCTTACCACTTGGCTACGGCGCCGTGGGGGGGAGGAAGTTCGCACGGGCATGGGTCATTCTCAAGCCACAGCGCCGCACGCCTAGGGCCGGAACTCCTTCGGCACCAGCAGCGCCTCGATCCCCTCGTAGACGGCGATGAGGTGCCGCACGTTCGCGACGAAGTCGATCTTCGAGACGTCGATGACGAGCACGGGGCCCTGGTACCAGCCGTTTTCCCGCAGGTTCGCGACCAGCGCGTCGTAGCGGGGGTTCAAGGCCCGCACCAGCCGCGACAATCCCTCCGGAATCTCGTCGGCGTGCGTCTGCTCCTCGTCGCGCCGCCGCTCCCGGATGTTGCGCAGCAGGTACTCGACCGGGCTCTTGAGGAGCACCACCAGGCCCGGCGGCACCAGGCTCCGGAACTCGCCGTCCAGCCGCGCGTCGATCACCCGCAGCGAGTCAGCGGTCAGGTACGGCACGTCCATGTCGCGGTGCAGCACCTCGCAGAACGCGTACCGGTCGGCCAGCGGCGAGCCGTCGATGCAGGTCGAGGATTGGAGGTGCGGCACGGCCTCCAGCTGCATCTTCCTGAGGTCGAGGTACGCGTGCTGGATGTCGAGCGCGGCGAGCTCCAGGTTCCGCTTCGCTGCGGCCCAGGCGGGGCTCTCCGCCGGCTCGCGCGCCTGGCACGCGATGAACTCGTTGATGGCGCCGTAGTAGCGGCTCAGCGTCCGCTTGGCGGAGTTTTTCGCCGTCGCCAGCAGCGGGAAGAGCGACGGGTTCTGCGCGACGTGGTCCTCGAAGCCGTCGTCCGGCAGCTCGAACAGCGCGTTCATCCCGGTGCTGTAAGCGAGGAGCTTCACCAGTGAGCTCTTTCCCGCCCCGATATTGCCCACGCACGCCACGAGGGTCTGGTTCTTCGCGAAGTAGGTGAGGAGCCGCCGCTCGACGTTGGTGAGCCGGCTCGCGATCTGGTGCCGCCGGATCGACTCGTCCTCCCGCACCTCCAGCATGGCGCCGCGCTCGGTCACGGGTTCTGCTTCCTCGCGGCCACCATGCGGCGCACGTTCTCGCGGATGGTCCCGGCCGCGACGTGCACGTAGTCGGGGTGCTCGTACATGTCGATCTCGGCCGGCAGGATGACGATGTCCGAATCCGGCGGCACGATCGCCAGCTCCTGGTACTTGCGCAGCTTGCCCCGCCAGTTGACCACGAGGTTCTCGTAGCAGGTGTGGATCTCGCGCAGGTAGTCCCGCGAGATGGTCCGGGCGTACGAATCGCCCTCCTGGGCCCGCTTGACCCTCCGCTTCTCGAGCACCTCGGGCTCGACCCGCAGGTACACCGCGAGGTCGGGCAGGCGGATCCGCTCGTTCTCCAATGTCTGATAGAAGAGCGTGTGGTACAGCCGGGCGTGGGCCGGCGGCATCTCGCCCGAGTCGATCATCCGCTGCACGAAGACCTCCGGCCCGTCGAGGAAGGGCCGGTCCTCGAGAATCAGCACGGGCCGCTTGCTCTCGCGGGTCATGAGGTGGCGGATCTCGCGCTGCTGCAGCGTGCGCATCTGGAGGAACGCGGTCTCGGTGGGGAAGATGTTGGCCACCCGGTCCCGGTAGAACAGGGCCAGGCACTCGTCGGTCAAGGAGCCCTTCTCCACTCGCTCGGAGAATGCATGGACTTCGGCGCCGTCGAGCAGGGCCTCGAGCTCGGAGCGGTACGGCTCTCCGGCGAGGGCGTTCATGAGCGTCGTCTTGCCGGAGAAGAGGTTGCCCATGATGCCGATGTGAAAATTGCCCGAAGCCATCGCACCGCTCTCCGCTGGAAACGAAAGGGACCTTCCGGGGCTTCGAACTTAGCGCTCCGGCACCGGGCGCGCACGCCGGCCGCGCTCCCCTCGATGCGGCTCGCCGTCCCTGGACCCGGGGCGCTACTCCAGCTTCGCGTCCAGCTCCACGGCGACGTTGCCCTTGAGGGCGCCGGACACCGGGCAGCCGTTCTTGGCCGCCTCGGCCGCGGCGGCGAACGCGGCCTGGTCCATGCCCGGCACCTGGCCGCGTACCACGAGCCGCATCTTCGTGATCTTGAACGCGTCGCCGACCTTCTCCACGGTGCAGGCGGCCTCGGTCGCCACGCGCGTGGGGGCCTTCCCGGCCCGCTCCAATCCGCCGGAGAGCGCCATGCTGAAGCACGCGGCATGCGCGGCCGCGATCAACTCCTCCGGATTCGAGCCGGGACCCTCCTCGAACCGCGAGCCGAACCCGTAGTTTCCGCCAACCAGGCCGCTCCCGGCCTTGAAGCTCCCCTTGCCGCCGCGAAGGCCGCCTTCCCAGATAGCCGAAGCCTTGCGAGTGGGCATGTAGACTCCGTCGTGGAGGTGATGAGGTGTTACCGTGATGAGGTGATGAAGGAATAACAGGTGTAGAGCGACATGCGGAAACCCCCCGGCTGGCGGGAGGGGGAGAGAGCGGATAGGCTTCAACGCTGCGAGCCAGCGGAGGAACGCGACTTATGCCGACCAAGAAGAAGAGCACCCGGAAGCCCACCAAGCGCGTCAAGCCGACCAAACCCGTGAAGCGCGCGGCGGCACGCCACCGCGCGACCAGGGCGCGCCGTCAGCCCGAGACCCTGCGGCTCAGGGCCTCCAACGCCGGTTTCACAGTCAACGACATCGACAAGAGCGTCGACTGGTACGAGCACATTCTCGGCTGCGTGGTGGCGGATCGCTGGGTGCGCGCGGGCAAGCTGATGGGCGCGACGCTGCGCGCCGGAGAAGTCGAGTTCTACCTTGGCCAGGACGACTGGCGCAAGGGCAGGGATCGCAAGAAGGGCGAGGGGTTCCGCCTGTATTGCGTCACGGCGCAGGACGTCGAAGCCCTGGCGGCGACCATCAAGGCGCGGGGGGGAACGCTGCTGCACGAGCCCCAGACCGAGCCCTGGGGCGAGCGCGACTTCGCCGTGGCCGATCCGGACGGCTTCAAGATCACGATCAGCCAGGCGCGCTGAGCCGGCTCGCTCCGCAGGGCGGCCTGATGCTCGGGGCGCCGCGCCGCATCGCGACTACCTCGCTGTGGGGATCACCGTAACGTAAGTTGGACGTTCCTCCATCGGGATGGAACGGTGCCGGAATCCCTCTCTGCCAATCAGCGCACCGTGCTCGCCGCCGTCTGCGAGACGCTGCTTCCCGAACTGCGCGTCGACCCCGATCCTGCAGGCTTCTTCGCCACGGGCGCGCGCCAGGCGCACACCGCGGAGCGGGTCGAACGCCTCATCGCGCAACTCCAGGATCCGCTGGACCTATTCCGGCTCCGCCTGCTGCTCTCCGCCCTCGGCTCGCCGGTCGCGAACTTCGCGATGACCGGCAGGCTCGCGTCGCTCCCCGCCATGGACGGCGAGGCACGCGAGGCCACCCTCCGCAGTTGGGCGATGTCGGCAATTCCGCAGCGGCGGGCCGGCTTTCAGGCGCTGAAACGGCTGGCACACGTGGCGTACTACTGCTGGCCGCTCGACCGCACGGGGCACCCGGCGTGGCGTGCCGCCGGATATCCCGGCCCGCTCCCCGAACCTGCCACGAAGATCGATCCGCTCCCGACGCTCGCGGTGGATCGGGACACGACCCTGGACTGCGACGTCGTCGTGATCGGGTCGGGCGCGGGCGGCGGGGTCGTCGCGGGCCTGCTCGCCGGGGCCGGGCGCAGCGTCGTCGTCTTGGAGAAAGGACCCAACCCGGGCTCGCGCGACATGACGCAGGTGGAAGGCGACATGCTCGGCGCGCTCTACCTCGACGGGGCGCTGCTGATGACCCAGAGCGGCTCGCTGCCGATCCTTGCGGGAAGCTGCCTGGGTGGCGGGACGGTGATCAACTACACGACCAGCTTCCCGCTGCCCGAGCGGGCGCGCGCCGAGTGGAGCGCCTTGAGCGGCCTCTCGCTCTTCACCGGCCGGGACTTCGAGGCGTCGTTCGGGAGGGTCAACGCCCGCCTGGACGTGGGCACGCGCTGGTCGACCCCGGGCGTGCGCGACGCGCTCCTGGAGCGCGGATGCCGCGCCCTCGGCTGGCACGTGGACGCGATCCCCCGCAACGTCACGGATTGCAAGGAGGGCCTCGAGTGCGGCTACTGCACCTACGGGTGCCGCCACGGTGCCAAGAACTCCACCGCACGCACCTACCTGACCGACGCCGCACGGGCCGGGGCGCGACTCGTCGTGCAGTGTGACGCCGAGCGCATCACGATCGAACGCGGCCGGGTGACCGGCGTGGTCGCGACGGTCCGCGGGCCCGACGACGCCCCGCACCGTCTGACGGTGCGCGCCGGCACGGTCGTCGCCGCCTGCGGCGCGGTGAACACGCCTGCCCTGCTGGTGCGCTCCGGGGTCACGAGTGCCGCGGTGGGACGCGGGCTGCACCTGCACCCCGCGACGGCCGTCCTTGGCATCTTCCCCGAGCGCGTCGAGCCCTGGACCGGGGGACTGCAGACGCGCTACTCCGACCAGTTGGCGGACCAAGATGACGATTACGGCGTGAAGCTCGAGACGGCCCCCGTGCATTTCGCCCTGCCCGCTTCCGGCTTCGGCTGGGAGAGCCCGCGCCAGTTCAAGCAGGACGTCGGGCGGCTCGGCAACCTCAGCATCGTGGGCGTGCTGCTGCGGGATCGCGACGCGGGCCGCATCGCGGTGAGCCGGCAGGGCCGGGCCCGCGTCCACTACGAGCTGTCGCGGTTCGACGCGGGTCACGTGCGCGCGGGGCTGCGCGGCGCCGCGCAGGTGCTCGCGGCGGCCGGGGCCACCGAGATCTTCTCGCTCCACACGCCGCCGGCGCGCGTGCGCCCCGGCGAGAGCGGGTGGCTCGAGCGCTTCGTGGACCAGTGCGACAGCCGCGGCTACCGCCGCTGCCGCATGTCGTACATCAGCTTCCACCAGATGGGCAGTGCCGCCATGGGCCGCGATCGCGGGCGTTCGGTCGTGGGAGAGACCGGGGAGACGCACGACGTGAAGGGGCTGTACGTCGCGGACGGGAGCGCGTTCCCCACCTCCAGCGGCGTCAACCCCATGATCACCATCAAGGCCATCGCCGATCACGTCGCGCACGCGATCCTCGCGACGTCGTGAGTCCGAACGCGCTCCAGCTCGAGCTGTCGCTGGTCATCTTTCAGGCCAGCGTCACGCTCGGGATCGCCGGCCTGTTTCTCGCGCTCGCCGCCACCTACCGGAAGCGCTACTACGGCATCTGGGGCGGCGCGTGGAGCGTGTACGCGCTGCGGCTGGCGATCATCGCCCTGTTCCTCTGGACCGGGAACCAGAACTGGCTGTTCTGGCACCAGGTGGCGACGGGCTGGACGACGCTGCTGCTGCTGTGGGCGGCGCTGGTGTTCGCGCGGCAGCTCCCCTGGGACCGCCGCTACTACCTGTTCTTCGCCGTGCCCCTGATCTGGTCGTACATCGCGATCTACCGCATTCAGAACTTCCTGTGGGCTGCGCTGCCGGCGGTGCTGTTCCTCAGCCTCGTCACCCTCGGAACGGGCGTGGTGTTTCTCCAGTACTGGCGGCGCGCCGCGTCGAAGGGCGCCGCCGTGCTCGCCTTCGCCTTCCTGTTGTGGGGCGCGCACCACCTCGACTACACCTTCCTGCGCGCCCGTGGCGCCTGGGTGCCGTACGGCTACTATCTCGACTTGCTGTTCGAGCTCGCGGTCGGCGGCGGCATGCTGTTGCTGGTGCTGGAAGACCAGCACCGCGGCATCGCCGCGCTGACCACGCTGTCGGGAGACCTGCAGCGCAGCCTCCGGCCGGCCGACGTCGTCACGGCCGTCCTGGAACGCCCGCTCGCCCTGCCGCCGGTCGTGGGGTGCGCGCTGTACCGGGAGGACGTGCCGGGGACGCTGACCTTCCGCGGGGGCTCGGGAGCCTGTGCCCAGTGGGACCGGACCGCGCTCGCCGTCGCGGAGCCGGGAAACGTCGACGCGGAGCCGATCCTCTCAGCCGCGCGCCACGGCGCGCCGCGGGTGGAGCACTTCTGGCCGAAGGCGGCGCTGGGCGACGATGCGAGCATCACGCCCCATCCCTACGCCGCGTTCCTCCCCGTCTTCATGGGCGGGCGGGCGGCCGGGACGTTCGTGATCGTGGCGCGGGCCCGCGACCCCTTCGCCTCGATGGACCGCGGCTTCCTGCTGGCGTTGGGGCAGCAGATCGGCGCGGCGCTGCAGCACGCCGAGCTGTACGCGGCGCTCGAGGCGCGCAGCGCCGAGCTGGCGCACACGTCCACCTCGCTGCTCCGGGCCGCGGAGATCGAGCGCGGGCGGATCGCGCGCGAGCTGCACGACGAAACCGGGCAGGTGCTCACCGCGATCAAGTTCGAGCTGGCCGAGCTGGAGCGTTCCCTGGCGGGCGCGGGTCTCAGTACCGACGCGGTGAATCGGGCCCGCGACCTGGCCGGCCGGGCGCTGGAGTCGATCCGCGCGACGGCCCGCGGACTCCGGCCCGCCGTGCTGGACGACCTGGGGTTCGTCCCGGCACTCCACGCGCTCGCTGAGGATTTCGCGGGACGCGCCGGCGTCGCGGTGAACTTGAATGCCGCCCCGTTGCCGGCACGGCCCGCCCCCGAAGTTGAGGGCGCCGTCTACCGCGTCTTCCAGGAGGCGCTGACCAACGTCGCCCGCCACGCCGGCGCGACGCGCGTGGACGCGCGCCTCGCCCCCGACGGCACCGATTTGCTGCTCGTCATCCAGGACGACGGCCGCGGTTTCCTTCTGGAGCCGGGCGCAAACGCCGGAGCGGGTCACGCCGGGCTGGCGGGGATGAGGGAGCGCGTCGTCGGCGCGGGGGGGCGGTTCCAGATCGAGAGCTCGCCGGGGCGGGGTGTGCTCCTCGAAATACGGTTGCCGCTGGGAGCGAACGATGCCTGAGAGGATCACGGTCCTGCTGGCGGACGACCACACCCTGGTACGCGAGGGCGTGCGCCGGATCCTGAGCGCCGCCGGCGACATCACGGTCATCGCCGAGGTCGGGGACGGTGAAGCCGCCGTTCAGGAAACCCTCGCGCGGCAGCCCGACGTTGCCGTGCTCGACATCACCATGCCCAAGGGCGGGGGCCTCGAGGCGGCGCGGCAGATCCGCGCGCGCGCGCCGGAAGTCCGCATTCTGATCCTGTCGATGCACCTGCAGCCGGAGTACCTGATGGAGAGCGTGCGCGCCGGCGCGCACGGCTACCTGGTCAAGGATGCGGCGGCAAGCGAGCTGGTTCAGGCGGTGCGCGACGTCTGTGCGGGGAACTCGTACTACAGCCCCGCGGTCTCCCAGCAGCTCTCCGACCTCCTGCGCCGCAAGCTCGAGGGCGAAGAGCTGCAGAACGCGCTGGAGCGCCTGTCCCCCCGCGAGCGCGAAGTGCTGCGCCACATCGCCGATGGGGCCACGAACAAGGAGACGGCCCTGGCGCTGGGCATCAGCGTCCGCACGGTGGAAACCCACCGCGACAGCCTCATGAAGAAGGTCGGCATCAGAACCATCGCCGGACTGACGCGCTTGGCGTTGCGGTCCGGTCTCATCAGCGACGAAACGTAGCCGCCAACGGAGACAGTGATGCCATCGATCCGCCTGACGCTCTGCGCGCTCGGCATGGGCGGGTTGCTGGCCGCTCCGGCCACCCTGTTGGCCCAGCGTGCCGCCGCGCCGGTCAGCGCCGACACGCTGCGCGCCAACCTGTTCGCCATCGCCGACGATTCGATGGGCGGCCGCGACACGGGGAGCCCGGGCGACGCCGAGACGGCCGACTGGGTCGCGGCCGCGTTCGCCCGCTACGGCCTGGTGCCCGCGGGAGAGAACGGCACCTTCTTTCAGACGGTCCCCTTCTGGCGCATCGCGCTCGACACCACGAGCGGCCTCGAGGTGGGCGGCGTGCACCTCACGCCGGGACGTGACCTCGTGCCGGCCGGAATCTCCATGAGCTGGACGGCGAACGGGGCTGCGACGATCTACGGCGGCGTCGCGAACGACAGCACGACCTGGCCGTCGGCCGAGCAGAGCGCCGGGAAGCTCGTCGTGATGAAACCGCCCTCCGGCGGCGACTGGACGGACGTGACGCGGGCGGTGATCGCGCTGCGCCGCAACCCGCGCTTCCGAACCGCCGCCGGGTTCGCCGTCGCCGCATTGGACTCGGCGCCGCCCGGCGTGGCCCAGCAGGCGACGGCCGGCCGGGTGAGCGCGGACACGCTGGTGTTCTCGCTGCTGCGCGGCTCGCTGCTGGTGACGACGGCCGCTGCGTCGGACCTGCTTGGCGCCCCGCTCGCCGCGGCCACGCCCGGGCAGGTGGGCCCCGTCGTGACGGGCGCCGTCACCCTTAAGCGCCGCCCCCTCGACGTCCCCGCCCGGAACGTGATCGCGACCCTGCCGGGCGGCGATCCGGCGCTGCGCGATAGCTACGTTGCCCTCTCCGCCCACAACGACCACCTCGGCCTCGCCCGGCCGACGGTCAACCATGACTCCATCCGGGCTTTCAATCGCGTGGTGCGCCCGATGGGGGCGGACTCTCCGCCGCGCCCGGCGACGCCGGAGGAGACGGCCCGCATCGCGGCGCTGCGCGACAGCCTGCACGCCGCGCATTCCGTGAAGCTCGACTCCGTTTACAACGGCGCCGACGACGACGGCTCGGGCACGGTCGCCCTGGTGGAACTGGCGCGGGTCCTGTCGTCCGGACCCCGCCCCCGGCGCTCGATCCTGTTCATCTCCCACGCCGCGGAGGAACGCGGCCTGGTGGGATCGCACTGGTTCACCGACCACCCCACCTTGGCCCTCGACTCCATCGTCGCGGAGATCGACATGGACATGATCGGGCGGGGCGATGCAACAGACTTGCCGCGCGGCGGCCCCGGATACTTGGAGGTGGTCGGCAGCAGAAGGCTCTCCACCGAGTTCGGCAACCTGATCGAGGCGGTGGCGCAGCGGGAACCGGAGCCGTTTCACTTCAACTACGAGTACGACGCGCCGGGCCATCCGCTTCAGTACTACTGCCGCGCCGACCACTACAGCTACGCGCGGTACGGTATCCCGTCGGTCTCGCTCTCGACCGGCGAGCACCTCGACTATCACCAGGTGACTGACGAGCCGCAGTACATCGACTACCCGCAGCTGGCGCGCGTGACGTCGCTGGTGCGTGACGTGGCGCTCGCCGTCGCGAACCTCGATCACCGCCCGGTCGTGGACGGCACGCGCCAGGATCCACGCGCGCCCTGCCGCCAATGACCTGGCTGACGGTCGCCCCGCCGCCTGTCGGGCCCGAAAACGAAACCCCCAGGGATTGCTCCCCGGGGGTTCGCTCATCACGACAAGCCGCCTCTGCTTGAGGCATCGCGATGATGGGCGCGCAGCCAAGAATGCCTTGCGGTGGGAAACCTTGGCTCGCCGCGCCAGCCACGCTCGGTCACTGCGGAACAGGCCGGGCGTACGCGCGTCGGCTAGAGCGCGCACCGCACAGTACGGCGAATCGTCGCCGCGGGCAATACCGCCTGCCGGCGTGCGACTCTGTAATCTGACAGGTCCGCTCGGAGATCCTCTGCCGACAATGCTGTGCGCCTCCGCGCGGCGCCGCCGACCACCGGTTTCACGTGCGCCCGCCTCTGGTGTTATAGCTCCCGAGCCATGACTCCAGCCGACAGCTCCGCCCAGGTCGCGCACCGCATCGCCTTTCTCCTGGCGAAGCACGGAGACGAGCTGGCGCGCCACATCCGGCGCATGGTGCGCGATGACGACGCGGCCCAGGACATCCTGCAGGACACCATGATCCGCGCGCACCACGCGCTGTCGCGCCTCGCCGCCGGCTCCAACGAGCGGGCGTGGCTGTACCGGATCGCCACCAATGCGTCGCTCAACCACATCCGCGCGCGCACTCGGGAGCGGGAGGCATTGCGACGCCACGCTGCGGAACGCGAGACCGCCGTCGAGCTGCACGCCGACGCACGGCGCGAGCGCGATGAGGCAACGCGCGTTGCGCTGTGGGCCCAGGTGGCACGGTTGCCTGCGCGGCAGCGCCTCGCTCTCACCCTGCGGATCGTGGACGAGCTGGACTACGAAGAGATCGCGCGACGGGTCGGCGGCAGCGCCGCCACCGCCCGCGCCAACGTCTATCAGGCGACCAGGAAGCTCCGCCGGGGGGTGCACGCGTTATGACGACCGAGCACGCAGCTGCCGAGCGCCGGGCCGTCGAGCGGATCGTGCTCGACGCCTTCGGCGCCTTGACCGGCCGCCGGAGCGAGCCGCTCCGCTACGCGATGATGGATGACACGCCGGTCGGCGTGCTCGGCCTGGCCGCGGGGGAGAAGGGGCTCCGCCACGTCACGTTCGTCAAGGGTGAAGACGACTTCATCGAGCTGCTGCTGGCGGAACACGGCCACCTGCCCGTGCTCCGTTCGGCCGTGCTCGATGACGTGCGCCGCGCGCTCGATCGCTATTTCGCGGGCCGGCGGCTCGAGTTCGACCTGAAGGTGGACTTGAGCGACCTGCCGCACTTCCACCGGCGGGTGCTCGACGCGACGGTCCGGATCCCGGCCGGGGAGGTGGCGACCTACGCCCAGGTGGCCCGGCGCGCGGGCTCGCCCCGCGCCTCTCGCGCGGCCGGCAACGCTCTGCACAACAACCCGGTGGCGATCGTCGTTCCCTGCCACCGGGTGCTGAGGACCGACGGCTCGCTCGGTGGCTACGGGGGCGGACTACCCATCAAGAAGTGGCTGCTGGAGCACGAGGGCGCGCGACCGCGGACGCTGTAGATTCCCGGCAACTCGGAGGTATGCCGATGCTGACGCACGCGCTCCGCCTCGCCGCCGCCCTGGCCGTACTCGCCCCCGCCGCGGCGCGGGCCCAGGCTCCCGACAGCTGCACGATCCCCAAGGCCCACACGGTAGACACCGTCACCGACTACTTCGGAACCACGGTCCGGGACCCCTACCGATGGCTGGAGAACACCGACGCCGCCGACACCAAGGCGTGGGTCGCACAGGAAGACTGCGCTACCTTCGCGTACCTGGCACGGATCCCGGAACGCGCACGCATTCTCGACCGGCTGACGAAGCTGTGGAACTACGAGCGCTACGGCATGCCCAGCCGCGAGGGCGGGAAATACGTGTATGCGAGAAACGACGGACTGCAGAACCAGTCGGTGTACTACTGGCAGCCCACGCTCGACGCCGCGCCGCAGGTGTTGATCGACCCGAACACCCTCTCGAGCGACGGCACGGTCGCCCTCGCCTCGTGGGCCGTCTCTCACGACGGGCGCTACTTCGGCTACGGCACGGCCACCGCCGGCTCCGACTGGAACGAGCTGCACGTCCGCGTCATCGCCACCGGTCGAGACCGCCCCGACACGCTGCGCTGGGTCAAGTTCTCGGGCCTGTCCTGGACCCACGACAACGCCGGGTTCTACTACAGCCGGTTCCCGACCCCGGCCGGCAACGTGCTGCAATCCGTGGTGAAGGACCAGAAGCTCTACTATCACCGACTCGGCACCGCGCAGCCGACGGACCGCCTCGTGTACCAGCGCCCCGACCATCCCGACTGGGGCTTCGGCGGCAGCGTCACCGAGGACGGGCGCTACCTCATCATCTACGTTTCCCTCGGCACCGACTCGCGCAATCGCGTCTACTACCTCGACCTCGGAAACCCGCGCCGGCCGCGAGCCGTGGGGCGCGTGGTGCGCCTGCTCGACGAGTTCGACGCCGCCTACGACTTCGTGGGGAACGCGGGGCCGGTCTTCTACTTCCGCACCAACCTCGATGCCCCGCGGGGTCGCCTCATCGCGATTAACAGCCGCCACCCGGCCCGCCGCGACTGGACGGTGGTCATTCCGCAGACCGACCAGGTCCTGAACGGCGTCACGCTGGTGGGCGGCAGGTTCGTCGCCGACTACCTCGTCGACGCCCACAGCCGACTGGTGATCTTCTCCCGCGCCGGGAAGTCCGTCGCCGATGTCGCACTGCCCGGGCTCGGAACCGTGGGGGGCATAAGCGGCCGCGCCGACAGCCCGGAGATGTTCTACGCGTTCACGTCGTTCCTCTATCCCACGACGATCTTCCGGTACGACGTCACCGCCGGCGCCGGCTCGGTCTGGAGGGCACCGCACGTCGACTTCGACCCGAGCCGCTTCGAAACCGAGCAGGTGTTCTACCGCAGCAAGGACGGCACGCGCGTGCCGATGTTCCTGACCCACCGCCGGGGCATTGCCAGAGACAGCGCCAATCCGGTGCTCCTGACGGCGTACGGCGGTTTCGACATCAGCAGCCTGCCGTATTTCTCGGTGGCAAATGCGGTGTGGCTCGAAATGGGCGGCGCGCTCGCCCTGGCGAACCTCCGGGGTGGCGGCGAGTACGGCGAGGAGTGGCACCAGGCGGGGATGCACGAGCGCAAGCAGGCCGTGTTCGACGACTTTATCGCCGCGGCGGAGTACCTCGTGCACCAGGGCTACACGCGGCCCGCGAAGCTGGCGATCGAGGGGGCGTCGAACGGCGGCCTGCTGATCGGCGCGGTGGAGAACCAGCGGCCCGATCTGTTCGGCGCGACGCTGCCGGGGGTAGGCGTGATGGACATGCTGCGCTTCCAGAAGTTCACCATCGGGTGGGCGTGGGTGACGGAATACGGCTCGTCCGACAGCGCGAGCCAGTTTCCGTACCTCTACGCGTACTCGCCGCTCCACAACATCCGGCCGGGGGTGCACTACCCGCCGACGCTGGTGACCACGGCGGACCACGACGACCGGGTGGTGCCTGGGCACTCGTTCAAGTACGCGGCCACGCTCCAGGCGGCGCAGGAGGGCGGCGCGCCGATCTTGATCCGGATCGAGACCAAGGCCGGCCACGGCGGGGGGATGCCCGTCTCGAAGCAGATCGAGCTGGTGACTGACGAGTGGGCGTTCCTGGTCAGGAACCTGGGGATGACACTTCCGTCGCGGTAGTTACCAGGCGCGAGAGGCACAGCAGACAGGGTAGTTGCGAGACGCCGAGTTGCGAGTGGTTCCGAGACGAGAGCAGGCAGAGTTCAGAACAGACCTGGCAACTCCGCGACGCTTTCGATGATCCGGTCGGGGGCGATGCCGCTGGAGGTCACCACCTCCTCCCGAAACTTGCCGGTGCGCACCATCCAGGCCGAGAGTCCCGCCTGCTGCGCGCCTTCCACGTCGCCCCACACGTCGTCCCCGATCATCACGACGTCGCGCGGCCGTGCCGCGACCGCAGTCGGGAGCGTCGCCAGCGCGGCACCGTAGAACGCGGCCGAGGGCTTGCCGCACAGCGTCGCGGCCTCGCCGGTGGCATACTCGAGTGCGGCCACGAATGGGCCGGCGTCCAACGCCAGCGCGTCGCCCTTGAGCCAGTAACGATCGCGCTGGAGCGCCAGCAGCACCGCGCCGTCCATCAACTGGTGGAAGGCCCGGTTGAGCGTTGCGAAATCCCACGCCTCCCCGAGATCGCCGATCACGACCGCCTCCGGCGAGGTGCCTTGCAGGTCGAACCCGGCGAAGTCCTCGAGGGTTTCGGGCGCGACGTACGCCGCGACGCGCTGGACGCCGCGCGAGCGAAGTAGGGCGACGCCCGACATCACGGCGGTGATGATCTCGGCGGGATCAATGGAGAAGCCGTAGCCGGCGAGCCGCGCCGCGAGGAGCCGGCGGGACCGGCGTGTGGTGTTGGTCACGCAACGGAACGGGACGCCGCGGCGCCGGAGCTCGGCCAGCGCCTCTACCGCGCCGGGAATGGGCCCCGCGTCGGTGTACAGCGTCCCGTCCAGATCGAGCAGAAGGGCGCCCGGAGCTATGGTGCCGCTCCGATTTCGCTCCTCGCGTCCCGCCTACAACCCACCACCTGCCAACCACCACCTTTCCCTCAGTACTGCCCCAGGTACTTCTTGATCTCCCACTCGCTCACCTGCGAGATGTACTCCGCCCACTCGGCGCGCTTCGCCTCGAGGTAGCGTCCGGCAATGTGTTCGCCCAGGGCGCCCAACACCACCGGGTCTTTCTCCAGGCAGTCCAGCGCCTCGTGCAGGTCCCGCGGCAAGTCGTCGATCCGGTGATGCCGCCGCTCCCGGTACGTCATGGTGAAGATGTTCTTGTTCACCGGGTCGGGCGGCGTGAGCTTGCGCTCGATCCCGTCGAGGCCGGCCGCCAACTGCACCGCCAGCGCGAGATACGGGTTCGCGGAGGGGTCGGGCATGCGCAGCTCGCAACGCGTACCTGACTCGCGGCGGTCTGGGATACGGATCATCGGCGACCGGTTGCGCATGCTCCAGGCGATATTGACCGGCGCCTCGTAACCCGGCACCAGGCGCTTGAAGCTGTTGACCAGGGGGTTGGTGACCGCGCAGAACCCGCGCGCGTGATCCAGCAGCCCGGCGATGTAGTAGAGCGCCGTCTTCGAGAGCTGCCAGTCGCCCTTCGCGTCGTAGAAGGCGTTCTTGTCGCCCTTGAACAGGCTCTGATGGGTGTGCATCCCGGAGCCGTTCTGCCCGAAGATCGGCTTCGGCATGAAGCTCGCCACCAGGTCGTACCGCTCGGCGGCGCTCCGCACCAGCACGCGGAACGTGGACAGGTCGTCCCCGGTCGTGAGCGCGTCGGCGTAGCGGAAATCAATCTCGTGCTGGCCGGGCGCCACCTCGTGGTGCGCGGCTTCGACCTCGAACCCCATCTCCTCGAGGTCTGCGACGATCAGTCGCCGCGCCTGCTCGCCGCGATCCACCGGGCCGACATCGAAGTAGCCCGCAACGTCGTGCACCTCGGTGGTCGGGTCACCGTGGGCATCCTTGTAGAACAGGAAGAACTCGGCCTCGACCCCGGCCATCATCACGTAGCCGAGTTGCTTGGCGCGCGCCACCTGGCGCTTCAGGGCGAGCCGAGGACAGCCCGCGAAGTCCGACCCGTCGGTGTTGCGGATGTCGCAGATCAGCCGCGCGACCAGCCCTTCCTCGGCGGCCCACGGGAAGATCCGGAAGGTGTCGAGGTCGGGGGCCAACAGCATGTCCGATTCCTCGATGCGCACGAACCCCTCGATCGAGGAGCCATCGAACATGATCTGCGCGTCCAGCGCCTTCTCGAACTGGCTGCGTGGCACCTCGACGTTCTTCACCACGCCGAGGATGTCGGTGAACTGGAGACGGAGGAAGCGGACGCCGAGCCGGTCGCAGGCGTCCAAGATGTCGCGCTTGGTGACGCCCCGGGACCGCACCATCGCGCGGTAGTCGGAGTCGTGGGTCATGGGCAGCGGACGTACGGCAGCGTGAGACGAAACGGGCGCGACGACGGTCGCGCCTGCTCCGCCAGACACCGAGCCGCGCGCCCTCCGCGGACGTGGGGTCATGGATGCTCCAAGTTGGGCGTGAACAAGCTCATACGTCGTAGTACAGGAAAAGTTCGTACGGATGGGGCCCGAGCGCCACCGGCTTCAGCTCCTGGTCCGTCGCGTAATCGATCCAGGTGTCGATCAGGTCCCGGGCAAGTACCGCCGCCTGCCGGGTCATGCTGTTGCGCTTGGTGGAGGCCCGCAGCGCGCTCGCGGCCAGCGGTGGATCCTGTCTCGCGTGAAGGCGGCGAAGCTACCCATGGTCGTGCAAACTGTCAAGCAAGAAGTGTGCACAATGCACAGATCTAGCATCCAAACGCATATTCATCTCAGTATTCGTGCATTGTGTGATGCGGGGCTGCGACAGGTGTGGCGTCTATGGCGTCAGTCCCTCGAGGAAGGTCCACAGCTCCCCGGCCGAAAACTGCCGGGCCCGGTCCACCACTTCCTTCTCGGTCCACTCGAGGAAGATCCAGGTGGTTGCCCGGTGGCGGTCGTCGGCGAGGAAGTGGAGACGCCCGCGAATGGCACCCATGTCGGGGTGCGGCTCCGACTGGAGGTAGACTTCCCAGCGTGCGCCGCCCCGGGCGAGCTGCCCGAGGTGCAGCGCCGTCTGCATCCAGGGAAAGCGGGGGGAGGGTTCCATCGCGGCCCCGCCTGGCGGCTAGCCTTCGGTGTGGTCCGGGGACTCGCGTTCGGCGGCGCGCTCGGACGCCTCGACGTAGCCCCTCAGGCTCGCTCCGATGACCTCGTCGAGGTACTGGTCGATGGCCAGCATCACCTCGAATGCGTCGCCCCGTCCCCAGTCCAGCTGCTGCCGCAGAAACCGCCAGATGGCGTGCCGGAGGTGGCGGAACTCCCGGTACAGGTCGGCGGCGTCGTAGCGCGCCAGGCCGCGCAGCTTGCCGAACCGGAGCCCGCGGCGGCGGCGGGCGATGGACCGGTCGGGTGAGGTGCCGTCCTCTCCCTCCTTGAGCGCGTGCGCGATGTCGGCCAGGATCGCCGGCACCTGATTGGTGAGGAGGAGGTCGGGGAGCCGATCATCGCCCGCGATGGCCGCGTCGGCCCGCACCAGGTCGCGCCAGTTCTGGGCGATCTCGTTCGCGTGACGGAGCATGACGTCGCCGGCGTCCCGGTAGGCCTGGCTGGCGAGGGACATGAGATGAAGCTATGGGGAAGAGTTGCAGAGTTCCAGAGTTGCAGGGAAGGACCTGCACACTTGGGACTTGCGGCCCCTGCAACTCTGCACCCCTGCAACTCTTGTCCTTGCCGCGCCTGGACACTACTTGGCACTGGTTTCCTTCCTGCTCTAGCTTTGACGAATGACTTCCGAGACCCTGAAGTGCCCAGCCTGCGGCGCCCAGACCTCCGGCAAGTACTGCTCGGAATGTGGCGCGCCGCTCGCGCCGTCCACCTGCCGCTCCTGCGGGGCCAGGCTGTCGGCGCGCGCCAAGTTCTGCGCCGACTGCGGCACGCCGGTCGCTGGCGCGGCCCGGGGATTAGCGCCGGGCACGCGGCCGATGCCGCGGAGCGACCGGATGGCCTGGTATGTCGCCGGCGTCTGTGTGCTCGCCCTGCTGATCGCGGTCGTCGTGGTGGTCGCCAGGAGGAGCGCTGCCCCGGCGGCGGCAGCGGCCGGTGGCGCCGCCGGCGCGCCCGCCGGCGGCGAACGGGCGACGACCGACCTTTCGACGATGACGCCCCGGGAACAGGCCGACCGGCTCTACAATCGCATCATGACGGCGCATGAGGCCGGGGATACCGCCCAGGTCAACTTCTTCGCGCCGATGACGCTCCAGGCGTACGCCAACCTCGGCGGCGATCTCGACGCCGACGCGCGCCTCCACCTGGGGCTGGTGCAGCTCGCCATTGGCGCCGCCGTCCCCGCCGCCGCGGAGGGGGACACGATCCTCAAGGGCTCGCCGAATCATCTCTTCGGCTGGCTGCTCAAGGCGCGAGCCGCCGAGGCCGAAGGCCACGCCGCCCTGGCCAAGCGTGCCTACCAGGCCTTCATGAAGAACTACGACGCCGAGCTGGCGAAGCAGCGCCCCGAGTACAAGGAGCACGCCCAGATGCTGCAGGACACGCGCGGCCGGGCCGGGCGGGCGGGCGCCGCGGCGGGCGGGGCCTGACCGTGCCGACGATCCGGGTCGCGCACAGCCCGGACTCCGACGACGCGTTCATGTTCTATGCCCTCGCAGCCGGGAAGGTGGAGACCGGGGACCGGACGTACGCGCACGAGTTGGCGGACATCGAGACGCTGAATCGCCGCGCCGTCGCGGGCGAGCTCGACGTCAGCGCGGTGTCGTTTCACGCGTACGCCCATCTCGCCGACCGGTACGCGCTGCTGGTGCACGGCGCTTCCGTCGGCGACCGCTATGGCCCGCGGCTCGTGGCGCGGGAGCCCCGGCCCGCGGATCCCCGG
>Ga0209777_10000196_pt1 | contig 107456 bp, 99 predicted proteins | sample FrelakmetHBP12HB_FD_187147 | JGI IMG/M metagenome (GOLD analysis project Ga0209777, IMG submission 187147) | Freshwater lake sediment microbial communities from the University of Notre Dame, USA, for methane emissions studies -HBP12 HB (SPAdes)... | ecosystem: Environmental > Aquatic >...
CACTTAAGCCTCAGTATCCGTAACCGTGCGGAAGTGCCAAGGTCACTGGTGGGCCTCCTGGACTTCAAATCCAGTGCGGGGCGCTAGAACCGTCCCGGGTGGGTTCGATTCCCATGCACTTCCGCCATTTACGTGTCAGGTCTTGACATGTGACTTTGCCTTCTCTATAAGGGATGCAAGATCCTTGTCGTGAAGCATCTCTTGTTTCAGTCTTGTCACCGCCTTGCTGACAGCGCTGTAATGAATGCCACCGAACAACTCGCCGATTTCAGTATTCCCAAGGCCTGAATATTGATACACAAGGTACATTGCCACCTTTCTTGCCTTATTATTTTTACCGCCGGATGCAGTAATTTTTTCTTCCTTTACGCCGCACGTATCTGCAACCGCGGTAATTATTTTGTCTGGCAGCGGTACAACACGCAACTTCTTTCGTTCTACTACTTCTCGGCTGATCCGTTTACCGGCAAGCAAATTCCTGGTTTTTTCGAGGAACATCTCATTGCCGAGGATTACCCGTCCCCGTAGGGCGATGAAGGGACTGCCCTGCTCATCCTTCAGTCCTGCATCAACAAATCTTTTATAATCCCTTGATGCATTCTGTTCATCAATACCGAACTGTCCCAGAATCCATGAATATTCCACCCAGCCGTATTTCTTCCCCTTGCCTATAAAGCCCCGATAACTGCTCCACAAATAGTGCTCCGGTCTTTCTACGACCCCTGCTTTTGCAGGATTTAGATGAACATAGCGGCTGAGTTGAAGAAGATACGCATCCTTGTCAACCACTATGCCCTTGTATCTCCCCTGAAAAAGATGGCCGGCGCGGCTGTATTTCCCGTTGAAGTATCCCGTATAGCGGCCGTTTATGCCATGCATCACCTTCAGCAAATTGCCCTGAGGTGTTTCAAGCATCAGATGATAGTGATTTTCCATAAGGACGAAACTATGGATGCGTATGTCGTAGCGATGATGATAATCGGCTAGTATTTCAAGAAATCGCGTTCTATCGCCATCATCAAGAAATATCTTTTTCCGCTCGTTGCCCCTGCTCGTAATATGATAGAGCGCTCCCGGATATTCTATTCTCAATGGTCTGCCCATGAATACTCTTTACAGTGATCCTGCAATTCTGTCAATACATATGTCACATGTCAAGACCTGACACCATCACTTGACAAAATGTGTTAGAAGTTATAGAAGAAGGTTAGAGGTCTCGATGAGAAAAAGAATCGTTCGAATTGGTATCGTTGTCATCGCGATAGGTGCGGCGTTGTTTCTGCTGATCCAAATAATTCCGATTGGATCGCAACGCACCAATCCACCCGTCGTCGCCGAACCAAAGTGGGATAGTCCTCAAACGCGGGCGCTGGCTAAGCGCGCGTGCTTCGATTGCCACAGCAATGAAACCGAGTGGCCCCGGTACAGTTACATCGCGCCAGTTTCCTGGCTGCTGGCGAACGACGTTCTGAATGCGCGCGCCGCGTTCAATTTCTCAGACTGGCATGCCGGCGACATGAGCAGTGCTGCGATGGCTGCGCAAATCAATAGCGGCAGAATGCCTCTGCCGCAGTACCGGTTGATGCATCCAATTGCGCGGTTTACGGATACAGAAAAGCAGCAATTGATCGCTGGGTTGACTGCCACGTTAGCATCGGAGACGGTGAAACCGCCTTCGACCGCGCCAGCGACTGATGGCGCGTCGCTCCTGGAAGTGCGTTGTACGGATTGCCACAGTCTGGACCGGGTCAAGCAAGCGAAGAAGACACGCGATCAATGGGCGAAGAACGTCACGCGCATGGTCGGCAAGGGCGCGCAGTTGAACGCGGCGGAAAAGTCCACTGTGATCGACTATCTGAGCAAAACGTACGGACCGTAAAAAGAGTGTGAGTGGGTTCTCACACGAAGGAAACCTACTTCATATTGGCGTAGGAGTGCAAACCGCCCAGAAGAAAGTTCACGCCGAAATAGGTGAAGAGGACGCAACAAAACCCGATGATGGACAGCCATGCCACGCGGTTGCCGCGCCATCCCTTCACGGCACGGGCATGGAGGAGCGCGGCATAGATCAGCCAGGTAATCAGAGACCAGGTCTCCTTGGGATCCCAGCTCCAATAAGTGCCCCATGCCAAATCGGCCCAGACGGATCCCGTGATGATCCCCAGCGACAACCAGAGAAACCCAAAGAGTACCATCTGATAGTTGAGCTCGTCGAGCTGCCTGAGATCGGGAAGCAGGGAGAGCGCGCCGCCTGATGGTTCTTGTCTCGATTGCCTTGCGATATAGAGGATGCTGATGCCGAACGAAACCGCGAAGGCCGCATAGCCTATGAAGCAGGTCACGACATGGGCGATTAGCCAATTGCTCTTCAGGGCAGGGAGAAGCGGCTGAATCTTCGAATTCACACCCGTGGAGAAGGAAGCGTATGCCATTGCCAGGAAGGCAAAGAGGGAGGGAAACACGCCGAGGGCCCGCTGCTTGGTCCGGTATTCCATGACCAGATAAATGAGCATGATAGCCCAGGCTGCGAATACCAATGATTCATACAGATTGGAAAGAGGCGCGTGCCCGTAGCCTATCTGGTAGGATTCCCACCAGCGGAGAATGATCCCAGCCATTTGTATGGCGAGCGTAGCCGCTCCGGTGACACTGCCCCAGAACATAATCGTACGGCGGTGAAAGATGACTCCCGAAAGATAGAGAAGCGCACATAGGAGATAGGCAAAGGTGGTTATGGCAAGAAGGATCGAGCTTGTGATCATGGCTTGCTTCCTCCTCCCTCTTGCCCCAGTTCAGCCTGCAGACGGTCGCAGAGTCTGTTGAATTTCTTCTCAAAGGAAATTTCATTTCTGTTTGTCCTGCCGGCAATGATAATCTTTGTCCCTCCCTTGCCCGGCGTATCTGCCTCTGCCCAAACCCACAGTTTGCGGTGGCTTACATAATAGGTGAGACCTATTCCCACCAGCATCGCCGCAAAGCCTAACCAGACAAGCCAGACTCCCGGATCCTGCTTCACTTGCAGACCAGTATACGGTATACGGGAGGCGCGCAGGACTCTAACCTTGTAGTTCCCAACCTTGTTGCCGTGAAAATCCCTGTCAATGAGGATCCACGAACCTGCAGGCTCCTTGCCATCCCTGGAGATGAGCATAACCATAGCAGGGCCGAGTTGCCGGAAGTCCTCGTCGAACCGGAGAATCTGTGCCCTGTCCCGAGTGCCGGGAATATCCACCCACTCCCTGAAGAGAACGATTAGCCGGCGGACGGCTCCCGATTTTCTGTCCGTGAGCTCCACTTCCGCATCCTTGAGTATGGCGCCATAGGATGACTGATAGAAGGTGACGCCGTCATACGTGAGGGGATCGTTCACTCGCAGTTCCCTCTTGAGTACCTCCTTCCCATCGCGGATCAGCGTCAAATCCGAGCGGAACTCCCGCGGCATGCCGTTGTCATAGTAAGACACATCGAACTTGTCGCACCGAACCTGAAAAGGAAGATTCAGTCCGCGATCACTGCCTTCGAGTGTGACTTCGCTTACGGCTTCCCCTTCGAGGATGTTCATGAAACCCTTGAAGCCAAATATGGAACCGACGAGAGCGCCGCAGAGCACCAAGAGAACGCTCAGGTGGACGACATAGACCATGAGAGGACTCCAGCGGCCTTTCTCGGCTATGCCTGCCAGGTGGTCGGCTCCATCAATCCTCTGCACGGTGCCGAAGTCTTCCGCAATGATGCTGATGAGCCGCGCTTCGGTTTCATCCCGGGGAAGGTTTGAGGTAAACTGACAGTTAAGGCTGCACTTGGCGAGTTTCTCGGGATCAACCTGCTCTTCGCGGCGTCGGAAGACCTTCAGAGTCTTAGGCAGTCGCTCGATGGTGCAGACGACGAGATTGGCGCTGAGGATTAGAAGGAGGAGTCGAAACCATCCGGTATGGTAAAGGTCATTCAAGCCGAAGGTCGTGATAAACCAGATGGCCCGCTGGCCATAGTGTCTCTGTATCTCCGCTTCGCTGAGTCCCTGGGGCATCAGGGTTCCTACGACGGATGCGGCGGCAAGAACGAGGAATATGACGACTGTAAGTTTTGGGGATGCGAGCTTTTGATAAATGCCCTGCCAAAGGCCTTTCTTCTGCATTTCCAATCTGCCTTTAGATGGTTTTTGGTAATGTAATATTAGTAGCCTTTTAAATTACCCAGGTGCCATGAAGAATAGAAGCGCAAGGGTCATGGCGCACACACTGCTCCGTCAGCCGCATCAAGGGGCTCCTTTGCCCTGACGTAGCGCGCTCCTGTCCATATTAGCACAGCGGCAAACACGACCCGCAGGGCCCCTTCCGAGAAATAATGGGCAAATGTCCCGCCGACGCAAGCCCCTATAAATATCCCCGCAATCATCCCTGCCAGAATATCTGTCTTCACGTTGCCAAGCTTCCAGTGGGTGTAAGCCCCGACGCTGCCGATAGGGGCCATGGCGAGAAGCGAGGTCCCCTGTGCTGTGTGCTGTGTAAAACCCGTAAGCAGCACCATGGCGGGCACCATGATGATTCCACCGCCAACGCCCATCATGCCTGAGAGAAATCCCAGGAAGACGCCGGTCGAAAGCAGCACAGCAGCTTCCGGCCATCCCGTCTCCAGGCCGTAAATCCTGGGAAGATAGGGCTTGGCAAGGAGCAGGAGCGACATGAATATCAGAAAGTAGCCGAAAGAACGTTTCAGCTTCCATTCGGCAAGGGAATGTGCAAAATGGCAACCCGCGCGGGTGGTGAGAATTGCCGGTGCGGCTAACAGAACGGCCGCGGTGACATCAATCGCGCCCTTAAGGCCATAGGCAATGGCGCCGGCTATTCCTGTGAACACGATAGTCACGAGGTTTGTCCCATGTGCTTTATGCTGGTCCATCTTGAGAACGTCCACCATGAAGGGGATCATAATGGCGGCGCCGCCCAGGCCGACAAATCCTCCGAAGATACCTCCCAGCAAACCTATTAAAAACGCCATATAACCTCTATCTGTGATTCAGGGTGTTATCCGGCTGCCTGTCAGCTTGTGTGTTCCCGATTTTTCCGGACAGATTTCTCAGTCGCGCTGCTCCTTCGAAATGACAAGGAGGGGCTGTCATTTTTTCTCGCCCCCTTTGACAAAGGGGGCAGTGGGGGATTTGTTCAACTATGTAAAATCCCCCTGTCTCCCCCTTTTAAAAAGGGGGAAAAAGAGCTCGGTAACCTTTCTCCTTCGAAATGACAAGAGTGGTCTGTTCCATTTCAATTTACGTAAGCCCGGCGCGATGCCGTTCGTAAAGATCGTAATTGGCCTTGAGCATTTCCTGGACGGGCAGTTCATACGGACAGCGTTCCTCGCATTCCCCGCATTCCTCACACAGCTTCACGCTTTCCATCATCACCCGGGAGAAGTCAACGGCGACAGCCGGCGACATTCTGGAGGCAACGACCTTGTAAGCCATAGCCGGTGTAATCATTACGCCGTGAGGGCAGGGCTGGCAATATTCACACCTGTGGCAAAACTGCTTGCCAAGTTCAATGCGATATTTGTCCATTAGCTCCCGGTCTTTCTTGGTTACCCTGTTTCCGTGCCCGTAAAAAGAGACGACTTCGTCCACAGATGCAACTGAATCGAAGCCCACAAGGGGGATGACCTCATGATGTTGGCGCAGGAATTTAATGGCGATTTTGGCATTGTCAATCACGCCACCGGCAAACGGCTTCATGGCCAGAATGCCCATGCCTCGCTTACGCGCCTCGCGGTGAAGCTCATCCTTTGGTTCGTCCTCGATGAAATTAAACGGAAACTGAACGGTGGCAAAGAGGCCGGTTTTAACCAGCTTCACGGCCATGGCAAGGTTATGCGAAGTGACGCCGATAAACCGCACCTTTCCCTGTTTGTGAGCCTTCATCACGGCTTCCAGCGCTCCGCCTGGTGTGGTGATGGCAAGCAGATCCTTCTCCTGGGCTACCTGGTGGAGCTGGTATAGATCGATATAATCCGTCTTGAGCATGCGCAAACTATTTTCGAGGTGCTGCGTCGCTTTAGCGGCGTCTCTCAGAAATGTCTTGGTTGCCAGTACAATTTTTTTCCGCATACCGTCAAAAGCGCGCCCGATCTTCTCTTCGCTGTCGCGGTAAATATTGGCCGTATCGTAAAAGGTTATCCCCTGCTCGTAGGCGCGGCGAAGCACCTTCACTGCCGTGTCGGTATCCAGGCGGATAATGGGGATTCCGCCAAAGCCCACCTCCGAAATTTTCAAATCCGTCTTTCCCAATTTTACGTAACGCATAACCGTTCACCCTTTTTTCCTAAGTATGTTTCTGAAGACCGCAATCTGCTGCGCGCCTACAACTTTCTCTCTCCCGTTGATGATAAAAGTAGGAACTCCCGTCAGATGGATCTTTTCCGCCTCTTTCCTGGATTCCTCGAGCCGATGGGCGTAGCGCCTTTCTTTCAAAGCCGTCAACAGTTCATCTGTATCAAGCCCGCAGACACCGGCGCTATCTATGAGCACTTCCAGGCTGCCGATGTCCTTTGATTCTGTAAAATATGTATAAAACATCCGTTCATGAAAAAGCTCATACTTCCCCATATCGCGGGCGTACTCGCTTGCTTCGAGAGACATGCGGGAATTGGAGAGCAGCAGCCGGGGGCCGAATTTGATGCCGAATTCGTCGCCTCTTTTCCTGATGTTATCGTACATCGCCTCGGCATCGGCCCCGGGGAACCTCTTCGCATAGGGTATCCCTTCAGGCGGCGTCTCAGGATGCAGTTCAAAGCTCAGCCAGTCATCCCTGATATCAAATTCATTTTTTAATGAGTCGACAATGCCCTTGCCAATGTAGCAGAAGGGTCAGACATAGTCGGAAAAGATCCGCATCTCAATAATCATATTAACTTTCCTTCATATTGTCATTTCTTCTCTCCCCCTTTAAAAAAGGGGGAAAGGAGCGCGGTAAACTTACCTGTTTATCGTCCCGGTCTCCGGGAGATATCTTTTTATTTTTTCCCCGAAACCTTCGCGGGAATACGGGACTCGCAAGGCACCTTTGTCTGACACAGGCCGCAGGCATCGGCTTCAAAACCATAAAGGGACTTTACATGCTTCGATGAAGTGCCGTGTGTATGGCTGTGGCACCTCAGCTTGTCATGGCCGGCCTCGCTCAGGGCTCCCACGGGACAGCGGGACACGCATTTCTTGCAGGTGCCCCCTGTATAGAAAAGGCAGTATGCGTGGTGATCGTCGTAGGGGCGCATGGTTGCGGGGATCCGGATTTGCGCTACTACGGAGCCCACGCGCACGGCCTTTCCGCGCGGCGTAATCAAGCCGTCACACAGGCCGAATGTTCCCAATCCCGCCGCATAGGCCGCATGCCTTTCAGACCAGTTGGAGGCAAAACCGTACAAATCGGACATCTGCCGCGACCATTGAGGTGACAGCATGGGCGCAACGGCCCTGTATCCTTTGCCTTGAAGGGCAGCTACAACATGCTTTCGAAGTTTATTATTGACTTCCTCGCCATAGAAGCGGGCCCTGGCCCATCGCTCCGGCGGGAATTCCTTTTCTTTCCGGGTATCCACCTTGGTCGCCTCCGTCTGGGGGAGGATCCAGCTTATAACAGTGAGGTCTGCCGGAGCCACGTTGGTCTCCGGGAAGGTTTGTGTAAATATTTCCCACGACGTCCAGTGAAAAGGCCCTACATGTTTCTTGTAGTCTTCATAGAGAGGATCATCGCCTCGTGAGAATCCCACGAGAGGGTCATCCCATGCCTTTTCATCAGCTTCGTTCCGAAGGGTATTCTCCGGGGATGTGTTTATAAATTCGCGGATGATATTCTCCACCCAATTTGCCAAGTCCGACGGCTGTTCCATAGATATTATTTGCTCCCTCTTTATCCCTGCCTTTATTTCCTGATTTTTGTTAAAGGCCAAAATCCTGGTTAATCAAAATAACCTTCACCCTTCCCTTCGGAGCCGATTTCTCGGTGATAGTCCAGGTATTGCAGATACGCTCCGTGCTTTTGCACTGCTCACAGTATGACGTTTTGACGCAGGGGGTTTTTCTGTTCAGGCGTATGGCGTTCGCCGGCGCCGCGTAATTCTTGATGCGTCTCATAGCCTCTTCCAAATCGGCAACGACCTTACTCCGGCTTGCAAGGACAATTACGTTTTTGGGGCCGAACGTTAAACCCGCGACGCGGTTTCCCGTGCCGTCCAGGTTCACAAGCTCACCGTTCTCCGTTACGGCGTTAGTCCCCGTAATGAATAAATCAGCCAGGAGCGACTGTCTGCGCCGCTCAACGTTTTCATCCCAGGATATGGTCTTGTCTGATGTCTCTATTGTCTTAAATGCTGTACTGGCCTTGAGAGCAGCGTGAAGACCTGTCTCCATGGACGTCATGGACGTGCCCCAGGAAACGACCGCGGGCTTCACCGCAGGTATGATTTCTTCGAAAACAATCTTTTTTACCTCATCCGCATTGTTCGCCAGGAAGACCTCGAAGTTGTTTGCTTCCAGCGCCTTCTTGAGATCAGACAGTCTCAGCTGCCAGTATTGTTCAATTGCTGTGCTCATACTTTACCTCCCAGTCTTTGTTCATTAAGTTTCCATTTGACACCCGTCAAAATTGCTTGTACACGGGCACTTTGTACACGATATATAGGCGACATGGCCTTGTCAAGAACATATGTTCGCATTGCTTTTTGATCGGCCTTCTTAAAAAACTAAAGAAAAGCTTTTGTCCACCGTGTTCAGGAGGGTTCGCCTTTAGAAAATGGAAGCCTTCAGAGTCTATCATCAATATCCGTTATATTATGAGGAATGGATCACTCTCAATGACGGTTCGGCCATCTTCCTCCGGCCCATCAAGCCGACCGATGGTCCGCTCCTTCTGAATCTGTTTCAAAAATTATCACGGGAGACCATCTACTTTCGCTTCTTAACCCATTTGAATAAGCTGCAACCGGAGATGCTCAAACAGCTTGTGGAGATCGATTACGAAAGCCATTTTGCCCTCGCTGCCATTATCACAGCGGACGCAAAGGAATCCATCATCGGCACCTGCCGTTACATCGTCAAAGAGAATACGGATCACGCAGAGCTTACCGTCGTCTTGCGAGACGACTGGCAAAGGAAAGGCCTGGGGAAAGCCATGGTGACAAGAGTTGTCAACATCGCGAGGTCAAAAGGATTAGCCAGTATCGAAATACTTCTCGATTACCGGAATGAAGGGATGAAACGCATTTTTTCTTCCCTCGGATATCCCGTGCAGTACGAATCATCCATTCTTGACATTGCCGACCGCATGGAGATCCTTCTCCAAGAGATTAAGATCTAACTCGCGCTACATACAGCATGTCATAAGTTTCCTAATCTGCAGCTACTACAAGTAGACCGCACGGCTGTCATTCCGGACTTGATCCGGAATCCAGCCGCTTCTTGAGCAGTTTCTTGTAGTGTACCGGACTATGACGCCCTTCCCCTTTTTTTGTCAGGGGCTTTCTCTCTCATCAGCATCACAGCTTCCTACTAAGATTGACCTGACATGAAGCGAAAAAAGAATATAATCGCTTCACCGAATGAAGCAATAAAAGGAGACAAATGCCTCAGTACTTAGGTAACGTGACCATTATCTGTGGCTGCTACAAGTAGATCATCTGACGATATTTCTATCAGGGGGAAGGGCGGCTGTCATCTCTTTACAGAATGTCTTGACAAACAATTAAATAGAGACTATATTTTAAGCAATCCGGAATGATTCCTGATAAAATATAATGACAAAAAATACAATCATTAAGAAGCTCAAAGAGAGAGGATTGAGAATCACCCCTCAAAGACTTGCTATTATTGACGTGTTAGTCGAGAAAGGGCATCTTCATCCCGGTGCAGGCTTTATATACAAGGAAGCAAAAAAGAAGAGCAAGAGCCTGAGCTTATCTACAACCTATGCGACTATCAATGAATTCTCACGGTACGGAATTATTAAAACTCTTCAGTTCGATGGGGTGGAGAATCGCTGCGAGGGCAATCTTGACGAACACATTAATCTGATCTGTGAAAAATGCGGAAAAATCATCGATTACAAAAACCCCCGTTCTGTTGACCAGAAGCATATGACAAGAAAAACTGGTTTTATCATCACCAACAGCAGGTTGGAATATTACGGGTACTGTCGAAACTGCAGGCAAGATAAGAAACACAAGCACGTTTCGTGACAGGGGCTCCATTCTTATTTTTTTTGGAATTCAATCTGGAATGGTTCCGGATTCGTTGGAAAAAAGGTTGATCAAACTGCAAAATGACTTGAAGCTAAAATGAATGGGAATAAAAGGAGGATTTTATGAAAAAATCAAAAAAATTAACCACCAAAGAAAGCAAGTACCAGGTAACGGGCAAGGCAAGCAAACCCATTGCCGGTGGTGGCACGTCGAACCGGGACTGGTGGCCGAACCAGTTGAACCTCAAGGTCCTTCATCAGCACTCTCAGATGAGCAATCCAATGGGGGAGGAGTTTAACTATGCTGAGGAATTCAAGAAACTCGACCTGGAGGCCGTTAAGAAGGACCTCTATGCACTGATGACCGACTCGCAGGACTGGTGGCCGGCCGACTGGGGTCACTACGGGGGGCTCTTCATCCGCATGGCGTGGCACAGCGCAGGCACCTACCGCATGGGCGACGGCCGCGGGGGCGCGGGGTCCGGCTCCCAACGCTTGGCGCCCCTCAACAGCTGGCCCGACAACGTGAACCTCGACAAGGCGCGCCGGCTGCTCTGGCCGATCAAGCAGAAATACGGCAGGAAGATATCCTGGGCCGACCTGATGATCCTCGCCGGCAACTGCGCTTTGGAGTCCATGGGCTTCAAGACCTTCGGCTTCGGCGGCGGACGCGAGGACATCTGGGAGCCCGAAGAGGACATCTACTGGGGCAGCGAGGACACCTGGCTCGGCGACAGGCGCTATTCCGGTGACCGCGATCTCGAAAACCCGCTCGCCGCCGTGCAGATGGGTCTGATTTACGTGAACCCCGAAGGGCCAAACGGCAACCCGGACCCGGTGGCGTCGGGCCGTGACGTTCGCGAAACCTTCGCGCGCATGGCGATGAACGACGAAGGGACCGTCGCTCTTGTAGCCGGAGGACACACATTCGGCAAGGCCCACGGCGCCGGTGATGCGAAACATGTTGGGCCTGTACCCGAAGCGGCTGGCATCGAAGAGCAGGGCCTCGGCTGGAAGAGCAACTTTGGCAGCGGCAAAGGCGGCGATACGATCAGCAGCGGCCTCGAGGGCGCCTGGAAGCCGAACCCGACCAAATGGGACATGGGCTATCTGAAGGTGCTGTTCAAATACGAGTGGGAACTGGTCAAGAGCCCGGCCGGCGCGAATCAATGGCTGGCCAAGGACGTGGCCGAAGAGGACATGGTGGTTGACGCGCACGACCCGGCGAAGAAGCGCCGGCCGATGATGACCACGGCGGACCTGTCGCTTCGCTTCGACCCGATCTACGAGCCGATCGCTCGGCGCTACCTGCAGAACCCCGCGGCATTCGCCGACGCTTTTGCCCGGGCGTGGTTCAAGCTGACCCACCGCGACATGGGCCCCCGCTCGCGCTACCTCGGCCCGGAGGTCCCGGCCGAAGAGCTCATCTGGCAAGACCCCCTCCCTGCCGTAAATCACAAACTGATTGATGCAAAGGACATCGTCTCCCTAAAGGCCAAGATACTGGCTTCTGGCCTGTCTGTGTCGGAGCTGGTTTCGACCGCCTGGGCGTCGGCGTCCACCTTCCGTGGCTCCGACAAGCGCGGCGGTGCTAACGGTGCCCGCATTCGTCTGGCGCCGCAGAAGGATTGGAAAGTCAACCAGCCTGCCCAGCTGGCGAAAGTGCTCAAGACCCTGGAGGGTATCCAGAGCGCGTTCAACAGCGCACAGTCAGGCGGTAAGAAGGTATCGCTGGCTGATCTGATTGTTCTGGCCGGTTGCGCGGGCGTCGAGCAGGCGGCGAAGAATGCCGGCCACGATGTGACCGTTCCCTTCTCGCCGGGACGCATGGATGTCTCGCAGGAGCAAACCGATGCGGCCTCATTCGCCGTCCTCGAGCCGAAGGCGGACGGCTTCCGCAACTACCTCAAAGCCAAATACAGCGTATCGGCAGAGGAACTGCTGGTTGACAAGGCGCAATTGCTGACCCTGACCGCTCCCGAGATGACGGTTCTCCTTGGCGGCATGCGCGTCCTGAAGACCAACTTCGGAAAGTTCCAGCACGGCGTCTTCACCAAGCGGCCGGAGACGCTCACCAATGACTTCTTCGTGAATCTCCTCGACATGAGCACGACGTGGAAGGCAACCGCAAAAGACGAAGACGTGTTCGAGGGGCGTGATCGCGCAACGGGCGCACTCAAGTGGACCGGCACCCGTGTCGACCTGATCTTCGGTTCCAACTCCCAGCTCCGGGCCTTGGCGGAAGTTTACGGATGTGAGGACTCTCAGGAGAAGTTCCTGCACGACTTTGTTGCGGTGTGGAACAAAGTCATGAACCTTGACCGTTTCGACCTCGCCTGATCGTAGCATAAACGTCTTCGAGGGCTTCTGACAGGATGGGATCTATAGAGCGAGAGCAGCAAATAATCCAGGCATCGGTCTGGTGCCGAATGACACAACAAGATAGGGGTGCCCGTGTACAAAACGGGCGCCCCCACCTGCCAACTGATAAACTTATCCATTCAATCCGGATTGGAACATTCGCAGAACCTCCCCGTTATATTGCCTTAAATACTATTGTCATTTCGGTGAGCCGAAGCCCTGAGCAGCGAAGGGGAAACGAGAAATCCTTGTCCCGAGCCCTTCGTGTTTACTCAGGGTAAACTCCGGGAGGGATCTTAATGACATCTCTCTTCGGTCGACGGCGAGATTAACCAATTAAAATGAAACTGTTTGACAGGTCATTTAACAGGTGCTATTATCAGTGCCATTCAGAGACCATTAAGGAGGCTCCCATGCGGTCAAATGTAAAATATTCTGAAGACATCGTGCCCATTAGCGATCTGAAGGTTAATCCGGGTCGGATTCTTAATCAGGTAGACAAAACCTCCCGACCGGTACTCTTGACCAGTCGAGGAAGAGGCGTTGCCATTGTCCAATCGTTGAAAAATTATGAGGCAAAAGAAGAAGAGCAGGCATTCCTGCGCGGCGTTGTGCAGGGAATGATGGACTTGGAAGAGGGACAGGAAATGAGCCTGGCGGATGTAAAGAAGCGCCTTGGACTGAGTGGATAGCTATGCCGCGAAAAAGAACGATTACCTTTGCTGAATCGGCGGTCAAGGATCTTGAGGCAATCCGCAACTGGTATGTCGATCAACAAGTCCCTGCTGTTGGCGAAAAGTTATTGAGGGAAATCATTTCCCAGGCAGAAAGGCTTGCTGATTTTCCTGAAAGTGGACGTGTTGTGCCGGAGTTTGGAATTATGAATCTGCGAGAAATCATCTATTCACCCTTCCGCATCGTTTACCGCTATGATAAAAGCCGGGTGAGAATTGTTCGGGTTTGGCGCAGCGAAACACTGCTCAAGATGCCTTAACAATGGACTTGGCATGAAGCGAAAAAAGGATATAATCGCTTCACGAAATGAAGCAATAAAAGGGGACAAAAGACTCAGCACTTAGGTGACGTGACCATCATCTGCGGCCACTACAAGTAGACCGCACGGCTGTCATTCCGGGCTTGATCCGGAATCCAGCCGCTTCTTGAGCAGTTTCTTGTAGTGTACCGGACTATGACGCCCTTCCCCTTTTTTTGTCAGAGGCTTTCTCTCTCATTAGTATGATTTCTTTCCACACTCTTAAAAAATGTCTTGCGCTATTCGCGAATAGCGAATATAATCTCGCCATGATTCTTAAACCCCAAGATATATTTATTCTCCTGAAACTTGTCTCACTCGGGAAAGCCCAGTGGTCTTATGCATCCCTGTCCCGTGATTTGTATATGAGCACGTCCGAGGTCCATGCAGGTATGAGGCGTGTGGTTGCAGCGCATTTAATGGGTTCGCAGAAGGGGCACCTTCTGAAAAAGGCGTTTGAAGAATTTCTCATTCACGGTATTAAATACGCTTTTCCACCTGATCATGGTAGCCTTACCAGAGGCATTCCTACCTCATATGCAGCTCCTCCGCTCAAAGACCTGATTTCTCAAACTACGGAGCCTCCTCCCGTATGGCCTGATCCGGAAGGCACTGTCCGGGGATATGAATTTTCGCCCCTTTATAAATCTGTTCCGAAGGCTGCTTTAAAAGATAGAAAGCTTTATGAATTATTGGCCTTAGTCGATGCCATCCGCGACGGAAGAACCCGTGAAAGAAAAATCGCCATTGCAGAACTCAAAGAACGCTTGGAATCATAATGATTAATACCAGAGATTTGAATATCCAAATGATCGCTACTGTGGCCAAGCGACTTGGTAATCTTAGGGAGAAAGTGGTTTTCGTCGGGGGTTGCGCCACAGGTTTATTCATCACGGACCCTGCGATGCCGCAAGTCCGGGTAACAAAGGATGTGGATGTCATTATTGATATTGCCACAAGGACGGAATACTACAGGCTTGAGGAAGATCTTCGAAGCAAGGGTTTTAGAAATGATATGAGTGAAGATGCGCCGTCGTGCCGCTGGCTGGTCAATGGTATTAAAGTTGATGTCATGCCCACTCAAGAGGATATTCTCGGATTCTCCAACCGTTGGTATCTGCCTGCCATTGAGAATGCAAATTATGTGGAGCTCGAAAAACAACTTGCGATAAAACTTGTTACTCCCCCTTATTTTCTTGCAACAAAAATCGAAGCCTTTAAGGGGCGTGGCAAGGGAGATTATATGGCCAGTCACGACATGGAAGACATTATAACCGTTCTTGATGGACGTCGCGAAATCGTTGATGAAATAAAAAGTTCCTCTGATGAATTGAAAACTTTTCTCACCACAACGTTTCGAAGATTCTTGGCTGACAAAAATTTTCTTGATGCAATTCCAGGACATTTGCTGCCAGATAGTGCCAGCCAAGCACGACTGCCGCTGCTCATAAAGCTCTTGGAAGAGATAGCAAATTTGTAACATGATGTGTGACAATCAGGTTCATAGAACCATGGACAGTAAACAACGTAATCTTTATCTGCGGCTACTACAAGTAGATTCCGGGAGGTTCCTATGACTACCGCTCTTGAGTATCTGAAGGCTAATCCTGTTTTTCACATTGCCACTGTTGACGGCACGAAGGCGAGGGTTCGCCCCTTCGGTTTCAGCATGAAGAGGAATGGCGCGTTGTATTTCTGCACCAACAAAACAAAAGACGTATACAGGCAGTTGTCTCAGAATCCTGAAATCGAGATTTCGGATATGGGAAACGACTCGACATGGCTGAGGATAAGAGGCCGGATCGCATTTGACGATACCCGTGACGCAAAGGCCCAGGCATTCAAAGAGTCCGACCGCCTTATCAAGATCTATCCAAAAGGGGCAGATGACGAAACATTTGTAACCTTTTACTTTACCGAAGCAGTGGCGACGTTGTACTCCTTCTCGGAGGCCCCGAAGAAGATACCGCTGATTTAGGTACCGTGCCTCCGGTCCGCGCCGAATTATCCACCATTCTTCTTCGAACCGAATTAGTGTGGTGCGACGTGATTATTATCTGCGGCTACTACAAGTAGATTGCATGATCATATCTTTATTAGCGGGGAAGGGCAGCAGTTATCGTTGTCCTTCCCTTTTTTTTGTCAGAGGCTTTCTTCCCCGCATTAGTATGACCACTTCCCTCGCTTCTCGCAGGCGAATGGGCGGTCTTATCTTGAAGCAAATGGCCTGGGCGTCTTTCAAATGGGTTCAGATTTTCAAATACAAAGGTGGGGGATGGATATTTTGATCAATTCATTGAATACGTATCGAAACATGCGATGTCTTGACAGCTTATTTTTCCCTCGTTTTAATCCGGTTGCCTTCCTGTAATCAGCACTTCCCAACAGGCTCAATGTTATGTATATTAGTAAACCATAATCAATCAAAAGGAAATCGCGACAATTTACCTGATAAATACTGGGAAAAAAGTTCGATATTGCGCTGAAAAACTTAGAAAATAAGGAATATATTATGAAGCGCGCATATTACGATGACTCCATCACAAATTTCTTGATTACCTCTCCTGAAGAGATAATAGGAAAAATAGCGATAAAAAACGAATTTTCCTTGGAGCAAACTCAGAAGGATGCGTGGTTAGAAGAAATCATCATTCTTAAAAAAGTTTTGCCTCCATATAAAGGATCCATTTATTTTGAATATTCTATTCCTCGCATGGGGCAGCGTATTGACGTGATAATTCTTATTGGGTCGGTAATCTTTGTTCTTGAATTCAAAATTGGCGAAAAAGAATACAGCTCAAATGCGGTAGACCAGGTTATGGACTATGCTTTGGATTTAAAGAACTTCCACGAATCAAGTCACGAACAATTCATTGCCCCAATTCTAATCGCAACAAAAGCGAAAAACATCTATTCGATTGTCGCAACAACACCACAAAGCGACAAGCTACTTCTTCCTATCAAGAGTAATATTGGGTTACTGAACAAAGTAATCGAAGACGTGCTGTGCTTTAGTGAAGGACCCGAGATTAACCAAGCCCAATGGGAGCAAGGACGGTATTGTCCAACTCCAACAATCATCGAAGCAGCGATGGCCCTCTACAACAATCATTCTGTTGAGGACATCTCCCGCAGTGATGCTAGCGCTATAAATCTCAGTCAAACATCTGATGCGGTATCTTCCATTATTCGTTCCTCAAAAGAGAATTGCCGCAAATCCATTTGTTTCGTAACTGGTGTCCCAGGAGCTGGAAAAACATTGGTAGGACTCCACATAGCTACTACACACATTGACAAATCCAGCGATCTCTACAGCGTTTTTCTTTCTGGAAATGGTCCTCTCGTAGCAATTTTGCGCGAAGCATTGGCGCGTGATAAAGTTAAACGAGAAAAAGAGAAGGGCGGCAAAATCAAGAAAGGCAAGGCGCTGAGTGAGGTTAAGATGTTTATCCAAAATGTTCACAATTTCCGCGATGAATGTCTTGTTGATTTAACATCAGCCCCTATCGAGCATGTTGCTCTATTTGACGAAGCTCAACGCGCTTGGAATTTAGAACAAACCTCAAATTTCATGAGCCGAAAAAAGAATCGGCATAATTTCAATCAATCTGAGCCGGAGTTTCTGATGTCATGTCTTGATCGACATAAAGATTGGGCTGTGGTTGTGTGCTTAGTTGGAGGCGGTCAGGAAATAAATACTGGCGAGGCAGGAATAAGCGAGTGGATTCAATCTCTGGAACGCTCATTTGCTGATTGGGATATCTATATCTCTGATCGGCTAACCGATAGCGAATATAACGCAGAAGAGATGTTGAAAAAATTAGAAGGCCGTCGCAATGTAGAGTACAATGAGTCATTACATCTTGCGGTTTCTATGCGTTCGTTCCGCGCTGAGCATGTTTCACTACTAGTGAAACAATTGCTAGATCGCAGCATTGATGATGCAAAAAATACATTTGAAAAAGTTAAAGCAAAATATCCGATTGCTTTAACCCGTGATCTTGCCAAAGCTAGACAATGGCTAAAAGAGCAAGCTCGCGGCTCAGAGCGTTATGGAATCGTAGTCTCATCTCAAGCAGAACGGTTAAAACCACATGCAATATTTGTAAAATCACCAATGGATCCAATACACTGGTTCCTTGAGGGCAAAGAAGATGTTCGCTCTTCATATTATCTGGAAGATGTAGCCACGGAATTTCACGTTCAAGGATTAGAACTAGATTGGGTTTGTGTAACATGGGATGCTGATTTCAGATACACTGAAAAAGGTTGGGATAATTGGTCATTTGTTGGAAGCGGCTGGAAACAAATAAGAAAAGAAGAACGCAAGAATTATCTAAAGAATGCTTATCGCGTACTTCTAACTCGCGCTCGTCAAGGTATGGTGATTTTTATTCCCCCGGGTGATATAGAGGATTCTACCAGACCGGCAAAGTTCTATGATTCAACTTTTGAGTATTTAAAAGAAATAGGTTTTACGGTGATTTAAATATTTTTTGTGTACACTTAAATCCCGCTGGCTTACGTTTTCCACCTAATCCTTATCAATAACAATAAAGCATTTACCCACCAGATTGTAATACTTGCCATCGGTAGTGATTACGCACACCGGCACATTTCATTTTTTCTTTGATCACCCCTGCACATTACGGAAGGAAAGCTGTTACACAAGGGCATCAACCGCAAATCTCGCCTTCAATAAATAGTCAATCGTTGAGGACAAGCCTTATCGCGGCGTGAAGATGCGCTCCCGCCCTTCCCTCCTTTGATTCAACAATATCCAGAAAAAGAACGTTTGACTGAACTGAAGCTTATGAATACATTAGAACAAAAGATATAGGACATAAAGTATGGTTGGAAAGAATCATATCCGGAACACGGCCGGCCACATGAAGAGCAGCCTATGAAGCATCTGCAGCGCTCCCTGAAAAACCGCCACCTCCAGATGATCGCCATCGGCGGGGCCATAGGTACGGGCCTATTCTATGGCCCTGCGCACGTGCTCCAGGTTGCAGACCCTGCAATCGTCGCCTCTTCCGAAGAATGTTCTTTCACTGAATGATTTGCCGATATAGCTATGCCATTGAGACATAATATCCTTTTTTCTATGCCTTATCTTAACGAAAGTAAATACTGACCCAAAATACTGAGAAGGGATATACTTGTTCTAACGGAGGACCAAAACAATGAAGAAAGATAAAGGTATCTCGAAGGTAGTTCTGTTTGTGATAATCGCAATAATCATAGCTGCTGCGATTTACTGGGCGAAGTATTTCGCCAAACCGATGGCTACAGTTATGATGGGCGGTGCAGAGCAAGCTCAGCCGGCTATAGAAAAAGCCAAACAGGCCAGTGACGCGATGAACAGAGTTACTAAAGCCGCCGAAGAAGTGGCGAAAAAAGCAAGCGAGGGTGCGGCGAAGTAGGGGAGGGTTTGACCGTCTGGGGAGCGCCGTTGTTTGCGGGCATCCTAGGTTCCTTGCCGGTTCTCACAAATTAAAGTTTGAAGATGCCGTTCTTGATCAAGATATCCCTACCAAACTGCAACAACGCCATCCGTTCGCGGTTCGGTCGCACCGGCGAGTATACCTTCACTGTTTCGCCAGATAATCTGACCGCGACCAAAGGTTGTTGCTCCCACTGCACCGCGTCTGACGACGTGGCCTCGCCTATTTAGAGCTTCGGCAATATATTCCGGGAATAGGGGCTCGATATCCACCGTCTTGCCTTCCACCCACTGCCACCGCGGCGCGTCGAGGGCCGCTTGCGGATTAAGATGAAAATCGACTGTGTTCATCACTACCATCAGGTGGCCTTGAGGTTGGATGAATCCACCCATGACGCCAAACGGGCCAACTGCTTCGTTATCCTTGGTCAAGAAGCCCGGCATAATTGTATGGTAAGGTTTCTTTCCCGGTTCAAGACGATTGTCGTGTGCTGACTTAAATGAAAAATTATGCCCGCGGTTATGAAGGCTGATACCGGTTCCTGGAACGACCAGACCCGAACCAAAGCCCATATAATTACTCTGAATGAAGGAAACCATGTTTCCCTCTGAGTCGGCCGTCGCCAGATAGACCGTACTGCCGCCAGTGGGGCGGCCAGGCGTAGGCTGGAGCGCCTGCTTACCAATAAGGCCTCGCCGCTTTGCCGCGAAAGAATCAGACAACAGGTCTTCCACTTTGATGGTCATGTGTCGCGGGTCGGTAACATATTTCCGGCAATCAGCAAATGCAAGTTTTATAGCCTCAATTTGCTTATGGTAAGTGTCGACTGTTTCTTTTGCAGAGAAATCAAATCCTTTCAAAATATTAAGGGCCATCAATGCCACCAGGCCATGCCCGTTGGGTGGAATTTCCCAGACGTCGTAGCCTCTATAGTTTATTTTTATCGACTCCACCCATTCCGGCTGATAAGCTTCCATGTCTTCCTTGCTCAAATATCCCCCGTACTGCTTAAAAAAGACATCGATTTTCTCTGCCAGTTCACCACGGTAAAACGCCTCGGCGTTGGTCTCCGCAATCGACTTGAGTGTGGCCGCATGTCTTGGTGACCGCCAGATCTCACCGGCCGCCGGCGGTTTTCCCTGTGGAGCAAACACTTCAAACCAGTACTTAAACTCTTCAGCCTGTTCCGTCTTATAATTGTCAAAGCCTTCTTTCCAAAGCTCGCTGATGATTGGCGATACCGGGAAGCCCTCCTCCGCATACTCGATTGCGGGCCTTAAGACTTCCACAAAGGGAAGCTTGCCAAAACGCTTCGACAACTCAGCCCAAGCTGAAGGGGCTCCCGGCACAGTCACCGGGATCATTCCGTATTTCGGGATTTCCTGATGTCCCGCTTTTTTTAGCGCCTCGATGGAAATTTTTTGCGGTGAAGGTCCGCTTGCATTCAAACCGTGAAGTTTACCTTTACTCCAAACCAGGGCAAAAGCATCACCGCCTATACCGTTGGAAGTTGGTTCAACCACCGTCAGACAAGCTGCAGTGGCGATTGCCGCGTCAATGGCATTACCTCCTTTTTTGAGAATCTCCAGCCCCGCCTGAGCTGCAAGCGGCTGCGAAGTTGCAACCATGCCTTTCTTGGCGAAAACCATACTTCGCCGGGACGGATAAGGATGATACAAGGGATCATATTGCATTTTCTTCAATCCTTTAGAGAAATTTTCTATACAGGCTCCCTGAGGCTTATACGTATCCAAGCCACTTCCAGTATGTGGCCCCTAACAGAAGAATGACGAGATAGGCGATGATTGTTAAAGGAATGCCTGTTCGCATGAAATCTTTAACTTCAAATGTTTCTGTGCTGTATGCCACCATATTTTGTGGCGCATTTACCGGCAAGATAAACCCGAAGCTCACCACGAACTGTAAAATCATTGTCATGCCCCATACGTTCATACCCGCCATCTTTACCTCCTGCAATACCGAAATCACAATCGGTATCATTGCTGACGCCAAAGCGGTGGCACTGGCAAACCCAAGGTGGATGATAATGAGGAAAGCGGCAAAGACAGCCAGAATTACCAAGGCAGGCATGGTTTGTAAGCCAAACCAGGTGACAATCATTTTAGCCAGCCAAGCGGCGGCTTTCGTGGAAAGAAGAGCCGATCCAAGGCTTATGCCTATCCCGAACAACATCAGAGTGCCCCAAGGGATTTTTGCCTGTGCTTCTTTCCATGACATTACACCTACAACAGGCATCAGCATGATGGCCACGGCAGCGAGGGTCGTAGAGGCAGTATCGAAATTGTGGAGGATCATTTCGGTAGACCAGAAGAATAGCAGTGTAAGCGATACAGCGAACAGCTTTTTCTCGTTCAGTTTCATAGGACCAAGGTCAGCCAGAGCTTTCGCGATAGTTTCCTGGCTGCCGGGGATTTCCTCGGTGTCAGGCGGCATGACCTTCATCAAAACGTAATACAAGACAACAGACATAATCACGGCGAAGGGAGCGGCGGCAATAAACCATTCGAGCCAGGTAATCTGTTTGTTAAGAAGTTTATCAATAAAACCGATGGCAACCATATTTTGTGCTGCAGCCGTTTTGATACCGACATTCCAAATACTATCAGCCTGGGCGGTTGCGATCATCAGGACACCGGCAAATTTGCTCTTCTTGTCCACATTAAGAGCCAGGATAATCCCCATTACAATAGGAACCAGACAGGCAACCCTTGCGGTTGTGCTGGGAATGAAGAAACTGAGAACGAAACCCACAAAAATTACTCCAATCAGAATACGGTTGGTCTTAGTTCCTATTTTAGACAGGATGGATAAGGCGATCCGCTTGTCGAGGCCGGTCTGCATCATCGCGGCGGCGATAAACAGCGCCCCGCCTACTAATGCAGTCGCGGCATTGCTAAATCCGCCCAATGCCAGGGCGAGACCCTTGGAAGTTCCCATAAGGGTTTTGGGATTGGCAACATCGGGTGATGTGCCGAGCAGGAAGACCATAATCGCTAAGATTATGGCGGCGCTGATCGGGTAAGAAACAGCCTCGGTCATCCAGATTATTATCGAAAAGATAAGCATAGCGATCATTCTCTGACCGGCTACCGTTAATCCTTCCGGCGTCGGCATTACAATGATCCCCAATAAGACAACAACACTGATAATCAGGCCATAGCGCCTGCTGAAGGAATCCTGTCCTGCTTTCATAATTAACTCCTTCCAAAAAAGTTAATTGACCCACGGCTGGTATTTCTACCACATTTTTATATAGAGTTCTGTAGTTTTTTTGATTATTACAAATTTAATCTGTACTATTTCTTTATGCGATGAGGTGAGGATAAGTAGGTATAAGCAGTAATTGACTTCAGTGCAAAATAAACTTTTCCCTCCATTGCCCATTTTCATCTTTACTGGGGAGCCATTGTGGACTCGAACTACCAAGCCGATGGTTAACAAGAACCGTCAAAAAGTCAATTATTGAGGACAATCCGTGTCGCGTCTTGCAGGTGCACACCCGCCCTTCCCGTATCCGTGCTTTCCCAATCATACAACGCTTCGAACGGTAATCTGTCGTTGATATTGCATTGACATACAAGGCCGTTATCCCCTATACATTCTTTTACCGATGTAACTTAAAATCAAAGGTATGGGAGAAAGAGCACGATGAGCTTGTTTGGAAAACCGCAAGCATAAGCATCCATCACCTCAATATGGAAAGGAGGACGGATATGAAGGTTATCGGCTTCAACGGCAGTCCAAGGAAAGACGGCAACACCACAACGTTGATGGGCTATCTCTTACGGGAGGTCGAGAAAGAAGGTATTGAAACGGAACTCGTCCAGCTCTCGGCAAAGGCGATTCACGGGTGCATTGCCTGCTACAAGTGTTTCAAGAATAAGGACGAGCGGTGCGCCGTTAATAATGATGCGGCGAACGAGTATATCGAAAAGATGATAACGGCCCAGGGTATCGTTTTGGGGTCTCCTTCCTATTTTCAGGATGTAACAGCGGAGATGAAGGCCTTGATCGACCGGGCGGGCTTCGTCGGATTGGCAAACGGGAGGATGCACAGGAATAAAGTTGGGGCTGCCGTATCCTGCTTGCGTCGCAGCGGCGGGCTGCATACAGTCGAAACCATGAACCATTTCTTCCTTAGCAACGAGCTTATCATCGCCGGTCGGGCGATGAGCGTTGCCAGAGACAAGGGCGAGGTGGAAAAAGATCAGGAAGGCATCCAGGCCGCGCAGACCCTGGGGCAAAGGACCGCCTGGCTGCTGAAGAAGCTCTACGGCTGATATCTGCTCTGGGAAGATGGGCGATCTTGAAAAAAAGCCTTACAGCTCAGGTCGCCCCAATTAACGTTGCAGCTTTAATGATAGAATCTGGTTGTTAAACATGTTCGATAGAGCTATAGTCATATATAATCTCTCTGAATATGATGAAAATACTACAGGAAATATTAGAAGCTCACGGCGGGAGGGACTACTGGCAAAGTCTTGAAGCGCTCGATGCCGAAATTTCTGCGGGCGGGTTCCTGTTCACCGTAAAGCGAAGACCGGTTTTAAGGCACGTTCGCATGCGGGCCTATACCCGCGAATCCCGATTCACTTTTTTCGATTACCCACAGCCGGGCCAAACTGCAGAGCTTATCGGCAACGACGAGGTCCGCATTGTAGATAACAGTGGGAAAATTTTGGTGCGGCGCAAGACCCCACGAAATGCATTCAGGGGGCTCAGGCGCCAGTTCTTTTGGGACGACCTTGATTTTATCTACTTTGCCGGCTATGCGACATGGAACTATCTTACAACACCATTTCTGCTCATGCACAAAGGTTTTACCGTTGAAGAGCTCGAACCGCTACCAGGAGAATTGTCTCCGTTCAGGCGACTGCGCGTAACCTTTCCTGAAGACATCCCTACCCACTCCAAACACCAGATTTTCTATTTTGATGAAACGCTTTTGCTGCGACGTCTCGATTACACAGCAGAGGTCGTTGGCAACTGGGCACACGCTGCCCATCTCTGTGAAGATTACCGGACATTCGGCGGGATCAAGGCTCCGACACGGAGGCGGGTTTTGCCGCTGCTGTTCGGCAACAGGCCCATGCCGGGACCAACCTTGGTCGCTATTGAAGTGCACCATATCCAGCCGATTCAGACGGTTTCATCCGCTGCATGATCGTAGGTCAAAGGACCGCGTGGCTGATGAAGAAGCTCTACGGCTGATATCTGCTCTGGGAAGTAGATTTCAAATGAAACCTGTTATGACAAAACTCCCGTGCCAGCGCTCTACTCTACTGTTATCGTTTCTCAATAGGGGGTTACTCGACCGCACCGCTCTTCTTTAGAAGGGCTGCAATCGACTCGGCCAGCCTATGGTATCCTGCGGCATTTGGATGAATATAATCAGACTTAAGGGCGCCATCGGACAGCACAATGCTTGGCGTCGTCCGACATCCCTCCCAAATGCTCCAGAATGGAACTCTGGTTAATCCCGATACAGTCCTTCGGGACTTGTCCCTTCGCCATTACGGTGGCTGCCGAGACCGCAGCACAAGGTCATTGCTGGTTATCATTTGCAACGTCGCATTTACGGCGTCGTTATGAAACACGGCATTTAAGAAATTACTCCTTCGATTCTGTGCTCTTGATTTTACAGGGCAGGATCGCTATACTATATATGAGGCTAAACATATGTTGACAATTACACCGGAAGCAAGGACACATGCACTCAATAAAGGCGGCTCGTTATTTTTAGAGTATATTACCCGAACAGGCGGCTGCTGCGTACCATTCCAGCCGGAACCAACCGTCAGGTTTGGCAAGCCCCATAATCAGGATCAATACAGACAGGAAACCATAGACGGTTTGACTATCTTTATCCCTCATAAACTGCCGGAAGAAGAATTAGTTATCACGATGGATTCCGTCCTGGGGTTCAAGAGATTAGTAATTGAAGGCTGGCGCCCTTTTTGATGGCAAATGAGTGAGGCATCAATTCTTCTTTATAGACAATGTGGATTAATCCTACCCGCACTTCCGATATCTAATATTAAGACCAACCAAGTTTTATTCTGAAACAAATCTTAGGGCGACTTCACTCAGAAATTGTCACTTTTTTACTGTCACTTTTTTACTTGACAAGTTATGAGCATATGCCTATAATGTGTTTGAGGAGAAAAAGGAATGGCGAGGCCGAAATGTTGTCGGAGAGTAGCAGGAGAACCGGCGTGCCAAATTTTCAAGCCCGCTGGTGTGCCTGCATCGGCGCTTCATCAAGTGGTCTTATCCATGGATGAGTTTGAGGCAATCCGGTTGGCCGATCTTGACGGGCTTTACCATGACAAGGCGGCGGAACAGATGAAAGTCTCACGGCAGACTTTCGGAAGGATAATTCAAGCGGCAAGGCACAAGGTGGCTCAGGCTCTGGTAAAAGGTCTTGCCCTTCGCATTGAAGGAGGTGAAATCGAAATGACCCAGAGGCGAAGTTTTAAATGTCTAAAATGTCAGCATGCTTGGGATGTGCCTTTTGGTACAGGCAGACCCGCAAAATGCCCGGCTTGCAATGATGCTACTATATGCAGAGCTGAAGATCAGCGAGGACGAAGGAGACCTGGTGAGGCGTGCCCGCGTGCCAGGTCTTAAGCAGGATACTCACCATTGCGGAGTAAATCCCCCCAGCCCCCCTTTGTCAAAGGGGGGATCCAAATGAAGAATAAAAAGGAGATAATAGTATGAAGGTTTGTTTTCCAACAGAAACGTTGCAAGGTCTGGATAGCAGAGTTTATGGACATTTCGGGTCTGCGCCCGGCTTTGTCATTGTGGATACGGGAAAGATGAGCGTGGAAGAAATCAACAATAACGATCTGCATCATATGCATGGGATGTGTCAGCCTCTCAAAGCTCTGGGAGGATTTAAGGTTGATGCCGTGGTTGTTGCAGGTATCGGCATGGGCGCCCTGATGAAGCTGCAAGCCCAGGGGATCAAAGTTTACCGTGGTGCACAGGGCACCGTCCAACAGAATATTGATCTCATTCGAGACGACAAATTGCCGCAATTTTTGGAAGAAAATACCTGTGCAGGCCATTCAGGTGGCGGGTGCGCCCACTGATTGGAATGACCTATAGATTAATGAAGGAGTCAGATTATGTCATTAAAGATACTTATTATCGGTGGAGTGGCCTGCGGGCCAAAAACTGCATCGAGGCTGAAGCGTCTGCGTCCTGACGCGGACATTACCATAATTGAAAAGGGCAAAATCGTTTCTTATGGCGCCTGCGGTCTCCCCTATTATGTGGAGGGTTTATTTTCCGATGTTGATGAACTGATCAAGACGCCAGTTGGTGTTCCGAGAACACCCGCCTTTTTTGAGAAGGTGAAAGGCGTCAAGGTGTTGACACAAATGGAGGCGCTGAAAATCGATCCAGCGAAAAAGGCTGTGCGCGTAAAAAACTTGGAAACCGGCGCCGAAGAAGATATGGCCTATGACAAGCTGGTTTTAGCCACCGGTGGTTATCCTTTTCGTCCGGATATTCCCGGTCTCGATCTCGGGAATGTGTGGTTTATATCGCACCCCGATCACGTGGTCAGCCTGAAAAAAGAGATTGCGTCGCAGGGCCTTAAAAAGGCTCTCCTGGTAGGGGCCGGATTTATCGGCATAGAGATGGCAGAGGCGCTGGTTCATCAGGGTCTCGAGGTGACGGTTGTCGAAATGATCGATCAGATCATGCCAGGAGTTCTGGATAGGGATGTCGCCACGTTTGCCGCTAAACACTTGCGTCAGAAGGGCGTAAATCTTGTTTTGGGGGAATGTGTAACTGGTATTAAAGGCAAAGGAAAGGCAACTGCCGTCAAGACCGATAAGCAGACCATCCCGGCGGACATTGTGGTCGTTGCGGTGGGGACGCGTCCCAACGACAGACTGGCAAGGGAAGCCGGAATTCTGTGTGCGCAGAAGGGTGGAGTTGTCATTAACGAATATTGCCAGACGAGCAATAAAGATATTTACGCTGGCGGCGATTGTGCGGTGAATCAGTATGTGAATGGCAGCGTTGGCGCTTTTCTCTATGTGCCCCTGGGATCGACGGCAAATAAGCACGGAAGAGTCATCGCTAACCATATCGCAGGCGTTCCTACGCCTTTCAAGGGCATCACCTGCACATCCATCGTGCGGGCTTTTGATTTTACGATTGGACGAACCGGTCTGACAGAAAAACAGTCCCGGGAATTGAATATGGACATAGAGACATTCACTCTGGCAGGTCCCGATTTGCCTCACTATATGCGGGATAACAAACCCTTGGTGATAAAGATGATTGCATCCAGACGGGATCGAAAGCTCATCGGTGTCCAGGTGGCGGGGCCCGGCAATGGTGCAAAGCGCTTGGATGTGGCGGCAAGCATGATATTAATGGGAGGCACACTCGACCAGCTTGCCGATGTCGATTTTGGTTATGCGCCGCCATACAGCACGGCGCTTGATCCTCTGGCCACCTGTGCCCACATGTTAACCAATAAACTTGACGGTATTGCCAAGGGTATTTCTGCTTTCGAAGCTAAAAAGCGAATGGATAAAGGCGATGTCCTTTTGCTTGATGTGCGCACGCCTGATGAATTCCAAACCAATCAGTTGCCTTACGATGTTCTCCACATTCCGCTGGGAGCACTTCGAGGCAAGGCCGCTGAACTGCCCAAAGACAAAGATATCATGGCTTTTTGCAAAATCAGTTTACGTGGCTATGAGGCGCAACGGATTCTAAATGCTGCCGGATTTGACAGAGTGCAGTTCATCGAAGGCGGCATTGTGGGCTGGCCGTTTGAAGTGAAGATGCTGAAGTGAAAAAGGTGAAGTTAAGATGACGTCGGAGTATAGATAGTTAGTTGTGAAGACCGGTCAATTAACAGTTAAGGGGAGAAGTTCCTCCTTTCCTGCCGGGATCAAGACTTAATGTTACACTGCACGGCAGGTGATTATTAGATTCCCGCAAATGACTTGCTTCTCACTGGAATGATCGACTGAACCCTGTTTCTGGCCCCGGTTCTCACTGATCTCCGGTTTCCTGGCTTCCGAGCACTGCTCAATCAGCAGCAGCGGTATGGCTGCAATGGCGGCCATGCCTATCAGGAACCATAAAAAGTTCAACAATATTTTCTTTTTATTGATCATTTCGTTTTGTCAGTTTTTCCGTGTATCAGGTCGATCACAGTGATTTCCGGGGGTGATAAAAAACGGATCGGTGGCCCCCACGTGCCGGTGCCCCTGCTTACGTATAAATGCGCATCATTTGGCAGGTTGAAGTATCCGGTAATGAGAGGATAAAAGCGCCGCACAACAAAGGTGAAAGGAAAAATCTGGCCATTGTGGGTGTGCCCGGAAAGCTGGAGATCAAAATACCCGACATTATTTTTTTCTATGATCGGCCGGTGCTTGAGAAGCACAGTGAAGTGCTGATGGGAAAGCCCTGACAGCAATTTCGTTTCAGTAGTCTCTTTGGCAAGACCGAAAGCATCTACTGTGGGATCGTCGACACCGGCGATATTGATCACTCCCGCCACATTGATGGCTTCTTCCCTGAGAACTACAAATCCTGCGGCCCGCGTGAAATCGATGGCCTGGTCCAGACCGGCGTAGAATTCATGATTGCCCGTGATGGCGAATTTGCCGTACCGCGGATGTACGTCCCGCAAGAACATCAGGTGCTCCGCAAGGCTGTCTATCTGCCCGTCCAGGAGGTCTCCCGTCGATACGAGGATGTCCGGTTCCGCTTTTATTACCTCTTCGACGATGTGCTTCAGGCGTTCCCCCCTGACGATGATTCCGATATGGACATCGGATATCTGCACGATCCTTATCCTTCCTGCCGCCTCAGGAATTTTGGGAGATGCTATTGTTATCTTTTCTGTCCTGATGTCCTTTGCCTCAAAATAGCCGTACGCATTGATGCCCGATGAAATTATAAGAGGCAACAGAAACGCATATAAAGGTGAAATGACCAGATGAGAGAAATCCCTGTGGGAAATAAGGGCGCCTGCACGGATGAGGAGATGGTAAAGGTCAAGAAGGAGGGAAGAGATGAAAAACAAGAACACCACGCCCATCCATATATATCCCGTGTACGACATGATGCAGGCCAGAGTTTCGTAGCCATACCGCTCGCACAACCGCACGATGAAGGGGGCGAGGATCATGAACACAAGTAGAATAATCAGGACTGCACAGGCGGCGGCGCCTGGATGAAATGCCCCTTTGATCTTCGCGAAAAGATAAAGGTGCACCCCGCCGTAGATGAGAAAAAAGGTGAGTAGGAAAAGGCTCATTGACATCTCGACAGATAAAACACGATTTACCGTCCACTCTTTCTAATATTGCCGCGAGTTGGCCTGGCTCAAGGCGGCTTGTCTCCCGGCATGAACTTTAGCTGGCAGCGTTTTTCTGCCGAGGTCAGAGGATTCTAAGGGCTTGCTATTGGCAAATCAACTAACAGCAAACGAAGCTTCGTTATAAGAAGCTTTATATTGAAAATAATCAATAATTAAAATATATTTGTCAAGAAGAATGTCTTTTTAGAAGATAATACAAATTTACTTTTTGGAGGAATTGAAAATGGATTGGGGAATGCAGAACCGTATGTCACAGCTCATCCAGGCTGATGGCCATTGTTTTTTTCTTCCCATAGACCACGGCTATTTCCAGGGCCCGACGTCATGCCTGGAGAAGCCCGGAGAAACCATAGCACCGCTCCTTCCCTATTGCGATGCCATCTTTGTAACCAGGGGTGTATTGCGGGCGGCAGTGGATCCCGCAGGGAGTAAGCCGATCATCCTCAGGGTATCCGGAGGCACCAGCGTGGTTGGTAAGGACCTGGCAAATGAAAGCATTACCACATCCATAGAGGAGATTATCCGCCTCAATGCGGCTGCTGTGGGAATTTCCATCTTCGTGGGGAGCGACTACGAACGCGAGTCCTTGACTAACCTCTCAGAGCTTGTCAACGAATGTGAGAATTTCGGTATCCCTGTAATGGCTGTCACGGCGGTCGGCAAGGAATTGGAAAAGCGGGATGCCAGGTATCTGGGACTCAGCTCTCGCATCGCCGCGGAGCTCGGAGCGCGGGTAGTCAAAACCTACTGGTGCAAAGACTTCGACAAGGTCGTATGCGGCTGCCCCGTCCCGGTAGTTATGGCGGGCGGTCCGAAATGTGAAACGGAGCTCGAAGTTATGGAGTTTGTTTATGACGGGATGCAGAACGGGGCCATCGGTATCAATCTCGGAAGAAACGTATGGCAGAATCCCTACCCGGTAGCCATGATAAGGGCTTTGCGGTCCATCATTCATGAGAACTATACGGCCAAGGAAGCATGGGATTTGTTCAACAGTCTCAAAAAATAAGTGACGAACGGCCCCGCGCTACATTTCCCCCTTTCGGAAAGGGGGATACAGGGGGATTTCTGCAGAGGTAAAGAATGCTGCAGTACAGTCCAAATCTAAAAGGTAAGGCGCGTCAATTGCGCAAGAACCTAACTGATAGTGAAAGCACTTTGTGGTCACGCCTGCGGAGCAAACAAATCAAGGGGATACAATTTTACCAACAAAAGCCGGTTGGCCAACTATATTGTTGATTTCTTTGCGCCAAAGGCGAACCTGGTGGTTGAAATAGATGGATCACAACATATGCAAGCCGATTATCTTCAAAGAGATAAGAACCGTGATGAATATCTGGTTAGTTTGGGTCTAAAGGTTCTGCGTTTCAACAGCAACGAGGTTCTAAAGGCAACGGATGCCATAGTGGAGGTAATCTATCGAACGGTGATGGAACAGGTGAATTCAGAAATCCCCCCAGCCCCCCTTTGTCAAAGGGGGGATTAAAGAGGGGGCGCGGGAAACAATCATGTCCCGTGGCAGCACTGCTCTACATTTCCCTCTTTCGGAAAGGGGGGGATAAATGGTATTAGGTGGTAAGAATATGCGCGTGGCAATGTACTACAATAACAGGGACGTGAGGCTGGAAGAGATGCCGAGGCCAAAAATCGGCCCCTGCGAGATTCTGGTAAAGGTCATAGCGAGCGGCATATGCGGCAGCGACGTCATGGAATGGTATCGTATTCGCAAGGCGCCTCTGGTCTTGGGCCATGAGATCGCGGGAGAGATCGCTGAGATAGGAGAAGGGGTAGGGCGTTATAAAATCGGTGACAGGGTTTTTGTCTCCCACCATATTCCGTGCAATACCTGTCATTACTGCCTGATGGGGTATCACACAGCCTGTGAGACATTGCATACGACAAACTATGCCCCCGGCGGTTTTGCCGAATATATCAGAGTACCCGAACTCAATGTGGATCGAGGCGTGTTTATCCTGCCGGAGGAGCTTTCGTTTGAAGACGGAGTCTTTATCGAACCCCTGGCCTGTGTTGTCCGCGGGCAGCGGGTGGCAAATCTTCAGGCAGGCCAATCCGTGCTAATTCTGGGAAGCGGCATCTCCGGCCTTCTCCATCTTCTTTTGGCCAGAACCCTCGGGGCGGGACGCATCATAGCGACGGACGTGAGCGAATACCGGCTGCAGATGGCAAGGGCATTCGGGGCGGACGCAGTTCTTCAGGCCGCAGAAGATATACCTGAGAGTGTCCGGCGGATTAATAAGGGCATGCTTGCCGATCTTGTTATTGTCTGTACGGGGGCGCCGGCTGCCTTCCATCAGGCCCTGAAAGCCGTGGATCGCGGCGGAACGATCCTCTGCTTTGCCACAACGGAACCGGATGTGGAACTATCCATCCCTCTCAATGAGTTCTGGCGCAATGAAATAAAGTTGATGCCATCATATGGCAACAGCCCCCTGGATGCGACCGTTGCGATAGAGCTCATCAGATCGGGACGCGTGCCCGCAGGGAAGATGATTACACATAGACTGCCTCTGGATAAGGCCGGTTACGGGTTCCGGCTTGTTGCTGAAGGAGGAGAATCTCTTAAGGTGATAATTGAACCGCAAAGATCGGCTTGAGGCCACCCTCTAATATATGCCCGCCTGGCATCCCGCTGCGAGAGTACTGCCCAATTCACGACACTTTGCAAGGTCATCGTCGGTTAACTTGCCCTTGGAGATCACAGGCCCATAAACCATTTTAAACTTGTAACCGAGGGCGATGCGCTCGACGGCTCTTAAGGCGCCCGTTCCATCATTGCCGGCGCTGATGAATACTACATAGGGCTTCCTGAAGACATTGTCTCCGGCGGGGTAATAAGTTCTGTCAAAAAAATCCTTGACCATACCTGACATATAGCCAAAGTTCTCCGGTGTGCCGATCGCTAACCCGGCTGATCCTAAGAGGTCATCGAGGGTGGCATCCTGTGCCCTCTTCAGAACCACTTCCGTATTTTCAATAATCCGGGCTCCATCCGCCACAGCCTGAGCCATCTTTTCCGTGTTTCCTGTCTGCGAATGATATATTATTAATATCCTGGACATGGCATTTCCGGAGCTCCTTTGCGACCATTTAAGAGTAAAGGCGATTCACCACATGGAACATATTTCAAAAGTTTTCATCTACTATACCTTGACAATATATGGTATTTAACTAAAATACTAACACGAAAATAGCAATAAATAATCCTGATATGGAGGGAAGAACATGCCAACGTATGAGTATCTCTGCGAAGCCTGCAGGAAAAAGTTTTCATTGATACAGAGTTTCAGAGAACATGAGAAGGCCAAAGCTGCATGTCCGAAATGCGCAAGCAAGAAGGTAAGGCAGCTTATCTCCACGTTCACGGCCAAGACCAGCAGGAAAAGTTGACGCATTATTAACTCACGCTCTCTGAAACCGAACTAAAGGCAACAGTGCGCCTTCTATACTATCCGGCCCCTTTCGTGAAATATGATGCCATTCGTAAATGGCCATGTAATCATAGATTTGTAGAGGAGATCGTCATGATAAAAATAACTATTTCAGTATTAGTCGCTGCATTCTTCATCTTATCGGGAAGTATTGAAAGCAATGCCTTCAGATGCGGCGACGGGTATATCAGTGTCGGAGACTCTAAGACCAAAGTACTCCTTGAATGCGGCAAACCGACATCAAAGGAAAAGGTACGCGCAAAAAAAGGCCGGCACTACAGGACGGACGAAAGGGAGAAAGACAAGAGCGATAAGACCAATAAGACCAAACGTACTTACTTGAAGGAAAAAAAGAAACCCGGTGAAAAGTGGTACTATAACTGCGGGGAAAACGATTTCATCTACATTCTTACTTTCGAGGGAAGCATTCTCAAAAGCGAAGATACAGGGAGCTACGGCAAGGGCAGGTCGGATTGCAAAGGCCGATAGGCGACCGTATAGAGATAACGGAGGTTACACTTATGGATGCAATGGAAGCAATTCTTTCAAGAAGAAGTATTCGTAAATACACAAAAGAGGCAGTGCCGGACAGTATAGTGAAAGAAATATTAGAAGCAGCTATGAGCGCCCCTTCTGCAGGCAATGAACAGCCCTGGCATTTCGTTATTATCAATGATCGAAAAATCCTCGATGAAATTCCCAAGGTCCATCCATATTCTCAGTCCGTAAAGACGGCCTCCGTGGCAATTCTGGTTTGCGGAGACCTGAAATTGGAAGTGCATAAGGATTTCTGGGTGCAGGATTGTTCGGCAGCAACAGAAAATATCCTGATTGCCGTTCAGGCAAAAGGATTAGGCGCGGTCTGGCTCGGTATCCATCCGATAACAGAACGCGTTAAAGGCATGCAGAAGCTCCTGAGACTACCTGATCATGTGATACCGCTCGCAGTCATTCCTATCGGGTATCCCGATGAGCATAAACCTCTGGCTAATCGATTTAACACCTCAAGGATTCATTTCAATAGTTGGTGATAACTGACGACTGTCGTGCAAGGTTCCCCTGCCCGAGCTTGCCCCGGCATAGGCGGAGGCGGTGCAGTGCATGTCTCTGTATGCCTTTTGCGGAATTGCCATGGCCCGGAGCGGCGGATTTCTGATGCGATAACTTATTTGTCCAGTTAGGGAATTATTCCCCAAAGGAAGGGGAATACTTACTCAATAAAGGAGGCATATGCCATCGTGGCATTTTGGCAACCTGTTATTATTGCTGGTCATTTTTATTTATTTTCATTGTGGTATAGTCCTTGCTAAATTAATGGAAAACTGAAAGAAAGGAGGTGAATCGAATGAAGAAACTCATGACAGTATTTATCGCTATTCTGTTTGCGCTTTCTATGACTGGCCTCTGCTTCGCCCAGGATAAACCAGCTCCACCGCCAGAGAAAGTAGAGAAGGTCGAAAAGAAGGCTGAGAAGAAGAAGGTAAAGAAGGCCAAGAAGGCCAAGAAGGAAAAGAAGGAAAAGAAGGAAGAAGTGAAGAAGGATGAGCCAAAGCCAGCAGATCCAAAGAAATAACTTGCTTCAATCTTGACTTCACAAAAATTATTCAAAAGGGGTTCTGAGAAATCATGAGCCCCTTTTGATTTTCTGGAACTGATCTCGCGGCACTTACCTCTTTCAATCATGCTGTCAGCGACCCATGAAGTCTTCAGCTCTCACATCCGCCAACGTCTTCAAATGAATCATAATTAACTTGTCATTTCTGTTATTATCTGTATTAATTGATCGAACGATTCCTTGAATAGTTAAAGATATTCCCAAGAGCGCTGAAGAATCGAAGTGTTCGTGAGGTCAGTCAGATAATGAGCCCAACGTCAGTGGAAAGAGGAAAGCCAGCCGGCCCCAAAAGCGTCGCTAAAACACCTTCATCATCGGCCAGCTATCGAACGGTTACCTTCGACAAGAGCTGCGCCATTCCGAAGAATCTGCTCAATACCCTGAAATACCAGTATCTTCGCCGTGAACTATGGATACCACTGGAAAATAGAGAGGGAAGAATCACAGTCGTGCTGGATGATCCCGCAAATATACTGAAACGGGATATGATAGAAAACCTTTTGAAAACAAAGGAAGTAGATTATTGCGCGGCAACAAAAGCCGACATCCTGAAGTTCATCGATCACTTCTATGGTATTGAGGACGGCGGGCAATTTCTTTCTTCCAACCGGATGATGGACACTGCCGAAGAGGACGAAGGTTTTAAGGAAGAACAGCTTGCCGGTGATGCATCGGACAGCAACATTATCAATCTCGTCAATGATATGATTGACGAAGCTTTTGTCAGGCGTGCCTCGGATATCCATATAGAGCCGGACATAAAAGACCGGGTGGTCAATGTGCGCTTCAGGATAGATGGCGAATGTATACATTATAAGACGCTGCCTTATGATTACCGTTCGCCCATTGTATCCCGGATAAAGATTATGTCCTATCTGGATATCACCGAGCGCAGACTTCCGCAGGACGGGAAAATAAAATACACCAGGCCAGGGGGTGACGAGATAGAACTGCGAGTTGCCACGCTTCCCACGCATGGATTCGTGGAGGATGTGGTTCTTCGGATTCTCACACGCGGGAAGATCATGAAACTGAACGACTTGCAGATGGAGCCAGATACCCATGAACGTTTTCGAGCCCAGCTGAAAAAACCATATGGGCTAATCCTGATTGTAGGACCTACGGGATCCGGCAAGACCACTACTGCCCATGCGGCGCTGCACCTGATCAACAGGCCAAATATGAAGATATGGACTGCGGAAGACCCTGTAGAAATTACCCAACAGGGGATACGCCAGGTCCAGGTACATCACAAGATCGGGCTGGATTTCAGCAGCGCCATGCGGGCGTTCCTGCGCGCCGACCCGGATGTGATTATGGTAGGGGAGATGCGGGATTATGAAACTGCCAAAATGGGTATAGAGGCCTCCACTACGGGCCACCTCGTATTGAGCACACTCCATACCAATAACGCCCCGGAGACGATCGTCCGGCTTCTGGACATGGGAATAGACCCGTTTGCCTTTGCCGATTCTCTCCTGTGCGTCCTGGCACAAAGGCTGGTGCGGAGTCTGTGCAGTACATGCAAGGAAGCCTACCATCCGGAGAAAAAAGAGTTTGATGATTTACTACACCACTACGGTGAAAAATCCTTTTCCGGCCTTAATGTCAACTATGGTGATGATTTTAAGTTATATCGGGCTAAGGGTTGTCCGGAATGTAACGGCATGGGCTACAGGGGAATGATGGGGCTTTATGAACTGCTGGTGGCTACAGACACCATCAAGCAGATGATTATCAGCCGGAAATCTATCGCTGCTATCCGCAAGAATGCGACAGCCGAGGGGATGCACACCCTCCTTCAGAGCGGTATTATGAAAGTACTAAAAGGAGAGACTGACCTCATCGAAGTCCTAAGCGTCTGTATTCGATGAGACCTTGCAAACTCTTCTTCTGCCCGTGCATTACCTGACTTGTTATTATTTCCCTATGATACCAGTTGTATTGTGATCACAGGAATACATCTAAACGGAGGTGTCTTATGGCAGCAAGGAAAATAGTATCTGCAATTAAAAAGAAGTTGGCCAAAAAAAGCGGCTATGGCTGGGTGCCTGATTTGCCGGACCATCGCGACTTTATATATAGCGCGGTGCTCCGCGTACCTGCGAGACTCCCTCGATCGATGGACTTGCGCTATCTCTGCTCCAGGGTCGAAGATCAGGGGCAATTGGGCAGTTGCACAGGGAACGCCCTTGCAGGAGCGCTGGAATTTCTGGAACGGAAAGATAAGGTCTCCTTTGTGGATTTCAGCAGGCTCTTCATTTACTATAACGAGCGCCTTATTGAACACACCGCTAAAGCCGACACGGGCGCCATGATCCGTGATGGCATCAAGACGCTTGCGAAACAGGGCGTGTGCTCTGAGAAGACATGGCCGTATATAATCTCGAAATTCGCAGTCAAACCCAATGCCGCGTGTTATAAAGAGGCGCTGCAGCACAGAATCACGTCCTATCACCGCATCACGACACTTGACGAGATGCGTGCATGCCTTGCCGGACGATTTCCGTTTGTTTTCGGGTTTAGCGTTTATGAAAGCTTTGAGTCGCAGGCGGTGGCGCGGACAGGTATCGTGAACATGCCGAAGCTCAGAGAAGGTCAGGTTGGCGGGCATGCGGTGATGGCGGTCGGATACGATGACTCCAAGAAGAGGTTCATCGTCCGCAATTCATGGGGAGATGATTGGGGGATGAAAGGGTATTTTACAATTCCCTATCAATACGTTGCTGACAGAAACCTCTCGGATGATTTTTGGACGATCCGCCGTGGCGGACAGATGGCAAGCAAAAAGTAGCGAGAAAGCTCATAACCGATAATCTATCATGTCCGTATTCATATTTCGATGATGCTGGCGGCTGACTACCGCCTGCTCCCCGTGCCGTTGCATTGCTACTTTAACGAGCCGGTGCCGCCCCTCGATAAAGGAATTTAAATTCACGCTTGCCCATAATCTTTAGACCTGCTGCATAATATTCTTCGTATATAGGAGAAAAAAGTGTACAAGCATCTTGGCCGGAGACAGGCTTGCTTGACAGATGCGTTTCGACAAGCAAATATCTTGAGGAATGTGTGAGAGTACAGAATGATCGACTGGTTATTACATCTTCCCGCATATAGTAAGGTAGGCGTGTCCTTTTTGGGGATATTGTTGCTTAACTCGTCTGGTGTGCCGTTGGGTCTGGCTATCCTTCTCTTTTCTATTCTTCTGCCCTTGTGGGCAGGCACTGGCATGGGCGGCCTTTACTACCAGATCGCAAGTTTTGGCGAGCCACAGAATTATATACTGCCGGTAATCATCCTCCTGCTTTTGTTCTTTACTGAATCCTTGAGCAAGACAGGTCGGATGGATCGCACGATTGCAGCCCTCAAAGAATGGCTGAAGAGCAAACATATCATCCTGGCGGGACTACCCGCGTTGGTGGGACTCCTTCCCATGCCCGCTGGCGCCCTCTTCTCCGCGCCTTTTGTAGCTGCTGTCGATGAAAGCGGGGAACTCGAATTGTCTCACAAGGTGGCAATCAATTACTGGTTCCGGCATATCTGGGAATACTGGTGGCCCCTCTATCCCGGTGTCATCCTTGCGATGCAGTATTCCAGGCTTCCGGTAATTGCGTATTTTCTCATACAGATACCCTTTACCATCGTCGCAGTGATCAGCGGGTATATATTTATTCTGCGGAGAATTAAGAAAAAAGACGACAAGGGCGTTGGTTATGGAAAGATAGACACCGGTGAAGTCCTCTCGGCAATGGGGCCCATCGGACTGCTTGTCATGATATCACTTGTGGGATCGGCGATTCTTCCCCTCATGGGCATTGAGGGCACGCTGGCAAATTTAATAGCCATGCTGGTTGGCCTCATCGCTGCGCTTGTCGCTATCTTCTCCGGCCATGCTGCAGCGTTCCGTCCGTCGCTCCGCATGCTGATGTGCATAGACACCTGGTTTATGATAGCACTTGTCGTGGGAATTCAGGCCTTCTCTGCGGCCCTCGTGTGTCCTGTTGATGCAACCGGGGCGACATTGATAACCGGGATGCGGGACGAATTTATCCGAACAGGCATCCCCCTGATCACGGTCATCATGCTGATTCCCTTTATCTCCGGCATGGTGACTGGAGTTGCTTTCGGCTTTGTCGGCGCCAGTTTTCCGATTGTGTTTGCCCTCATTGGATCGGAACCGACAACCGGTCTGCTGGCTGCTACTACTGTGTTTGCTTACTCCTTCGGATACATGGGAATGATGCTTTCCCCCATGCACGCCTGCTTCGTGGTTACCGCAGAATATTTTTGTGTGACTGTATTCGGTGCTTACCGGTATATTATCTGGCCGGTGATCAGCATTCTTATCACTTCGATTATACTGTCAGGCCTCTATTATGTTACATTCTGACCATAGATAAAGCAACATTGCCAACTGTCAGTGAAATGCAGGTGTTTCTTGAATAATAAACCCACAACTAAGAACCTCTTCTTATCCTTTTTCAGACTTGGTCTGACGGCCTTTGGCGGCCCGGCGATGGTGGCGCAAATCAGAGAACTCTCCACCCGCCGCCATCAATGGCTGGATGAGACGGATTTCAAGAACGGTGTGGCTCTCTGCCAATCAATACCCGGCGCAACCGCCATGCAGACGGCCGCATATGAAGGTCTCAGGGTTCGGGGAGTCTCCGGGGCGTTTGCCGCCTATCTGGGCTTTGGATTGCCCGCCTTTATTTTTATGTTGATTCTCTCGGTTTTATATACACAATTTAACGGCCTTCCCAAGTTCATCTCTTTGTTTAATGGCCTTCAGGTGATTGTGGTTGCGATTATCTTTAATGCAACCTATTCCTTTGGTAGGAACATCGCAAACAACTACAAGAAAATTCTCATTGCTCTTTTAGCTGCCATTTCATTCTGGTTCGGTGTAAGCCCTTTTATGGTTATTATCGGGGCTGGCATCCTCAATATGGTCTTTTTAAGAGCATCCGCCTCAAGCACGTCTGTCTCTCACGAGAAAAAAGAAACACAGTGGAATGCTATGCAAATCGCCGGTCTTTTAGTCACTTTTCTTATCTGCTTTGCCGGGCTATATTTCATAAGCCCTATACTCTTTAATCTGGCAGCCGTCATGCTCAAAATAGACCTTTTCGCCTTCGGCGGAGGTTTTGCATCTCTCCCGCTCATGCTTCACGAGATAGTTATGGGCAGAGGCTGGCTGGACAGCAAGACATTTATGGATGGAATAGCCCTGGGTCAGGTGACACCCGGTCCCATCGTGATCACGGCAACGTTTGTAGGATATCTGGTATATGGACTTTCAGGCGCTGTTGTTGCGACCATCGCGATATTTACGCCTTCCTTCTTCATGCTCGTTATTGTTGCGCCATTTTTTGATCGGTTGAAGAATTCCGTATATTTTCTGAGGGCCATAGACGGGGTTTTTGCCTCCTTCGTTGGACTCCTTTTATATGTCTGCTTTAAGTTTGCGACAACTGTTCCATGGGATATTGCGAGGATTCTCTTGGGACTGGCGGCATTGGCCGCTTTAATCCGCAAGGTGGACATCCTCTACATAGTGCTTGCAGGCGCTGTTATTTCCGTGTTCATATTGTAGTGATTGAAGCAATAGACAGCCTGTCTGTTGATGAAACGAATCTTTTGGGGAGTTAAGAAGATGAGCCGTGCATTAGAAGATATCAGGGTTGTTGATCTGAGCCATGTCCTGGCCGCGCCGATAACGACCATGTTCCTGGCGGATCTTGGAGCTGAGGTCATTCATGTGGAGCCGCCTCAAGGTGATGATGCGAGAGAATTCGGGCCTTTTGTCGGCGATGCCGGCAAGAACCGCAGCGGTTATTTCATCAGTCTTAATCGCAACAAGAAAAGCATGGTTATCGATTTAAGAAAGGAAGCGGGAAAAAAGATACTCAGACAATTGATTGAGGTATCAGACGTTCTTATAGAAAACTACAGACCCACCACGATGAGAAAACTCGGATTCAGCTGGGAAGATATCCAAGAAATCAACCCACGCATCATTTATGCCTCCATCTCCGGTTTCGGCCAATATTCTCTTCCCGGATATGACAGCAGACCGTCTTACGACATGGTGGCCCAGGGCTACAGCGGCCTTATGAGCATAACGGGGCCAGAAGGAGGACAACCCTGCCGGGTCGGCTCCTCCGTGGGTGACATATTTTCCGGACACCAGGCCGCTATTGGAATCTTAGCCGCTTTAATCTACCGGGAAAAATCCGGCAAAGGGCAGCATTATGACGGCGCCATGGTTGACGGCCTGTTTGCCGTGCTGGAAAACGCCGTCGTCCGCCATACAATAAGCGGAGAAATACCAGGCCCTCTGGGAAGCAGGCACCCATCCATCACCCCCTTCCAGAGCTTTAAAACAAAAGACTCATGGATTATTGCCGCAATAGGAAACGATATCCTCTGGGCGAGATTCTGCGAAGTGATTGACAGGGAAGACCTGACAGGAGATCCGAGGTTTAAAACGAATCGTCTCAGGACCGAACATGTAAAGGAACTCATCCCCATCATTTCGGAAGAGATTTTCAAGAAGACAACGAAAGAGTGGTCGGAACTCTTTGAAAAGGCTGACCTGCCATATTCACCTGTCAACAGCATCAAAGATATCTGCGCGGATCCGCATATCAGTTACAGGAATATGCTGGTAGAAATAGACCAGCCTGAAGTTGGCAGGATGACAATCGCGGGATCACCGATCCGATTGTCAGAAACACCGGGAGAAGTATATGCGCCTGCCCCGCTTCTCGGGCAGCACACAGAAGAAATCTTAAGAAACGTGCTCAGTTATTCCGAGGGAGATATTGATGCCCTAAAACGGGAGGGCATAATAAACAAGCAAAGTTGATATGTGCAACCTTACAATATTGACCTCCGGCCGTTGTACCGAGCGGTATCGTAATATTTTTCCACATCGACAAGCTTTAATTTACTGACTATCTCCTTAAGGGGAATGCTTGTAATTTCACCTCGCGTAAGGCTCACCATACGACCATAATCTTCATTGACAATCATGTCAACTGCGGCTATTCCAAACCACCTGGCCATCAACCGATCACGGGCAGAAGGTGTTCCTCCCCGCTGCAAGTGGCTCAAAATGAGAGATCGTGTTTCGAAGCCCGTCCTTTTTTCAATTTCAAGCGCGACAGAGTTCGCTATGCCCCCCAGCATGGGATGCCCGAAGTCATCGACTTTAGTGTCTCTGAGGAATTCCTGCTGCCCTGCGGGCTTTGCCCCTTCAGCGACCACGATAATTGAATAGTTTATTTCCCGTCCTTCCCGTTCACGAAGAAGTTCACACACCACGTCAATATCAAAGGGGTATTCAGGTATCAAAATTATATAAGCGCCGCTGCACTGTCCTCCGTGAAGTGCAAGCCATCCCGCATGACGTCCCATCGTTTCAACAACAAAGTTCCGGCTATGAGAACCAGCAGTAGTCCTCAATCGATCAATTTCCTCCGTGATCACGTTAACAGCCGTGTCGAAGCCGAGCGAATATTCGGTGCCTGTGAGGTCATTGTCAATGGTCTTCGGGATGCCTACAGTCTTGATGCCCAACTTATGTAATTTATGCGCAACGCCCAGGGTATCTTCTCCGCCAAGCACAACAAGAACATTAATTCCAAGCTTCTTAATGTTATCTATTAATCTTTCAGAGCGATCATTCTTCGGATTAAACGGGTTCGTCCGCGACGTCCCCAGATATGTCCCACCGTGGCGGTCCCATGTTCGTACGACCTCTTCATCCAAATGCCTGATGTATCGGTCACAGCTCTTGGGATCTCCTGGATCAACCTCTACCAATCCCTTCCATCCTTCGCGAATACCTACAACCTCAAAGGACACGGGACGTTTCTCAGCGAGTCTTTGATCGAGAGCGGTTTTTGTTACCCATTTGATGGCACCGTTCAAGCCGGGACAATCTCCTCCGCCTGTTAAAACAGCAATCTTTAGTTTCATAATCTCTCCATCCATATCGTGTGCTTGCTCAAGAATAACGGCATACTATCATTAATAATGAAAAATAGCGACGTATACAATAATGGTTGACTGTATGAAAAATTGTAGTCTCAAACTACTACTTTCTTACTGCTGTCCCTGCTGATGTTGGATGAAGGATCAATTTTCCAAGCAGAACTTTCCGAAACCTGCCGGAGGAGGGAGGGGGTACTTACCTGTGTAGCAGGCAAGACAGAAGCTGTCGGAATCCATGCCAGTCGCTTCTACCATGCCTTCTAAAGATAGATAGTGCAGACCATCCAAGCCTATGAATTCGGCAACAGCCTGAACGTATTCCTTCTGCGCGGCAATTAGTTCACCCTTGGAAGAGAAATCGATCCCGTATGGACATGGATGTCTTGTCGGCGGACAACTAACAGCCATATGAATTTCCTTCACACCGCTCTCGCGAAGGTTGCGGACACGGTTGCGGCTGGTAGTTCCCCTGATTATGGAATCCTCGATAATCAGCACCCGTTTACCGGCAAGCAAGGGGCGTACAGGGTTCAGCTTCACCCGCACACCAAAGTCTCTCATCGGCTGACTCGGCTGTATGAAGGTGCGTCCTACATAATGGTTGCGGATCATACCCATCTCAAAGGGGATGCCGCTCTCCTCAGCGTAGCCCAATGCGGCATAGGTGCCTGAATCGGGAAACGGCATGACAATATCCACATCCGGCCTGTATTCCTTTGCCATGCTGTGTCCGAGTCGCTTCCGGCACATGTACACGTTTTGGCCGAATATCTGGCTGTCGGGGCGTGCGAAGTATATGAGCTCGAAGATGCAATGTGCAGGCCTCACCTTCGGAAATGGTGTCAGGCTCTCTAATCCCGTGTGATCGATAATCAGTATCTCGCCGGGTTCTACATCACGTACATATCTGGCGCTCAACAGGTCAAATGCGCAGGTCTCGGAAGCGATCACCCACCCGCCGTCAAGCTGTCCTAAGGAAAGGGGGCGAAAACCACGGGGGTCACGCGCAGCAACTACCTTGTCCTTCGTCAGCATAACGATGCTGTAAGAACCCTCAACATGTGCAAGGGCTCTCGTGAGGGCGTCTTCGAATCCGTCTTTCAAATAGTGGGCCATCAGGTGGAAGATTACTTCGGTGTCCATTGTGGACTGAAAGATAGAGCCCTTGTCTTCAAGTTCGGCTCTTAATGCGTGGGCGTTGATAAGGTTACCATTGTGGCCGAGGGCATAATGCTCGCCGGCGTGATGAACAAGAAATGGTTGGGCATTGGAGAGAATGGAGGAGCCCGTTGTCGAATAACGGACGTGCCCGATGGCTAAGTGCCCCGGCAACTTTGAGAAGATATCCTCCTGAAACACTTCAGACGCCAGTCCCATGCCCTTATGCCCGTATACAAGACAACCATCCGATGTGTTGATGCCCGCGCTTTCCTGCCCCCGATGCTGGAGGGCAAAAAGTCCGAAGAATGTAACACGCGCCGCGTCCTCATTTCCGTAAACGGCAAAGACGCCGCATTCTTCCTTTGGCTTACCTTCTGGTATAAAATTTTGAGACATCTAAAATGACCCCGATTTACCTGTGATGCTTCGTAAAAATTTGAAGGGACTAATTAACACCATCAATTTCTTTTTGCAAGCTATGCAATATGCGGCCCTGCGTGTCTACTCATGGGCATCTGTGCACCTGGCTGCGAACAACTTTACAAAGCTCTTTAGTCAGCTCTCAAATCTTAGCTTGTCTCTCCCGCGATAACTTCGCATTCAGGTGATAATCCTGGAGAGGAGAAACCTCCCAGCTCTCCTTCTTCAATGCCATGATAGCCTCACTCAGCGCCTTGGATCCGGCAATGGTCGTAGTATAAAGAACATTATGAGTGAGTGCGCCGCGGCGTATGTGATAGGCGTCAAGGCTTGACCTTCGCCCCACGCTTGTATTGATGACGACCTGAATATCGCCATTCTTAATACGATCTACAACATGAGGGCGCCCCTCGCTGACCTTGAAAATGGTCTCTGTCTTTATGCCGTGTCTTTCCAAATGAGCGGCAGTGCCGCGAGTTGCCATTATATGAAAGCCCATATTTTGAAATGAAAGGGCGACGGGCACAATCTTATCCTTGTGAAGGTCATTGACACTGATAAACGCTCCTCCATCGAGGGGTAAACTAAATCCTGCAGCCATCTGTGACTTGGCAAAAGCCATTCCAAAAGAATGGTCAATTCCCATGACTTCTCCAGTGGACTTCATTTCCGGACCAAGGAGTACATCCACATTCGGAAACCTGTTGAAGGCGAATACGGCCTCTTTTACAGAGATATGTTCCGGCCATATGGTTTTCGTAAAGCCCAAATCTTTTAATGATCGCCCCAGCATTATCTTCGTCGCCAGCTTGGCGAGAGGCACGCCGATAGCCTTGCTGACAAATGGCACGGTCCGGGATGCCCGCGGATTGACCTCCAGAACGTAAAGGACACCGTCTTTTACGGCATACTGAATGTTCATGAGGCCGACCACTCCCAACTCCCGGGCGATAAGTTTTGTCTGCCTCTCAATTGTCTCAAGGAGTTCCTGAGAAAACGTGATGGGTGGAAGCACACAGGCGCTGTCTCCAGAATGGATGCCGGCTTCTTCAATATGTTCCATGATGCCGCCGATAACGGTATCCCTGCCGTCGCTTATTGCATCCACATCGACCTCAATTGCATCCTGGAGGAATTTGTCAATCAGTATGGGGTGATCTGGAGAAGCGGCAATGGCCCTCTCCATGAACTGGCTCAAAGTTTCCTCATCATACACAATTTCCATGGATCGTCCCCCCAAGACATAGGAAGGCCTGACAAGAACGGGGTATCCGATCCTCCGGGCTGCCTTGATGGCGCCCTTGATGTCCGTTGCCGTATCGTTGTCCGGTTGCTTAATATCCAAGCGTCGTACAATATCCTGGAAACGCTTCCTGTCTTCGGCGCGGTCTATCGCGTCGGGAGACGTACCCAGGATCCTCGCCCCCGCGGCCTCCAGTCCCTTGGCGAGATTGAGGGGAGTCTGTCCTCCAAACTGGACTATTACTCCCAGAGGATTTTCCGCCTTGAGTATATGAAGTACGTCTTCCAGGGTCACCGGCTCGAAAAACAGCTTGTCCGATGTGTCGTAATCGGTACTCACTGTTTCCGGGTTTGAATTGACCATGATGCTCTCATAGCCTTCTTCACGCAGGGCAAAGGACGCATGGACACAGCAGTAATCGAATTCAATACCCTGTCCGATGCGGTTCGGGCCTCCCCCCAGGATGACAACCTTAGGTTTCGATGATGGTCGTGCTTCGTCTTCGATCTCATAGGTAGAGTAATAGTACGGGGTGTAGGCCTCAAATTCAGCGGCGCAGGTATCGACGAGTTTGAAGACAGGCAGGATATTTTCACGAAACCGCTCTTCACGAATCTTCGCTTCCGGTTTTCCCCAGAGTTCGCCGAGATATCTATCGGAAAAACCCATCCGTTTGGCTTCCCGCAATACCTCGACTGAAGGCGCCGTTGCTTCGAGAATCTTTTCCGCCTGAACGATGGTCTCTATCTGGTGCAGAAACCAGGGATCGATCCATGTCAGACGGGCTATTTCATCTATGGTCATCCCGTGATGAAAGGCAGCAGCGATGTAAAACAGCCGCATGGAGTTTGGTGTTCTTAATTTAGAAGACAGGAACTCCTCCGCATTGCCAATATCAAGAGGTAAAGAAATCTTCATACTGTATCGGCCTATTTCGAGTGAGCGAATCGCCTTCTGAAGGGCCTCCTTAAAGGTACGGCCGATGGACATGGTCTCTCCCACTGATTTCATGGACGTCGTCAATACATCTTCTGTCTCGGGAAATTTTTCAAAAGTCCAGCGGGGAATCTTCACAACACAGTAGTCGATGGTCGGCTCAAAGGACGCCATCGTTTCCTTGGTGATGTCATTGGGAATTTCGTCAAGGGTATAACCGACAGCAAGCTTCGCCGCGATTTTTGCAATGGGGAAACCCGTTGCCTTGGATGCGAGGGCAGAAGACCGCGATACACGGGGATTCATCTCGATGACAACCATTTCACCGTTTTTGGGATTTATCGCAAACTGAACGTTCGATCCGCCCGTCTCCACGCCTATTTCCCGCATTATGGCAATGGCCGCATCCCGCATCCGCTGATACTCCACGTCGGTCAGGGTCTGGGCGGGCGCAACTGTAATCGAATCCCCGGTGTGAATGCCCATGGGATCTAAATTTTCTATGGAACAGATTATCACGACATTATCTGCCCTGTCCCGCATTACCTCCAGTTCGAATTCTTTCCAGCCGAGAACGGATTCTTCCAGCATGATTTCATGGATCATACTGGCGTCCAGTCCGTCCTTGGCGATTTCCGCCAGTTCCTCCCTGTTGTAGGCGACACCGCTGCCTGTACCCCCCAAGGTAAAAGAGGGGCGAATAATGATGGGGAATCCAATGATTGCCGCCACTGCAAATACTTCTTCCATATTTTTTGCGAAACCGCTTCTGGGTACACGGAGCCCTATCCGCTCCATTGCATGGCGGAATTTCTCTCGATCCTCCGCCTTCTGGATCACTTCGAGAGAAGCACCGATCATCTCCACGCCGTAGCGCTCAAGCACACCGCTCTCCGCAACGGCTACGGCAGTGTTCAATCCTGTCTGTCCCCCCAGAGTGGGGAGAATGGCATCGGGCCTTTCCTTGGCGATGATCTTTGCTATAGCCTCCGGCGTAATAGGCTCCACGTAGGTTCTGTCCGCCGTTTCGGGATCAGTCATTATCGTCGCGGGATTGCTGTTGATCAAAATAACCTGATACCCTTCTTCCTTCAATGCCTTGCAGGCCTGCGTTCCGGAGTAGTCGAATTCGCATGCCTGGCTGATAATGATCGGCCCGGAACCGATGATCAAAATTTTTTTCAGGTCATTTCTTTTGGGCATATTTTTTCGATAATATCTGTTGGTGTCTTGCAGTCAGTTCTTCTTCCAAGTGTTCAAGTTCTTTTCCGGGAGCTTCTTAAATTTTTTATAGCTAAGTTGTTTAGCGAGACTATTTGCCTTTAAGTCTTTTCTGTATATGTGCCTAAGCAGTCCTTCCAATTCGTGTATCTGATCGTTAGTAATGTTGTCATGGACTTCGAAGATTGTAAAATGTGTCCACTTACGAGCTTTCTTGGGGTTGCGATTATGTGCTTTCAGCCTGCCACGAACACCTGCTTTCACTCCTGCGGAAAGACCAATATAGACGACATTATAATTCTTTTTAGTCTGCTTCAGAAGAGCATAGATGCCTCTCGTATTAGGAGGAATGTCTGTTATGTCTTTTTTCAGCGTGAACTCCGTGATGCGCTTTATGAATATGCATTTAGACCAAGGCATTTTTGTTTTCTCCTAATTGCTTTCTAACCATTCCTATGTGGACAATACACTGAGCTACAGATTCAGTATCCTTCACTTCTCCGTCTTCCCGTGACGGCGGCAACGCGGCGCTGTGAATAGGAGATTTTTTCGGGGACCTCTGTGCGCAAGCGGAGCGCCTGCCGGAAAAACTGTTTGAGCGCAATGCGCGAGTTTTTTTCCGGCAGCGCAGCGAGCAGCTACAGGGTCGGAAAAAGATTCCTGGCGGTGAAGGGTTCTGTCCACCTTCCCCTTACTCCCACTCGATCGTACTTGGCGGCTTCGAGCTTATGTCATAGACTACCCGGTTCACGCCCCGTACCTCATTAATAATGCGGTTGGAAATCTTTCCCAGCAGGTCATGGGGGAGCCTCGCCCAGTCAGCCGTCATGGCGTCTTCACTGGTCACCGCCCGAATGGACAAAATGTTTTCATAGGTCCGTTGATCTCCCATAATTCCCACGCTCTTGATCGGCAGGAGGACGGCAAATGACTGCCACAGCTTGCGGTAGAGATTAGCCGCGCGGATCTCATCCATGAGAATTACGTCGGCTTTGCGCAGGATGGCGAGACGTTTTTCCGTGACCTCCCCGATGATGCGGATCGCCAGACCCGGGCCGGGGAAAGGCTGTCGCCAGACCTGCTCATCGGGCATACCGAGTTCCTTACCCAGCCGCCGGACTTCGTCCTTGAAGAGGTGCTTGAGGGGCTCCACCAGGGACAGCCGCATCTTCTTCGGGAGGCCGCCCACGTTGTGGTGTGATTTGATCACAGCGCTGGGACCGCCGAAGGCCGAGCGGGATTCAATGACATCGGGATAGAGGGTCCCTTGGGCCAAGAACTTGACACCCTTGATCCGCCGGGCTTCCTTTTCGAAGACTTCAATGAAGGTGCGACCGATGATTTTTCTTTTCTTTTCAGGGTCATTAATACCTTTCAGCCTGTCGAGAAAAAGCTTCTTTGCCCGGGCAAATCGCAGGTTGATCTGGAAATGCTTCCGGAAAACATCCTGAACCTTCTGCGCTTCCCCTTCCCGAAGTACGCCGTTATCGACAAAGACACAATGGAGCTGACGGCCGATGGCCTCATGGAGCAGGACGGCCGCGACGGATGAATCCACGCCTCCGCTCAAACCCAGTATCACCTTGCTGCCTCCGACCTGGGAGCGAATCTCTGCAACGGCATCCCGGGCAAAGGATTTCATGGTCCAGCTTTTCTTACAGTTGCAGATACTGAAGAGAAAGTTCTCCATCATTTTTTTCCCTTCGGGTGTATGGACAACCTCCGGGTGAAACTGTAAACCGTATAATCGCCTGGATGCATTTTCAGCAGCGGCTATCTTCGTGTTTGGGGTTGATGCAGTCGTCTTGAAGCCTTTCGGCAGGACGCCAATGGTGTCTCCGTGGCTCATCCAGCATCGTGTTTTCTTGTTTATGCCGGCGAAAATCCCTGTTGAAATTTTGATTTTGAGTTCGGCAAACCCGTATTCCCGTTTTTCGGCTCCGATTACTTTTCCACCAAGTGCATCGACCATGAATTGCATGCCGTAACATATGCCTAACACGGGAATGTCGAGGTCGAAGATTTTTTTATCTGCCCTCGGACTCCCTTTCTCGTAAATGCTCGCGGGGCCTCCGGAAAGAATGATGCCCTCCGGTTGCAGGGTCTTGATTTTTGCGATATCAATATCCGGGGGCTCAATCTGGCAGTAGACATGGTGTTCCCGGACACGCCTGGCAATCAGCTGGTTGTATTGAGAGCCGAAATCAATGATCAGAATCATCAGTCTTTTTCCTTTTCGCATCCATTAAAGATACGAAATTCTTAAAGAGGTAATTAACATCGTGGGGCCCCGGCGCCGCTTCCGGGTGGTATTGCACGCTGAAGGCCAGCTCGGACTCGGAGCACATTCCTTCTGAGGTACGGTCATTGAGGTTGTCATACGTTTTTTCAAGATTACGGGGCAAGGATTCCGGCACTACGACGAAGCCATGGTTCTGCGATGTAATTTCAATCCGACCGCTTCGCATATTCTTCACCGGCTGGTTAACCCCATGGTGGCCGAATTTCAGCTTTTCCGTCCTCCCGCCCAACGCCTGTCCTAAGATCTGATGGCCAAGGCAGATACCGAAGATGGGGACCTTGCCCAGAATCTGTTCAGTTGCTTTTACTATGTAGGGCAGTGCCGCCGGATCTCCCGGACCGTTGGAGAGCAAAACACCGTCCGGTTTATACGATAACATCTCTTTCCCCGTTGCTGTTGCAGGCAGGACCAACACTTCACATCCCAGATTCTCCAGATTGCGGAGTATATTGTATTTGACACCGCAGTCAAGAACGACGACCCGTAACGGCTGTTCTCTTTCGGACAACCATGCTCCCGCGCCAGAAGAGAGAGCTTGCTCTTTGCCGTCCTTCCATTGATACGGATGCTTGCAGGTAACCTCTTTTATCAGATCCCTGCCTACCAGTCCCGGATATGCCCGTACACGCGAGAGGAGGAGATCGATATCCGTTGTCTCTGTCGAAATAATCCCCCGCATTGCTCCCTCGATGCGGATGCGGCGTGTCAATGCCCGGGTGTCAATGCCTTCGACGCCCAGCTTGCCGTGTGATTCAAGAAAGTCTTTTAGCGTCGTGCGACTGCGCCAGTTGCTCGGATGCGGCTGATACTCCCTGACAATAAATCCTTCCAGGTGGATAGCTCCGGATTCCATGTCTTCCGGATTTATCCCGTAATTGCCTATGAGGGGATATGTCATGGTTACAATCTGTCCCTTGTAGGACGGATCTGTAATTATCTCCTGATATCCGGTCATCCCCGTATTGAAGACAACTTCCCCCAGGGTCTCGCCGGAAGAGGCGAAGGCATATCCAGGGAATACGCTGCCGTCCTCCAAAACCAAGAGGGCCGGGCGTTGCTGCCTTAGAATGGACATTCGGAGTCTCCAACAAACATGAAATTTCCCGCCCAGAAGGGGCGGGAATGATAGGCTGTTTATATATCCGCTATTTCGCGAAATGGCAAGACATCTTTCCGTCCTCTATTGACTTAGAGGGAACCAAAATAAAGCTCCCGCCTCTGAGGATGGTGATACATGAGGAGCTCCTAATTGAAGAATGATAGAAAGCTCTCTTATGAATCTTTGGCTTTACCGCGGCCCCTTTTTTCGTCGATATCACCGGGATACATAACTGCATCCTGACCCCGTTCCCCGGTTCGGATGCGAATCACCTCCTCCACGGGATAGACAAAGATAAGTCCATCGCCGGGCTCGCCTGTATAGGCGGATTTGCGGATCGTTTGAATCGTTTCCTCCAGGTTGCGATCGCTCAGGATAATGTTGACCTGTATCTTCGGCAGCATGTCTACCATGTAGGTGCCGGCGCGGCCTGACAGTTTAATGCCGCCCTGGCGGCCGTGTCCCCGGATTTCAAATATATTTAACCCCACAATGCCAATTTCAATCAAGGCGTCCTTGACATCGTTGACCTTATCTTCACGAATTATGGCTTCAATCTTTTTTAGCATGGTAAAATCTCCAAAACATATAATAAACTTTTCATATTTACGAGTAGGACCTCTCCCCATGAGAGCTGATATCCAGGCCGACCTCCTCTTCTATGGGCGTTACACGCAGTCCTATGCTCCAGTCAAGCAGTTTGGCTACCACAAAGGTGACCCCGAAAGTAAAGACTATGGTAACCAACACAGCAATAAGCTGGATGCCTAACTGCTTAGGATTGCCGAAAAAGAGGCCATTGGCGCCGTCACTGTTAACTGCTACTGTGGCAAACAGACCGGTGGCAATAGTGCCCCAACTGCTGGCAATACCGTGACAGGCCCACACATCGAGCGACTCATCCAGTTTGCGTCTGTCCCGGAAACGCATGGTATAATAAGACAGAGGCGCGGCTACCGCTCCGATGACCATAGCCGCTATCGGCGTCACAAAGCCTGACGCGGGCGTTACCGCCGCAAGACCTACCACCATCCCTGTGGCGATGCCCAGAGGACTGGGTCGGCCATCCAACCAGGAGAGCATCATCCAGACAAGACCGGCCGTCGCCGCGGAAGTGTTTGTAGTCAGGAGGGCATTAACAGCCACACCGTTTGCAGCCAGGGCGCTGCCGGCGTTAAAACCAAACCAGCCGACCCACAATAGGCCGGCTCCCAGGACTGTCAATGGAATATTGTGCGGTTCCATAGGTGCCTTGCCATACCCCTTACGTGGCCCGATAACCAGCGCGAAGGCCAGGGCAGAAAAACCAGCCGCAATATGCACAACCGTTCCCCCTGCAAAATCCAGGACACCCAATTGTTTCAGCCAGCCGCCCTGCCCCCAGACCCAATGGCACAATGGATCATAAACCATGGTAGCCCAGAGCAGACTGAACAGGAGAAAGCTCTTGAAATTTACCCTTTCCACAAACGCCCCCGTAATCAAGGCTGGTGTGATGACTGCAAACATCATCTGAAAGGCAGCGAAGAGGCTATGGGGAATGGTCTTGCTGTAGTCGTCGTTGGGCAGGGCGCCTACTCCGTTAAATCCTGCGAAGTTCAGACCCCCGATTAATCCACCAATATCAGTACCAAAGGCAAGGGAATAACCGTAAAGCAGCCACTGCACCCCTATCAGAGCCATGAAGATATAACTCAATGTTAAGGTGGAAAGAACGTTTTTCCGGCGGACCATACCTCCATAAAAAAGCGCCAGGGCTGGTGTCATTAACAGCACCAAGGCACAACTCACCAGCATCCAGGCAGTGTCGCCTGAGTTCATAACACTTACCTCCTCATTTTGATAATTTTCGTTCCATGTGAGAACGAATGTTACCAATGATATAGCAAGGATGGTGCCATCTCAGAACAAGGAATGCAGCTTATAACATACTGATATAATTTAATAATAACTAATGTGCGAATTTGATTGGAATGGAAATTGGAACGGATTTGTACAGTATCAAGCAATATGAACAAAAATGTAACGGCGCTCATTCCCGGTAAATGTTGGGTTAAATAACTGGCACGGAAATGGTTGTGTGGAAATGAATATAATGGGACGTGCCTTTCAAACGCAGGCCGTAGCCTGCGTTTGAAAAGCATCATATTTATAGAATCGGCAGATATCGTTCGATTTCGTACTGACTGACATGAATTCTGAAACGATCCCATTCCACTTTCTTGTTGTCCATGAATTTCTGGAAGATGTGATCACCTAAGGTTTCTCTCACAAGCTTACTTTTCGACACCAATGTCAGTGCCTCGTGCAAACTTCCTGGCAGAGAAGTTATTCCCGCCTTTTCCCGGGCGTTCTCATCCATTTCAAAGATATCTTCTTCAACAGGTTCAGGGAGGGCATATTTTTTCTCGACGCCTTTCATGCCTGCCGCCAACATCACTGCGAATGCGAGATAGGGGTTGCATGCTGGATCGGGGGAACGGTATTCGATGCGTGTTGCTTTTTCCTTTCCCGGTTTATACATGGGAACACGAATCATTGTGGAACGATTACGCCGTGCCCAGGAGACATAGACTGGCGCCTCATAACCCGGCACCAGGCGCTTGTAGGAATTTATCCACTGATTGCAGATGGCGGTGATCTCCGGCGCGTGCGTCATCAAGCCGGCTATGTAACTCTTGGCCATTTGAGACAGATTGTACTTGTCCTTCCCGTCAAAGAAAGCATTCTTGTTGCCCTTGAAAAGAGACTGGTGGGTGTGCATGCCACTGCCGTTTTGACCAAAGATGGGCTTGGGCATAAAGGTGGCATAAACACCATTCTGTCGGGCAATCTCTTTTACTGCTGTTCGATAGGTCATGACCTTATCGGCCATCGCCAGGGCATCGTCATAGCGAAGATCAATCTCATGCTGGCTGGGCGCTACTTCGTGATGGGAATATTCAACCCTGATTCCCAGATCCTGCAAGGCAAAGATGGTCTGACGCCGCAGGTCTGTGGCACTGTCTATGGGAAGGCCGTCGAAGTAGCCGCCCTGATCCAGAATGTCCGTTGTCTTGTCATTGGCGAAATAGAAATATTCCAATTCCGGACCTACATAGAAAGTATAGCCTTGATCGGCGATTTTTTTCAGGGCTCGTTTGAGAACGTAACGGGGATCGCCCTCATAAGGCGTGCCGTCGGGGTTCAGGATGTCGCAGATGACCCTCGCCACGGGCCGGTCGGACGGACGCCAGGGTATCATCTGAAAGGTTGTAGGATCGGCCATGGCGATCATGTCGCTTTCCTCGATTCTTGCGAACCCCTGAATCGAAGACCCGTCAAAACCCATCCCTTCTTCCAAACCTTCTTCGAGTTCGGACGGTGTGATGCTGAAAATCTTCTGCATCCCGAGTACATCGGTAAACCAGAACTGGATGAAACTTACTTTGTTGTCTTTAACCGCTTTGAGAACATCTTTTTTCGTTTTACATGAAAACATAATACACCCCTTTCTTCAGAATTTTTTGATTTCAAATAACCACACTCAAAAAAGCGTTTCTGTCGTTACAGACTTTGGTTGCCGCGAAAAAATCGCCGGTCTTTCCTTTTCCCCAGTTATTCCAGTGGTTCATTCTCCACGAGCAGCCAGATTCCCGTGGGACATGCCCCGGCACAGAATCCGCAGCCGATGCATTTGTCGCCATTGACACTGTACTCGAAATCATCACTATCACCCTGCCGTCGCGATATCGCATTTACAGGACAGATCGTCTCGCAAAGGCCGCAATCCCGGCATGCCCCGCATGAGGCACACTGCGATGCGCAATACGCGGGATCATCAAAAGCGAGAGTGCGTGGGTCATAATATTCGAGTTTAACACGTCCCTTATCTATGGGGGGGAGCTTATCAAAGGTCTCATACCAGCCTTTCAGCACATCATCGATGGCGGTTGCAGCAAGCCGTCCCGCACCGATGGCATCCGTCAAAAGTCCAAGCTTCACTGCATCACCGATCGCGTAGACCTGGGGATCGCTGGTCTGATAGTGGTCGTCCACGACGATAAATCCCCTGTCGGTCACGATATCTTCGGGCAAGAACGAAAGATCAGGCTGATCGCCTATGGATACTATGACAGTATCTGCCGGCAGTATCTGCCCATCCGTCAGTTCGACGTCTTTTTCCATAATGGCTTTTGTAAATCGGGGCCACAGGAATTTTGCCCCTGCAGCTTCCGCGGTTTTCCTTTCCTTCCCATATGATGCCGGTTCCTGGATGTCGATTAGGGTTACGTCTTTGGCCCCCAGGCGCGCGGCCTCTGCTGCAGCATCACAGCCGACATTGCCCGCTCCGATGACAACCACTTTTTCACCCACCATGGCTTTGCCGGTCTTGCTTTGCCTGAGGAACTCAAGTGCCGGGATTGCCCTTTCGTTGCCCGGAACAGGAATCATCCGCGGTTTTTGCGCCCCTACGGCAATTACCGTGAAGTCGTGCCTCTCTTTGACTTCCGAAAATTCCTTCTTTGTCAAAGGGTGCTTCAGATTAATGTGTGTGACCTGTTTGCTTACCCGGCTCAATTCATGTTCCACTACCTCGTCAGGGATTCTGCTGCTGGGAATCATATCGGTAATCTTTCCACCCAGGCGCGCGCGCATTTCGTAAATGACCGGTTCGTGTCCCTTTATCCACAGCTGCCAGGCAACGGATAACCCTGATGCCCCACCGCCGATTACAGCGATCTTCTTGCCCGTCTTGGGAGCAGGCTCCGGTGGTTTGGCCTTCAAGCTGGCCTTACCGAGCAGGGTAATATCGACTGCCGGAAGGCTTTCTTTTTGCCGCGTGCAGCTCTCCATACAGAGATTCGGGCATAGATATCCGCAAACGGTTGCCGGAAATGGAGTGTATGACAGTGCCAGATCCACGGCCTTCTCCATCAATCCTTCACGGATCAACGCCCAACGCTTTTGCACAGGGATTCCTGTGGGGCATCCCGCCTGACAGGGCGGCAAGTATTTGTCATTTTCCCATACGGGGACAAATCGACGCAGTATACCCGTTGTGATGACGTCGATGGGGCTCCTGTCCAGATCGGAGAGATCGCCGATCAGTCCACCGGCCCCCAGTTCCCGATCCCACACTTCTTTGCGGAATTGTCCCATACTTTTTGATGGACCGCCGTACTTTTCATGAGGCTTGAAAGCCACAAGGAGCTGCCACGCGCTGCGGTCGCCGGTCAGGAGAGGATACAAATCCGAACGGCCGATGGTTTCGAGAAATGCCTTCATATTGAAGGTCAGCCACTTCCACTCTTCATCGTCAGGCAGGGTCAACCTGGCGTCCTGTGAGCTGTAGCCCTTATGTGGTCCCCGAAAAAATATCTTTCCGCCCACCATACCTACGCATGGGCGATAGCCGAGAACATTATCTACGCGGGACGTCTCATGCCCGCAGACAACAGCAATACCGCCGGCCATAAACTCGGCAAAGGAGTCACCCACGCTTCCCAATACCCACAGTTCCGGAGGATCAAAGCGGGGGTTATGTTTTGTCATTGTCATGGCCCGCGCCCCGGTATCGCCTGTAACAAAAATCTTGCCCTGAGCCATGGCATTTCCCACACCATTGGTTGCGTTACCGCGAACGATGATGTGCGCCCCGGCATTGAGCCATCCCACGTCATCGGAGACAGGCCCGATTGCATCAATAAACGTGTTGGGGAATCCCATTGAGCCGAGTCGTTGTCCGGCTGTTCCCAATACCCTGATAACGACGGGTTTTTCTCCCGCCTTCCACAGGCGGCCGCCAATCCCGTGCTGGCCATACGCGATGATTTCTATAGACAGATGACCGTCAGTGACGGCTTTCTGGATGCGTTCCTCCAGGATCCGCGAATCGACCCGGATGCCTTTTTCCATACCGGCAAGAACGATTTTTGCTTTTTTAGTCATGGACAATCCTTATCCCTACACAACATATCTGATGCTGAGCCGCTCGGCAGCGTGATGATCTGCAATGCCAATAGCATCGGACATACCAATGGGAAGTGAAGTGGAGCGACCAAGAGGAGCGACGATTTTTTTCAGTTCCGTGTCGAAGCTTAAGAATACCTCCACGAGCCGTTCGGCGACCTTTTCGGGATCGAGTCGTCGATCCACTCTGGGGTCCTGGGAGGTAATCCCCTTAGGGCAGATGCCGATGTTGCAGATGTTGCAGCGATCGCTTTCAGAGCCAAGGCAGCCGGCTGCCGCCTGCATCATGTACTTTCCTGTCTGAACGCCGCTTGCCCCCAGCATGATCAGGGCCGCTGCATTTGCCGCAAGGTTGCCGCTCTTGCCGACGCCGCCACCGGCAAAAAGAGGGATCTCATTCTGTTTGCCCAGTTTGACGAGGTTGAGGTAGGCATCCCGGATGTTGCTCGCGATGGGGTGGCCCATATGATCCATCGATACGTTATATGCCGCGCCGGTGCCGCCGTCTTCGCCGTCAATAGCCAATCCCCCTGCGTACGGATTTCTCGTCAGGTTATTGAGTACCGCGAGGGCCGTGCTTGTTCCGGAGATTTTGGGATATACCGGTACACGGAAACCCCACCCCATGTACATGGACTGGATCATTTTGGCGACTGATTCCTCGATGGAATATTTTGTCTGATGGGTCGGCGGACTTGGTAGACTGACGCCGGGCGGCACGCCGCGAATTGCGGCGATTAGTTTGTTGACTTTGTACCACATGAGGAGACCGCCATCGCCCGGTTTGGCCCCCTGACCGTACTTGATCTCTATGGCGCAAGGATCTTCCTTCATCTCAGGCAGGGCATGGATAATCTCGTCCCACCCAAAATAGCCGCTCGCTATCTGGAGAATAACATATTTGAGGAATCGAGACCTGAGGAGGCGCGGGGGGCATCCGCCTTCACCCGTGCACATCCTCACAGGCATCCCCAGTTCTTCATTCAGATAGGCCACACCCATTTGCAGCCCTTCCCACATATTAGGGGACAGGGCGCCGAATGACATACTCCCGATGATGAGAGGATAAATCTCACGAACCGGAGGCGTCCAACCGTTTTCCCGCGTCACCCGGACCATCTCCTCTGGCGGCAGAATTCTCCCGAGAAGAGTCCTCAATTCAAATTCGTGTCGACCTGCGTCCAGTGCGGGGTCGGTCAGCATGGAAATGCGAATGAACTTTATTTGATCCAAAATGACTCCGGGAACGTTGCGGCGTCCGCCACGGCGCCTGGGAACACCTCCCACGTTATTATGAAAGCGCAGTTTGTCAATTTCCTCATTGTGAGCGGGTATAATGCAATTGTTGGGGCATACAAGATTGCACATTCCGCAGCCCACGCAGGCATGGACGGGGTCAGTACGCTGGTCGATACCATGGTAAACACTAAACAGGTTGCCAGGTTTTTCCTCCAGCCCTACGGAGACGTTGATAGCCCGCTTCCTGTGAACACCCAGCTCAATTGCACGAACAGGGCAGACGGCCGTACACCTGCCGCAGAGTGTGCACTTTTCTTTATCCCAGAGGATTATCCAAGGAAGATCTTTCACACTTAGTGTGAATGGTGTAAGGCATCCCACTGGTTCCATATCTCTACCTCCCGTCGTTCCGGGCCGACGATGACTGTGTCATATTTCATTGGTTGAAAATCCCGGCTCTTATCGCGTGCCGGAATTGTGGCATCCAAGCCACACATTTCAGAAGAAAAGGCATACATCCCGGGATAGCCCCCGACGACTCCCGGCCGCAGTTTCTTGCTGTCCTGCACCATAAAAATGGTCTTGTCTGGCAGACAGCCCATAACGCAGTTGGGGCCGTCAATGATCATGGGACGACAGGCTTGTTTTAGCTTGCGCAGCCATTGACCATCGGGGTGCTTTGCCAGTTCGCCGTCCATTAATGGCGTAATCACGTGCTTATACATCGGAAGTCCAAGAGCCAGATGATTGACTGTGTAATGCAGAATATGCGTAAACGTCTCAGAATCCGATTGATAACCTATGTAACCAGGGAAACCTCGCGACGTGAGAAATTCCCTGATGGGGACGAAAGCCGTGTTTTCCCCGTTAGTCATGGTGGCAACCCCCTGGATGAAGAAAGGATGGCACGCATAGATATTTATCGCATAGTTTGTATTTTGCCGTCCCTGGACAAGCATGGCTCGTGCCTGCAATTCTTTTCGATCAAGCCCCAGATAATCTGCGATGACCATGGGATCGCCTACTTCTTTAATCATGATGACGTCAGGCCAGAAGCTGAAGATCATCATGGAACCATCTTCTTCTCCCATCCGCCGCAACTGCAAGCGCATCATCATCAGTCGGAATTGAATCTCCGCCTCGCTGAGGTCCTTCCAGGCTGGTGGATACTCGTATACTCGAATAAGGTAGTAATCTCGTTTGGGCGTGCCCGGTGGAGGCAGCTTCTTCGGGCGGATGGATAGCTCATGCTTCACCATAAAGTCGCATTCTGTCATGAATCGGTCCAGTGCTTTAACGCCTTCGTTGGTAAAGGTGCCGGACAGAATCGGCTCTCCCTTGAGTTTTTCAAAATCGCCAGCCAGATCGGTCATGAACATTCCTGTACCCGACCCGTCATGCCCTTCCTTCATTACGTCAATGGCACGCAGCGCCACCATCGGGGAAATCGGGTCTGAACTGGTAATACCAAATAAACGGCACATAAGTATTTCCTCTCTTTTCAACTGCCCGTGCCGGAGATCCCTGCATGGGCAGTTCCGTCATCCATTTAGCTAAAACTGTACCATCCTTGAAGAAAACAATAACTCAACAATATTTTTCAAGAAACTATACATGGGCAGTATAGGCGCATGAAAAAGATATTAGACAGTCATCGTAACGGAAGCGTAAGTAATTGAATCTTCAGTAAAATAATTATCGTCAAGTCTTAAGAACAGGGGATAAAGAAATATATTAGAGACATGATCATATATCACAGACACATGAAACGTCTCCTATCAGTATGCGTGAAAGAACAAATATGTATTTTAGTCGTAATTAGTAACAAAAATGTCATATACTTGTTTATGTCTTCTCTTTCTCGTCCGGTTGAACTTTTGAACTCGTTTGCTTCGGGCGAAACTGCCAGGGGTCAATTCCAAATTTCTGTATCTTATATTGGGTGATTCTCTTCGTGCTACCAAGAAGTTTTGCAGCCTTACTCTGATTCCCCCGCGTTTCCTTCAATGCGTCAATAATAAGATTTCTCTCTTGACTTTCGACGACATTTTTTAATTTCCCCTGCTCTTTTTTCTCGCCATCTCTGATTTTAAGCTGCAGAGAGGGAGGGAGGTGAATGCTTTCAATGGTATCTCCCGTTGCCACTAATACAGCCCTTTCCATGCAGTTTTCCAGCTCTCTTACATTGCCTGGCCATTGATATGCCAAGAATGTTTCCAGTACTGGAGCGGAAATTCTATTCACCGGCTTGCCAAGCTCTTTCGCATATTTCAGTACGAAGTGATCTGCCAGCATTATTATGTCGCTGCCCCGCTCTCGCAGGGCGGGCAGGTAGATGGGAAACACGTTGAGGCGGTAGTATAAATCGTTGCGAAACCGCCCTGAGGTAATATCCTGTTCAAGGTCTCGATTGGTAGCTGCTATCACGCGCACATTGACATGCACTACCCTCGACGAACCTAATGGTTGGATTTGTTTATCTTGGAGAACCCGCAACAACTTTGCCTGAGCCGCCGCTGACAATTCACCCACTTCATCAAGAACGATTGTTCCACCGAGTGCTTCTTCAAAGCGGCCCTTCCTATTGTGGACGGCCCCGGTGAATGCACCTTTTTCATGTCCGAAGAGTTCACTTTCTATCAGGGTATCTGGCATGGCAGCGCAATTTACATAAATTAGAGGACTATCTCTTCGCGAGCTGTTCATATGGATTGCCCGCGCCACCAACTCCTTGCCGGTTCCTGTTTCTCCGTTTATCAATACCGTCATGTTTGTATCGGCGACCTGTGCGATAAGTCCGTAAATTTCCTGCATGGCCCTGGAACTGCCAATGATATCAACCGATGGTGCTTTTGAACGGCCGACTATCATCCTTAAACGGCGGTTTTCCTCTTCAAGGGCACGGGTATGGACAGCTCTGGCAATAAGCTCAGCAACTGCTGAAAGCATAGCAAGCTCACGATCGAGATTCTCGACAATACGTGCCACTTTATCTGCCGATATCACGCCGACGACCCGGGCGTCGTATATAATTGGCACGCAGAGAAAAGAGAGCTCGGATCTGTTCAGTGAACGTCTTGCACCCGTGCGGTCCAGAAAGTGCACCTCTTTGCCGAGATTGGCTACGGCCATGGGGCGTCCGGTCTGTGCTACTCTCCCAGTAATACCCTCACCAGGTTTATACATGACCTCAAGCCCCCGAATGTTGATATCATGCGCCACGTCGAGCCACGCTTCCCCTGTATCCCGATCGATAAGCGATATCATACCACGCTCCATTCCCAGTCGCAGGCTCATCTCCTTTAAGGCCTGCTCTAAGTGATCGCGCAATTCTTGAGGCTGTGCCAGTATCTTTGCAATAGCGTGAAGAGCAGCAAGTTCCTCGTAATTATGAACGCTTAAGTCTTTAGCGCCTGCCTTGCCAATCTGTGACGGACTCCATATTTGCTTGGTCATAGAAGTTACAAAACTCCTCCCTCTCCCCTAACACAGTAAGCGTTACCCAATCATAGAACATTGCTTCCGACTATTTGCTCAGTAAAGGGGTTAATGCCAGGATCTAATTTTTAATCGTGACGTCCATTACGTTCTGCCTGGCTATTACCTGTTCGTCATCACCTTTCTTAATAGACACATGCATAACGCCCAGTATCTGATATTCACCATTTTTCAACTTCGTCGTCTCCCATGGAACGGCAAAGTTATTTTGCTTGTCGGAAGATTCATCAATCTTGATCCAGGACTCGGTGTTTTTTTTGCGATAATACCAAGGATTTGTTGCCTTAATCGCGGCGTGAGAATATCCAAGCGGCTCCAGATCCTTTTTCAATAATTCTTCATCGAAACTTTCTCTTAAGACAACTCTTCCCGATAGAGTCCTCTGCGATGCAGACGGCACAATGAAAAATGGTCCCCAATTTATAGACATAGCTCCCTCCTTTTGATTGTGCTTAGAAAGAATTAATCGTTATTGTTAAAATTCTTGCCTTCTTATTTTCCAACTGCTTGGTACATTTTTTTAATAAATGGAGAAACTGACTATTACACCATGGCCATTAAATTTAGGAGAGTCACCAGTATAGAGCAGACAGTACCAAGAACCGTTGTCTTTGCGAGATCGCCTGTAGCGAATTTGTTCCTTTTGTAAATGAGAGACTGTTTTCTTGTTTATCTACCCGTCGAACTAACTATAGCTTGTTTGATACAAAATTGCAACTTTTATTATTTATTTGAAATATAATGCAATCTTAAAGCAAGAATGAAGCCAGAATCAAGATTAATGATGAACAATAATGTTCTTTTTATAATTTATGGGCAACACAAAACGGAAATGTACGAATAGACAAAATCTCCTGTTGTTTGATTTGTTACAGTATGAAGAACCAAGATTTTTTCACTTTGCAGGTGTGTTGGTTACCAGGATTAGATCAAATTCGCTGATCTTATTTGTTTCTATCGTATTATTTGTGCTACAGTAGACTAATGGTCAAGAGCCGAGTGTGTAGAAGGCGGATGGATAAAAGAAGCGGACTCGGCACTATCTTGCTTTATTAGGTTAAATGACGAGACAGTCCCCGGGAAGTATAATTGAAGAATAATAATTAACAGGACTGATGAAGACAGAAACAGTAAGAAGCGGTCTCGCGTCACTGGATGAAGTTATTCAAGGGCTTCGGTATGGCGATAATGTCGTATGGCAGGTCGACCATCTGGAGGAGTATAAATATTTTGCTGAACCTTTCGCGAGTCAGGCTATAGCTGATGGACGGAAGTGCATCTATCTCCGATTTGCGCCCCACATAGAAATTCTTAAGGCACGCCATGGCTTAACAGTCATAGAGTTGAACCCGGAGGTAGGTTTCGACACCTTCAGCGGAGAAGTCAATAAAATTATCGAGTCGTTTGGCAGAGAAATATTTTATATATTCGATAATCTATCTTTTCTCGTCGTTCGCTGGGCAACAGATGAACTGCTTGCGAACTTTTTCCAGGTTACGTGTCCCTATCTTTTTGAGCTTGAAACAGTAGCATACTTTGCACTTACACGGGGTCAGCATTCTCACAGTGCAGTGGCGAGGATTCGTGACACTACGCAGCTGTTGATTGACGTCTACCAAGTACGAAGAATCATGTACCTTCATCCCCTGAAAGTATGGGATAGATACTCTCCAAAAATGTTTCTTCCGCACATGATGTCTGGCACAGGCTGGGTTCCTGTCTTTCAAAGCGGAGAGGCCGCTGCGGTATCGGTAAGTGCCAGCAAGAAGCCGCTCCACATCATGGCAAAATCGATAGCCCCGTGGGAAAGCGTATTCAGAAGACTGCTGCAATACCAAGAAGCGGAAAAGGATTTATCGGAAACGGCACCGGAGGTATCGGCCCTAAAACAGGAACTCTTGCAGATGATGGTAGGGAGCCATCCGGAATTCAATAGACTGGCAGATTCCTATTTCAGAATAAGCGATCTTCTTGGTATCAGGGACCGCTTGATCGGCTCCGGTCAAATTGGCGGAAAGGCGGCGGGGATGCTTCTGGCGAGACGCATCCTCATGGAAGACGGCAACGAGGACTTTTCGCAGATTCTGGAGACTCACGATTCCTTCTATATCGGCTCAGATGTCTTCTTTACCTTCTTGGTAAATAATGACCTCTTCCGCTTGCGTCTGCAATTGACTCGCAGTTCCCATATCTCCCATGATGAATTTGGAGAAGTAGAAAGGCGTTTTCTGGAAGGTAAATTTCCCCCGGAGATTATTGAACAGTTTGGCAATATGCTCGATTACTACGGCCAGGCGCCAATTATTGTCAGGTCCAGCAGCCTCTTGGAGGATAGTTTTCGCAATGCCTTTGCCGGCAAATACCGCAGCGAATTTTGTGCAAATCAGGGCAGTTCCGAAGAGCGTCTGGAAGCGTTCCTGAGAGCCATGAAGCTCGTCTATGCCAGTGCCCTGAATCCGGACGCCTTATCTTACCGGCGAGCCATGGGACTTGAGAACAGAGATGAGCAGATGGCGATCCTCGTGCAGCGTGTTTCAGGGATGCCATATAAAAAATACTTCTTCCCATCTCTTGCAGGCGTTGCCTGCTCTCGGAATCTTTATGCATGGACAGATCGCATAGACGCGGCGAAGGGATTGATCCGCCTTGTATTCGGACTTGGGACGCGTGCTGTGAACAGGGTTGGCAATGACTATCCACGGATGATTGCCATCAGCCATCCAGAGCTCAGACCGGAGTATGGTGTCCGCATTGCGAAGTATTCCCAGGGGGAGGCAGATGTCCTTGACTTGGAAAAAAATGAATTTGCAACTATGTACGTAGCGGACTTACTGGCTGATAGGGACTATCCGAATCTTCACCTTCTCATATCTTTGCTGGCGGACGGCTATCTGATTGATCCATTCACAGGACGGTTGGACAATTCAACACAGAAGCTTGTTCTTACATTTAACAACCTGATCGGCCGTTCTGATTTCATAAAGATTATGGAGGCCATGCTGAGCAGACTTGAAAAGGCATATGGACATCCACTTGACACAGAATTCACCGCTTCTGTCGATGCCAGCAGTCATATACGGATCAATCTGCTGCAATGCCGGCCGATGACCGTGCCGGGATCGATCGGTCCTGTAACCTTGCCTGATGAACTGCCGAAGGAACGCATATTGTTCAAGGCCAATCGTACCATCAGTGGTGGGACAATTTCAGACATCCGCTACATACTCTATATCGATCCCAAGCGCTATGCCCTCGTTGAGTCCATGGATGTGAAGAAATCGCTGGGCCGGGTGGTCGGATCAATCAATGAGCACCCAGCGATTGTAAAGGGCAAGATCATGATGATGGGTCCTGGCAGATGGGGAAGCAGTAACATCGATCTTGGTGTTAATGTGAGTTACGCCGATATAAATAATACTTCTGTACTTGTAGAAATTGCCCGCGAGGAAGCGGGCCACCTCCCTGAATTTTCCTACGGCACACACTTTTTTTTGGACTTGGTCGAGGCCGGGATTATTTATTTGCCAGTTTATCCCAATGACGCTGAAGCCGATTTTAATCATGAATTTTTCGAAAATTCACCCAACATCCTCACGGATCTCTTCCATGATGCGGCTAAATTCAAAAATGTGTTGCAGGTCATTGATGTGCCCGCTGTGACCGGAGGGAAATACGCCAAAGTGATCGCTGATCCGCAGAGACAGAAGGCGACTTGCTATATTGAGTGAGAAGGCTTCTGAGAATCTTGTATGCTTATCTGAGATAAAAATCTGAAGTCGAACCGTATCGTCCTCACAGACAACCAAGATCAGCCCTCGGTGACATGACCGGACACAATTCATGATAATCCTATTTAAACTGATTACACGGGTGGCGCTGGTTGTCGGGTTGCCATTTTATACCCAGCCGCGAAGTTTCATTGCTTCAACGACACGTTCCACTGCAACTACGTATGCGGCCTGACGCATATTGGTATTGTACTTCCTGGAGGTATTGATAACTGAATGGTATGCTGTTGTCATTTTCTTATCGAGTCGTTTGTGCACATCTTCCAGTTCCCAGTAGTACATATAGGCATTTTGGACCATTTCAAAATAGGACACGGTAACACTTCCCGCGTTACACAAGAAGTCCGGTATCACGTGAATGCCGTTCTTATGGAGGATATCGTCAGCTTCCATGGTGGTTGGTCCGCTCGCCAGCTCAGCAATAATCCTCGCTTTGATGCGTGCGGCGTTTCTGTCTGTTATTACGTTTTCCATGGCAGCGGGTATGATAACATCTACATCGAGTTCAAGTATCTCTTCATTAGATATTGGTACTGCACCGGGGAAATGAATGACTGAAGATGTCTTTGCCTTATGGATACCGACTGCTTCCGGATCGAGCCCCTCCTTATTGTAAATACCGCCTTTGGAATCGCTGACGGCTAATACCCTGCAACCCAAAAGGGACGTGGCAAGGCAGGCTGCATGGTAGCCTGCGTTGCCGTATCCCTGAATTGCCACTGTTGCTTGCGAAAGATCAACCCCGCATTCTTGGGCTGCCTCACGAACCGTGTAAAGGCCACCCAGCGCCGTAGCATCGCTGCGTCCTTCAGAACCGCCCAGAGAGATTGGTTTTCCAGTTATGACCCCAAACTGATTCTTCCCGCAAAGTTTTGAGTATTCATCCATCATCCACGCCATGATCTGCGGGTTTGTATAAACATCTGGAGCAGGCACATCTTTATCAGGACCGATGATTTGCCATATGCTGTCCACGTATGTGCGGCTCAAGCGTTCCAGTTCTTCTTGAGACATTTCTTTGGGATTGCAGATTACACCGCCTTTTCCGCCACCGAGAGGTAGATCAAGAAGGGAGCATTTCCATGTCATCCATGCTGCATGGGCGCGAACATTATCTATCGTTTCTTCCGGGTGGAACCGTATCCCACCCTTTGTGGGGCCTCTGGCGTCGTTGTACTGAACTCTAAATCCCTGAAATACCCTTGTGGAACCATTATCCATGCGGACTGGCAGTGAAACATGAAGTTCACGCATCGGTGACCGCAGCACCTCATGAATACCTGGTTCCAGATTTAAAATTCTTGAGCATTGATCCAATTGTCTCGTGGCGATGCTGAATTGATTTGTCTTGACCATGCGACTGTCCTTCCTCTTAACATATTCTGAATTCTGTAATTATACGAATCTTATAAATTTTCTGTCTGTGGCGCACAATACGCATAAGTAAAATCAATGAGAATCATCAAATATTACATACACTATATCAAGAAATTGGAGGCGAAAGAAAGGATAATTTATTGAAAATTTAGATAAGAAATATCACGTTTTTGCATACAAATATAGAAATTATCGCACATTATTGTTGACAAATGATCATGATGTTGGTATTAGCGACGGCAAACTATTGCCGATTGCCTTATGAAAAAATTTTTTGATTCCGAAGGAATTGAGAGAAAAACAGTCCTTATTCTTCGACTTCTTAAAGAAAGTGGACAGCCAATCGGTGCCCGACTTATCTCCAGGCGGATGCAGGATTCGGGAGTAATGCTAAGTGAAAGAACTGTGCGTTATCACCTAAAACTCATGGATGAAAAGGGGCTTACGCGTCTTGCGGGCAGACGGGAAGGAAGAGTTGTAACAGACAAAGGCGTCGACGAAGTCAATAACGCGATGGTGCAGGACAAAATCGGGCTTGCCATCTCGCGCATCGAGATACTGGCTTACAAAACAACATTTGATCCAGTTAGTGGTAGAGGGTTTCTCCCTGTTAATATCTCACTTTTCCCCAAAGAACAGTTCAAGAATGCCCTGAAGGCAATGAGACCAGCCTTTGAAGCGGGACTGACTGTCAGTGATCTCGTTGCTGTTTCAGGAGAGCATGGGCAGCTTGGTAATGTTACCGTGCCGGCAGGTAAGATAGGTCTTGCCACGGTCTGCAGTATAGTAATTAACGGTGTTTTGCTTAAAGCCGGCATTCCCATGGACTCAAAATTTGCGGGGATTCTACAGCTAAAAGACAGGAAGCCTCTGAGGTTTGTTGAGCTTATTTATTATTCCGGATCCTCCCTTGATCCGTCGGAAACCTTCATTATGGCAAAAATGACTTCTGTGCGAAGCGTTCTTGGAAAGGGAGAAGGGAAAATTCTTGCCAACTTCAGGGAGGTTCCCGCGCCATGCAAGGACCTTGTCGAAGAGCTTGTATCCAAGCTCAATAAAGCGAGAATCGGCGGCATTCTATTGATTGGCGCCGTAAGCGAACCGGTGTGTCAGGTGCATGTGGATTTAAATAAAGTGGGACTTATTCTTACGGGAGGACTCAACCCAATTGCCTGTGCACAGGAAGCGGGAATACAGACGGAAAACCGCGGCATGGCTGCAGTAATGGATTATCAGGAGCTTCGCAGATTTTCAGAAATTTGCAGGGGCAAATACGGCAAATAGTTCGTTCAGTACTCATAGCAGTATCCAAAATAAAACCAGAGGAAGGAGAAGAAAAACATGAATCTTAGAAGGCCAAATGCGAATGAAGCGACAGGGACATTTAACCGTTCGAGAGATGTAGTACCCATGTCGGGAATATGCACGAGATGCGTTGACGGCTGCAGAGGAGGTTGCGAGATATGGCTATCGACATTCAGAGGTCGTGAAGTCCTCTATCCCATAACCTTTGGCGAAATGACTGCCGGAGCTGACAAGAACTATCCCATTGATTATTCTCATCTAAGCATTCAGGGTTATGCCGTAGGGGCAAAGGGTTTGCCGAAGGGTGTCAAGGCCGGTCCTGATACGGCAGTGTTTCCAGGTGTGGAAACAGAAACCGAGTACGGATGGAAGAAAAAGGTGAAAATGCGACTCCCGATTTTTACGGGTGCCCTGGGTTCTACAGAGATTGCCCGCAAGAACTGGGAACATTTTGCTGTAGGCGCTGCTATTTCCGGAATCACCATTGTCTGTGGTGAGAATGTTTGCGGGATTGACCCCGGACTTGAGCTTGACGGCAAGGGAAAGGTCAAGAAATCGCCGGAAATGGATCGACGTATTGAAACATATAAACGCTATAACGAGGGATATGGGGAGATCCTTGTTCAGATGAATGTTGAGGATACGAGGTTTGGCGTGGCCGAATATGTACTCAATAAACATAAACTGGATACGATTGAACTGAAATGGGGACAGGGTGCCAAGTGTATCGGTGGAGAAATCAAGGTCAATTCTCTGGAAAGGGCACTCGAGCTGAAGAAGAGAGGGTATATCGTCCTGCCTGATCCGACATTGTCTGAGAATCAGGCGGCATTCAAAGATGGGGCGATCAAGGAATTTGAGAGACACTCGCGGCTCGGTTTTGTGACCGAAGATGGATTTTTTGATGAAGTGAAAAGGCTCCGAAGAGTAGGTTTCAAGAGGATCACCTTGAAGACGGGAGCCTATTCGTCTGTTGAACTTGCCATGGCCCTGCGCTACTGTGCCGAGGCAGAGATAGATCTCTTGACGATAGACGGGGCACCGGGTGGTACGGGCATGAGTCCCTGGCCGATGATGACTGAATGGGGCATTCCCACATTCTATATCCAGAGCCTGACACAGCAGTTCTGCGATAAATTAACGAAAAGGAAAATCAGGGTTCCTGATATCGCCATTGCCGGTGGCTTCTCTTCAGAAGATGGTGTGTTTAAGGCGATAGCAATGGGCAGTCCGTACGTGAAAGCCGTGTGCATGGGTAGAGCCCTCATGATACCCGGTATGGTGGGCAAAAACATCGGAGAATGGTTAAAGGCCAAAGACCTTCCCAAGACGGTTTCCAAGTACGGCAATACCGTGGAAGAGATTTTCGTGGGTTACGAGGAACTGAAGAAAAAATATGGCAAGGAATTGAAAAATATTCCGTTTGGTGCCATAGGTCTATATACCTTCAGCCAGAAGTTCAAGGCAGGGTTGCAGCAGCTCATGGCAGGGAGCAGAAACTTCAAACTCTCCCTCGTATCACAAAAAGATCTGATGTCTTTGACGGAGGAAGCTGCCAAGATATCGGGTATACCTTACGTGATGGATGCTTACCGGAAAGAGGCGGAAAAAATTCTATCCTCATAACGTAATTTATTGTCAGCCTGAAATCTGAAGCCCCTTCGCCAAGTGCCGAGGGGCTTTAGAGAACCTCAGACCATAAAGAAATCTCGAATACCGTCTGTTTCATTTTGTTCCAGTGTTACGCCAGATGCAGAAATGTATTTGCCGCGCCTGAAAAGTACTGCCTACCACACTTGAATCTATCCACACATTCTTGCTCATTTGATGTTCGCAAAGAAAAGGAAGGACATAGGATTGTAGATTTCCCGGCAAGAAAGGCATTCAACAAAGCGAGGCGTATGAGATAAGCTCATGATCAGGATGACGGTGTTTTATTTTTTTGCCGGGTAGCCGCCGCAATCTCCATCTTTTTCATCATGATCAAAATGGCCGTGATGGCTGCCTGTGTCATACCCGGTATTCTTTCCGCCTGCCCGATAGTTGATGGTTCAATCTTCATCAGCTTCATTTTCAGTTCAGTGGAAAGTCCAGGTATGCAGTCGTAATTCATGCCTTTGGGAATTTTCTTCCCTTCAAGCTGTTTCATCCTTTCCACGGCCTCCTGCTGCCGCTTAATGTATCCTTCATATCTGGACTCTATACAGATTTGCTTTTTAACAAATCTGTCCGCAATAGGCTCCCATCCCTCAAAAACCTTCAGATCATCGTAGGATATTTCGCTTCTCTTCAGAAGCTGATAGAGTGTGACAGGATTCTTAATCGGAGGAGTTCCCATTGTCTGAAGGATCGTATTGACCTTCTCATTGGGAAAAATCTTTACGGCAGAGAGCCGGTGTATTCTGTCGTTTATTTCGTGAACCTTTTCCTGCAGGTGATCGTAGTGATTGCGCTGGATGAGCCCCAGGTCGTATCCCTTCGCCATGAGGCGGATCGCAGCATTATCCTCGCGAAGGATCAGACGGTATTCTGCCCGAGACGTAAACATCCTGTACGGTTCATCAACACCCCTTGTGACAAGGTCATCGATCATGACTCCCATATAGGCCTCCGAGCGATCAAGGATGAAAGGGGCTCTCCTCTGTACAGCAAGCGCCGCGTTTATGCCGGCCCATAACCCTTGCGCGGCTGCTTCTTCATAACCGGATGTACCATTGATCTGGCCAGCCAGGTATAGTCCCGCAACCGGCTTTGTTTCCAGGGTCTGGTGGAGTTGCGTCGGTTGGACGAAATCGTATTCGATGGCGTATGCGGGGCGCATCACCTCCGCCTCTTCAAGACCGGGAACGCTGTGGATTATCCGTTCCTGAATATCCTGAGGCATGCTGTTTCCGAGGCCTTTGGCATAAATCTCTTCTGTCTCCAGACCTTCGAATTCCAGAACGACCGGATGCCTTTCCTTATCGGAGAAACGCATCACCTTGTCTTCCAGAGATGGGCAGTAGCGCGCGCTGATCCCCTTTATGGTGCCGGAATAGAGTGGAGACGACATGATGTTTTCCCTAATGAGGCTGTGTGTTTCTCTTGCCGTATATGAAAAATACGAAGGAAGCCTTTCTTGACGCAGCTTTTCTGTGGTGAAGGAAAAGGGCTCCGGATCGGGGTCGCTGTCCTGCCGTTCCAGCTTCGAAAAATCTATAGTTGATGCACGCAACCTCGGAGGAGTGCCTGTCTTCATACGTCCCATCTCAAAACCCAGCTCTCGAAGTGATTCCGCCAGACGAATAGAAGCCCTCTCGCCGGCCCGCCCCGCCGGATAGTGAACAGTTCCAATGTGTATCAAGCCGTTGAGAAATGTCCCTGTTGTAATGATAACAGCACTACCGCGATAAAAGACGCCAATATGATCTTCCACACCTACAACCCTGCCATCTTCGACAACAATGCCGTCTATGAGAGTCTGCCTGAGATGAAGGTTTTTCTCCTTTTCCACTACGGCTTTCATGGCGAGCCTGTAGAGCTGTTTATCGCATTGAAACCGGGAGGATTGAACTGCCGGCCCTTTCGAGGCGTTTAGCAGCCGGAAATGCACTGCTGTCTTATCGGCGATCTTCCCCATTTCCCCGCCCAGGGCATCGACTTCCTTGACCAGCTGTCCTTTGGCAAGGCCTCCGATGGCGGGGTTACAGGACATGAGGGCAATAGAATCCAGATTGATATTGAACATGATCGTGGAGCAGCCCATCCGGGCTGACGCCAACGCTGCTTCGCAGCCGGCATGACCCGCGCCGACCACTATTACATCATAATTTGTCGATGAATCTTTCATTCCCTAACCCAAAAGGCTATTTAGCAAGAGACACGAAACCCCACTAACAAGCAATTGCACATTTCGAATGTGCAATTGAAATGTTGCAGTTTTGCACATAATTTAATAATGTCAATTTAAAAATTACAACAAGAAAAGAGGCATTCTTGTCAAAGCCATCGCTCTGGAACAACAAAAAAAGATATTACGATCTGAAAAGTTTCTGGCTGAACCGTTTCGGGTGCAGGGTTTACAAGCTCCAGATCGATGCGGGATTCACCTGCCCCAATCGCGATGGTATGGTGTCGACAGGGGGATGCATCTATTGTGACGGTCGGGGGTCGCGGCTGCGGCAGGTTGGTCCTCTTCCCTCCGTGGCAGAGCAGATCCGCCGGGGCAAGGAATATTATAAAAAACACAGAAATGCAGGAAAGTTCATCGCCTATTTCCAGACATTCACCAATACGTACGCACAGATCGAGAAACTGAAAGAACTGTATGACGAAGCGCTGGCAGAGGAGGACGTCATCGGTCTGTCTGTCGGTACCCGTCCGGATTGCGTGCCCGATGGTATAATTGAGCTTTTTCAAGACTACACGAGGGAAAGACACATATGGCTCGAATTGGGTCTTCAATCGATACATGAAAAGACCCTGCGGCTTATCAACAGGGGACACTCTGCGGCGGCCTTCCTTGAGGCGGTACACAGGCTATCCGGAAGCAACATTCATGTTTGCACGCATATCATTGTTGGGTTACCGGGTGAGACGCGAGAAGATATCCTGGAGACTGCAAGGGCGATTGCGACCCTCCCGATTCATGGGATCAAGATACATTCACTCCTGGCCCTCAGAGGGACCGTTATCGGTGATCTTTATGAAAAAGGGGAAATCACCATATTTAGCAGGGATGACTATGTAACAATAGTATGTGACATTCTGGAAATCTTGCCGCCGGAAATAGTCATTCAGCGGCTGACGGCAGACGGTTACCGGGATATATTTATTGGACCCAAGTGGGCTGTCAACAAGATGGAAGTATTGAATGCGATTGACAGGGAACTTGATAGAAGGAACACATATCAGGGGATCAATTGCGTAAAGAACGGTTGATCCGCTAAGGATGTTGACAGTCAGCAGACAGCTTTGGATGTTACGGCATATGTATTGCGTATTTGGAGAAAATTTGATTTAGTACAGATTAACATTGCAAAAAAGAATTTTTGAAAATTATGTGAGGAAAGAGGTTTTTTGGTAGAGCATAATGATAGGAATCATTGATTATCAGGCTGGGAATCTGACCAGTGTAGCACGAGCTCTTCGTTATTTGGGAGAACCTTGCCTGGTCAGTGATGATCCCAAAGTACTGAAGCAGGCTAGCCGTATAATCTTCCCTGGCGTTGGTGCCGCGGGTGAAGCGATGGCCAATCTGCGGCAGACACACCTCGATCAATGGATACCGGAATGGGTAGACAAAGGAAAGCCCATACTGGGCATTTGTCTGGGAACGCAGGTTATCTTTGAATATAGCGAAGAGAATGATGCGAAATGCCTGGGTATTATCCCGGGCGCCGTTAAGCGATTCCCAAAGGATCTGCAGGAAGACTGCATGCCCCTCAAGATTCCCCACATGGGATGGAACTCTGTCGCCTTTCAAAAGGATCACCCCGTCTTTCGGGATATTCCCGATGAAGCTCAATTCTATTTCGTCCACTCCTATTATCCGGCTCCGGCTGATGACCGTTTGGTTATCGGCTGGACCGATTATGGACAGCTTTTCTGCGCTGCTTTGGCCCGCAGAAATTTAGTGGCCGTTCAATTTCATCCGGAGAAAAGTGGAAGGCCGGGACTTCAGATACTGGCCAACTTCTGCCGTTGGGGAGGAGAAGATGCTTAGTAAACGGATCATACCCTGCCTGGACGTGCGTGACGGGAAGCTCACAAAGGGTATCAAGTTCAAGGGGAACATCGATATCGGAGACCCCGTCGAAGCGGCACGTGAGTACTATGAACAGGGTGCCGATGAAATTGTCTTTTATGACATCACCGCGTCATCTGACGAACGTGACATCATGATTGACGTTGTCAAACGGGTTGCGGAAACAATTTTTATTCCCTTCTCGGTTGGTGGTGGCATTCGTACTGTTGAAGACATGCGACGTGTAATTCTTTCGGGAGCCGAAAAGATCAGCATCAACTCGGAAGCACTGAAAAATCCACCCCTGATATCCGAGGGCGCGAAGGCCTTTGGCAGTCAGTGTGTAGTGCTGGGTATGGATGTCAAGAAGGTGGAAGCGAGTGCAAAAATACCTTCAGGCTATGAAATGGTTATCCATGGAGGGAGGGTGTTTACCGGCGTCGACGCCTTCTGGTGGGCCAAGGAGGCAGAAAATCTGGGGGCAGGAGAGATTTGCCTGAATTCCATCGATGCCGACGGGACGCAGGAAGGTTATGAAATTAAACTTACGCATCTCATATCCACGAACGTCAATATACCCGTCATTGCCTCAGGAGGAGCCGGTACACCGGAACACATCAAAGATGTCCTTACCCGCGGGAAAGCAGATGCGGCTCTGATTGCATCAATGGTTCATTATCGGTACTACACGATCTCCGAGATTAAAGCGTATTTGCAAGGCAGCGGCGTAAAGACGAGGATGACATGGTAATATTCGTTTTGATTCATCACCCTTGATTATTTTTTTTGATGATATTATACTAGTAGAGGAAATTTTGATTCAGCCCAGGGAGGCAAAATAAAGTGGACAAGAAAAGATACGAATTGAATGTTCAGTTGGCTCAGATGTTAAAAGGCGGCGTCATCATGGACGTCACCAATGTGGAACAGGCTACGATAGCCGAAGAAGCTGGCGCCGTTGCGGTAATGGCACTTGAACGAGTGCCGGCGGACATCCGCAAACAGGGGGGGGTAGCCCGAATGTCTGACCCTGCCATGATTCTCGAGATTAAGAAGGCTGTGTCAATACCCGTCATGGCGAAGGTAAGGATTGGTCATTTTGTTGAAGCCCAGATCCTGGAGTCCTTGAAAATCGACTATATCGATGAGAGTGAGGTGTTAACCCCCGCCGACGAAGAGAGTCACATTGACAAGACAAAGTTTTCCATACCTTTCGTCTGTGGCTGCCGTAACCTGGGAGAAGCATTGCGTCGCATTGCCGAAGGCGCCGCCATGATTCGCACCAAAGGCGAAGCAGGAACAGGAAATGTCGTCGAGGCAGTGCGCCACATACGTACGATAAACCGTGAAATAAGACAACTGGTCGGCATGCCTGTCGAAGAGGTTACTGGTTATGCGAAGGTAAATGGCATGCCTTATGAACTTGCCCTGCAGGTGAGAGAACTGGAACGGTTGCCTGTAGTTAATTTCGCCGCAGGAGGCATCGCAACCCCTGCCGATGCGGCCCTGATGATGCAGTTGGGATGTGATGGAATTTTTGTCGGTTCCGGAATATTCAAATCGGAAAATCCAGCATTACGCGCCCGGGCGATCGTCAAGGCGACGGCTTACTACAATGATCCTGCTAAAGTGCTGGAAGCCTCCATGGGCCTCGGAAAGGCAATGCCAGGGCTTGAGATAGCCGAAATTCCGGAAGGGCAGCTATTAGCCGGACGGGGATGGTAACTGAATGATCGGCGTTCTTAATCTTCAAGGTGGAGTTGTCGAACATCTCGATCACTTGGAACGTTTAGGTATTCCTTGCATACCAGTGAAAGACCCCGCCGATTTTCGCAAGCTTTCCGGCCTGATAATCCCCGGTGGCGAGAGTACGTGCATGTCCCGGTTGATGCGTATCTTCGGCATTGAAGAGGTCATACTGCGCGAATTCAAGCGGGGGATGAAAATCTGGGGGACATGTGCCGGGACAATTCTCCTCGCAAACTCCATAGTCGGCGAGCCAGCCCATCTAAGCCTGATCGATATCGAGATAGAACGCAACAGTTTTGGGAGTCAGCTTGACAGTTTTGTGTCTGAAGCTTGCATTCCTCAGGTTGCGCCACACTTGTTACCGCTAACCTTCATCCGTGCACCCAAGATATTAAGGGTAGGTGAAGGTGTGAACGTATTACTCCGGATGGAAGACTACATTGCCGCCGCGGAAAGTCCTAATGTGCTGGTCACAGTTTTTCATCCTGAACTGACCGGATGTGTCGCCTTCCACCGCTACTTCGCGAGAAAATGCGGGTTCCATCCCCTTGACCACAAGAGAATTCCCGCCATAGATCCTGCCTGGAACAACAAGAGCTGGACGCGTCAAGCCCGAATTACGAGGAGCTGAAGCCAGCTTCTTGCTCGATCTGCGTTAAATCCTCATCCCTCAGATAAATTCATGCAGCTGCAAATTTGCGTGTTTGTTTCTTCAAGTGACTTATACGGCGGCGCAGAAAATCCATTTTCTTTCTGTTTTTTGATGCCTGGGCCGCCGTTTTTTCTTCCCTAAGCTGTTTAATCTTTCCTTTTATCTCGCTCTTGCTCAATTTTATCTTTGCTACGACCTTTTTCTTTATCTTAACAGGGCCCTCATCCTTGATGCCTCTTGCTTCCTTGATACAAACTATAAGTTCCGCCTTTTTCATATCGTGGACTGCTACGGCTCGCGGAATTTCCATAGCTATTACTCTCAGTTCCTTAACTGTCATTTTTTCTAACGACTTTTCTGACTTCTTATGCCCTTTCTTCTTTGTCTCTTCTACCATTATTTTCCTCCCGTAGTTTCGTATTTTCATCTAATGAGCAGCAGTTTATGCGTACTGTTTAATTTTCACGCTTCCTCCGGGGTGCCACCGAAATCCTGGCCATAAAAGACTTGATTGAAAGCTTTCGGGCTGTGCCTAATTCTTAATGAGCTGGATTCTCTCTTCCACGTGAGCCGCTTTATCCGGTTTATTATTCGTTTTGTAAAAGGATTGAAGATTGAAGAGATAGGCCAGGAGAGCCTTCTTCCACCCATTATGCGATGCAATATCGATAGCAAGTTTCAAATCTGTTTCGTCATTCTTGTTTTTTTGGACAAGGAGGCCAAGAGCAATTAGTTTTGACAGAGGGTTATCCATTTTCGAAATTTCATGAGCAACGTCATCCTTCTTGCCGCTTTGGAATGCCCTCAAGAAACCCGCGTATTGCTGTGGCAGCAGTTTCTCATCGACGTTATCAAAGGCACCTTTCAGGAAACTATAAAAGTTCTTGTTCTGTAAAATCGGTTCGACGGCATCTATCCTCATGTACTCCCTATCATCAAATGCGTCGAGGACGGCTACGTGGACAGCATATTTTGTAAGATAGGCTCTGGCGAGAATTTCCAGATCTCCGCTGCTCTTGATCTCATCAACGGCCTTATTAAAGTATGCTTCAGCAATACGTTCTTTGCCACTCAAGTAGCTCTTCTTATAGTTATCGAGTTGATTAAAGGAGGCATCGGTCCAGTCGGGCACCGGCTTTGACGAGCCGCAGCCAACGAGCAGGAAACTGAACACCATCAGGCAAATGATTTTTCTCATGGGAGTTTTATTACTTCCGGTTGTTTCTTAAATGGGATTTTTTTATCAATCTCTTTGACCATATTGCCTATCGTATTGACGGTTGTATCGATCTCGGCTCTCAACGCCTTTAAATCTTTTGTCGATTCAGCCGTATCAGCACTGATCTTTACAACATTATCAACGGCCGCATTGACTTTTTGGAGCTTTATAATTACGTCTTTGAGGATTGTCCTGACTAAGGGCAGAACACCGTCTTTGCCATACATCTGGTCATCCGTCTTCACAAGGATATCTCTAATCTTCCTGAGAGACTCATTAACTGATTGAAGGCTCTCCTTAGAAGCAAGGTTCGCCGTAATGCTCTCAACATGCGCAACTACCTTATCCACCTTATCCAGTGTGGGCTGGACCCTTTTTATCGTTTCGTTGATATCGTTGACCATTACAATTTCAGGGACGGTTTTTAGCGGCAGAGGCGGGCTCTTCAAATTCTCCGTAGTAACGATAAGTCGGGCAGAGCCTATGAGGGGTTTATAGAGGTTGAACTTGCTATCGGACCTAATCCATTTTGCATGTTGTTCCGGTATCCTCATTTTTATGAGGAGTATTCCCTCATCGTTTAGTTCTAATGCTTCCACCTTGCCAATCTTGAATCCGGAAAAAACGACCGGCGTTCCCTCGGTCAGATCCTCACCGGATTTTGACGAAAGGGTATAGATATACTCTTTTGTGAAGAAACCTTTGCTGTAAGCCAGATATGCTATGGACGTTATGATCAATAATGATGTGAGTACTACAAACAAGCCTACTTTGAATTCAACTCTCTTAAGCATGGTGTTCTCGCAAATAGCTGCAAAGCTCACTAAAGAAGGACTGTTCAGGAAAAATACCGAAGGCGATGCGCATCCTTCGACTTACCAAACATCAAAGACCAATCATCCTGTACCTGTCTTTGGACCACAGATAATCAAATATATGGCATTCTTTAAATGAATCATCAACAGCTTTCAAACTATCATATATGAATCGATCATCCTGGACATCTGGTATGATAGTAAAAGGTCTATCGATAACGACAATAGAATCTATAACCATGGCGGCTCGTAAAAGCATCGCACAAAATCGCTCTCTATTGGTCAACGCGGGATTTCGCTTATTAGAAATATGTTCCATACCGTATCCTGTCAGATAGCGAATAACCAGCTCTTGTGCTTTATCTGCGGATAAATTCTCGTGATACTGCTTAATGAGGGCGATATTGACCCACACATCCAGGTTCGAGATGAGCGGCACATCCAGCGAAACGAGCCCCAGGTTTTTTTTATTTTTCGCAGTGAAGTCATTGAGCTCTTTGCCGAGCGTGACTTCATCGTCAAACAGCCTTAAATGAAGATTAGAATTAATGACAGCACCTCAATAAAAACAATAGCTATAAAGACATCAACCATGCCGTTCAGAACAGATATCGGTATACTTGTGAGATCATTTGTAGCATGCAGGCCGAATCGTATGGGGATTAATGTAATAAAAAAGCCGAATGCGCAACACTTTATTAGAGATATTACTATATCATAAAAATTGGCTGAACTTAATAAAACATTTGAATAGGATTCCAAACTCAGTCCGAAAAGCAGCTTTGAAAATAACAGGCCGCTTGTCAAAACCAGAATAGAAAAAAAAGCACTCAGTAAAACAACAGATATAACGCCATTTATGACCCTCGGCAAAAAGAGGTAATCGACCGTGTCGATATTGAATTTATCTAACGTGTTTAATTCTTTATTAACCTTCATCACGGCAATTTCGGCATTTATGGCAGAACTGGAACGAAGGGCAATCAAGAGCACCGTAACAAAGGGCGCCAATTCCGTAACAACTAAATTCATGAGTATCCGACCCAGATGTTCGGCAAGCCCCAGATTCTTTATGATTTGAAATACAATACCCATAAGGAGAGTGCCGAATATGATAGAAATGCCTATGAACAGAGGTAATATCTGTATAGAAGTAAAATATATCTGGTGAATGATGACCAGTCTCGTAGCGCTGTTGTATGAGTTCTTGTTAAACATCTTCAGAATGATAGTGAAGGCGAAAGAAAGGGTATCGCGGAATGTTCTGGTTACATTTATCGTCGTTGTGCCAATTCTTACTATAGCATTAATCATAATGCCCTCGTAAGAACAGGACGGCGGTGGTAAACTCGAACAGGGATACTTTCCAAAACGCTACTAATCATGGGGTCGCTTATCTTGACTGATTGAATGAGCCTCTATTCACGATAGACCTGCCGACAAATCAGATTTCTGTAAGGTCAGTAAAGATACTGTGATAGCTTCGCAAGGCTCTCAATATAATTGCAATGAATGTTAACATAATGTAAATGGAAGCGCAAATACTTGCTCTCCCAAAAAATAAAAATCACAGGGCACTATGCGCTTGTGAATGTATATTGTTTCTCTTCATAATGGGAAGAGAAATATGATCAGAAAAAATGCTCCAGGAGATGAACTATGAAGATCATTCGCTTCCTTTCAGCTGAAAACCATGAAATGTGCGGACTATATGAGCCGGAACTCGAGGACCAGGCCCTGGTGATCCGGGGAGATATGTTCGGAGATTTTGAAGTCACATCAAAAGTAGCAGGAATTGGGAGCATTCTTCCCCCCGTTTATCCCTGCAATATCCTGGCACTGGGACTAAACTACAGGCAACATGCCGACGAAACGAGCGTGTCTTATCCCGAAATACCGATCTTATTCCTTAAAGCGACAACCAGCGTGATTGGACATATGTCACCCATTCTCCTTCCTCAAGCAGGTCCCGCAAATGTCGATTACGAGGCAGAACTCGCTGTCATTATAGGAAAGGAGGTCAAGAACGTCTCCCGTTCTGAAGCAATGGACTCCATTTTGGGCTACACGTGTGCCAACGATGTCAGTGCCCGGGACTGGCAGATCGAAAAGCAGAAAAAGCAATGGGCAAGGGGAAAGAGTTTTGATACTTTCTGCCCCTTAGGCCCTTATCTGGTCACAAGAGATGAAATTCCAGATCCCCAGAACCTCCGTATCCGCACCATATTGAACGGAAATACTGTGCAAGATTCAAATACTTATGATATGATTTTCGACATTCCTGCAATCATCAGCGATCTTTCGAGGTCTATGACGCTGCTGCCCGGTACGGTAATCTTGACTGGTACGCCGGAAGGCGTCGGCTTTACCAGACAACCTCCCATATACCTTCAAGACGGTGATATAGTGACCATAGAAATAGAAGGAATTGGTCAATTGACTAATCCTGTGAAGAGAGAAGATCAGGGAGATAATGTTGTCTTAGACAGCAAGGAAGTTCAGAAGCCGCTGAAGCTCTCCGATTAAAGGTCAGCAAATATCTCATAGCTTATTGACAAAAAAGAAGAGCCGTATATTATAATAACAAATTATATGATCAAGTGAATCATCTCCAATAGGACATGAAATCTTAAACGCAGAGGTATTTTATAAGGTAATTCCCCATTTGAATTGCACTTAGTTCTTTGATAAATAGCTGAGATGATGTGGGAATCAGCTATGAAAAAACGTTCAAAAGAATCATGGAGCGATCAGATCTGTATACATATCGGCTGGATGATGTCGACCATCTGATAAGTGAGAGTCGGCATTTGATCAATCCGGAGCTGACAGGCGAGGCCGTGTTGACAATTGGGGCAGCACTAACGGAGATAATCCACCAATACTGTGGGGTCATAGCAATCGGACCCTTTGGCTGTATGCCCACCCGTCTGTCAGAGGCCATCCTGTCGAGGGAGATGGGCACGGAACTTCCTTTTCTGGCTATCGAGAGCGATGGGAACCTTTTTCCGCAAGTCATCACGGCGAAAATTGAGGTGTTTCTGCTGCAGGCGTTGAGGTTATACGAGCAAATGTCGGAATCACACAGGAAGGGTGACCGCTGACTCAAACTCAGCTTCCGCGATATTTGACTGCCTCACCCATGAATGAAAAACAATGGTATTTTGCAAATAGATATGCTAATTGCGCACAAATATTTCAATGTGGAGGGTTTCAACCCCAAGGAGGTCAATAAGTAAGAGATGGAAAATAAGAACAGAAAAACCTTTATCATGTTTCTGCTTGCTTTTCTGATAGGTTTTTTTATCATTTCCCTTATAGAAGTATTGAGGTCATCCTTTGTTCCTGTCGGATCTAACGTTCAGACAGTGTCGGCGGTTTCATCACCGGAAAGTCCTCGTACGCCTTTTTCATTTGCTGATTTGGCGGAAAGATTGAAGCCCGCTGTCGTAAATATCAGTACAACGAAAACGGTAAGAAGCGGTCGCGGAGGCCCATTCAGGACGCCCTTTGACAGATATTTCTGGGGCGATGATTTCTTTGAAAGATTCTTCGGCGATATACCCCAGAGAGAATTCAAGCAAAGAAGCCTTGGGTCCGGTTTTATAATCAGTCATGACGGCTACATCTTTACCAACAATCATGTAGTGGAACAGGCTGACAAGATACTGGTTAAGCTCTCCACGGGAAAGGAATATGAGGCGAAGGTGATCGGCAAGGATGCAAAAACGGACCTTGCCCTTATAAAGATTAAACAGAGCGAAAGCCTCCCCGTGGCTGAAATAGGGGATTCCGACAAGCTGCGTGTAGGCGACTGGGTTTTAGCCATCGGGAATCCCTTCGGCCTTGAACAGACAGTGACTGCCGGCATTGTCAGCGCCAAGGGCAGGGTGATAGGCGCGGGGCCCTATGATAATTTCATTCAGACTGATGCCTCCATCAATCCCGGTAACAGCGGTGGGCCTCTATTCAATATGGAAGGGAAAGTAATAGGCATCAATACAGCTATCGTGGCCCAGGGACAGGGCATCGGATTTGCCATACCGGTGAATATGGCCAAAACCATACTGCCCGATCTCAAATCAAAGGGTAAAGTGACCCGCGGCTGGCTGGGCATTTCTGTGCAGGACGTGACAGAAGATATAGCGAAGAATCTCAAACTTAAAGACAATAGTGGTGCACTGATATCCGAAGTATTCAAGGGTGACCCCGCTGACAAGGGCGGACTGAAAGCGGGAGATCTCATAACAGAGGTGAACGGCAAGAGGATCAAGGATACCCGCGAATTGCTGCTCACTATCGCCTCTTTCCATATCGGGGATAAAATTGAGGTCAAAGCCTTGAGGGATGGGGAGGAGAAAACCTTTCACATTGTTGTTACGGAGCGGAAGGACCAACCGGAGGTAGCCTCCGCGAGAGAATCGAAGGAAAACTTCGGCATGACAGTACAGGATATCACACCGGAAATCGCCCAATATCTCGGGATCGCCGGGACGGGCGGCGTAGTTGTAGTTGATGTCAAAGACGGAAGCCCTGCTGATGAAAAAGGCATCCAACCCCATGACATCATCCTGGAAGTCAATAAAGTGAAAATTTCCTCAATGAAGGACTACGTGCGGGAAATATCGAAAAAGAGTGCAAAGAAAAGCATCCTTCTCTTGATCAGGAGGGGTAACTCGACTTTTTTTGTCAGCCTGCGCAAATAGTCAGCGCCCTCGTATGAAAGACGGTACCGGATTCCTGTATGAAGCGGGATCATTATTTTCTTGCGACCTATAAAAAGCTGAATGCCCACTTCGGTGACCTCAACTGGTGGCCCGGTAATTCCCCTTTCGAGGTTATTGTCGGGGCGATATTGACCCAGAATACAGCCTGGCGAAATGTGGAAAAGGCCATAGCCAGGCTGAAATCCAAAGAGCTTCTTCACCCCGCGGGGATTTTAGAGATAGACGATTCGACACTCGCCGATCTCATTAGACCGGCGGGATATTACAATATCAAGACCCAGAGATTAAAATCGTTTATACGGTTCTTATATAACGGGTATGATGGCAAACTGGATAATATGTTTGAGGAAGACCTCTGGCGCCTGAGAGCAAAGCTGCTCGCGGTCAAGGGCATCGGTGAGGAAACAGCCGATAGCATTCTTCTCTATGCGGGAGAGAAGCCCATATTCGTCGTCGATGCCTATACCAGAAGAATTTTACAGAGGCATGATGTTATCCCGGGTGATGCAACGTATAAGGAAATTCAGAATCTTTTTATGACCCACCTTCCTCACAGCGTCCCTCTGTACAATCAATATCATGCCCTCTTCGTTAATACGGGAAAATATTTTTGCACCCGAAAGCCCCGTTGTGAAGGCTGTCCACTCCAGTCACAGGTCTATTGAACGAAGCAGGTTTCTATGCCTAACTTCCACGACTATACGGGTATCATCCATAGCCACTCAGCCTACTCGTTTGACGGCCGGGCTCCCATAGCAGAAATTCTGGAGGCAGCGAGGATCAACGGCATTGACTTTGTCATGCTTACGGACCATTCCAACTTGCGGGCGAGGGAAGAAGGATTTGAAGGGTGGCAGGGCGATACGCTGCTCATCGTCGGTCAGGAAATTGCCCCACGCTTCAACCATTACCTTGCCTTCCAGATTGATGCGCCTGTGATTGTCCCCGAGGGTGAGCCGGACATGGATCCCCAGATTTACGTGGATGAGGTCCGGGCAAAGGGAGGAATGGGGTTCATTGCCCACCCGGATCATGAGGGAACGAAATTGTTTCACGTGAAACATTACCCCTGGTTGGACTGGAGGATAACCGGTTATACAGGCATGGGGATATGGGACTTCATGACGGACTGGCAAAGCACCCTGAGAGGATATACCCTGTCCATATTAAGCTTTCTCTTCCCTGCCTTCTTCCTCACGGGACCGAGAAAAGTAACCATGGAACGCTGGGATCGGCTGAACAGTAACGCTAAAGTAGTGGGAATAGGTGAACTCGACAATCATGACACCTTTCAGCGGGTGCTGGGTTTGAATCTATCTGTTTTCCCCTTTGCGAAGGCATTCAAATTTATGAGGACCCACGTGATCACCGAAAGACCTTTGGTCAGAGATCATGCGAGGGACATTGCAGCGCTTCTTTCCGCCCTAAGACAGGGAAGGGCGTATGTTGCCGCAGAGTATTTCCGCGAATCCAAGGGATTCTCTTTTGTTTTGACGGATAACAGCCGGAGTGCCACTCTGGGTGATGACTTCATCCTTGGAAACGAGGCTTGCCTCACAGCAATACTTCCTGCGACCGCAAAGATACGCATCATCAAAGACGGAACCTTGATTAGGGAAGAGATCGGTCAATATCTGACGGGTATCATCAGCGAGCCCGGAGTTTACAGGGTTGAAGCCTATCTTAGAGTCCTCGGCAAATACCTGCCCTGGATATTTTCGAACCCTATTTATGTAAAGAAAGCTTAAGAACGGACTATATGATCAAGTCCCTCTCACGCTTCGCATTGAAATACGGCCTCATTCCCTTTGCCTATTATCTTGTCCGTGCATACCTTTCCCTGATTAGGATCAGGGCTGTAAACGAGGAGATGACCCTGCAATACCTGAAAAGTGGCCAGAAGATGATCGTCGCGATCTGGCACCAGCGTATTATTCCGGTCGTGGGTTATGCAAAAAAATTTAGTGTCTATGCGCCATCCGCTATGATCAGCCAGAGCCGTGATGGTGATATAATAGCCGGGGTAGCCAGCCTTCTCAATTTCAGGCCAATAAGGGGATCGAGCTCCCGGGGTGGCAAGGGGGCACTTGCCGATATAATTGCGGATTTAGCAGAAAATCAGGTGGCCGTGCACGCTCTTGATGGGCCGCGGGGACCGAGAGGGGTTGTGAAGCCGGGACTTATTGTGATGGCACAGTCTACCGGCGTACCAATCGTTCCCGTCATATATCTCAGTTGACCGGGCCTGGGTGTTGAATAGCTGGGATCTCACTCTGATTCCCAAACCTTTCAGTACAGTCACCGTCCGCTAGGATAAACCCATATCTGTTCCGGGGCATCTGAACGAAGAGGCCTTTGAAAGCACATGAAACAAATTGAACAGCACATAAAGGAAAATCAGACGCGTGATGACCGGGAGCTAGGTTGGGAATCCCCCCTGTTATAGATTGACATCTATTTAGGAACCCTTAGGGCGTTGGAAATTCCTCCCAGCCTCCCTTTGCCAAAGGTAGGAGCTTGATTGGTCTACCTCTTTGAAAAAGGCTGATCAAGGGGATTTTTGATGTATGTTAGGATTTTTTGGTTTTGAAATTCATCTAAAAAATAGATTGTTACGGAGCCTCTACCCGGATCTCAAAGAGATTCGGCCAGTATTTTCCCGTCACAAACAGCCTGTCGCCTCTTGCGTCATATGCAATGCCGTTTAAGACATCAATGTTTCTGCCCGCACCAACATATCGGTATAAATCCCTGAGGTCAATCCAGCCAAGGACCTGCCCTGTACGTGGTGAGATGCGGACAATATAGCCAGTGCCCCATACGTTGGCGTAAATCTCGCCTCTCACAAATTCGAGTTCATTAATGTTCGACAAAATATTGCCCCGGTCCCTTACCTCGATCTGCTTCACCATTTTATACGTCCGGGCGTCCAGAAAACGCAGGACAGCTGTTCCATCACTCATGATGAGGTAATTGCCGTCGCAGGTAATACCCCAGCCTTCCGTGGGGTAGGAAAATGTTTGGAGGAGGCGGAATGATTGAAGGTCATAGACAAAAGTGGTGTGCGACTGCCATGTCAGTTGGATCAATCTGTTCCGGCAAATAGTAATGCCCTCGCCGAAGTGTTCTGCGGCGAGACTTTGACGCTTCAAAACCCTGCCCGTCTTAAGCTCAACTTTGCGTATGCTCGACTGTCCGGGAAGCCCTGTCCCTTCGTAGATATACCCCTTATGGAATACAAGCCCCTGCGTGAAGGCATCAGGATCGTGCGGATAGACGTTGACTACCCGGATACTGTGAAGGGTGGTTCCCGATGTGTCGATGGGGGCAAGGTTCAAACCTGTATCCAGGGATGATGCATATCCCGGCCTTGTGCAACCGATGGGTAGAAAAAAATTCTCGCAAACGAAAGAAATGGCACCTGACGCAAGAATAAATGCACATATGACGATGAAGAAGGGCTTTCTCACAGACGTCAACCGCTTTTCTTAAATGTCTTCTCAGCCGTTGCGAGCGTTGTAATCGATTTGCAGGTTACATTTATAGTCTTGAAGAAATCGCGCAGGGGCCGACCGGGGCCGACCTCATATATCGTATCCGCCTGCGAAGCAAGGGACTTCATATTGTCCACCCACAACACAGGGTGATTCAACTGGGACACAAGGTTATAAATAAGATCCTCATACAGGCCTGAATGAAATCCCCCCCGGAAATTTGAAGTTACTGTTATTGACTTGTCGTGATAGATGCCTTGCCCGATCATCCGCAGTATATTTTCAAACGGCTCGACAATCGTACTCATAAAACGACTATGAAAGGGTGCGCTCACATTAAGCGGGATAAAGCGAAACGGTCTATCCGTGGCCAACGCCTCCTGCAGCCTTGCCTCTGCCTCCGGCATTGCCCCGGCGTCACCACTGATGACTATCTGATTGGCGGAATTGATATTTGCGATGTCAATGGGAAGATCCTTCAATGCCCGGCGCACCAGCGCTGTGTCCACATTATCGGAGATAACAGCAGCCATGGCTCCGCGACCGACGGGCACGGCATCCTGCATCAGGCGGCCACGTATCTGGACGATGCGAACAGCCTCTGATAGCGGAAGGGCACCGGCAGCGACCAATGCGGTAAATTCGCCGAGGCTGTGTCCGCCGAAGATTGCCGGTGAAAATCCGAAAAAGGTCTGCAGGCCGAGGAGCATAGCAATTTCCGTAGTAAGAACACATGGTTGGGTAAACTCCGTCAGGTTGAGGCGTTCATCGTCGCCGAAACACATGGCGGCAATGTCCCACCCTGCCGCCTGAGATGCCTCGTCGTACACCTCACGGCTGATAGGAACATTATCATAGAAATCCTCTCCCATTCCGGGCCGTTGCGCCCCCTGCCCGGGAAATACAACAGCAAATTTATCCTTTTTCATAATAGACAAGTGTTCCTGTGCTTCATCAGTTCGCAAGTTCTTTCAACACTCGTAAGTGAAACCGGTAAATACACCGCTCCGCTTTCAATGGCAAGAGGCTTTTTCTGCTCTGAAAAAGAAGTTCATCGTACCTGCCATAATTAAGCAAGCACCCGACAATAACGATGCATATTATGAAAATACTTGTAATTTTGTAAAAAGATAGTATTTTGAATATAAGAAATATAACTCGTAAGTCTTCAATAACTAATATAATAACTCATTCGGACGGCCGCGGAATGCCACGCGGCTAATTTCAGGTGAAAGCGAAAAAAGAAAGATATGAAACTGAATTTGCTCATCGTGGGTTTGTTAATGGTCGCATCGACTTCTTGGCCTGTCCAGACCTTTACCATTGAAGACGACGGCCTATCCGCAGTTCCGCGCAATGCCGAGGTTGTAATTCGTCACTCCGAAGCCAAAGATGATGACCTGCAGAGATGCGAGCTCGTTGGCAAAGCCGTCGACCTTGACGGAGATGGACAGGCCACAGATTTAATTATCACGATGCGAGATGCGGCTGGATGGGGTGCTGCTCTCGGACCGATCTGGGTGCTCCGTAATGCTGGAGATTCCTTTGTGATAGTTCTATCCGACGGAGGCTATTCTGTAACAATCGGTAAGGCAAAACACAAGGGATTATACGATCTAATCATATCGGCTGAGAGTGCCGGCTGGTCCCGTCAAAGCATTTGGAAGTTCAACGGGAAGAGCTATAAAAAGGCCAAGGAAAAAACCAAAAAGCTGCACTAAGAACGAGCTGCATATAGATTTGGTAAGGCTCACGTGCAGTTGACAAAGCCGGTAAGCTCTCACCTTTGGCGGAGACAGAGGCAGTGCGTTTGTGGTCTTTACATCCCGGTTACCTTGACGCGAGGGGACTCGTAGCTCTCTGGCGGGAGGGTTTGCTTGCCCGAAAATCCCCGTTACAGACGGACAGCTCAAACATGAGCTGAATCATCTCAAGACAAAACTGAAGTTGCGGGATTTGTCACGATACAAGAAAATTCTTGCCGTCAAGAGACCGAGGGCTCACCCGCTTTTCAAGGTAGCGAAGGGCGGGATCGAATCTTGGGAGAAAACGTGAAAATATAAATTCGCAGGTGAAATGAGGAGGAACATTATGAGCACTGGCGACAAAACGTGGGAGACCCAAAAGTGGCAGATGATACAAAAACGTTTGGGCTATACTGATGAAGAGATGAAAATATTTCGGGATAATCCGCGAAATGAAGATATCTTATCCATGGTGCCGGAGCTGATGAATAAGACAATCATTGCAGAAGTGGTGGACTCGCACGGGTGCAACAGCCAGCACAAGGTCGGTGACAGGTTTTACTTTGACAGCGCGGGAAACCTTCTAACGGCACATTCTCCGAAGAGGATATGCATCTATGCGTTGAGCGTGATTATGCCACAGATTTTTACGGCAACCGAGTTTCTTTACGCAGGCGCTGATCCGAATGAGATGAGATTCAAGCGGGCCGGGTGCTTTGATGTCGGTGTAGCATGCGGGGGGTGGGGCCGCATCGTCCTCGAATTAAAGGTGGAAGATCGCAAGAAAGCCTGACGGGTATTCTTGCCGAACCGTTCAACCCCATTTTATTTGCAAATCATAAGCTTGCTTATTGTTGCATTTGGCAGTACTGTTAAACGTAGTTCAGGGGGTAACAATAATGACCAAGATTCCCAACATCATACCAATTACCGATCTTCGCCAGGCGGCGTCATCCGTGCTGAAACGCGTGAAATCCTCACGACAACCCGTTGTCATCACGCAGAGGGGAAGAGCCGCCGCGGTTGTGGTCAGCATGGAGGCCTACGAAAAATCGCAAAAAGAAATGGAAATTTTGCGTCTTCTCGCCCGCGGTGAAACGGAGATCGAAACAGGCAAGGGTTATGATCTAAGTCATGTCCTTGCAGATGCGGACGCCTTGTTGAAATAGGAGGATTGTTTGAAAGTTCTTTTTACTCCTTCCGGACGTAACCATTTTCTCGCGGCTATCACCTTTATCGATAGTGAAGGTCCATCTGCGGCAGTTGCATTCCGAAAGAAGGCAGAAAAGACCTTGTCGCGCCTTAAAAGGTTTCCCCGCTCCGGTACGGCATTGCCGGAATTTCCTGATCTCCCCTTCCGGGAAGTGGCGATTGCGCCATGCCGGTTTATCTACCGCGTGAAACAGAAAACCGTCTGGATAGTCACAGTCTGGCACAGTGCCCGACTTCCGAAGAAGCCAACCGAAAAAGAGATAGCTTAGCCATTCATCATCTCTTTAATGAAATCCCTTCAAGATCCAGCCAGCACTTGTATGAATACATGCCGGCAAGCGCCTTTACGGATCGCTCCGGTGTCAGGAAAGACACTCCTTTGTATTGACTCCCCTCGACTTCCTTAATGGTACGGGCATTTTCATCGGAAAGAAGGCAAACCCCCAGAACTGGTTTGCCATACTTCTCCATCAGGCGAACCACGTGTTCACTGTAACTGAATTCGAAATCAGCCACCCGACGAACAATTTCTACTAAAACCTTACGGTCACAGGTCTGATCAGCCAGATGAGAGGATTCGATCATTCGCTTTACAAAGACTAACCTGCCAAGGATGCCGAGGTTAATTGCCGCATCACACCCATCCCACTTCAGCAGTTCTTCGATGAGTATCATGGGAACGGAGAGATCCATTTCTGCGACCAGGTCGACCGGATTCGACCGGCTCCAGTATGGAGGAAGAATTTTATCGATACGCGATATTAAATGAGATGGGAGTTCAGGCACTTCCAGTCCATATTCCATGCACAGGTCGGCCGTAACCACCCCCCAGCCCCCACCCAGGGTCATTATTGCCACCTTATTACCCTGTGGTAACGGCAGCGACGAAAATGCAGCAGAGAGATCGAGGAGGTCCATGGAAGTCTCTCCCAGAATAACCCCAGCCTGGCGGCACGCGGCTTTGAAGACTTCAATATTGGAGGCTAATGCGCCTGTATGACTGGCGGCGGCGCGGTTACCCGCGCGTGTGCGACCGCCTTTAAGCATAAGAACCGGCTTTTTTCGGGAGACCCTCCTGGTTGACTCGAAAAACCGTCTGCCATCTTTGGGGCTTTCCACGTATAATACGACTGTCTTTGTTAAGGCGTCAGTTTCGAAGAATTCCATGTAGTCTTCAAGCGTGATCATTGCCTCATTTCCGGATCCGATGAACGCGCGTATCCCGATCCCCTCACTCTCGGCAAACATCAATAGCTGTGACCCGAGATTACCCGATTGGGCAACCAGCGCCGTCGAGCCTGGCTTCGGCCGCACATGCTGATATAGGCAGAATAAATTTTCGTGAGGATTGCAAATCCCCATTGTGTTGGGCCCGAGAATTGTAATTCCGGCCTCACGCGCCTTTTCCACCAGCCGCTCCTCCAGGCGTAATCCTTTTTTCCCCGCATCACTGAAACCCGATGTGACCAAGAGTACGCTCTTGATGCCCTTTTCTTTAAGCTGAGGAATGATGTCCATAACCTTTGCCGCAGGGACCATTACCACGGCAAGGTCTACAGGCCCGGGAGTGTCTGTCAAAGATTTGAAGGCAGGCTTTCCCGCAATTTCACCACCCTTAGGATTAACCAGATAAACCTCACCTTGGAAATTCCCGGCAACCACATTAGTGAACAGAGTGTATCCCCATTTACCGAACGTAGCAGACGCGCCGACAAACGCAATTGAGCGGGCATGGAAGAAATTTCGGATCGTTTTCTGATCCGCGGGTGGACGCACAGAAATTTTTTGAGGAATGCCACCGACAATGACCAGTGCATCTACAGCAGTCACCCGGCCATCGGGACCTATGAGCAGGGGATTTATATCAACCTCTCGTACTTCCGGGTGTTCCATTCCAAGCCTGGATAGACCAAGAAGGATACTGACGATCTCTTCACTTTTTACTGACGCCTCACCGCGAAACTTTCCCAGCAGGTCAACGGCCCTGATTTTTTTTATCATATCATGCGCGTGTGTTTCATCGAGGGGTGCAATGCGAAACGTCACATCAGCAAGCGCCTCAGCAAAGATACCGCCTAAACCGAACATGACAACCGGACCGAATTGGGCATCATGAAACAGCCCCGCCATGAATTCCCGTCTGCCCTCCACCATGTGGTATATAAGAAACCCTTCCAGGTCATCACCTGCAGCCTCGGCAATTTCTCCGGCAGCTTTTCGGACCTCTTCCGCGCTTTTCAAACTCAGCTTGACAAGGCCACGTTCCGTCTTGTGTGTAAGTCGGGCGCCGAGACCTTTTACAACAACTGGAAAACCGGCAGCCTCAGCCTGAATAGCGGCCTCGTCCACGCTTGTGGCAACGCATTCATCGACAACAGGCACGCCATAATTCCTGAGCAATTCTTTAGATTCCGCCTCTGTCAGGGCAGTTCTCTCTTCTGCCCTTGCCTTCCTTACAAGTTCAGCGACTTCCATACATACCCCTACTTATCATTCCCACTCATCGATGGTGACCGCTGTTTATCATACGTCGTCGCTGAGTGCAAATACCATATCAGCACGGAACCATTACATTGACATTTCCTGATAGAGAATTTAGAATGAAAATATCTAAATATAAAGGAGGGATGGCAATGCTTGACTATATCAGGAAAATGACATTGGCGGGCGCAGGATTGGCGATAATGACTACGGAAAAAATCCAGGAGATTATGGAGGAACTCGTAAAAAAAGGAGAGATGACCGAGAAGGAGGCACGAGAGGCCGTCAGTGAATTTGTTGAAAAATCAAAGCAGGCAAAAAAGGACCTGGAAGATAAGATGGAACAGATGGCAACAGGTCTCCTGAATCGTATGAATGTACCTACTCGAAAGGACATTGAGGAGATCAAAGAACGACTCACACGTTTGGAAGAATCCGGAAAATCCAAAGGATAGTCCACGCACGTTTTGGAAGAATACATATTGAAACAGACATGGTCGTACATTGGAGGTAGAATTTATGCGATTTAGAAAGGCGGGAAAGGTCACGGAGAATCTCTGGTACTTGGGCCGTGAGGAAGCGGGGGTCTATATTTTTGAAGGGCGAGACGATGCAATCTTGATTAACGGGGCGATGAGCTACATACTTCCTGACGTTCTGGAACAGATGAAGACATTTGGGATCGACGCGAAAAAGATCGGAAAAATCCTGATCCTCCATTCACATTTCGATCATGTGGGGATCGTCCCATATTTCAAGCGGAAATATCCCGGGATAGATGTATATGCCTCAGCGCCGGCCTGGAAGATAATCGCAATGCCTAAAGCCATCGAGGTCATGAACAGCTACAGCAAACTCAGTGCAACATGGTGGGGCGTCGAAAGCGCCCTCGATGCTTACGATCTCGACTGGCGTGACGACATTACGGGGATCACCTTAGCCGAAGGAGATAAGATAGAACTTGGCGGTGTCAGCCTGCTGATCTTGGATACACCTGGTCATTCCAACTGTTCCATTACTGCCTACGAGCTTGGCATGAAGGTCATGTTCGCCTCCGATGCCGCGGGGATTGCCTACAAGGACTTCTGCTTCCCTTCGATGAATACAAATATGACGCAGTATCTGGCAAGCCTCGAGAAATTGAAGCCCTTGCCGGTGTCCTACCTCTGCGGTGACCATTACGGCTACATCACCGGGGATGAGGCATCCAGTTTCCTCGACCTGACCTTTAAGGAAAGCGTCAAATGGAAGGCCATCATGGAGGATATATACCGCAAGTATGGCGGTGATATCGATGCTGCCGGGAAAGCCATCACTGATTATTTCTATAAACAAATGCCGGATTATTTTATTCAGCGGGATATCCTCGAGGGGGTCTTCAAGCAGATGTTGAAATTCATCTCCAAGAACGTGTAAGAAGAACACCGATCATGAACAAAAAAAAGACGGCAATTCTTTTCCTTTCTCTTTGCTTAACCCTTATAATCTCCGCTTCTGAAACTGGGGTGGCAGCAGCCCAATTGAGGCCGAACCAGCTCCATTCCTATCTCAGACAGGGAATTGAAAAAGTTTTCAACCTGGAACCGCAGAGCGCGGGCATCCATCTGCAGAAAGCTGTGGGCCTGGATCAGGAAAACCCGGCTGGCTATGCTTTTTCTGCTCTGGAGAAATTGTTCTTTTATGAGATTAGCCTCGATCAGAAGGAGCGGGAGAAATATCAGGAGTCCATGCTTCGTTACGTCAGCGAAGCCGTGGCCAGAGGCCTGAGCAGGATTGAGAAGAATCCTAAAGATGGTCAGGCTTACTTTGCCATGGCCCTGGCGAAGATTATCAAGGTCCGTTGGGCCATCGGGCAAAAACAGTATCGCATCGTAGCGCAGGAAACATCGAATATCTGGGATTATTTAGAAAAAGCAAAGACAGAAGATCCACAAAATTATGACACGTATTTTCTCATGGGCCTGCTCCATTACCATCTCGATCACCTCCCCCCCCTGGCCCGTTTTTTTTCTTCCCTGCTGATCGCCTCCGGGGACAGCAAAAAAGGGCTTCAGGAGCTGGAATTGGCGGCGCAGAAGGGCGATCTTCTCAAAGAACTTGCGCAGTCTGAACTTGCGTCGGTGTATGTGAACTTTGAAAAACAACCTGCCCGGGCTCTTCCTATTGCCCGCGAGTTAAGGAAAAGGTTTCCCCGCAATTATAATTTTTCATTTGTCTTGGCCAATGCCCTCTCCGAGCTCCACCAATTCCAGGAGGCTTTCGCCACAGCCCGTGAGATTGAAAAAGGTATTCAAGCAGGCACACACCCCTTTGTTCCCCAACTCCAGCCGCGTCTCAATCAGTTAATGGGAAGAATCTTTTTCAACGAGGGAGAATATGCCAGGGCTTCCGAATATCTTGAGAAGACACTAAAGGATAGGGAGCCCTATAATGCCCGGGTTCGCGCCTGGGCTCTCGTGCGTTTGGGGATGATACATGACGCTCTCAAGGAAAGGGAGCAGGCGGAAGAGTACTATAACAGGACAATGGCAGAGCCAGGCGGAGAAGGTTTTGCTCAGGTGGAGGCAAGGAAATATCTTGATAGCCCCTATGTGCCTCCCCCAAAACCCCGAAGCCGGCAGTGAAGGCAAGCCACAAAGTTTGAAAGGGCAAGCCGGCAAATGACTAACGGTAATATGCCTTATGTAGTGAAGATTTTCATTACTCCGAAGATATTCAATTTCGCGACGGAGTTTTCAGTGACGCATCTTAAACTGTTCTTTACATTGCAAGTAAATTTATGTCATAATTAATACCTAAGCGTATCCATCTAATTCGGCATCTCGCTTGAGATTATTCTCGCGAAGAAAGCATATTTTTGTTGAAACATACAAAGAACGGAGGTTCTCTATGGCGGAAAAGAAAAGGGTGCAACAAGGTAAAAAAGTGAAGGCCTTTTCTTTGAAAGATCAGAACGGTCAGGATTTCCACCTGTCGGAGTACAGAGGGAAAAAGGTGCTCTTATCATTTCATCCTCTGGCCTGGACACCTGTATGTGCCAAGCAGATGCAGTCTCTGGAAAAGAACAAGACATCCTTCGATAAACAGAATACTGTGGCTGTGGGTCTAAGTGTAGACAGTGTGCCCTCCAAGGCGGCCTGGGCCAAAAGCCTGAGAATCAAGAACACAAGGCTTCTGGCGGATTTCTGGCAGCACGGAGGTGTTGCGAAGTCCATGGGCATTCTCCGCGCGGAGGGATTTTCGGAAAGAGCCAATGTGATTGTCAATGAGACGGGGGAAATCATCTTCGTCAAGGTCTATCCCATCAGGGAGCTTCCTGATATCGGAGAAATCCTGCGTGTGCTCGAGGCATACAAGGGTAACGGATAATCATTGCTGGGTAACATGGAGGACGCTATGCACAAAGAAAAAGGATATTCGGGAATAAACAGGAGAGATTTTCTCAAGGTTGGTCTGGCAGGAACAACATCGGCTTTAATCGGGTGGGAGGGCTTAGCCAATGCCATGGAATATGCATCGGCTGAATCCTTCGTTTTTCCTCTGCCTGTATATAGAACCCTTGGCAGAACTGGCATGAAGATCACGATTGTAAGCTTCGGAGCGATGCTGACGCCGGAAGCGGAGGTAATGAAGGTCGCCTTTGATCACGGTGTGAACTATGTGGATACGGCGCGACGTTACATGGGCGGCAAGAATGAGGAAATAGTCGCCAAGGCATTGAAAGGCAGACGTGACAAGATATATGTGGCGACGAAAACGAAGCCTGACTCGCATACAAAAGAGGCCATCTTCAAAGATGTTGAGACGAGCCTCAGTGCGCTTGAAACCGATTATATTGATGTCATCCAGCTCCATAATCTTACCGCTGAAAACAAAGACCGCATATTAAGTCCGGAGACGCGAGAGGCGCTCATAAAACTGAAAGAGCAGGGCAAGGTCCGATTCTTCGGGGTCACAACACATAAGGGTCAGGCGGAGGTCCTCAACGCCCTCGTGGATGATCGCGACAGGTTCTTCGATACTGCTCTCGTGAGCTACAACTTCAAGAACAGCGCCGATGTGAAGGAAGCGATAGCAAGGGCCGCCCAGGCGAACATCGGGATTATTGCTATGAAGACGCAGGCAGGGGGTTACGATACCGGCGCGCTGGTTCCCATCAGTCCCCACCAGGCAGCCTTAAAGTGGGCTCTTCAAGATACGCATGTCACCGCGGCCATTCCCGGCATGAGAGACATGGCGGAGCTCCGTGAAGACATTGCGGTGATGGGGATGAAATTTGGGTATCTCGACAACCTTATCCTGAAGCGTTACGGTGCTGCTGTGAAACATTACTACTGCCATCTTTGCGGGGAATGTGAAAGTACCTGCCCTAAGGGTGTAGCGATCAGTACGATCAACCGCTGCCTCATGTACAAAGAAGGATACAAAGAATCTGCGCTTGCACGGTCCACATACGGTGAGATTCCCGCGTCAATCTCTGCATCCGCATGCCTCGACTGTACGGATTGTGTGGCCAGATGCGTGAACGGACTTGACATTGCAAAGAAGATGGATAGGGCGAGGAGATTCCTGGCTTAAGGGAATAATGCACAGTATTTATCGCTGGCAGGTGGCATATCAATGAATCACTCTGGATTGGTCTCTTCACTCATCATGTGCATTTTTTTGTTGACCATCCATGCATCGGCTCCGGTCTTTGCTGCGGACAGGTCTATGGAAAATCTCTTGCCTCATCGTGGCTGTGCTCAGGGCTGGACACTGAAGGACAAGGCAGCCCTCTTCGACAAAGACACGCTGTTCGATCATATCAACGGCGAAGCAGAGCTTTATTTTCCTTACGGGTTCGATATGCTCGCAACAGCTACATATATGAACAGAAAGAATTCAGAAGTATGGATCGTGGCCGATGTATATAGAATGGCCTCCCTGCTCGATGCCTTTGGAATTTACTCAAACTACCGAAAGGCCGATGCCGCAAGTGTTACAGTAGGCGCCGAAGGATTTGTATCTTCGTCCCAGTTGATGTTCTACCAGGACAGATATTTTGTGAGGCTTCAAGTTACGGGTGCCACCAGTCTGGGACAAGATGTATTTCTTGCATGTGCTCGGTCTGTATCCAAAAAACTTCCTTTCAATGCGAGCCCCGCCGGAGAGCTTGAGGCCCTGAAAATACCGGGTATTGTACCGAAGACGGAGCGGTATATAGCTAAGAGCCTCCTCGGCTATGCCTTTTTCCGTCGGGGCATCATAGCCGATGCACTTCTCCTAGGCGAACGTGTGCAGGTATTCCTGGTGACTGAAGGTTCCGTCTCTGCTGCAAGAGAGGTCTTTGATCGCTACCGTTCGTATCTTGAGGCAGAAGGAAGAGACATTCGTCTGCAAGAGAAGCCGGATTACGTCTCCATTGAGGCTGTCGATCCCTTGTATGGGGGGGTTATCGTGAAGCAGTCAGGCCGTTACATCATCGGCGCCGTGAGGCTGAAAGAGCCTTCCGCCGCCAGAAAAATTATCGAGCAGTTGCGAGAAAGGCTTGGCGGCGGCAAGGGTTAACGGATTTATAGATAGGAATATCTTGTATTTTTTCCCATCTTCGCTCTGTAAAGCATCTTATCCGCCTTTTTCAGGAGCGATATGGCATCATAAGCGCCATCTTCCATGTGCGATAATCCATAGCTTACGGTGAACCGGATCGGACTGCCCTCAAAGTCCAGGGGGTCATTGACAAAAAAGGTCTGCAGGCGATTTGCGAATTCAGAGGCTTCATCAATGGGCGTATTGGGAAGAATGACGATGAACTCATCGCCCGCAAATCTTGCGACAACATCGCTTGCGCGAGTCATGGACAGCAATTGAGTTGCCACGTACTTCAGCACCTCATCACCGGCGTTATAACCGTATATGATACATTTCAAAATATGATACTATTGATGTGACGGGGGACACGACGTAACATAAAAACGGATTTTACGGAGACAAGGAGAGTTTCTATATGAAGGTTTCTGCATCCAGTATCTGGTCATCAGTCAAGGAGATCAGAGAAAATTCGCCGGTGATCCACAATATTACCAATTATGTTGTCATGAACAACTCCGCGAACGCACTGTTGGCCATCGGGGCCTCGCCGGTAATGGCCCACGCGGAAGAGGAGGTGGAGGAAATGGTTAACATAGCCGGCGCTCTGGTCATCAATATCGGAACCCTGAGCCCGCACTGGATACGAGCAATGCTTCTGGCTGTTGACCAGGCTAAGAAAATGAACATCCCCATCATCCTGGACCCTGTTGGCGCGGGGGCAACGGCATACCGCACCAGTACGGCAAGAGAGCTGATACAGGAAGTGCCGCCGGCTATCATCAGGGGCAACGCCTCGGAAATTATGGCCCTCATGGAGGAAGACGCAAAGACAAAAGGAGTAGAGAGCACGGCCTCCTCACATTCCGCAGTGGACATAGCCCGCCAGTTAAACAAGACTTATGGAAGTGTGGTCTGTGTCAGCGGAGAAACGGACTATATTCTTTACGGAGACGATGTCACCAAGGTCATGAACGGTCACCCCATGATGACGAAGGTTACCGGTATGGGATGCATTGCGACGGCAATATGCGGGGCCTTCGCTGCCGTCAACCGCGCGTATGCCGAGGCGGCAGTTCAGGCAATGGCGGTTATGGGCATAGCCGGAGAAATCGCTGTAAAAAACGCGGCGGGTCCGGGAATGCTTCAGGTGCGCTTTCTCGATGCCCTCTACGGGTTGTCAGAAAAGGATATAAAACATTACCTCAAGATAGAAGGTTGATCGTGCACGGATTATACCTGGTTACAGACCGCGGATTATGCGGCAACCGATCACTTGAAGGTGTGGCGCACCAGTCCCTCCTGGGCGGAGCAGGCTGCATACAGCTCCGTGAAAAAGATGTATCCACCCGTTTTTTCGTGGAAGAGGCGCGGAAGATGAAGGCCCTGACGGCCAGATTCCGTGTGCCTCTCATCATAAATGACCGCATTGACGTGGCACTTGCCAGTGGAGCCGATGGAGTCCATATAGGGCAGGACGACATGCCTTACGCCGAAGCCCGGAGACTCATGGGGACCAAGGCCATTATCGGCCTCTCTGTAGAAACATGGGATGACGTGGTAGAGGCAGAGGAAGTCGATGTCAATTACCTCGGTGTCAGCCCCGTTTTTGAGACACCCACCAAGACCGACACGAAAGGGAACTGGGGACTGGAAGGACTCGCGAGAATCAAGGCCTATTCACGTCACCCGCTGGTTGCAATCGGTGGCCTGAATGCATCCAATGCCAAAGAGGCGGTCATGGCCGGAGCCGACTGTATTGCTGTTGTATCCGCCATCTGTGCGGCCCCCGATCCTTTGCTCGCTTCCCGCGAAATTAATGACATCATCCAGGCGGCCTTAAAAAAGCGAGTGGCATAGGGGACGTTTACATGCTTCTAAGAAAGCTGATCATCTTCGACTACTCGGGAACGCTCAGTCTGGAATCCACGTTATTCGGCCGGCCCGACTATTTAATGAAACAACTCAAAGAAAGCGGTTTGATGGACCTGGGAGTCACGAGCCCCAGCATATTCTGGGAACAGATCGTCAATCCCACCTGGGTGGAGGGGAGCACGACGCAAGCAGGATACAAGAAAGTTATGGAGGATAGGATAAGCGCTATTCTCTATCAGAATATGTCCATCGTCTCCTGCGTGAAGATTTCTGATGCGGCATCTTTATTTGTAGATAGCTACCTAAGCCATTCCCGGATCGATGGCCGCTGGCAGCCCGTCTTGGATAAGTTAAATAGGCATCCTTCCGTCAGGGTCATCATTGCCACGGATCATTATGCCGAAGCAACGGGTTACATCTTGCAATTTCTAAGAGAATTGCATATCCATGCGGTGCCGGCAAGAGTAGCCATGGCCACCACCGGCAGTACATCAGTCATCGTGGCCAATTCCGCGGACCTCGGGTTCCATAAGGATGATCTCCGGTTCTGGGAAATTCTGAGAAATGGTTTGAACCTGGACGAAGTCATGCACGTCTTGCTTATCGATGATTTTGGATATAACGAACAGAAAGGGAACAGCTACAGCACGCCGGAAAAAGTTGAACAGAGGAAACGCGATACAGTAAGATTGTTGCAGGAGGTTTTTTCGGCCGAAGTGCAAGCCGTTCCGTTCATCATAGAAGATAATGAGAGAGGAAAAGATTTTAGTGATCTCGTTACACACACGTCCGCGATGATTGACCTTTATCTTGCCACCCCGGATGACGGGCAATAACTTCAGCCGCCCCGTTTAGAAAATGGGTGGATGGAAATAAATTTCGTTGATGATGGAAGGAGATTATCGGGCCATATGTCCAATGAAACGACTAAAGTAATTTATTCCATGATCGGGGTAAGCAAGTATTATGACAAGAAACCAGTGCTGAAGGACATCTGTCTCTCCTATTTCTACGGCGCCAAGATAGGTGTCCTTGGTCTTAACGGTTCCGGCAAGAGCTCTCTTCTGCGCATACTTGCGGGAGTTGACCAGGACTTCAACGGGAAGACGATCCTGTCCCCGGGCCACACCGTAGGGTTTCTCGAACAGGAGCCACGGCTGGACGAGACCACAACTGCGCGGGCGATCGTCGAGGAAGGCGTGCAGGGAACTGTTGCTCTCCTAAATGAATTCAACATGATTACCGAGCAATTTAGCGAACCCATGTCGGATGAGGAGATGAACAAACTCATCGAGCGTCAGGGAGAGGTTCAGGAGAAACTCGACGCCCTCGATGCCTGGGATCTGGATGCCAGGCTGGAAATGGCCATGGATGCCCTTCGCTGTCCACCAGGAGATACTCCCGTGAAGGTTCTTTCCGGCGGAGAAAGAAGGCGTGTGGCCCTATGCAGGCTGCTGCTCCAGAAGCCGGACATACTTCTTCTCGATGAACCGACTAACCATCTCGATGCCGAAACGGTCGCATGGCTGGAGCACCACCTGCAGCGCTACCACGGCACCGTCATTGCCGTGACCCACGACAGGTATTTCCTCGATAATGTGGCGGGCTGGATCCTGGAGCTGGATCGCGGGCAGGGGATTCCCTGGCAGGGCAACTATTCATCGTGGCTGGAACAGAAACAGAAACGCTTGCAAGTGGAGGAAAAAAAAGAAACTGAGCGCCAGCGGACCTTACAGCGCGAACTGGAATGGATACGTATGTCACCGAAGGGAAGGCATGCGAAGTCCAAGGCCCGCATCAGTTCCTACGAGGCGCTCTTGAAGGAGGAGGGTGAGAAACATGCGAGAGACCTGCAAATATATATCCCGCCCGGGCCACGACTGGGTCAAGTAGTTATTGAGGCAGACGGCGTGGGCAAGGCATACGGTGACCGTCTTCTTATAGACGGGATGTCTTTTTCCCTCCCTCCCGGTGGGATTGTCGGTGTAATCGGCCCTAACGGGGCGGGGAAAACTACTCTGTTTAGAATGATTACAGGCCAGGAAAAACCGGACTCCGGCACGATCAGAATTGGGGAAACGGTCAAGCTTTCATATGTGGATCAGAGCCGTGATGATCTCGATCCGGGCAAAAACATCTGGGAAGTAATCTCTGACGGCCAGGAACAAATAGAACTGGGCAACCTCAAGGTCAACTCCCGTGCCTACGTCGGACGTTTCAATTTTTCCGGTACGGACCAGCAGAAAAAAGTCGGCATGCTTTCCGGAGGCGAGAGAAACCGGGTGCATCTGGCCCGGATGCTGAAGGAAAGGGCCAATGTGATCCTCCTGGACGAACCAACAAATGATCTTGATGTGAATACCTTGAGGGCGCTGGAGGAAGCGCTGGAAAACTTTGCCGGCTGCGCCGTTGTGATCAGTCATGACCGCTGGTTCCTCGACCGCATCGCCACCCACATCCTCGCCTTCGAGGGTGACAGTAAGACGGTCTGGTTTGACGGGAACTACTCGGAATATGAAGCGGACAGAAAAATGCGCCTCGGCACTGCAGCCGATCAGCCGCACCGGATAAAGTACCGGCAATTAACGAGGGCATAGACCTCATGTCCGTCGTGGTTCTGTGATTCAGCACGAGGTCTGCAAGAATCGCATTATTTAAAACTTAAAAGGGTAAGATTAATGAAGGTGCTGGTAATTGTCGCGCATCCTAATATAAAGAGTTTTAATCGGGCCATTGCTGACACGGCCGCGCGAAAGTTACGAAGAAATGGGCATGAAGTCATTTTTCACGATCTCTATGAGGAAAGGTTTGATCCAGTGCTGCCGGAAGAGGAAATCTCTCAAGGTGTCTTGCTCACACCGGCTATCGAAACACATTGTGCGGAGGCAACTTCCGCGGAAGGTTTTGTCATAGTTCATCCCAACTGGTGGGGACAGCCGCCGGCAATCATGAAAGGATGGATAGATAGGGTATTCCGGCCCGGAGTGGCCTATGAGTTTCAGGAAGGTGACGGCGGCGAAGGGATTCCCAACGGATTGCTGAAAGCGAGTGTCGCCATCGTCTTCAATACGTCCAATACACCAGAGGAAAGGGAGATGAAAGTATTCGGCGAGCCCCTTGAGACTCTTTGGAAAAACTGTATATTCGGCCTCTGTGGCGTGAAGAATTTCCATCGCAGGATGTTCGGCGTTATTGTCACAAGCACACGAAAGCAGCGGACAACATGGCTCAAGGAAGTGGAAGAGGCTGTGGATAGATATTTTCCCGTTGTTAGGTGTTGTTGACTGAATTCTGCACTTGATAAATTTCCCGGAAAGATGCAGATTACGTGAAACAATTTACAGATTATATATCTGAAGAGCCCGTTTTACGAAAAAACGAATTCATCCTTGATGAGAAATATCCAGCAAGAAGAGGACTGAGATGAAAAAATTTAAGAATCTGATCGCATCCGATTTTCCGCGAGTTGACGCTCAAAAGTTTGGTGAGTGGAAAGCAGCAGTCATAAAGATGAGAGGCACAGTCTACATAGTGCTTGTCATATACCTCGTATTGAACATCAAGTCCTATGGTTTAACCGGTCATATCATATATGACACGCCGATCGCCTTTCTCATCGGGATTCTTTTCTTAAGCCGGCAAAGCACGTTTGTCTCGGAAAAACACTCAACGTACATCATTGCTTCCCTCGGGTTTCTGATATTTGTCAACATCTTCTTAGTGTATGCGACGGGTCAATTTGTCGGCGAGAGCCTGATCGCCATCGTCGCGTTATTTTGGATTTACAGCCAGGATCAGAGAAACCAGCGCCTGGAGAAGGAACTCGGCATTGACGCCGCGGCAATAAAGCGTGCCTTACTGAAGTGAACAACCTCTTGTCGACGTCTTGTTGCACCGCAGTTGTGATGATTGCAGAATGCCCGGTGACAAATATCTACGGAAATCCTGATCCGATAATGCATCCCACTCATAAGCTATCTCAATAGAAGATAATTAGGAGGAGCATCATGCCGTATGTAAATGTTAAAGTGACCAAAGACGGGGTCACCAAGGAGCAGAAGGAAGAAATCATTCGCGGTGTGACTAATCTGCTCAGGGATATTTTAGGCAAGAATCCTCAAACTACTGTTGTCGTAATTGATGAAGTGGAGACGGATAACTGGGGTATCGGTGGCGAAACTGTAACAATAAGAAGAGCGCGTGAAAAAAAGCCGCAGCAATAGTAGAGAAAGCTGATCTATGAGAATAATTTATCTGGCTGATATCCACGGAGGCTTTGACAGGCTGAATGATCTCCTCAACGAGACGGTTGCCGACGTTTATATTATCTCCGGTGACCTGATAGACATTCCCTTCTACAGCATGGATGCGTCCATACGCTACCACGAACTGCAATCATATTTTCACGGCTTGAGAAGGCAGATGTCAAAGGAAGATATGCTCATTGAGGATTTTGTGGATGAGCTCTTGGAAAAGCCTCATGTTTCGGACGACGTACAGGATCTCGGGACCGAATACCAGGAGTACACGGTAAGGGCCCGCAGAGTTATGCAGCAAAAGTATAAGGTACTGGCGAGCATCGCGTCCACGAAAAAGAGGTCACGGGTTTTCTTCCTTCCCGGGAATTATGATATGGACCTCAGGTTTACGGCCGTGAGTGAGCATGACCTGCACCTGCACTGGTATGAATTGAATGATCTGAGGATCTGCGGTTACGGCGGGGCGGCCGTCTGGACACCCGGTATCCCTGAGAGGTATGTGATTCATTACCAGACAAATGTAAAGTATCATGACAAGTACAGTGAGATGTACCTATTTTTCGGTGCTGTAAAGCCGGACATCATCGTGACCCATCAGCCCGCATATGGAATCCATGATCAGGTAACTTCATATGGTCCCATGGGCTCTCTGGCGCTCCGCAGCTACTGTGAGGACAATCGGGTAATGATGTGCCTGACGGGCCATATCCATCAGAGATGGGGGGTCGATCTCATTGAGAATACCCTTTACCTTAATCCCTCCAATTTTGGAGAAGTGACCCTGACATCAGGAAATGTGGCGGAAGGAGGATTTTACTATTCTATCAAAGTGGAACATGAGCGGGTAACGGGTATCATATTCAAGAAATTCTGCAACGGAAGGATTTATGATGTAGCCGACTATTATATCGAGGACGGCAAATTAAGCGAAATAATCATAGACCCGGACAGATTCGACGCACTGAAGCAGGGGAAGAACTATGATGAAAAAGAGATTAAAGAGTCTCACATCCCTGAGATAACATTGTATAACGAGATAAAAAAGTTTTACAGGAAATTTCAAACCCCGGAAACGGAGGAAAGGCTTGACATCCTGGAGGAGGCCACTTTTCTCATCGAGGATAAACTCCATGCCAATATTGCCATGGATGTCCTGGGCTCCGTCAATTTCGGCATATCGCGTTCAGAGTCGGACTTAGACATCGTCCTTTATCTGCGCTGTGACGGTGATTACCGGGAATGCGATGGCAAATGCCATGGTGGGAGCGAGGTATGCAGATTCCTCGAAAATGCCGAGGAGATGGTTGCGGAGATACTCAAGGGCAGATATGACTATCAGATTATTGATACCGTTGACCTGAATCGTGTTGAAGAAAGTATCCGGGAAAAGAATTATGAATGTGGAACACTCCAGCGTTTTGTGTTTTACAGATCCATATGCCGCCCCATAAACTACCGGGTAATCGCTCCATTAGAAGATATGCTCAACCTCGACATGATATTCCGGAAGGAGATTGAAGGAAGCCTCCAGATATATTTCCGGATATTTACGGCGACGTCCAGGCACATTAAATCGTTCATGAAATATGAGGCCCGCCTGGCGGATTTGGGTGTCAAACTGCCCGACCTGATAAGGGAGAAAGTGAAGCTTTATTTGGGTGAATCTAAAGGAGTATATTCCAGTTCGCCGTAAGAGAGCAGCCGCCTTGGCAATTCGTGCAGTCCAAATGGATATATTTTCCATGCCTTGTTTAAAGAGATGTAGGGTTGTTTAGAAATATGATGTCCCAACATTCACCGGAGGTCTCCGGTTCCACCCACGACAGGAATTCACAAAATTTTGTCCGGAACTTCCTCTTTGGAGATGCTGACGTTGACAGGGACGGCAAATGCCTGCGAGCCACCATTGTCATGGACTTGCGCACCGAAGGATGGGTCGGGATACCTCATGGGGGAATTGGCATGGGGGCAATCATGGAACTTGCCATGATGCTTGACAACTATCCGCAAGATGCAGAGCGTCTTTATCCATTATCAGCAGATTTTCGCATGGGAGGATCAAGTGTAAAGATCGGAGATAGACTGATCGTCGAGGTTTCAGAGGGAGAGGGTGGAGCAGGGGGTAGAATATCTGCAGAGCGGGATTTGCCTCCATATGTTTCGGCCTCGATCAGATACAGAGACGCCGCGTCTCACAGGAGAGACCTTTTTGCATCGTACATCCCGGGTAGAATTTCAGATATTGAGAATAAACTGATGCCGCTGCCACATTACAAGAATTGTTTCGTCTGTGGCGTAGGGCGCAGTCACCCCGGGCTCAAAAGGAGCCTCCATTTTTTGGATAGTAATGAGTCATCAAGAAAAATAGTCGTTTCCACGGTCGGCTTCGATGCGCGGGATAGTGAAGCCTTTTACCTCTTTCAAAGAGACAATATCATCCATCCTATAGCATCGCTGGCTCTCTTAGATGAAACGATGGGATGGGCCGGCTTCATGGCCTCTGCGAGCGGCGCCGTAACTGTTCGCATCTTTTACACCCTTTATCGAGATATCCGCGTCGGGGAGAGGGTTGTTGCCTTCGGGCGCTGTGACAAGGTGAGAGGTAATGCCGGATCCAGGCTGTTGTTCTGGGCCTCCGGCGGCGCGGCTGCCGTCAATAAGGATGGTATTCTTGAAACTGTCATTGCAGCGTCGGGGCAATGGTTAGGGGTGCCGGAACTTACTCGACAGATGAAAATAGAACTCATGCCGAAGGAACTTACCGAGCGGGCTTTCAGACTTGCGGGTGCGCTGTGACCTTGCAACTGAAGAAAAATATAAGTACTTGACCCCTGTAGAGTCTATATGAAATAGTGACCGGAACTTTGACCAAATGTTTATTATTCTATCCCGGAGGTGATCCATGAGAATTACAAGTCTCGATCAGGTAGAAAAGGTGAAGATGACAATGGAAGGGGCTAAGGATGTCCTGAAGCAGGTGCCCATATCGAAATCTGACGGCACACCTGTTTATTCTTTCAGGGTGTTCACGATCATGCCCGGTGGCTACACCCCTTATCATACCCACCCTTTTGAGCACCTGAATTATATCATAGAAGGTGAAGGCGCTCTTGTTACGGAAAGCGGTGAAGAACGGCCGGTTAAGAAAGGGGATTTCGCCCTCGTACTGCCTGGCGAAAAACATCAATATAAAAACAGGTCAAAACAGAATCCCATGGTTATGATCTGCGCGGTGCCGAAGGAATACGAGTGATCTTCAAGGAAACATAGATTACCTTTTCTCGTATAAGTGCCCTGTTGTTATTTTCCGATAACTTACCTGTAGCGGAGGTGAGTTTCCAGCAAGGACACTACATTTAATAATCACAGAGGAACTCATTGCCACCTGATATTATTTTTATGCTGACCAGACTGGTCACGTTGATTTTGTATTGACTATAGTTCTTAAATCTTGTAATAAGCCATATTAAACATTGAAATGCCTTTACTGCAAGGTGGAATATGGACGTTAAATCAGCGAACGTCGGATACCAATTACTGTTCCTGCGCAATATCAGCGGGCAGTTCCCTTGCTGCAGCATGCCTCCCTTTCTTCCTCCCCCGTTTCTCCTGATGATATTGTCGATTGTGTCGAACTACAGTCAGGCAAAACTTCGCCGGCAAGCAGGCAGATTATCACTTACAGACCTTCGGATAGTCCTCGGCTAAAAAACAAAGGGCAATTCATAGATATATGGGCCTGAACGCTCACTGTGGCGTTTCAAAGGAAAGTGGGCACATGAAGGGATAAAATAAGAGACGGTTTTAGGTTATAATTAACCCCTGAGAAAGGAGAGGATTAGATGGAACCTAAAGCCAAACAAAACCCCGAATCTGTA
>Ga0209777_10000197_pt1 | contig 107370 bp, 81 predicted proteins | sample FrelakmetHBP12HB_FD_187147 | JGI IMG/M metagenome (GOLD analysis project Ga0209777, IMG submission 187147) | Freshwater lake sediment microbial communities from the University of Notre Dame, USA, for methane emissions studies -HBP12 HB (SPAdes)... | ecosystem: Environmental > Aquatic >...
TGCCGAGCCGTCAACCTCTCGAACCGCCGGATGCGGACCCGCATGTCCGGTGGTGTGGGAGGGGAGCGACGGGTAAACCGTCGCCCCCTATCCCAATTAGTGAGCGACCGCTCGGCGGATCAGTACTTCGACCCGAACCCGAACGAGAAGCCCGTTCCGATCCCGCGTCCTCCGCCGGGCAGATATCCGCCGCGCGACGAGACCGAGAAGTCGAGCCGCAGCGGCCCCGGTCGCAGACCGAGCCCGAACGCCACGGATTTCCCGTCCCTCCCGCCGGCGGATAACCCGGCCCGCCAGGAGAGCAGGGGGATGCCTTTGTACTCGGCGCCGACCGCCATACGTGGCCGGGTATCGGTGAAGTTCGACTTCTTGAACCCCTGCTCCCAGTCCGCGACGTACGAAAGAGAACCGACGCTGCGCGCGACCCCGATCGTCATCACCTCGGGGATCGACGTCTTGAACGAGGGGATGTCCCTCGTGTTGTGGTGTTCGTCGGCCAGGTTGTCCCCGTTCTCGAGGGAGTGCAGGTTCCCGTTAGCGAAGTCGATCTGGACGTCCGCCTCCTTCGTCTTGTGGGTCCAGTTGATCGAGCTGAACAGGTCCTGGAGGACGAACGACGCGGTCCAGTCGTTTCCGACCTCGCGCGTCGCGCCGAGATCGATGCCCCAGCCGGTCCCGCCGAGCGCCGTGCGTGCCAGGAAGTTGCCCTGTCCGTGGATCTGGTCCGGATCGGTCCGAAGATCGCCGTGCGCCTCCTCGAGTTTCGCGTATGCCCCGCCATACAGGTACTTGAGCGAGACCCCGATTCCGTACTCACCCCATTTCCCGAAGTCAAAGGTGCGGCCGTGGCTCAACCGGGCTTCCCCGATCGCGAGCGCCGAGCCTTCCGCGGTGCTGAAGCTGAAGTTCCTGCCCGGCGTATTGCCGTTCAGGATGATGTCGAAGATCGCCTTCGGGAACGCGCCGAGCATGCCGGCACGAGCGCGCGTCGTGAACGCGAAGGAGCCGACGCTGAACGACGGAGCGCCCAGCAGGATGTTGGTGTGCAGGCTCATCGCGGCGGGAATCTTGTCGAGGATCTCCTGCTTCTGCTGATCGGTCCAGTCGACCCCGTTGTACGTGTTGTAGTCCGAGAGGGAGAAGCTGTTGTTCGAGGCGTCCGCCGCGAACCCGAGGATCCGGACCGAGGTGCCGCCGGACGATGCCAGGCGGGCCGGGTTCACGACGTCGACCCCGGTCAACAGTGCCGACCCCGACCCTGCCAGACCTTCGATCGGTCCCTGGGCTAGCGTGATCTCGGGCGCGGTGACAATCGCCGCGAGAAGAACCAGGAAGAACAGGGTTTTCCTCATTTGTGCACCTTCATTCTCATTCGGAGAAGCCCCGAAACCTCGAGATAGTCGTCGGTCATGAACTGGACCGCCCCGCTCCCTCCCGACCGGAACGTGATCACGGCCTGTCCATAGACTTTGTCGCGGGCGAAGAACGGAATCTGACTCTCCAAAAGTGCGATGTGCGCCTCCCCGGTGCTCGCGGCGGTGACCTCTCCGCTGCTCGGATCAATGGTGCCGGACGCGACGCTCACAGGGGTCAGCCGGATCCTTGGATGGTTTCTCAGGCTCTCCGGGGCCACCGCGAACCAGAGCTCGACCGACGCGCCGATCGGAAGGTGATTCACGATCGTCATCGTAGCCTCGCCCTCGTTGATGTCTTCCCGGATTCGGTCCTGAAGGTCCTTGTTCACGTTGAAGGTGAAAGAATCGGGGCGAACCGTCGTCGGGCGGATGGTCACGCGCAGGGGCGCGTCCATCTCATATGTGGCGCTGATCGAGTCGGTCATGTTCACCGTGGAACTCGTCACGCCGTCCCCGACCATCACGAACCCCGAGACCGCAAGCTGCTCGGGATGGAGATTGACCAGCGGAAGGATCCCGTCGATCTCATCCCAGGAGACAATCGTCGTCACGGGCTGTCCCGGTGTGACCGCGGGCTGAATCGTCTTCGGTGGCAGGTGCACCTGGGTCTCCTGCAGATTCTTGATCGCTTTGATGGTCAGGTTGAGGGTGCCGGAGACCTGGATTCCGTTCTGGACCGTAAGGCTCAGATCCGCGTTGTGGAACGTCAGGCTGTCCGCCCCCACCGGCAGGGTGAAATTCGTTCGGACCTCTTGCACGCGCGTCGTGTCCTGCATGAACACGGCGGTGACCGACTGGAATTGGAGCTGGAAGGTGCCGACCTGCGCCGAGGCACCCATCGTGTTGGTGAGGTTGACCGGACTGCTGCTCCCGTCGGTGTGGATCTGCAGGACATAGTGGAGAAGCCGCTCCCCCCCCGCGCCGGCGGCCGGGACGAGGTGCGTATTGGCAAGCGATTCCGTCCTCGTGATGGCGCCGCCCGCCGCGATCGGATAGCTTCGAGTCCATTCGTGTCCGCCTTCCATCAGCTCGGGGAGACGGATCTCGACCGTGACGTCGAGTGGAATCGAGTTCACGAGCGTGATGGGCAGGGACCCCGCCCTTACGGACGCATCGGTCACCTGGATGTTCGCGCCGAGCGAGACCGAGTCGCGTGCGCTGAAGCTCGTGGCCCCGATGGGCGCCGTGACGGATTCGAAGACCAGGTCCTTGAATGCCGCTTCGATCGAGATCGACTCCGAGCCCGTGACGTTCACGAACCCGGCGCTTCCCGGCGAGTGACCGGCGATCCTCATGTTCAGTCCGCTGTTGTAGAGCGTCCCGGTCAGCGGGACGGACACGGAATCGGCGCCTCCCGGATGGATCGTATTGCCGAAGTTGAAAACGAGCGTGTCGCTCGATCCGGAGTAGTAGATCTGGGCCCTCAAGTTCTGAAGATCGATCGGCAGGTTGTTCGCGAGCCGGAACGTGAGCGTGCCGCTCCGCAGAACCCCTTGCGTGAAGCCCGACAGCGGCGGCACGGCCTCGGTTTGATTGAAGCTGAACGGCAGAATGACCACATTCCCGAGAGGGATGTGCGTCGGCGAGACGTCGTTCAACAGGAAATCGTGAGCGTACGCGGGCGTGCTGGGCAACGTGAGATCGCCCAGTCTCGCCGAGAAGTTCGTCGCGGGGGCGCGCGCGCTCAAGCGATCGCCGACGTCAACCCTCTGGACATCCCCGCGCCAGGAGATCCGCACGGGGTGGTGGCCTGTTGTGTCCCCCTGAATCACATCCCTGCTGCGGATCAGTTGGGCGACGGTGTAGCGGTAGGTTCCCGTCGGAACGTTGACATCGGTTCTGAAAGATGGGGCCTGCGGCTTCTCGATGCTGCAACCGGCAGAGATGATGAAGAGGAGCGCAGGAAAGACCCGAGCTGAGCGCAACCTCCGCACTTCGACTCCTGTTCTGTCCCTGAAGCAGGGTCAGCGTTAGCGCCGACCGGCGGGGTAGAGCGGTGAACCTTTGTCCATGATGTCGATCGGGATGTGTCCGCCCGCTGCTCCCCGCCGGCCAGCATCCACCAGGGGAAGCAAAGTCCCCGCGATGCAAGCGCCCGTTCGGGATCCGCAATCGATCGATCGCGGACCCCGAGCCGGCGAGTTCCGTTCGTTTTATCGGACGATTGGTGGGTCCGGTTTACCCCGGAGGGAGGATGGCGGTCAACTCCGGATTGCTCGGGATCCTGCCCCAGAAGACCCGGACGACCTTCCCGTTCCGCAAGAGGAAGGAGGCGGGGAGGGTGCGGTAGTAGGCCCGCATCGCCCGCGCCGAGCCGTGGGCAACCGGAAATGCGGGGAGGAGGCGCAGGCGCCAGTTCGTCGCCTCCTGCCGCGTGCCCGCGTAGACGGCGAAGACGTTGACGTCGCGATGCCTTCGCGCGATCTCGTTCAGGTCGGCAATCCCCTTCTCACAGGCCGGACAGGTGCCGCTGACGAGGACCATGAGCGCGGTCCCGTCGGATTGGGAGCGGCGAAGGTCCTCGATCGCGACATCGGACATGTCGCTCCCCGGGCGGACGCTGGTGATGAACGAGTCGGCGGGGAGTCGGTCGCCGGCGACGGTGAAGGCAAGCACCGGTGTGAGGAGGATCGCAGTCGCGATCACGCTCCAGCGGGATGTTCGGAAGCCCCGCCAAAGGAAGAACGTGGCCGCGGACAGAAGGATCAGCACACCGTCCTCCACGATCACGCCGCGCGGCCCGCGGCTGACGGCTCGCCCAAAGCAGCCGCACTCCTTCGCGTTGCCGTGCGTCCATGCCCAGACGGTGGCGGTGATGAAACCGAGCATCAGCGCGATGAACGCGAGATGGCTCAGGCGCGGCCAGAGTCGGAGCGCGAGCGCGAATGCGAGGATCATCTCGGCGGCGATGAGGAAGTGGGCAAGGGCGGGGGACCAGGAATCAGGAGTGAGCTTGTGGCCGGAGATTTGATCGGCAAAGAGGCGGGGATCGAGTCCCTTCAGAAGTGCGGCATAGCACAGAACGCCGGCGGGGACGAGCCCGAGTATCCATGCGATCGTCCAGCGCGTCGTCCAGCGTGTCCTTGTGCGCCCCATCCCCGCTCTCTTGCTCGCTACTGCAGATCAGTTCTGCATGAAGATCTTCGCGAGATCCCCTTCGATCGTCGTCTCGGGCTTCTCCTCGACCCGACCGATCTCGCGTCCACCCCGCAGGACGATGATCGTCGGGGTCTTCGTGATGCGATTCCGCTTCAGGTCGGCGGCCGGTTCCTTCAGATCCTCATCGACCCCGATGTAGTGGATCTGGATCTTTGGATTCCCGGCCATCCCGATCGTGCGGATCAGAGGGGGAACGAGCTTCTTGCACATGAAGCACCAGGTCCCGAAGTAGACGCGGACCTCGGTGTCCGGCGCGACCGCCTTCAAGACCGCGACCTTCGCGGGGTCGGGCTTGTAGGTTTGCGCCGCCAGTGCGTATGCGGGCTTCAGCTCGAGAATCCGCGCCAGGGTCGTCGGGCCGACCAGCGGCGGAAGGGGCTGGAGCGTGACCGCATGCTCGCTAATGTCGAAGCTGATGAGCGCGTCCTTGCGCTCGAGTCCGGTCAGGTAGGTCTCGAGCGTTTCGTCGACTGAGGCGGTCCCATCCTGGCTCGTGTGAACGCTGTCGGGCGGGAGGCTGTAGACCATCGTCTCCGGGAGATCGAGGACGACCGCCAGCTTCAGATCGTCGAAAACGAGGAGCATCCTCTGGAAGTCCTCGCTGTCGTACATGTGCGCTCGGCCGTCGGGCTTGCCGTCCACCGAGATGAGCATCGTGATGTTTTCTTGCCATGCGGCGGACTTCGGGGCCGCCGCTCGGGCGGGCCGGAAGGCCGCGAACGACAAAGCCGAAGCGATACACAGGACCGCGACAAGGGCGGTCGCCAGAACGCGTTTATCGTTGGACACCAATGCGTTCCTCCTCCCCGGGTAATCTAGCGAGTCGGCGCCGCGCACGCCAGCGCCGGCGCCGACTCCCTGGACGCCGATCAAACCCCGATTCTCCCTCCCGGGTCCGCGGTTACGGCCATCTCGCGGACCCGGATGCGGAGCCTCGGAATGGTTGGTCTGGGGGTCGGTGGGGGGAGGGGGACTCCGTCGATCGACGCGACTGGAGCCAATCCCAGAATCGTGCTCGTCAGAAAGACTTCCGAGGTTCCCATGAGCTCCTCGGGCGCGATGGGCCCTTCCCGCGTTTCCAGGCCGAGATCGCGGGCGGCGCGCAGTACGACGCCACGGATGATGCCGGGGAACGCACCTTCCTCGATCGACGGGGTCACGAGCGTGCCACCGAAGATCATATGCACGTTTGCGGCTGTGGCTCCCGCGATCCGCCCGGCCATGTTGCGCACGAGCGCGTCATCGCCGTCTTGCGAGCGCACGGCAGCACGCGCACGGCGTCGTTCTCCGAGGGCGCGCAGCGTCTTGTGGCGGGACAGGGGAGCGTGTTCGTCCAGCGCATTCGGTGAGGTCACGAGGCGGAAGCCCTGCATCATCGGGCGCGTCCGGTATTCCGCGAATGGCGCCGGGGCGATGAGGATGGTCACGGATCGGGACACGGGCACGGCGGAAGATCCGGGCGGGCAGGGGATCGTGAGAATGCGCAGGAACAGGTTCCCCGGCGGGTTCGTGCCCGCAACTTCGCGCATCGCGCGGATCAGGTCGGTCCGTGGGAAGGGAATCGGAATCCCGAGGGCCGCGCCCGAGGCGGAGATCCGATCCACATGGTCGGCCGCGAACTCGATCCCGCCGTTCCGCGCCCGCACGACCTCGAACAGACCCTCCCCATCGACCGCCTCCTCGTCGGGGCCGTCAACGGCCGCGAGCGCCGCACGCAGGATCGGCCCCGCCTCGCCCGCATGGGCGAGGGTTCCATCGATCCAGACCGCGGCGGACCTACCGGGATCGGGTGAGATCGGGGTTGATGACATTCCTCGACGCTATCTTGTACACCTGTTCGTAGACCCCGGGGACGACCCGCTTCGTCGCCCAATCGATGATGAAGCCGGGGACGAGCCTCACGCCCGGGTCGGTATCGAGAAGGTAGTCGGCGCGGGTGACAGAATCCGAGATCGGGGTCAGCTTCCAGAATCCGTTGATCGCCCTCACGTTTCCGTAGCCAGGAACCTGCCGGAAGACTTCCTCCATCCGGGCATCGTCGTTCACGATGCGTAGCCGATAGCGCCGGTCCCGGACTATCGGCACGGAGATCTTGTAGCGCGCGATCACCGTGTCGCCGATGTGGCTCTCAACGACCGTCTCCGAGACGCTTGGCCAGTCCGACTTGTTATCGTAGGCGATCGCCTGCCACACGGACTTCGCCGGAAGGTTGAACCGGCCGGTCGCGGTCAGGCGCCGCACACCCCGAATTCCGGCGCCCTCGAACTGAAGCTTGTCGATCGTCCAACCAGTCTGATGGAGCCCCTCGTCCGAGAGGTTGTCGGGATGCCCGACGGTCGCGAACGCGGGGACGACGAGCAAAACGGATATCAGCGCGCCCGCGAGGGCGCTCCGGTGGTTGCGCATGCATCCGCCTTTCGCACTGCGAAGGAGACAGGGGCGGCAAACGGGACCAGATCGAGAACTCCATATTGTCCACGACCCGGGGTGAGGTCTCAAGGGGCTTTGTTTTCGTCCTCGCGCAGGCCGGCATCCGCTGGGGGGGTGGACGATCCCTGGCATTACTTGCCCGCCGGGGCCCCGGCGCGTATTCTCGCGACGTTTGTTGAATCGGATCCGGACGCCCGAGGCGTCCAGGCGTGCGGGGAGGGGGCGCTTCGTTCAGGAGATGAATCCCATCGTCGATTCCAATGCGCCATCGGACGGGCCGCCGCGCTGTTTCCTAATCCTCTTTTACCAGCAGAGTTTCTGGAGCATGGGGAAAGGCATCGGCGCGGTCTCTTTCTGGCGCACCCCAACCACGCTGGCGGCCCGCGGGCACGAGGTACACGCCGTCCTCCCCGCCGAGCCCGGTGCTCCGGGAGGAATCGAGGTCCTGGACGGGGTGCATCTTCACCGGTATCCCTGCAGGATGCGATTCGTGCCGGAGTATCACCCGTTCCTCCCTTTGCGTTTGGTGATGCGCGCGCGCGCGTACCTCGCATACCAGCGAATCGGGACGCGGACCGCGCTCGAGATCGCGCGCGAGGTGCGACCCGATCTGGTGCTCGCCTATGGACCTTTCGAGGCACCCGTCGCGCGGCGGGTCGCGACGGCGATTGGGAAGCCGAACGTCACGCGTCTCTTCGGCAACTCTCTGTCGCTCACGTTGAACGACCCGATCCGCTTTCATCTGAACTTCCCCGAGGTTCGGGGATTCCGGACGCCGTGCGCACGGTTGATCCTGACGAATGACGGCGCGGACGGCGAGATCGTGGCGCGGCGATGCGGGGTGCCGCCGGAGCGGTTCGTGCACCTCCGCAACGGGTTCGATCTCGACCTGTTCTCGCCGGGGCCGCCGGATCCTTCGATACGGGAGAGGATCGGCGCACCGGCGGACGCTCCGCTCGTCATGACGGTAACGCGGCTTGCGATGGAGAAGAAGCTCGAGCGCGTGATCGACGCGATGCCGGCCCTCCTGCGACGCGTTCCGAATGCGATCGCCGTTCTGGTCGGGGACGGGCCCGAGCGCGGCGCGCTCGAGGCGCGCGCGCGCAACCTCGGGGTCACGCACGCGGTGCGGATGCCCGGGCCGGTGGCGCACCGCGAGCTGCCACCGTGGTTCCGATCGGCGGAGGTCGTCTTGTCGGTCCTGGACCGAACAAACGCGTCCAATCCAGTTGTCGAGGCGATGGCCTGTGGGCGGTGCGTCGCCGCGCTCGATGCCGGGACGACGCGCGAGATCGTGATCGACGGGCGGACGGGCGTCCTGATCGTCCGCGGAGACCTCGGGCGGCTCGGCGACATCGTGGGAGATCTCCTCGGGGATCCGGAGCGGCGCGCGCGGTTGGGCGACGCGGCGCGGCCGCACGTCCGTGGGCTTGTTCTCGACCCGCCGGCGCGGATGGATCAGGAGATCGCGATCCTGCAGCGAGTGATCGAAGAGGCCCGACCCGTATGAGTGCACGTCCCTCAATTGGCCATCTCGTCACGCCGTATCTGTTCTCGACCGGCTCCTGGATTCACGGCCAGCTCCTCAACAACCCGCGCTACCGAGCGGTCGTGATGACGCAGAAGACCGAGAACCTCAATATCTTCCCGTTCGAGCCCATCTACGATCTCTCGCGCCGGCGGCCGGAACTGCATCATACGTTCTCGAAATATGTGCTGGGCCGCTTTCCGGCGGGCCCGTATGTCGATGCGGCCGGGCGCGAGAGCATCGTGCTCCTGCACGCCCACCTCGGGTGGGAGGGCGCCCGAACGATCCATCTGAGGCGCAGGATCGGCGTCCCGTTCGTGACCTCGTTCTATGGCAGGGATGCGACGATGATCCCGCGAAAGCAGCGCTGGCGTGCCCTGTACCGCCGCCTTCTCTCCGACGGGGATCGGTTCATTGCCGAAGGACGCTACATGGCGCGGACGCTCGAGGCGATCGGATGTCCCGCGGAACGAATCCGGGTCGTCCATCTCGGCGTCGATCTGGAGAGGATCCCGTTCGCGGAGAGGCGGCCGGGGCCGAACGGGGAGGCCGTCGGCCTGATAGCGGCGAGCTTCCGCGAGAAAAAGGGCGTGCGCTACGCGATCGAGGCGATCGCGCGCGCGGCGCCCCATTACCCCGGCCTCCGGCTGCGGGTGATCGGCGACGGGCCGCTCCGGGGTGAGATCGAGGCGCTCATCCGGAAGCTCGATGTCGGGGGGAGGATCGATCTCCTCGGGTACCGCAGCTTCCCCGAATACCTCGATGAGCTGCAGAAGGCCGCTTTCCTGATGGCGCCGAGCGTTACGGCGGAGGACGGCGACAGCGAAGGGGGGGCGCCGGTCTGCGTTCTCGACGCGCAGGCGGCGGGGTTGCCGGTCCTCGCCTCCGATCACTGCGACATCCCGGAGGCGACCGTCCCCGGGAAGTCGGCCCTGCTTTCGCCTGAGCGGGACGTCGATGCGCTCGCGGCGAGTCTCGATCGGCTGCTCTCGCATGCGGAGGAGTGGGGTGCGATGGGGCGCGCCGGTCGCGCGCACGTCGAGGCGGAGTTCGACGTCCGCCGCCAGGGTGCCCGCATGGCCGAGGTGTACGACGAGGTCCTCGCGGAATGGGGGAAGGCAGGCTAGAATCTGTTGCGGCCGGCCGGCGCGTCCGCTGCGGGGGCGGTAGACGGCGCGGGCCGGGGTCTCGGGTCACGGAAGGAGGGGTGCGGTGGATCCTCGGGTGACGAAGCTGGCGGAGCTCCTGGTCAACTACTCGTGTGAGATCAAGAAGGGGGACAAGATCCTCGTCGAGAGCGTCGGCTTCGATGCGCTCGATCTGGTCCACGAAATCACCCATGTCGCGACGGCGAAGGGCGGTCTCGTCTTCCACAACTTCCGGAACGATCGCTTGACGCGCCGGTTCCTCCACGACGCGGACGAGGAACAGATCAAGGCGCAGGCGAAATACGACCTGTATCGGATGAAGGACATGGACTGCTTCATCGGCGTGCGCGCGAGCGCCAACACGATGGAGATGGGGGATGTCCCGTCCGGGAAGCTGAAGCTCTGGAACAAGCACTACGTGACACCGGTCCATTTCAAGGTGCGGGTTCCGAAGACGCGCTGGGTCGTGTTGCGCTATCCGAACGATTCGATGGCGCAGAATGCGCACAAGCCCCTGCACGTGTTCGAGGATTTCTACTTCAAAGTCTGCACGCTGGACTACGCGAGGATGTCGAAGGCGATGGATCCCCTGAAGGCGATGATGGACGCAACCGACAAGGTCCAGATCAAGGCGCCCGGCACGGACCTCTCCTTCTCGATCAAGGGTCTGAATGCGATCAAGTGCGACGGAAAGTTGAACATTCCGGACGGAGAATGCTATACGGCCCCCGTCCGGAACAGCATCAACGGCACGATCCTGATGAACGCCGCCGCCCTCTTCGAGGGGACCGTCTTCGAGAAGATCAGCCTGACCTTTAAGAACGGGAAGGTCGTGAAGGCGGACGCGGGCGCGCAAACGGCGAAGCTGAAGGAGATCCTCGATCGCGACGGCGGGTCGCGCTATGTCGGCGAGTTCGCACTCGGTTTCAACCCGTACGTCACCGATCCAATGCTCGATGCCCTGTTTGACGAGAAGATCGCGGGAAGCCTCCACATGGCGCTCGGAAATGCCTACGACGACTGCTTCAACGGCAACCGGTCCGCGATCCATTGGGATCTCGTGCACATTCAGCGGCCCGAAAAGGGTGGTGGCGAGATCTGGTTCGACGGCAGGCTTGTTCGCAAGGACGGCAAGTTCGTGCCGAAGGAGCTGCAGGGGCTGAATCCCGAGAAGCTGAAATAGACGGCGCGGGACAGGCTTGGATGGCGGGGGGCGCTCGAATCTCGGGCGCCCCTGTTTACTGTCGGTGCGGGGACGATCGATCCGTGTCGTGTCCGAGATCCGCAATTCGCGACCGGAGATCCTCGATTGCGGACTGGGCCTCCCGGAAGACCTGTTCCACATGACCGAAATCGAGGATCTCGACTTCCTCGAAGCGGGGTCGGACCATGATGTCCGGCCGGCGCGTCTTCAGCTTCTGGTCGAGGGCCGCCCGCTGCATGACGTTGAAGGCGCCGAGGATCGCGTCGAGCGCGTTGGGGAGATCCCGCCGTCCGGGCATCTTCGATCGGCTGACGTCCACCGCGATCACTAGATCGCACCGCCCCTCGAGGTGATCGAACGGGAGTTGGTTGATGAGCCCTCCATCCACCAGAACTCGGTTACCCAGGCAGACCGGGGCGAACAGGCCGGGGATCGCGATACTCGCTCGGAGCGCCGGGAGCAGGTCCCCCCTCTCGAAAACCACCTCTTCGTCCGACCAGAAATCGGCCGCGATCACGATCAAGGGAATCTCGAGTTCCTCGAAGTGGGTGGGTCGAACCCCCTCGAGAAGATGCCGGAGGAAGCGGTCCGGCTTGAGCAGGCCGCCCCTCCCGAGCTCGGAGATGGAAGGGCCCACCCATTTCAGCAACTCCACCCGCTTCTTGATGACGCTTCGAACGGGATGATCGGCGTCCGGCAGGAAGTACTTCCGGACGAGGCCGCGGATCTCGCTGCCGGTCATCCCGGAGGCGTAGAGAGCGCCGACGATCGCGCCGATGCTGGTGCCCGCGATTACCGAGGGCCGGAGGTTCAACTCGTCCAGGAGCTCGAGAACGAGGATGTGCGAGAGTCCCCGCACCCCGCCGCCGCCCAGAGCGAGACCTATGCGAGACATCTCATCCTCCACACCGAAGCGCGATTCGCATGCGCGGTGATTCCAGCGGTTCCGGGCGGGCCGGCGGATCGGGCCGGTTCTCAGTCCTCGCCTTCCTCCTCCCATCCCACCCGGATCCGGTAGCTTCCGCCGGCAGGATCCCACGGCTCCATCCGCCACACGATCCCGCGCGAGAACCACTCGAATCCCCCTGGGGTGATCTCCGTCGAGACGCACTTGTCCGGGGTCGTGGGAAAGCAGCGGAGAAGCGACGCGGTCATCTCATCGAACGCGAGGGAGATCTCGGCCTCGTCCACCTTGCCCTCCCAGAATGCGGACGGGCCGGTGTGGTAGGTGAAATCCCGCGTGGGCGTTTCCCCCTCCGGATTCCCGGAGGACCAGTCGACGCCGTAGACCGTGTTCACCATCAGGACTCCCTCGCCGGGGATCGTCAGCCTCACGACCGGCAACGAATCGGGAGGATCGGACAGGATCGCCGCCCACCGCGTCTTGTCGAGCGCTTCCATCCGATAGGAGGCGGCCTGGTGCTCGACCTCCAGCTTGGGGTGGGGTCCGTGGGCGGGCGCGCCACCGGTGACAAGGGCGAGATCGATCATGACGATTCGCAGGCTCAGGTTCTTGAGCCGATATGCGCAGATCGCCCGACCCGGCGCGTCGTCGTGAGGCATGATGATATTCACTTGCTCGGAAACCAGATGGATGCTGTCGCTCTTCTGCGGGCAGATCAGTCCCGCATTGCGCGTGATCTCGACGACGTCGGCGAAACCGCTCCCCGGACACAAGACCGCCAGCGCGGTGATGGATACGGTGATCGCAACCGCCCGGGATCGCGTCGCCGCGCAGTTCCACCTCACGATGTCCTCCTTGGTCCGGGTCCTTTCACGTCCCCGGCGCCGTCGTATGTTCGTTCCCAGTGAACGAGGCGGAGTCTGGGACATCTCCCGCGGCGGCGCAAGGGAGGCCCCGGTCTTCGTGGACCTCCCGAAATCGCGCCGTTTCCGGTAATATTGAGGAAGTGAATTCCTCTGACCGGCACGACCGGATCGGGGCGTGACTCTCCGGAGGCTTGGATGACCGCAGCTCGACGCTTCGCAACCGCCTTCATCTGTCTCGTGATGGCCGTTTTCATCGTTGGATCGTCATTCGCCCGCCAGGCGCCGTCCGGGCTCGGGCCTGAAGGCGTCTCGCGCGAGATCGATCGGCGCTCGCACCCCGCAATCACGGGAGCCTGGGACGCGGTCGAGCACGGGCGATGGAGGGATCCCGGCCTTGCATCCCTCCCTTCCCTTGTCGGAGCCCGCGTTCTCCACGACGGCGGCGACTGGGTCCTGGTGCGACTCACCCCCTCGCAGGAGAAGGATTTGGAAATGGCCGGCGTCCGCCTGAGTCTTCCTCGGCCGCGTCCGGAGGCGGAAGGACGGGCGCTCATCCCGGAGATGGCCGATCGCGGCGGTACCGAGGCGGAGGGTGACCGCAGCCTGGCATTCCTGCAGAGCCTGGCGAATGCGGTGAACATCGACACGATGACGGCGCACTTGAACGCGATCTCGACCGATCTCCAGACGCGCTACTACCGCACGACCCAGATGCAGCGGGCTACCCAGTACGCTCTCGACCATTTCCTTTCGTACGGCTGCGACAATGCGTATTTCGACGCCTTTACATACAACGGGAACACGATCCGCAACGTCATCGGCGTGAAGGCCGGCAGAACCTATCCGTCCCGAATCTACATGATCTGCGGCCACCTCGATTCCACCTCGCCGCAGCATGACACCCTCGCCCCAGGCGCCGAGGACAACGGCTCGGGCTCGGTCGGGGTCCTCGAGGCGGCCCGACTCCTTGTCCCTCTCTCGAGCGACGCGACGATCTACTTCGTTTGCTTTACCGCCGAGGAGCAGGGGATGATCGGGAGCGATCATCTTGCGACGATCGCGCAGCAGCAGGGGTGGGATCTCCGCGGCGTACTGAACATGGACATGGTCGGTTACGACACCCCGGGCGACCCCGCCCTCTGGATCGAGGGCTTCCACGGGAACCCTCGGTCGATCGCCCTCATGGATCTGATCGAAGCAACCGCGAACACCTACACCGACATGCAGGTCTACCGATACCCAGGCGAGGGCTGGGGGAGTGATCACGAATCGTTCAATGCCCACGGATTCCCCGCGATGCTCGCGATCGACTACAACTGGGAAAGCTATCCCTGCTATCACCAGACGTGCGACGTGATCGCGAACATCGTTCCGAATCAGTTCCGTCGCATGGTCCTCACGATGACCCTCGGGGGTGCGCAAATCGCGGGGAGTTCGTCATTGCTGGGATCGATCGCGGGCACGGCGGATCGCACCGACTCACAGGACGACGCCGGGATTCGCCTCGAGATCGTCGGGACCCACTATGATCCTGTGGCTTCCGGACCGGGTGGGGTTTTCACAATTCCCGACCTCTTCCCGGGGGCGTATACATTGCGGGCCAGCTCGCAGGGGTACCAGACCGTCGATAAGCATGTGACCATCACGGCGGGGCAAACCACGGATGTCGTGGTTCGCCTGGATCCGGCCGTCGGCGGCGAGGTTCGCGGAAGCGTGAGCCTCCAGGGGGCCGGCATCCCCCTGGGCGCGCGCGTCTTTGCGGAGGGGCAGCCGGAAGTCGCCTACGCGAATGCCGTCGGGGCATACGATCTGGAGCCGGTGGGGCCGGGGAGCATTGTGTTGAGCGCGAACTATCCCGGACGTATGCCCATGGCCCAGCTGGTCACCGTGCCATCGGGGCAGGTCGTGCCAAACGTGAACTTCAACCTCAAGACGTCCTGGAACTTCGAGTCCTCGTCCGAGGGTCTTACCGCCAACGCCGGCTGGCAATGGGGGAGCGACTCGCAGGCGGGCGCGCATTCGGGGACGAAGGTCTGGGGAACCGCACTCGGCGCGAACTACCAGAATTGCGCCGACTACCGGCTCGACCTTCCGCCGCTCGATCTGCGTTTCTACATGAGCGCCCGTCTCCACTTCTGGCAGTGGTACAGGACCGAGTCCGGGCACGACGGCGGGAACGTTCAGGTCTCGACGGACCGGGGCGTCACCTGGACGGTCGCAACCCCGGTCGGCGACTATCCGAGTTGGATGAGCGGCAACTGCAACGCGCTCGCGGGCGCGTCCGGCTACGGCGGCACACAGACCGCGTGGACCGAGTCGATCGTTGACCTGAGCGCGTACGCGGGCCGCTCGATCCGCGTGCGCCTCTGGTTCGCAAGCGACGGCGGGCTGAGCGATCGCGGCTGGTACATCGACGATGTCTCGCTCGAGGGCGCGCAGGCGCCTTCCGGGGTCGTCGTGGATGGCGCGCACGGCCAGGGGCCTGATAGGCATGCGCTTCTGTCCGATCTCAGCGTTGTCCCCAATCCGTTCTCCTCGAGCGCGACGGTGCGATTCCACACGGCGTCGCAGGCGGCAGCGTGGATCACCGTGTTCGATGCGGCCGGACGTCAAATCCGTTCACTGATGGAGAGCGTGCCCATCGGCGCCGGTGATCACTCCCTCATCTGGGACGGTCTTGACGATCGCGGGCGTCGAGTGTCGGCGGGTACCTACTGGGTGCGCGTTTTCACAGGCGGCCGTACGGAGATTAGACTGGTCGTGCTCATCCGGTAGCTCGGGCCACATCTTCTTATCCTTCGAAATCGCTCTTTGAGAGATGAATGTCCCGCGCTAGTTTCCGCTGTTCGAGCGAGCGGCAATCTGACGCTCACGAGTTCTTGATCTCTTGATACTCCAGGCGCGGTGGACGGGTCGGCGCCGTATGTGCCGGCATAAAGATGAGACAACCGGGAACACGTCTCTGTCTCGCCGCGCCTGGTCTACAACATAGAACCGTCGAATTCGAAAGGTGCCTCCTGACGAAGTCGACGGCCGATCAGGGAGCTAGAGACAACTACCTTTGGAATGAATCAGCTCCCACCGAGGCGCTGGAGCTCTTCGCGGACACGCGGTGCATCCGGCGCCTCCGGTTTTAACTCGAGGTAGCGCTTCCAGGCCCTCCGCGCCGGCTCCGTCAGCCCCTGGCGCACGCACGCGTCCCCCAGGAAGAGCCACCCCTCTTCGTCGTCCGCGGCCCTCCGGACGTAGTCGGAGAGCAGGCGAATCCCTTCGTCCACATCCCCGACCTCGCTCTCGAGATAGCCGACGGGTTTTTCGCGATCCCAACGGGACGGCTCCGTCGCTAGAGCGCGGCGGTATGCGTCGAGCGCGGCGGAGTAGTCCTCGATCTCGATCCGCTTCAGGGCGAGCCTCTCCCAGAGGAACGCGATTTCGCGGTCATCGGGATAGGCATCCGACGCGATCCGCTCGGCGACGCGCTGGCGCTCCGCGATCTGCTCCTTCGGATCGGCGATCGTGCTCAGGTTCGAGCTCAAGCGATAGTGGCTTCCGCCGTAGTAGGTTTTGTGCAACCAGATCCCCATGTCCTCGACCCGGTGATAGACCCGCGTTCGACTCGCGTTGACCCCGAAGATCGTCGCAGTGCCGAGCCCGAGGAAGAGGATCGCCGGGACGAGCTTCGGCCGGAGGATGGGTGCGGGTTCACGCGCGACCAGGAAAACCGCGGTGAACAGAAGCGGGGGCGAGAGGACGCACATCAGATCCCAGTCGAACGGATAGCCGATCGCGGAATTCAGCAGGAAATCGTGCAGGAACGCCGTCACGATCGAGGGCAGAAGGATGAACGTGCGTTCATCCTTCCACGCGCGGGGCAGGAGCAGGACGATTACGAGAAGGATCGCGGGAGACGTGGTCGACCAGAGCCCCCCGAAGACGTCGAGTAGATGGGCCCCCGAGAACATCGTGTAGCGGAGGTAAGGATGTCCCACGCACGCGGTCGCAATCGGGATGAAGATCTGCTGGGCGTGGGGCCGTCCCCCCGAATAGATGTAGTCGTAGCAGTAGGAGCGGGACAGGAGGAACGCGATCGCCAGAAAGGCGACCGAGAACACCACTCCGAGTCCGGCGAGGCGACGGCCGGCCCAGGGTCGCAGGCCGGGCCGGCGCGAGGCGATGTCGCGAGCGAGCCACATCAGGAACGTTGGCAGAAGCACCAATGCCTGAAGGTGGAAGATCACGGCCAGTCCGAACCAGAGGATCGTCCTCGCCCGCGCCCCGCGCGATGGCCTGGCCGGCTCACCGAGAAGGGACCGGACCACCTCGATCAGGAACAGCGCCTCGAACAGTCGCGGAACGATGTAGCTCTCCACGTGCCCGAAGAACATCTGGTTTGCGCCGTCCGTGATCGCGATCCAGAGGATCACTGCGCGCGCCCAGCCCGAGAGGCAAGGAAGACGCGCGGTCATGCGGGCATACATGAGGAGGAAGACCCCACCGCATAGCACCGAGAGGAGCATGAAGGTCTTCTCAAACGAGAGGCCGGATAGGCGAGAGAGAACATCGTGCAGCGCGAAGTTCGCGGACCCGCGCTGCAGGACCCCAAAGCTCAGCATCCTGTCGATGTAGATCGCCAGATGCTGTGGGGTGTGATCGTCCACGATGACCTTGCTGTCCCCGTACATCCGGGTCGCGATCGGGAATGCGGCGAATGCGCCAAGTCCGAGCAGCGCGAGAACCGCCGGGGCATGGCCCCGTCCCGGCGTGAACGCATCCCCAAAGCGCTCGAACCAACGATCCACCCGCCGGGAGATCGCCGGAATCCAGAGCGCCGCCCCCAATGCGAGGAGGACGACCGTCCATATCGGCCCGGCCCGGTGGAGGTGGTCCCATCCCCAGGCCCAGCCTCCCCCGACAAAAGCCCCGACGACCAGCGGTGCTGCCAGGACCAGGAAGGCGGGGAGCAGGCTACGCATCCCACTTCTACCTTCTTTCGCCATGCTCCCTGTGTACCAGGGACGCGGCCGCGGGGCAATTCCGCCTTTGGGGGAAGTAGGGGGCGCCATTTCCGATGAGCCTCATCACGCATCCGGCCGGTGCCGCCGATCGCGAGCCCGGAGGGGGTGGGGATCATCCTTCTGGAAAGATCCTGGTCTCGGCGCAGGTTCGTGAAGCGGGCGAATCTGTTGTTCGGCATGAATAAGAGCCGCGCTCGGCACGATGCGAGCATCTTCATTTAACATTGTCATCGAGCACCGGATGGCCGGTCGGTAGGTCGGTCCCGATCGGTTGTGGAGAAGGGCAAGGAGGATTCTGCGGTGCACTTTTTCGGTCACCGATCCTGTAGGTCCGAGATCGACGAGCATGGTGCGATCCTCAAAGCTCAGGGCAACGAGCTCGCGGAGCGGAGCCGCACCGCCGGGCGGATCCCCCGGCGCTGCCAAACCAGACGGCTGGGGGCGCCGCACAGATCCCCCGCTCCTATGAGGTCTCTGTCGCCGGATTCGACAAGCACGGGATCGGGGAGATCTGCCGAAAGCGGCGTGGGGCGACGTTGTTGGTCGCCCGGGCGCGTGGGTGGGAGCCCTCCCGCGACCCTGGCGCCGACCCGTTCCGCGGCGGCGGGACGGCATCGGTCTGGATGGTTCGGGCGGTCGAGGACGCCCGCTCGATCCCCGCGACCGGGGAATCCAAGCTGAGGCTCGATCTCACGCGCGACGCCGGCGCCGATTGGGAACCGCTGTTCCTCGAGCCTCCCGCCGGCGGCCCGGAGACCTGGTCGATCATGAGCCGATGGACCGGAACTGCGGAATCCGGACCCGGATGCTCGAAGCATGGGGCACCACTTCGAGACGGTCCGACACTCCCCGGACCGTTCAGTTCCTCCTGCCTCTGACCGATACCAGAGGGGGGAGAGTGCATTAATGATGAAGGATCCCAAGTCGGAGCAGGGTCGGTCCACGCGGATCGGGGAACTGCTCGTATCGCTCGGCTATCTGCGCCCCGATCAGCTCGCGAAGGTCCTCCAGGTGCAGAAGGAACGCCCGCCGGAGCAGCGGGTCCCCATCGGGACGCTCTGCGTGGAGATGGGCATCTTCTCGCGCGAGCGGCTCGACCTGATCCTCGATCGGTTCGGCAAGAGGCTCCGTCTCGGCGAGCTTCTGGTCCACCGCAATCAGATCACCCCGCTTCATCTCGATCAGGCGCTCGAGCGGCAGCGGCAGCAGGGCGGACGACTGGGCGAGATCCTCCTCGAAATGGAGTTGATCGATGAGCGGATCCTCGCCGAGACCCTTGCGGACCAGCACGATCTCGCGTACGTCCCTCTCGCGGGGCTGGAGCCGCAACCCGAGCTCACGCGATACTTGAACGCCCACTACTCGATGCGCCACGGCGTGGTCCCGATCGGAAAGCTCGGGCATCGCCTGACCGTGGCGATCTCGGATCCGACGTCGCGCGAGACTCGCGGCGACCTTGAGCGCTCCACGGGACTCAAGGTCCACATCGTGCTGTCGACGCCGAGCGAGGTGGCGACGTTCGCGCGGCAGCTGTACGAGTTCAAACGCGCGCCCGCCGTCAAGACCGAGATGACCGGGGTTGCCGTTCGGGAAAACGAGACATCGAACCCGTTCGCGCTGTTCCTTGGAAAGCTAATCACCCGTGCGGCAGCACTTCAGGCGAGCGACCTTCATCTTGAGCCGGGCGATGGAGGTGGGCGGGTGCGGATTCGCGTGGACGGGGCGCTCCAGGACCTGACCGAGTCGGGACAGGTCGAGGGGAAGATTCCCGGGCTTGTCCGCGCGATCAAGATGATGGCCCACCTCGATCTCGGCGACGTCCGGCGCCCGCAGGAGGGGAGCATCGCGTTCCACACGAACGAGGGGGATTTCTCGCGGGCGTTGAGCCTGCACGTCAGCACGATCCCCGGACCGGCGGGGGAGGAAGCGGCGATCCGCCTCCTCGATCCCACGCGCGCCGGGATCTCCCTCGCCGACGCGGGACTGAGCGAATCGATTCGCGCGCGGTTCGAGAAGATTCTCCGTCAGACCAAGGGGGTCGTCCTGATCGCCGGTCCTCCCGGCAGCGGGAAGCGGAGCACGCTGCGGGCTTCCTTGAGTGTCCTGCGCCGCGAGGACGCAAAGATCCTGACGGCGGAGGATCCGATCATCTTCATCCACCCGGGGATCTCGCAAGCCCAGGTGGACCCGTCCATCGGCAATACGTACGTGTCGTATCTGAGACGTTTCCGGCGTCAGGATCCCGATGCGATCCTCCTGGACGAGATCCCCGATCGCGAGACCGCGGAGCTCGCATTCGGCACCGGTGGCGCGGGGCCGCTGATCGTGGCGACGGTCCGCGCGAACAACGCGACCGACGCCGCGATGCGTCTCATGGACATCGGCGTAGATCCGAACATGATGGGTTCCTCGCTCGCCGCGGTTCTCGCGCAGCGACTGATCCGGCGAAATTGCCCGTCCTGCTGCGAATCGTACGAGCCCCGCAGCACGATCCTCGATCAGTGGTTTCGGGGGATTCCCTCCATCGGCAGCAGGGCGGTGCGTGGGAGGGGATGCGAGAGGTGCAACGGGGCCGGCTTCGCGGGGCGTGTCGCGGCGGCCGAGCTCTGGGTGCCGTCCCCCGAAGAGGATGTCTGGATCAGCGAGCGGATCGAGGCCCGCCTGCTCCGCGAGCGGGTGCTGCGGCGGATGCGCTGCCTCGGCCAGGACGCGCTCGAGCAGGCGATCGCTGGGCGGACCACCTTCGAGGAAGCCTTGAAGGTCGTGCCGCACGAGGATGTCGTCTTCACCCGCATGCACGGGCTCGAGCGGGACAAGGAGCGACTCCAATCCGAGTCCGTCCCGTCGCGCGACGCGGCATAGACAAGACGCGAGCACAACCGGGTCCGGCGAACGGATTGTGGCCTCCGAGACCACGGTTTCACACCGAGCGCTGCCCCCCACTTCCGCCGGACCCTGCCCTCTGCTACGCTTCCTCTCGATGTCACTCGGAAAGAGGGGCGAAGCATGAGGCATCTCGACCGGCCGCTAGGCCGCCGGCGCTTTCTCGGCATCATCGGTGGCGCGGCGGCTGCTTCCTTCGTCGGTTCCTACGATCACATCCTCTTGCCGCGCGAAGCCCGCGCCGACGGAAGCATCTTCCAGATCACCGGCTCGACGGCATCCCGCGCGCTGAACGAGGCGCGCGCGCGAGGGGCGAGCTTTTCGGAACTTTACCTGGAACGGCGGGTCGTCACGCGCCTATCCCTTTCGGAGTCGAGGATCGAATCCGTCGAACAGGGGATTTTCGCGGGCTGCGGCGTCCGCGCGATCGACGGGGACCGCGTCGGCTATGCCTATACAGACTCGTTCGACGAGCCGGCGCTGATCGAGGCGGCGCGTAGCGCGGCCGCAATCGCCTCCTCAGCGAATCCAGGCCTCCCGCCGCTCGCCTTCTCCCTCGAGAATCCCTCGCGTCGCGTCCGGTATCTCGTGCCGTTCGATGGGCTCGCGCAGAGCGCACGCGTCGGATGGCTCACCAGGGCGGACCAGGCGGCGCGCGCCCTCGATCCGGCCGTCAAACAGGTGACGATCGAGTACGAGGACGAGATGCTCCGATTCGGGATCGTCAATTCCGAGGGGATCTGGCTCGAGGATGACATTCCGCTCATGTACATGCGAATCAACGTGAATGCGGCGAAGGGCGATAGCCGCCGCGGGACAGGGATCCAGAGGCTGAGCCGGCGGCTGGGCGCCGAGCAGATGGAGAACGATGCGGCGGGAGTCGCCGGCAAGGAAGCGGCTCGAATGGCCGTCGCGATGTGCGGCGCTGTCCCGGCCCCCGCTGGCGAGATGCCCGTGATCCTGGCCGCCGGCGGTGGGGTCCTCTTCCACGAGGCGGTCGGTCACGGCCTCGAAGGGGATTTCGTCCGCAAGGGGACTTCCTTCTTCACGGGCAAGCTTGGACAGGTCGTCGCATCGAATCGCGTCTCGGTCCTCGACGACGGCAGCAAACCGGAGCTGCGCGGGTCGTTCGACATGGACGATGAAGGGACCCCGCCGCAGCAGAACATCCTGATCGAGGGGGGTATCCTGCGCGGCTTCATGACGGACCGCATCACCTCGCAGGCTCTGGATTCGGGACGCACGGGCAACGGCCGCCGTCAGAGCTACCGCTTCCCGCCCCTCGTGCGGATGACGAACACGTACCTCTACCCCGGGGACGACGACCTCGATCAGATGATTCGCGACACGAAGAGCGGTCTCTTTGCGCGAACCCTCGGGGGCGGCGAGGTCGACACGACGACGGGCAACTTCACGTTCGGCGTCCTCGAGGGCTACCGGATCGAGGACGGGAGGATCGGCCTGCCGGTCAGGGGCGCGAACTTGGTCGGCAACGGCCCCGAGATCATGATGCGAATCGATCGTGTCGGGCCGGACCTTGTGTTCTGGCCGGGCACGTGCGGGAAGGGGCAATGGGTCCCGATCAGCGCGGGCGCTCCGACCCTGCGCATTTCGTCGATGACGGTCGGTGGCGAGCGGCACGGATAGGGGACGGAGACTTGGGAGGAAGGACGGGTCGCGGAATGGACGAGAAAACCCTGCTCGAGCGGGCTTGTGACGCCCTTCGTGCTGGCGGCGCGGAAGGGGACGCTTGGTTCGAGCACCGGCGCACCCTCCACATCCTCGTCCGCGAGGGGAAGCTCGAGGACCTCCAGCGTGCGGAGGTGCGTGGTCTTGGGATCCGCGCGATGAGCGGCGGCCGCCTCGGCTTCGTGCACACGAGCGAGTGCGATGGGGACGGGGTGGTGCGCGCGGCTCAGAAGGCGTGCGAACTCGCGAAGTCGGCCAGCGTGCGGGAGGATCTCGCCCTCGCGGAAAGATCTGGCACGGGGGACGGGGAGGACGAAGGGGTCGCGCTCGCGATCCTCGACCCGACGATCGAGAGGCATACGATCGCGGAGAAGCAGGAGTGGGCGCGCTCGGTTGAGGCCGTCGCCCGCGGCGTCGATCCGAAGATCCGCCGCACCGAGGGGGCCACCTACGACGAGGCCTTGGTCGGGATCTGGCTCGCGAACACGAACGGGCTCTACCGGCATTTCAACAAGAGCAACCTACAGGTCGGAGCGCAGGTGATCGCCGAGGACAAGGGCGAGTTGCAGATCGGCGAGATCGGCCACGAGACCAGCCGGTGGAACGCCCTACCGGATCCGGGCGATTTCGGCCGGCGAGCGGGCGAGCGGGCGATGCGCCTGCTCGGAGGCCGCTCGGTCCCGACCGGCAGCTACCCGGTGGTGTTCAGTCCGGAGGCCGGATTCGCGGTCCTCGTCTACCTCTCGGCTGCGCTGAACGGCAGCGCTCTGGGCGCGGGTCGCTCATGGCTGGCGGGTCGCACGGGCGAGATCATGCTCGGCAGCCCGCTCGTGACGGTCCACGACGACGGACATCTGCCCGGCGGCCCGGCGAGCGTTCCGTTCGACGGCGAAGGGACAGACACCCGCGACACGCTTCTGATCGATGCCGGCAAGGTCCGAGGGAACGTGCGTGACCTCGCGGCGGCCAAACGCCTCGGCGCGCCCTCGACGGGCAACTCGCGCCGCGGCGGATACGAACAGCTGCCGGCCATCGGCAGCGGAAATGTCTACCTGGTGCCCGGAAGTGTCAAGGCCGATGCGGTGCTCGGTGAGATCGAGAAGGGTTTCTGGATCTGGGGGCTCACGGGATGGTGGATCGGGCTCGATCCGTCGAACCCCGGTTTCTCGAGCGCCGCGTTCGGCATCTGGATCGAAAACGGGAAACCCGCGCAACCCGTCGCGCGGGTGACCGTCGCGGGAAGCCTGACCGACATCCTGAGCGGCATCGATGCGATCGCCGACGATTTCGTATGGGACCATCCGACGAAGACGCCGACGTATCGCGTCAAGTCGATGTCGGTTTCCGGGGTCTAGCGGGTACTGTTCGCACCCGGCTCCGTCGGGGATCTCCCCGGGGATGCCGCCGGCGATTCCGGTGCCTACTCCGTCGCGGCCCGGCGCACCTTCTGCCGCAGCGTCTTGCGGTCGATTCCGAGGATCTCCGCGGCGCGCGTGCGATTCCCCCCGACCGATGATAGGACCTCCTGGATGTACGCCGCCTCGATCGCCGCAAGCGGTCGGTCCGGCGTGCCCGCCCCGTGCGCCGAGAAGCGCATGTGCGATGGAAGATCGGGGACCTCGATCGTCCGGCCGTTCGCCGCCGTCACGAGGCGCTGGATCGTCCACCAGAGCTCTTTCACATTTCCGGGCCACGAGTACGCGCGCATCGCCTCGAGCGACCGATCGGTGAAATCTGGCACAGGCATGCCGACCTCTCGCGCAGACCGCTCCGCGAGGTAGCGGATCAGATGGAGAAGATCGTCGCCCCGCTCCGTGAGGGTGGGGAGGATGATTCGCACCGCAGCCAGGCGATTGTACAAGCGCTCATCGAAGGCCCCGCGTGCCGAGATCCCCGCCAGATCGATGCTGCTCGACGCGATGAACCTCTGCCCGGCGGTCCCGCCCTCGATCGCCCGTAGCAGGTTCGCCTGCCCCTTCGATGAGAGTTCCGCCACCTCCGACACGTAGAAGGTTCCGGTCAGGTCGTCGAACCATTCCTCCAGCGGAGCCAGGGGATCGACGGTGGCGAAGAAACCCTTCGTCCGCGGACCGCACAGGTGGATCGACCTCGCGACGCTTCGTCGCCCGGTCCCGCAATCCCCGGAGATCAGGACGGAGAAGGAATCAGCCGCATGGGCGCGGATCACATCGAAGACGGCCAGCATCGGCTTCGAGAAGCCGATCATCCCCGGCACCTGCTCGGCGATCGCGCGGGACGCCTTCATCAAGCGACGGGCGCGGAGCTTGTCTAGGAGACGGTTGATCGCCCCCAGCAGTTCGGTCGATGTGAACGGCTTCGGCAAGTAGTCGGCAGCCCCCGTCTTCATCGCCTCGACCGCCCCGTCGACGGACGGGTAGCCAGTGATCAGGAGGACCTCGGTGTCTTTCAGGTTGTCGCGAATGTGGCGCACCAGCTCGAGCCCGGAGATCCCCGGCATCCTGAGGTCGGTCACGACGATGTCGATCGCCTCCTTGCCGAGGATCTCGATGGCCGCCGGCACCGACGTTGTGCTGAACACGCGGAATCCGGCCTTCTCGAGGTTCCGCTCCAGGAGTTCCACTATGTCGACGGAGTCGTCGACGATGAGAATCTTCTCGCGTCCATCATTTGGATTCATCGTTCACTCCTGCTGCAGGGAGCCTCACGCGGAAGCGCGAACCCTGTCCGACCTTGCTCTCCACTTCGATCCGGCCGCCGTGAGCGGCCACGATCCCATGGACGACCGAAAGCCCCAAGCCCGTACCTTGCCCGACGTCCTTCGTCGTGAAGAACGGGACGAAGATCTGCCGTAGGACCTCCTCCGGCATCCCGATCCCCGAGTCCTCCACGATCAGGCTGACCCACCCGCCCTCGGCGGCCGTCGAGAGGATCAGGTCCCCCCCCTCCGGCATCGCCTGGATTGCGTTGACCGTTAGATTAACCAAAACCTGCTGCATTTGTCCGGGGTCGGCGACGATCGCGGGGAGCGCGGGGTCGAGCCTCCGCTGGCAACGGACGCGATGGGCGGCGAACCGCGGTTCGAGGAAGCCGATCCCATCCTCCACGATCTCGTTCAGATTGATCTCCACTTTCGCGGGAGGGGTCTGCCGCCCGAAGAACATCAACTTCTTGATGATCTCCCGAGCGTGGAAGGCGGCCTTCACGATCCGATCCATGTCGCGGACCGACTGCGCGGGGAGCCCTCCCGTCTGCTGCACGATCTGGCTGAATCCGAGAATGCTTCCCAGCGGCTCATTCAGCTCGTGCGCGATCCCGGCCGTCAGCTTCCCGATCGTAGCGAGGCGCTCGGCGTGCCGGAGCTGCTGCTCGAGCTGTGCCTTTTCCGTCTCCGTCCGCCGGCGCTCTACGATGATCGCGACCTGCCGCGCGACTTCGTTGATCAGACTGCGCTCCTCGAGCAGGAACGGCCCTTCATGCATCTCCGGCTGGGGGGTCCGGTAGACCACCTCGACGGTCCCACGGACCGACCCGTCGATCACGATCGGCGCGTGCAGGAGTTGGCCGGCTTCGATGAAGCCGTCGGTTGCGAAGGCCTTGCCGTCGAGTACGATCCGCGCCTCGCAGTCGGACGGATACTGCCATCCGGGCGGCAGGACGCGCGCGATCTTCACCAGCATCTCCGGGAGTGAGAGGTCGCGTCGCTCGGCGACCTTGGCGATTCCGTAGAGGCAGGTCAGTTCCTTGACCCGCTCCTGGAACGCCCATTGCACGCGGTGATGGGTCAGGGCGAGCCCGAGCGTCTCGGCGACGTCCTCGAAAAAAAGGACGTCCGTCTCGCCGAACACCGCGGCCCGCTCGCTGATTATTTGCATGATTCCATACGGATGCTCATCGAGGGGGAATGGGATCAATACCAGAGATCGGAAGCCCCCTGCTCTGGCCCACGAATCGATTGTGATTCGCTCGCCGTCGATCTCGACCGGATCGTCCTTCTGTGCGTCGGGACTCCAGTAGCTCCCTCGCGGTGTGAGGGGGGCGCTCGAAGGGAAAGGTCCCTCGCGAAGGAGGAGGTGGTGGAGGAGCGCCTGCGGGGATTCGCCCTCTCCGGCCGCCGCGGCGATCTTCGGATCACCGCGGTCGGACCTCGCCGTCTCGAAACGGAACGGAGCGCCGGACGCGCGGATCGCGCGGCATCGAATCGCAGGGGTCCATTCTTCCAGTCTCACGACGAGCGCACCCGCCCGCGATGCCTCGAGGATGATCTGCGTCGCCTCTTCGAGGAATGTCACGAGGGGTGTTCCGCGGTTCGCCGATTGCAGAATGCGGCCAACGATCGAGCGAAAATCGCCCGCCGATCGGTCGGCCGTGCCGGGACGGATCAAAGTTCGAAGACCTCCAGCCCGGGGAAGCATCTGCTCCTCCGAGCGTACCTGCAATGGTTCAGAAGATGAAGATCGCGTCCAACGATACCGTAGGTTGGGTGTGTTTCGCACCCCGCCGGCTCCCTGTTTCGAACACGGTGCGGTCGGATCGGTCGACGCGTGGATCGGATCGGACCCGCTCGTGCCGAAGCATCCTCCGACACGGTGAACGCCCCACACGTCGAGCGCGTCATTTCGGATGCTCGAATTGTGAAATCCCCCGATGCCTGACGAGGCAACCGGGGGATCTTCGTGAAGATCGGTTGGATGGGCTAGCGAGCTCCCTTTCGCGCGGGTCGCTGGGGAATCTCGATCCGCGCAGTGGCGCCTTCCGCCGTCGTGCCGTCCAGAGCGATTGTGATCCGGTGCCGCCCCCGCGGCACGAGAATCAGGACCGTGCGGGCGCTTCCCGGTGTGATCTCGGTCATGTCGGGATAGGTCGCGGTGTGGCTTGCCGTCGATTTGAGGGTGAAGCTCTTGAAAGGACTTCCATCCAGGGTCGCCTTCACGACGTAGCTCTGCGTGACCCCGTTTGTGGTCCCGAAATCAAGGCGGGTCAACACACGCAGGCGGAGCGGCCCCTGGATCGACAGCCCGATCGGCTGCGAAGGCGAGAACCGGTAGACCGTCATCTCCGCGTCCTTTTCGTGCAGGCGCACCGCCTTCGCGTACGTCTCCGGCTGGAAGGAGACCATCCTCACCTTCCCATTCTTTCCGGATCCGGACACGATGCGAAGGAGGACCGTGGTTGCCTCCCCAGGAGTGATCCGCACCGTGTGCTCACCGACGGGGATCCGGAAGATGGATTTCTTCAGGTTGCCGAGCGGAGTTCCATCGTCACCCCGCGCACTCTTGCTCACCCCCGATGTCACGGCGGCCGTGCGGAGCGGTCTTCCGTCCACGTCCACTACGAGATGGTAGTTCGTGGGTTTAGCAAGCGTCGGGGCGGCGAAGGTGCACCGGCTGTAGACACGCAACATAACGGGTCCGCGGACCTTGTACTCGAGAGGGTTCACGCGCGAAGCCGAATAGTAGACCCGCGCCTTCTTCCCGGAATGGACCTTGACGGCCACCGAGCCTGGTGCCGGTTTCAGGAGGCTCGATTTCGAAACGGCGCCCGCCGCCGCCGCGAATCCCGCGCAGAGGATCGCCGCCAGGGCCAGAGACGGGCCACAACCCCATCGTTTCATCATCCACCACTCCTTTCGCCGATCGGCTCGCCGGTGGCACCCGGTATCGGCAACGGCGCCGCAACCTCGCGCGCCGCGCTGGCCGCGCGGTTGCGCGCACGCAGGACGCCGAAGCAAAGAATCAGATAGGTCAGGAACGCTGGGAGCGCTATCCGTAGATCGTACGCCTGCCGATGGAAGATGTCTCCCTCGCCGACCGGTGGGATCAACTCGGGCGTGAGGGGCAGCCCGTAGGCCTGAGCGATCGACTCGATATTGAGGAGGTGAATAATCGGCACATGGCGGCGCGCGTACGCATGGAGCGCTCCCCGTTGCGTCCAATCATACGGCTTCAGCGTGCGGTTGATCCCCGGTGGGATCAGGTTCGCGTTCTGCGAGTTCCCGACGGAGGCCGAACCGCCACCGATATTCACGTACGCTTTGATGCCGCGAGGGGTCGCCTGCTTGTCGTAGATATCGACCCGGGTCTCGACCGCCTGTTCGAGGGTCGGTTCCGAGATCAGTGGGATCCCATTCCGCGTGATCGCATCCCGCAGGAGCGCCCGCCCTTTCGGGGAAAGGCCACGACCTCGATCGTTGCTTCCGCCGATCGCGGCGGCGATGCTGCGCGTGCGAAGGAGCCCCTTCTCGTTCAGGAGCCGCTCCATGTCGAGCCATGTAAAGCTCGGATCATTCGCGCCCCACATGCTCGCGCCGACAGACGTGATCACGATGGGCTTCAGATGGAGCTCCTCCGCGGCCGCGATCATCGAGATGTTGAGCGCCGGGAAGGACCCGGTCATCCCGATCGCGATCGGATCGTCGGGCTGCAGCTCCAGGTCCCGGAAGTATTGGACGAAAACGGCTGCGAAGTTCGGATTCACCGTAGTCAGCTTCGAGTCAAGAACGCCGCGGTCGGTCGTGATCAGCGTGAACTCCTGGCCGATCAGGCCGGTCGCCTCGGGATCATTCTCCTTATCGAGCGTCTCGGTCCTGCCGATTCGCGCCTCACGAATCGCCTCGAAGCAGCGGACGGCACGGGTCGATGCGGCCATCTTCTCCTCGAGATACGGTTGGGGGCGCATGTGGCGAGTAAAATGCGTGAGCACGTGGAAGCCGATGCCGAGGATCGCGAGCAGGACCAGGAAAGCGTCCGCCCGATGTGTCCAGGCCGTCGCGCTAGAGAAGATGCGTTTCAAGGAGTGCACCTCCGTGCAGGACGATCAAGGCGAGACGGACCAAGACGGCCGCGACGCACATCGCCGCCAGGGTCTGGATGATTCCCTGCCGCGTCATCCAGTAGGCCAGGAGTCCGGGGATGATGAAGCCGATCGCCGCCAGGGCTCCCTCGAGCGAGGCGATCCCTCCCGTCGGGATCTTCGCGGTCAGCGCGCCGAAGATGAAACCGAGCAAGACCGCCAGCACGAGGCTCCGGCGCCCGTAGATCAGGAAGTAGCGCTTCGCGATCATCAGGCATCCGTAGGTCACGAGCGCGGCCAGGATTGTCCCGAGGACTTGGAGCGGCCGATCGAGATACAGGGCGATGTAGCCCGGAACGACGAAGCCGCCAGCCGCAAAACCGATCGCCTCGGTAAAGAGAAGGCTCGCGACGAGCCCGAGGCCGATCGCCTCGGCAATCAGCATTCTCCACCTCCCCCCTTCACAGCATACGCAAGGATCATGTGGCCAAGCCCGCCGATATTACCGACCCCGCCCACGCGGGCCTTGGAGTCGGTCAGGTCGGCGATCCGATCGAAAACCTCTTCCGGAGAAGACTGCCCGAGATAGAGGAGCCTTCCCTTCGGGATCTGCCGCTCGAAGCGACGCTGGACGATGTCCGGGATGTCCCCGACGAGAACGTAGTAGTCCGCGCGAAGCGCGACCTCGACCGCCTCGGCGAAGAGGAGGGATCGGTCGATCCGATCGCCGCGCAGATTCAGCAGCGCGAACGTTGGGTCGGGTCCCGGGTTTCCGAGTCCGAGTCTCTGCCAGATCGTGATCGTCGATTCGAGGTCGTTTGCGGCGAAGACGTTCACGAATTCGATCTCGCGCCCCTTCTGCAGGATCTTCCAGAACGTACAGGCGCCGATGTCGGGGATCGACTTGTACATTCCGCGCATCGCGACATCGTCCGGAATGCCGAGGTGCCTCGTGACCTGAAGTGCGGTGGCGACGTTCTCCTCGTGCTCGAAGTAGGCGAACCCGCTCATCGAATCCTCGGGAACATCCTCGGGACGGGCGACGAGCAGCTTCGATCCCCGCTCATCCGACACGCGCTGCATCAGTGCAGCGTATCGGGCATCCCCGACAACCATGACGCCTGAGCGCGGAACGGTCGACGAGAGAGCGGCGGCGACGTCGGCGACGGTCGGGCCCATCACGTCCAGGTGATCTGGGCGGACGTTCGTGATCACCCCGATCGTTGAGTGCATGATGTGTTCCTCGCAGACCTTTTGTAGATCAGGGCGGACCGCCATGCACTCCATCACAATCGCCCTGGCGCCTTCGCGGCGGGCGCGGTCGAGAATGCCGATCTGCTCGCAGATGTTCGGGGTCGCGCCCACGCGGACGACGGGATCTTCGGTCCCGTCCGTATGGATGAAGCGCGCCTTGGAGCCGGTTGTCTTCGCCGCCGTCGGGATTCCCGCCTCGCGGAGGGCCGAGGCGATCAGCCGGACGACCGAAGATTTCCCCCGGCTGCCGTTCACGTGGACCCGGATCTTGATGTCGCGTAGGGCCTTGCGATGGCGCCACGACTCGAGACCCCAGTACGCCAGGACGAATACGAGCAACAGAATGAGGATTGTCACGCCGCCTCCACTCCGGACACCGCCCATCAGGGCAGAAACCGCATCATGATAGCGCCTTGCAGGGTGTAGCGCAAAGAGGACAACTCAAGGGCAACTCGACAAGCGTGGCGAATCGACCCTTCGGGAGGAGCCGTTCTCACCAGACCGCCCACCCGACCTTGGGGTTGGACGCGGATCGGGGAGGCCTTAGTGGACGATCACGACAGGAGCGGCGTGCAAATCACCCGGCCATGTGGGCCTGAGGAAGTAGATCCCGCTTGCGACCGGGGTACCGCGATTGTCCCTCCCGTCCCACCGGAGGGTCCCCTGCCTTGAGCCGACGGACGCGGCGCGCAAGGTCGCGAGCCTCCGTCCCGAGAGATCGACCACCTCGATCCCCCAGTTCGCCGGTGGCTCCGCTTCGGAGATGTAGCGGATCTCGACCTTCTCTCGCGCGGGATTCGGGCTAGCGGCGAGGTTGATTGACCCGCGCTGCAACGCAGGCTGGAGGTCGGCCATGTAGTGGTTGAAAGCGCGGGACGCGAACTGGGTCTCGGCCGCCGCCATCTCCTGCGGATTGACCCCCGCCTGCCGCCAGTGCGCGAGGGATTGATCGGTTTCGGGAAGGAGCCACCGCTCGATCCGTTCGACTCGGGTGAGGTAGCCCGCGCGCATCGGGTTCCCCGTGACGAGGCGGAAGGTGTTGAGGAGACTCCCGAAATACGTGTTGTCGTAACACTGTCGCGTCCGCTGTTTCGCCTCGTCACAGAGCGGCGACGTCACGGGTCCGTCGAGCTCGGGCGGCGTTGGACCGGCGGCGACCCAGACGGGGAGCGGGATCGTCACGACCGGGGCGCCGACTACCGCGTAGAAAGTCGAGAGGAGCGGATCCTCGCTTGGCAGGACGCCGAGGATCGTGCCGCTCGCGACGCTCGTCCGGCGGTTGATCGTGTTCGTCGTCGGGACGTATCCGTACGCCTCGGGATAGTCGGGAGGCGCCCCTGTGAACGGCAGCGGATACGGATCGAGATTCCACGAGCACAGATCTGTGGCGACATGCTGGAGGAGATAGGGGACGTCCACGCCCCCGACTTCGATCGCGCGCTGGACGAGACGGCGGCACCGGTGGTACCGCCAGGTGTCGACATAGGAAGTGTCCCCGGCCAGCGAGAAGTTCGTGCGTGCGAGGTATCCACCGGGCGCGTCCTTCGCGTCGAAGCGGACGAAGTCCCGGCCCGCCGCCTCGAAAACCGCTGCCCCGCCGGACGCGTCGATCACGGCTAGGTTCGCAGGATTATCTCGGCCGATCGCGTTGGTCTCGCGGAGGTAGGACTCGAACTCGGCCACGTTTGCGCACCGCTCGAGGGCGGCCTTCATCAGCTGGCCGTTCGTGATGCCGCCCATCACCGTATCGGGGAGGTTGTAGGAAAGCGCATTCAGGACCGCGAAGCCGCGCTCGTTGACGCCGATCCAGGCGTTGGTCAGATCGCCGGCGTTGATGAGCGCCACGAAGCCGTACGACCCGCGTCCCCCGCCGTCGAAGTAGACCACCTCGTTGTCGAGATAGGCCGCGTCGCGGTTCTTCCAGAGGATCGGGCGTCCGTCGCGCGTCGCCTTCCCCGTGAGGACGGCGATCGTGCATTCCTCCCCGGCGTCGGATAACGGGATCGGGGCGCCGCCGGCGGCCGCGAAGGACGGTGCCGCGCAGAGGACCGCGACCCGGAGTGCCAAGGCCAAGACAAAGCGGCAGGAGGCATTCATCAGACCTATGATGATAGTCCATTTTGCGTGAGCGGACAAGGAAGGGAAGGGCGTTTCATGATATCATTGTTGGGGTTCCGACCGAAGGGGGAAGCAATGCATCTCGTAGGCCGCCGGATCGTCCAGTCCGTGCTCACCCTCGCGTCCGTTCTCGGGATCGCCGTCTCGAACCCGGCAATCGTCGGTGCGGCGCCGCCTGCGCGCGGCACCGTTCTGGCCGATTTCGAGTCGGGCAGCGTCATTCTCGAATCGTATGGCAACGAGGATCACGACCCGACCGGGTGGGAGTTGACGGACGCGAACACCCACGGAGGATCGGCCTGGTCGCTACGGCTGACGGGCAACACGTGGAAGACCCAACCGATCGCAGCGCATGCCGTCAGCCAGGGAACGGTCTTCAGCGTCGCCGCGTACATCGAGGATGTGGGAGAGATCCAGGCGTTCGGGATCACGGACGGAGCGAACGTCCTCTTCTACACATTTGCCGGGACCGAGCTGCCATCCGAGACCGAATGGGAGACAACCTATCAGGGCGCATTCCCGAACGGGCAATGGAATGTCTATCTCCTCCCGATCGGACGCGACTGGCGCAATCGATACGGATACGATCCGACCATCACGAACCTTGTCTACGTCAATGACAAAGACTCGACGACGCGTGGCGTAACCATGTTTGACGACATCGTCGACGTAACGTCGGATCTGCCCGTCGCGCCGACCGTCGAGATCCGACGGGGGCGGCAGCGCGCGGAGAAAGTCGAAGCAAACCTCTGGCGCGTCGGCGTCCAGTTCGACTCGCGAGTCGAAGATCCCGACAGCGAAGAGTTCACGTACTTCTGGGACTTCGGCGACAGCACGTTCAGCGACGCGTCCGCGCCGTTTCACGAATTCCTCGTCTCGTCCGATCACACGTACACGGTGTCGCTCGCGGTCCGCGACGAGTTCGGGATGTGGGGCCGCGACAGCGCGCAGGTCCGCGTGGACCCGGCGCCGGAGGAGCCGCTTTCGACGATCGACTTCGTCGGTGACGTGATGCTCGGCCGCGCTTACGACATCCCGGGAGGGCTGATCGATCAGCACGGGCCCGAATACATCTTCATGCCCACGCGGCCGATCTTTGGTGATGCGGCCGAGGTCAACGTATGCAACCTCGAGGGCCCGCTGACCGACGAGGGGGTGCAGCATCCCACGAAGCCGATCGTGTTCCGCGCCCGGCCGTCCAACGTCCGGGGTCTGACCTACGCGGGCGTGGATCTCGTCACGATCGCGAACAACCACATCGTCGACTACGGGGGGCGCGGATGCGAGGAGACCCAGCAGACGCTGGACGCCGCGGGGATCCATTGGTTTGGTGCGGGATTGGATGAATACGTCGCCTTCCAGTCGGGCTTGTGGACCCAACGGGGGATCGCCCTCGGGTTCCTCGGAATGTGCAATCGCACGGGACGCGAGTACAACTACCAACCGTTCCTCGACGCCGCGGGGAACAAGCCGGGATTCGCGTGGCTCACCGGGCTGAACCTGGACGCCGCGATCGCCACGCTGCGCCCGCTCGCCGATCTCGTGATCCTGCAGGCGCACGCGGGGATCGAGTACGAGACGGATCCCGGGAAGCGCGGCGACGGCTCGGGTTCGACCCTTGCAGGGGATGGGGCCTTCGACGCGATCGGTGGTGAGCCGGGGATCTCTTCCGATTTCCGCTTCCCGACGCGTCCGAACCCGACCGATAGGCAGCTCAAGCAGCGCGCGATTGATCAGGGAACGGACCTTGTCATCGGCCACCATCCGCACGTGTTGCAGGGATTCGAGGTCTATCACGGGCGCCTGATCGTTCACAGCCTCGGCAACTTCGTCTTCGATCAGTCCTACGCGGAGACGATGCCGTCGTTGATTCTCTATGCCGACTTCGACAAGACCGGATTCAGAGATTTCACATTCCGTCCGATCTTCATCAACGACATGATCCCGGTTCCGGTGACCGGAAGGCTTGGACGCGAGATCCTCGACCGTCAGGCGGACTATTCGCGGGAGCTGAACACGGTGGTCACGATCGATCCGGTCGCCTGCATCGGCACGATCCGCCTGGCTCCTGGGGATGTTCAATGGACGGTGGAAGCCCAGGAGAAAAACGCGGAGGTGACGGCGCAGGGGGACTACTGGGTTTCGGCGCCGATCGAGCGCGATGGACTCGGGACATTGTCGCGGATCGTCGGCATCGAAGGTGTGGCGGGCCAAGTCGAGGTGCGGGTCGGCAGGGAAATCCTCTGGCACGGTGATATGGAGGAGGAGGGGGCGACTTTCTGGGACCTGAACAGCGCGGACGAGGTCTACGACGGGACGATCGCTCGCACCGGCAGGCGTTCGCTGCACCAGCACCGTACGAGCCAGAATAGCGGCGCCGTGACGACGGATCTCAAGGGATATCCGGCGACCCTCGGTGGGACGGATTTCACCATCAGTGGTTGGCTGCGAACCCAGGACGCGCGGGAAACGACGGTGACGGCGCGCATGTTCACGGGGCGTGGCGGCAATCCGGTTGCGACCGCAGACGCGGGCCCCGCCCTCAGCGGCACACACGACTGGACGTACATGACAAGCGACTTCACGGTCCCCACCGACGTGAGCTTCTTCAACGTGCGGTGTCGCATGAACAAGCCGACGTCCGGGGAGAGCGATTGCTGGTTCGACGACCTGCGACTGGTGGAGTGGGAGCCCTGGAAGGCTGTGATTCTGCCGATGGATTTCGCATATCCGAGCAACCTACGATTCATCCAGGTGCGCTGCTCGAGCCCCACGCCGTCGGTGCATGTCCAGTGGGAGGACGTACGCGTGGCCCAAGCGCCTTCCGACGTTGCGCAGGACGCGCGCGGCGAATCCAGCCCGCTCCGCCTGCAGCTCGCAAGGCCGCACCCGAATCCTTTCCGCGGGGAGACCGTCCTTGATTACCTTCTCCCGCGAGGGGGGCAAGCGCGTCTCGAGATCATCAACGTCACCGGACGTCGCATTGCCCTCCTCGCGGACGGGCCCCAGGCGGCAGGCTGGCACCGTGTGAGGTGGGATGCCAAGGGGTTCGCCTCGGGGCTGTACCTCGGTCGCCTTACGTGGGGCGGCGAGATCCGCACGGGAAAACTGCTGCTGCTCCACTAGCCTCCCGATCCGGCCGTGGGCGGGGTCGGCACGACGACGCCTCACCACGGCGACGCAATTCTTTGCCCAAAGGCCGCAATCCTGTATCTTCACCGGCGGTGGTTCCCCATTGGTGGGGTCGGGTTGCAGCATGACGGGGGAAACCCGCGGCGCAAGAAGTTGTCACGCCGTCGATCGATCGGCGTGCGGATCCGAGGGCCTATGAAGCATCGATTTCGCCCGGGGTTCTCAATTCCGGGGCTGATCCTTCTAGCGGGGTTACTCCGCCCGCCCGGGGCGGTGAGCGCCCAGGCGGAGGCGAGGCCCGATCCCGGGATACCCGCCCAGGTTGCCTCAGCGGACACGGTCCGCTCCTCGACCACTTCGAAGCCCGGCAGCCCCCGCCGGCCGACGAAGGAGAGGGTGAATGCGTCAGCAACGGCAGCGGCAAAGGCAACAGTCAAGGCGAAGAAGAAGCCCGTGGCCGTCAAGGAGCCGGCATCCCCATCGACACCGCCGTTCAGTTTCTCTGGGGTTGCGGAGCTTCAGTCGATCTATGACGACAACATCCTGCGCGCATCCGCATCGACGATCCTCGAGTTCCGTCAGGGTGTCTCGCCGTGGAAGTTCAAGATCCACAGCTACGACGACATGATCATGAGCCCGAAGATCACTTTGAACTTCGGCCGGCGTGTGCTCGGGCTCCGCGCGTCGCAGCTGCGCGTGAGCTACGTGCGGTTCCAGTATGTGCGAAACGGCCCCAAGAACAATTCGACCTGGATGTTTCGGCTGCGTCAGCCGACACTCGGCCGCGACTTCCTCGAGCTCAGCTACAGCTACTCTCCCTATTCATACATCCGGGAGCTGTCGGATCGTGCGCCGACGGATCCGGCATCGAGCCCGCTCGTCTGGTCGGCTTTCAAATCGACGAGAAGCGGATTCTCGCTCGGGTACTCGAGGAGGGTGACCGATCGCTTGAATGTCCGGCTCGACGGCGGACGCGTTCTGCGCTTCTACAATCAGCGGTTCATGGAAAACGACAACTGGGAGTGGAACTGGACGGGCCAGGCCGCCTACTCGTTGACGAGCGCGTTCAAGCTGAGCGGGCAATACTCATACAGCAACGTGAAGGCGCGGGCGATGGACATGGTGGGCCAGACGATCGCCACTTCGCCGACCGGGGATCCGTCGTACGACCGCGACCTCTTCGAGTTGACGACCGACTGGAACACCGGCGGGAGGCTCTGGATGGCCAATGTGATCGAGCTCATCGGCCAGTACCAAGCGTACTACTACACGAGCAAGCACCTCTACTGGGACGATCCGTTCCATGTCGGACGCAAGGATCAGGTCTACATGATCGAGTTGAACGCGACGACGCCCCCCGTGATCGGGCAGACGACGCTCGAAGCGGGATATCGTTTCAGCCAGAGGACGTCGTCCGCGACCGGCCAGGTGGACATCGGTGACGAGAAGGACTATACGGACGGCCGGATCTGGGTCGGCGCCAACTATCCCTTCTAGCGGGTGAGGAGAGAGACGATGCGTCAGCGTCAGCGGTGGATGCGATTGCGGGGACGGGTTTCGTGGATTCCGGCGGCGGCGCTCGCGGTCGTCATGATCATCCTGACAGCGGCGGGCTGCGGGGAACAGGACTTGTACAAGCCGCCCCACTCGCCCTGGCAGGTCATCGGCCGGGTGACGCTTCCGAGCATCAACGAGGATGTGAGCGTCCTCGGCGATTACGCGTACGTCGCGGGAGGCGAGGCGGGATTGCACGTGGTTAACATCTCGAATCCGCGCGCGCCGGTCTTGGTGAACACGATCAACACGACGAAGTACGCCGGCGGGATCAAGGTGGCGAGCGTCCCGGATCATGCGGGCGTCACCGACATCGCGTTCGTCGTCGAGGGGACCGAGGGGGTGACGAGTTACGACATCACCCGTCCGGACAGCACCTATTCGTTCAACCAGTTTGCAAATGTCACGGACGGAAGCAACCTCTTCATCGAGCTTCCCGCGAATCCAAACGACCCCACCGTTGTCTATCTCGCGGAGAGCTGGAAAGGTCTGCGCATCTACGAGGCCGATCCGAATCAACCGGGTCGACTCATCAGCAACGACGTTTTCTCCGCGACGCGGGGCTATGCGAAGGGAGTGTCGGTCGCGAACGGCTATGCCTACGTCGCGGATGACGAGATGGGACTCGCCGTGATGGATGTCCGGGTTCGAGTCCTGGGTCAGGTGAAGCTGGTCTCGGCGACGGACACAGACGGCAAGGCTCTCGCGGTTGATGTGAAGGACGGTTACGCCTACATCGCCGACGAGAAAAACGGACTCGTCGTGATGCACGTGAACGGCCCGGACACGCCGATCATCGTGGGTCGCCTGAGCCTCTCAGGGACGTGTCGATCGATCATGGTCCGTGACCATGTTGCATTCATCGCTGCCTCTGATGGGGGGGTCCACATCGTCGATGTGACGGATCCGGCGGCGCCGAAGCTTCTGGGCAGCGTGATGACGACGTACGCGACAGGAATCGCACTCGGCAACTCCGGCATCGTCGTGGTCAGTGACAAGGTCGATGGGCTCGTGATCCTGGGCGGCCCGGGCGCCTTCCGGGATACCACGCCTCCGTCCACAACGGAGGATCTGACCGCGACGCCTGTCTCGGCGACGCAGATCCGTTTGCGATGGAGCGCGCCGGGCAACGATCTGTACACCGGAACGGCCGCGCAGTATGACATCCGCTACTCCACATCTCCGATCTCGGACTCGGCGGCCTGGGATGGGGCCACACAGTCCACCGGGGAGCCGGCGCCTGCCGCGCGCGGCACGGTCCAGACCTTCGACGTAGCCGGGCTGACGCGCAGCACGACCTACTATTTCGCCTTGCGTGCTGCCGACGCCGCGCCGAATTGGTCCGGCACCTCAAACGTCGCGTCCGCGACCACACCGGAGGGGAACGTCCCTCCCGTTTTGTCGGACGGCACCGTCGCTCCGTTGGTCGGAAGCCCGGACGCAACCCTTTTCGGCTTCGATGTCACATACTCGGACGGGGATGGGGACGCCCCTGTGGTTTCGACCATCACGATCGGCGCGACCACGCATCCGTTGACCCTGGTGGGCGGGGACTATATGTCGGGCGCGCACTTCCACTACGAGACGACGTTCGGCCTGGGCAGCTACACCCATACGTTCACGTTTGACGATGGGCAGGGTCATGTGGTCTCGACCCCCGTCGCGAACGGCCCGTACGTCGGTGAGTCCTTCGTCATGGGGAGTCCCAGCGACGAGACGATGCGCCATCCGGACGAGACGTTGCATACGGTGGTGCTGACCCGGCGGATCCAAGTCGAGGATCACGAGGTCACTCAGGACGAGTACCAGCAGATCATGGGCACTAGTCCTTCGCACTTCGTTGGGGCGCAGAAGCCCGTCGAGAACGTGACGTGGTTCGACGCGATCGCTTACTGTAATGCGCGTTCGACCCACGACCTGCTGTCCCCCGCATATGTGATCAATGCGAACGAGGTGACATGGAACCGGTCGGCGAACGGCTGGCGCCTGCCAACCGAGGCGGAGTGGGAACGCGCCTGCCGCGCGGGAACCTCAACGGCGTTTCCGCTGGGCGGGGTCACGACCGACTCGACGCTCGCCTGCCTGGACTCGCAGGGGCATCCAGAGCCGACTCTCGACCAACTCGGCTGGTACTGCGGGAACGCGAGCGGCTCGACGCACGACGTAGACCAGAAGACCGCGAACTCCGCGGGACTCCATGACATGGCGGGGAATGTCTGGGAATGGTGCTGGGACTGGTACGGACCGCTCGGAAACGATCCGGCCCTCGATCCTGCGGGGCCCGACACGGGCACCCAGCGGGTTCGCCGCGGCGGGAGCTGGTACTCCTATGCGCGCTACTGCCGCTCGGCATCGCGCGACGCCTACTACCCAAACTCGAAGGATGACGTCGTCGGCTTCCGGGTCGTCAAGAACACTGAGTAGCTGCTAAGGTTGCCGATTCGGCAAGGCCGCCCGTGAGTGGCAGGTTCGCGGGCGGCCTTGTAAGTAACCCCGCGGCTACCGCAGCAGGGTCAGCTTCAGGCTCCTCTGGTCACGCCCCGTGCGGAGTTTGCAGAGGTACATCCCGCTCGGCAGATCGCGTCCGTCCTGGTCCTTCCCGTCCCAGGTGACCGAATGGATACCCGGCTCGGCCGTGTCCTCCACCAGCGTCCGCACCAGCCGGCCGGCAAGATCGAATACACGGATGCTCGTTTCCCCGCGCCGCGGAACGCCGTACGTCAGATCCATCGCGCCGCGGAATGGATTTGGAGTGCGGGCCTCGATCCACGCCGCGAGCTTCGTGAGCCGGCCCTGATAGGAGAACGGACCCACGACGGTCTCGCGGCCGAACGGGTCGGTCGATCCGATCTTGTACGTGTACGATGAATCCGCATCGGCCGTGGGGTCCTCGAAGGAACGGACGGTCGTGTCCAGGAGCGGTCCACTCATGATCTGATAATCGGCTCCGCTCGTACCGCGATACACCCGATAGCTTCCCCGCGGGCGGTTGTCCGCCGGCTCCCAGGAGAGGACGACCCGCCTGCCCTGCGGGGTTGCCGAGAAGTGGGCAAGCCCGAACGGACGGAATCGCGGGGGCTGGGTCGTGAATCGAATCGCCAGTCCCGCCCCCAGAGGAGATGCGGCCGCCGGGTACAGATTGGAATACGTGTACTCGAGCGCGCTATCCTTCGTGTCGTTCTCGATCCCGACCGTCGCAAACATCCGGTCCTGATCCGTGTTCGAGATCTGCTTGTACATGATCTCGACGACACCATCCCCGGTCGGCCCCGCGCGGAAAGCGGGATCGTACAGAATTGCCTCGAACGTCTGCAGATCGTCGTAGTTCAGGTTGACGTTCGGGATGCGGCTCCACTCCACGATGAAACGGTGATTCGTGGCATCGTAGTAGTAGTAGATGCCGTCACCCTTCACCTGGTTCATACGGCCGGACATGGTTGGATCGAGGTTGTCCCAGAATGCGGCGATCTTGGCGCCGCTTCCGTACGTGGTCGGGAGATGCCAGTTGTACCAGTCGAAATAGGCCGACGTATCGAACGCGAGCCAGCCGTTGTCGGCGACTGCGACGCGATTGTACGTCTTACCATAGTAGGTGAACGTGAAGGGCAGGTTCACGACCACCTGGGAGTTGTCCGTCAGCGTCAGGGAGGTCCCCGGTCCGCCGTAGGCGGTGGAACAAGTGAAGTACTCGAACGTCGGCGCGGCGTCGGGGTAGTCGGTGTCGGTGTTGTCGTAGGCGTAGTAGCCGTATGTGTCGGGACCCAGCGGGGCGCTGTGATCGGCGGCGCCAATCGACAAGCTGAACGATGTTTGGCTGATCTGCCCGCCCGCCGAGGTGAGGATCAGCGTGAAGTTCGCGATCTGTCCGATTGCGGCCTCCGCGTTCGCATGGATCCTGAACGCCTGGTCCGGACTGCCGCTTGCCCCCGATCCGATCGACGCGTACGAAGCCGTCGAGTCAGCCACCGTTACGAGGCCGGAGGACCTTGAGCGCAACACGGCGGAAAGCGATCCCGACACCATTGTCGCGTCGTTGTGCAGGGTGACCGTCAGGCGGGCGATCTCATCAGGCGCGAGGATCCCGTCCCCGTCGACCGTCGAGGTCTCGTACCGCACGTCGGCAGCGCTGATCGGCAGGCTCAGGTCGGACGTCGAATGATGTTCGCCGCTCGACAGATCGAGCAGGAACCTAGCGATCATCCCGTTCTGCGCCGTCGGATCGATTTGAATGATGAGAGGCGAGGACACAGTTGCGGTCTCCCCCGGCGGAATATCCGGGAAACTGACCTGGCCCGAGACGACCTGAGCGCCGCGGACCGCCGTCAATGTCCCCTGCACCCCGGTCGCCGTCGCCGAATCCATGTTGCGGATGATCGGGCGCAGCTCGTACGTGCCTGCAGGGCTCGGCGTGGCGCCCCCGATCCCGCTGTCCTCGAGCGCGATGAAGGGCCCTTCCGCGACCGGCACCGATGCCTGGTACGGCGCGACGCCCGCTTCCGTCACCACGATCGAGACGGGTTGCGCCGTCGATTGGAACGAGGCGTCGACGCGGGCGGTGCCCGTCGCGTCGGTCCAGCCGCGGCCGAGGAGCACGTTTCCCTGCGAGATCCCGACGCGGGCACCGACGATCGGGTCGCCGCCGTCGGTCTTCACGACGTGAACGTCCAGGTAATTCATCCCCTTCGGGATCGCGCTCAGATGGGTCACCGTGACCGGCGTTGGGGGCGCCGTCCACATGGACATCTCCGGATCACCGAGAAGATTGTAAATGTAGTAGTAGTACTCGACCGACTCCCTCTCCGCGCCCGACATCGGGATCTCGGCCGGGAACTGCGCCAGCCACTCCGCCTTGAACGTGTTCATGATCTCGCCGAGGCGCCGTTTCCCTTGTTCCAGGGCCTTCATGGTCCCGATGGCGCCAACGTCGTTGAAGCGCGTGTGGGACCACGGCTCGCTGTTGCCGATGAACGCGACCGCGCCACGCGGCTGACCCACGTCCGTCGTGCGGGTCCACACCTCGCCGAAGCAGGGTTGCTCCGCGTTGAAGTCGGTGTTCCGGCATACGAAGTTGAACACGACCGGCAGCTTCCAGCCGTTCGTGAGTCCTTCGACGTTCTCGCGAAGAAACCTGGGTTGGTCCCAGCCTTCGTACGCGAGCGCCCAACCGCGGTAGATCACGACCGAGACCCCGAGGTTGACGGCGCGCGGGATCAGGTGAAGCTGGTCCCCGGACCAGGGCGGGGAGAAGCATGAATCGACCGCGCTGTAGCCCATGTTCAGCAGTTCCTTGCGGCACCAACTGCAGACCGGAACGGGGGTCGAGGATCCGTAGTTCGCGGCAGCCACGAGACCGCGTTTGAACCAGTCCGTCCCGCCCTGCGTGTAGGGGGTCTGCTCGTAGCCGACGATCTTCCCAACGACGGTTTGGGCTTCGGCCGCGTTGCTCACGGACAGGCGTCCGAGATAGACATCCGGGAAGAAATCGTTGCCGTCCAGCAGGGAGTAGGGGAGGTCCGACGTGGAAACGCTGAAGTTTCCGGCCGGAATCCCTCCCTGGCCGGGGGGCATCACGTCCCCGACCAGCAGGACGTACTCCGGCGGTACGGACGCGGTGTGGTAGAGGTTCGAGATGTAATCGTGGATGCTGTTTGCGTCCTGCCCCGTTTCGTTTGTGGTGACGAGGATCACGTCGAGTCCCTTGGCCCGCTTCCAATCGGCGAGGGGCTGCACGGCGGCCGCGAACGCGGGATCGGTGATGATGAGGTAGCTCCCCTCTTCCGCCGATCCGATCTCGGCAAGCTGGTCCTGTGGGATCAGGTCGCCGTAGCTCTCGAAGAATCCGCGGCTGTGCGCCAGCGCTGCGGAAGGAGCGGGCTGCTTCGCCGCATCGGTGCGGTAGCGAATGTCTACATCGATCCTGTGTGGGGCGGCGACGACGGTGGTCTTTCCGGATCCGTCATCCGCCAAGCGTTTCGGCGTGATCGTCACCGGCAGGACCTGAAGCCCGCGGATCGTGATTGGGTCGGCGCATGTGACCTCGACCGCTGACGCGACCGATTCGTCGTCGGATAGCAGGCGGACCCGCGGTTGCTGGGTCGCCGGGGGGATCGGGACCAGCCGGATGACGGGTCTCGAGAAAGGACGATCCGAATCGTCTTGCAGGGTGAGCATGATGGCGCCGGGCGAGGAGTGCGCGCTCACGGTGATCGCCTTCTGCGAGGAGGCGCTCGCCTGCGCGAACAGGTCCTCGATCGGGGCGCTCGCCACCGATTGGGCAAGCGCACTGGTCCCGAGCCCAAGCAGGATCGACAGAATCAGGATGGTTCGCATCTCTCCTCCCTCAAAGAACCCCTCACACCGCCATCCACCGTCGATTTGGTTTCGGTCGCGTGGCCCATGATATCACAAGGATTCGGAACCGGTTGACGAAAAGCGGCGCCCCTCCGTCTCGAGGAGACCGAGGGGCGCTTGCCAAGGCGCGGGCTCTTCTTGGACCGGTTATCTGGCCAGGACCATTCGGCGGGTCTCGATCACCCCGTTCAGACTCAGCCGGTAGAAATAGACGCCGCTTGGCGCGGCGGCGCCTGAAGCGGTCCGGCCGTCCCAGAACGCCTGGTGGCGCCCGGCGGGGTGGATCCCCTCCGCGAGAGTCCGCACCTCGCGTCCCGCGACGTCGAAGATCCGGAGGTCGACGCGGCCCGCGCGGGCGATCTCGTAGTTGATCGTCGTTGCAGGATGGAACGGATTCGGCTGATTCCCGATCAGGCGGGTCGCCGTCGGGAGCGACGCGTCGTCATCGACCCCGTTCGGGTTGCAGCCCGGGTCCTGCCCGCCGATCAGGTCGTTGTTGCACGCGTACTGTCCATCCGGATGACGTCCCGGATAACAAGGAGAGTTCATCGCGATCCGGTAGTTGTCGTGAGTCAGGTCGCAGAAGAGCGGATCGAGGGAGAAGTTGTGCCCGCCGTTCGTTCCGCAGATCTGGTTGCCCCCGGTGTTGCCATAGATATCCGTGCACGAGACGGTCGGCTCGTCGCCCGGATCCTGGCAGTCCATCGCTCTACCGGGGGTGTTGAATGCGATGATCGACTTGTCGATCGCGGGGAAGGCGAAGAAGATGGAGAGGGCGCTCAGATCGGCGCTATTGCTCGAATTCGCTGCGATCGTGCACTGGCGGATGACGACGTTGTGCCCCTCCACCGGCAGGCAGTAGAACACGAATATCCCCGTGCCATAGGAGCCGGAACCCGCAACCGAGTTGTGGGTGATCAGACAGTGCTGCATGTCGAGCGAGGACGTGTCAATGTAGACACCGCCACCGGGGCCATAGTATGGATCCGTGGTCGTGTTCCCCTGGATCACGCACTTGCTGAAACTCGGGCTCGATCCGTCGTAGATCGCGACGCCGCCCCCATTGCCGGTGGCCGTGTTGTTGATGATCGACGTGTTCGTGATCCTAGGCTGGGAGTTCGTGATATCGACGCCCCCCCCGGACCCATTCTGCGTGTTCAGGCGGTTGTTGCGAATGATGCAGTTGTTTACCAGCGGCGCTGAGAAGTTGCGGACGTAGAGTCCACCGCCGACCGGCGCGGCGTTCCCGGCGAGCGTGCAATCCTGGATCGTGGGGGAACAGTAGGTCTCAAGCGCGATCCCGCCTCCCTGCTTCGCGAGATTGTTCGTGATGTTGCAGCCCGAGATCGTGCCTGCGCTGTAATTGTTGAAAATGATTCCGCCGTCGAAGTTGTTCGTGACTTCCACATTCACGACAGAGACGGACGATGTGTCCGTGACGAGCAATCCCGCGCCGAAGATCGAAGCGAAGGCGCGCTTGACGGTGAGGCTGCGGATGCTCGCGTTCGTCACATGGCGGCACCAGATCCCACGGCCGAGCGAGTCGGCGTTGATGATCGTGGACCCTTGACCTGCCCCCTGAAGCGTGACTCCCGACTTCATGATGACCGCGCAGCGGGTCGTGTCCCCGGGTAGCTGGTGGGTCACGTCTCGATACGTCCCGGCAGCCACCTGGACGATATCGCCGGCATGGGCCGCATCGATCGCGGCCTGGATCGTAGGGTAGTCCTGAGGGACTCGCAGGGTATTCGCCCCTGCCGAGGTGACGGCGAGGGCGATCATTGCCACAACGCCCAGAGCAAGCAGTCTCTTCATTGCTGTTCCCCTGTCCGGTTGTTTGAGGCCCATTGCAAGGCAGTCTATTGCAAGGCAGTCTGATTATAGCAGATCCGGGGGTTTCGGAGGAGCCCCGATTGGAAGGATGTGGGGAAAAACGCGCCGGCGAACGGTTCCACCAGCGCCACGGAAGCCTTCCTCTGAGCTGGGGGGATGCGATATCATTAATGGGACTGCTTTGGGCAATATCCAGCGAGGATGTGCAGATACGAGGCCTTCGCATCAGGGTTTTCTGTTCGCAATCTGGGAGGGATCGATGCGTTTGTTTTGCGCCCTAGGGATGGTCGGGCTTTTGCTCGCGACGGCGGCGAATGCCGCCCCAACCATGCGCACCGCCGGTGAAGTGGGCCCGGAGGACCTCCCCCGGATTCAGGTCATCTCATCGGATGGAGCCGGAGTGAGTCTTCTTTTCGAGCTTCCCACCCTTGCGGTCGAGGAGGTCTCGGTCGGAAGCCGGACCTTCCAGATCGTTTCGATCCCGGGCGGGGGTCTCACCGGGGACGTCGGAGCACCTGGCCTTCCAAGCTTCGCCCGTTTCCTCTCGATCCCGGATGATGTTAGGTACTCGATCACCGCGTCGCCCGAGGACGAGGTCGAGCTGCCCGGCTACAACCTGATGCCCGTTCAGGCGGACGAGGGGCAGGACTTCGCATACGACGCCGCCGCGTACGCGCGGTCCGGCTACGGCGCGATCACGCCGGCGATCGCCGGTCGGCCGGCGATCAGTCGGGACCTGCGCGTCATGCCGATCACCTTCCAACCGGTGAAGTACGATCCCTCGCGCGGCACGATCAAGGTCGCGCAGAGGATGCGCGTCGATGTCCGCTTCATCGGATCCAACGCCGAGAACGCGCGCCCGATTCACCGGACCACGATCTCTCCGAGCTTCGATCGACTCTATCGCGAGCTGGTCATGAACTATTCCGGTCCGCCCGTCGGCGTGTCGGTCACTCCCGGGACCTACCTCGTGATCTGTCCGGACAACAACGACGTCATCACGAAGCTGCAGCCCCTCCTCGACTGGCGCAAGCGAATGGGGATGCCGGTCCGGCTCGCGACGACGGCCGAGACCGGAAGCTCGAAAGAGAACATCAAGGCGTTCATCCAGAGCGCCTACAACACCTGGCCGGTTCCTCCGGAGAACATCTGCCTGGTCGGCGACGCGAACGGGTCGTACGCGATCCCGACCTATCACGAGAACCTGAGCAACTATCACGGCGAAGGGGACCTCGAGTACTCGCTCCTCGCCGGTGGGGATGTGCTCCCGGATGTGAACATCGGCCGCCTCTCGATCCAGACGACGGGGGAACTCGACACCGAGGTGGCGAAGATCGTCGGCTACGAGAGCAATCCGTACGTGCAGGACAAGTCCTGGTTCAAGCGGGCCTGCCTGGTCGGCGACGCGAGCGCGTCGGGCCTGAGCTGCATCCAGGTGCAGCAGTGGATCAAGGAGCGCCTGCGGCACATCGGCTATACGCAGGTCGACACCGTTTTCGGCGGGAACTTCGTCGGCGGGATGCAGACGGCGTTGAACCGCGGTGACACGGTCTTCAGCTACCGCGGGTACTACCAGATGAGCGGGTGGGGGAACAGCAACACGAACACCCTCTCGAACGGATGGAAGCTGCCCTTCTGCGTCGCGATCACCTGCGACACCGGCTCCTTCGAGAGTGACAACTCCGCCCGAAGCGAGGGCTTCCTGCGCGCCGGGAGCCCGTCCAACCCGAAGGGTGCGATCGGCGCCATCGGGACGGCGACAACCGGCACGCATACCCGTTTCAACAACTGCATCCACGTCGGGATCTTCTACGGTCTCCTCTATGCGGGGCACACGACGATGGGGAGCGCGCTCACGCGCGGCAAATACGAGCTGTACCTCGAATACGAGGCGGTCGATCCGAACCGTGTCTACATCTGGTCCACGTGGAACAACCTGATGGGGGACCCTGGGGTCGACATCTTCCTGGATCAGCCGGTGAGGGTCTTTGCCAATTATCCGCCCGGCATCCCGATCGGGACGAACGCCGTGACGGTCGCCGCGCACGACACGACGAACGCGCCGATCGCGGGGGTGCTCGTTTGTTTGTACAAGGGGGCCGAGACGTACGCGGTGGGCTATACGGGAGCCGACGGATCCATCGAACTCCCTGTCAGCGCCGCCACATCCGGCAACATGCTGGTCACGATCACCGGGCACAACAAGCTCCCCTACTTGGAGACGATCGCGGTCACGAATCCGCAACGGTACGTTTCGTATCAAAGCTCGGCGGTCGATGACGACATGAACGGGCAGAGCGCCGGAAATGGCGATGGCCTGATCAATCCCGGCGAGACGATCGAGCTGCCCGTCCAGGTGAAGAACTTCGGATCGGAAACGGCCGGTGGCGTGAGCGCAACCCTCTCGACCCTCGATCCCTACGTCACAGTCCTGAGCGCGACCCAGTCGCTCGGGGACATCACGGGCGGCGCAAGCGCCTGGACGCCCGGCGGGTACGGCTTCTACGTCGACAAGGCGTGCCCGGATCGTCACACGATCCGGTTCGCCCTGGACGTGACCTCGGGCGCCGATCAGTGGCACTCGATCATCGACCTCGGAGTCGTATCGGCCCACCTGGTGGCGGATGGCGCCAGGGTCTACGGTGACGGTCGCATCGACCCGGGCGACACGCAGGCGATCTCGATCAAGCTGAAGAACCTCGGCGGGGCATCAGCGGTGAATCCAACGGCGCTGCTCGTGAGTTCGAGCGATTTCATCGAGATCCCGGACCGCACGGGAACGTATTCGACGATCGATCCGAACGCGACGGGGGAGAACACGACGGACACCTTCACGATCCATGCGAAGCCGAACTGCTATCAGGGGTACGTTGCGAATCTCAAGGTCCTGCTCACCTTCTCGGACGGCGTGAGCGACACGGCCTACGCGCAGATCACGATTGGGGTGCGGACGACGGTCGATCCGACCGGACCGGATGCGTACGGCTACTACGCTTTCGATGACACCGACGTCGCCTATCCGGACCACCCGGTGTACTCGTGGCTCGAGCTTGACCCCGCCCAGGGCGGGAGCGGCGCGACGGAGATCGTTCTCGGCGACAACGGTGACCAGCAGGACAAGTCCAAGGTCGTCCCGGCGCCGTTCACATTCCGGTACTACGGACAGCCCTATCAGGAGGCGACCGTCTGCTCGAACGGCTGGGTCGTCCCCGGTTGGACCTATCTGACCGACTACCGCAACTGGACCCTGCCGAGCGGGGACGCGCCTGACAACATCATCGCGGTCTTCTGGGACGAGTTGTATCAGACGTCCGGCACCTCGAAGTGTTTTCAGCGGTACGACTCGCTCATGCACCGATGGGTGATCGAATGGAGCAGGTTCCGCAACATGGCGGGCGGGAGCGCGTACGAGACGTTCGAGGTGATCATCTTCGATCCGGCCTATGTGACGACCGATACGGGAGACAGCAAGATCCAGATGCAGTACAAGGAGGTCTCGAACATCGATCAAACCGACGGCTACGCGACCGTCGGTATCCAGAACACGGATCACACCTCGGGTCTCTGCTACACGTTCTTCAACCAGTACTCGCCGGGAGCGGCGCAGCTGGCCCCGAACCGCGCGATCCTCTTCGTGCCCAAGCGAGAGACCCTCGCGGGCGTCGGGGATGCCGCGTCGGGCGTCCAGCGGTTTGAACTCGGGCAGAACAACCCGAACCCGTTCAACCCGAAGACGTCGATCCGCTTCTCGCTCGACGAGAGCGGACCGGCGAGCCTCACGATCTTCGACATCTCGGGACGGGCGGTCCGGAAGCTCCTCCATGGAACGGCTGCGGCCGGCTCCCACACGATCGCCTGGGACGGCCGCGACGACGCAGGTCGAGCCCTTCCGTCCGGCATCTATCTGTACCGCCTCGATGCGGATCGCCGCAGCGATACGAGGAAGATGATCCTGCTCCAGTAGACGCAGGAGAGGCCGGAGCACGCCGAGACCCGGCGCGGCAATCGCGGGAGCGATGACCGCCCGGGTCTCGCGGCGTTCTTGCGCGCCGATCCGCCCTTAGCTTGCCGTTTCGGGGCGACCGGCCCTTCGCTGTATGCGGTCGAGCCACCCGGCGGTCGCGCTCAGCGCGCGGACGGCGGCGGCGCGACGGGTCACGTGGGCTAGACTGCGGAGGTCGTCCCCGTTCACCATCCGTCCCGCAAGGAGGATCATTCCGAGCCCGCCGACGAGGATTCCGATCCGGATCGTCATTCCGGGCCACGGCTCGCCCGCGCGGTGCGCGAGCCATGAGGCGAGGACGATCGCCGCGCCGATCGCCCATGCGGTGGCGGTCACCCGCCGCCGCGCGCCGATCGTCTTCCGGAAGAGCCGGTCGGCGATGAAGGTCGTTGGCCCGAACACGACGACCGACGAGAAGAGGCTCGCCATCGCGACCCCCGCCACGCCGAAATGCGGAATCAGCAGGGGATACGCGAGCGGCTCCATCGCGAACTTGAGTCCGGCGAGCCAGAAGACGGTCTTCGTCTTCTCGTAGGTGAGGAAGGACGTGTTCAGCGGCTGTTGCATCGTGCGGAACAGTGGGATGAGCGAGAGGATCTGAAGCGGCAGGATCGCTCCGACGTACTCCGCTCCCCCCGTGATCAGAACGGCCTCGCGGGCGAGGCACAGGACCCCCACAGTCATCGCCACCGCGAGCGCCGCAACGAGGCGGTAGCCTTCGGTCACGACCGTCTCGATCGCGTCATGGCGCTGCTCTCCCCGCAGTCGCGAGAGGGTCGGCAGCAGGGCGGACGAGACCACGGTCAGGAGCGCGATGAAGCGCTCGACGGTCATCAGCGCGAACGCCGCGAGCCCGAGCTCGCGCGCCGGCAGCAGGGCTCCCAGGATCAACCGGTTCAGGTTCTGTCCCGAGAGGAAGAATACTTGCCCGCCCAGGAGGGGTAGCACGTAGCCCCAGATCCTCCGCTGGCTCGGGACGTCCTTGTCCGGGCCGGTCGACGCCGGCAGATAGCGCAGCACGAGGATTGTCTGGCCGATGACGGTCGCGATCTGCACGGCGACGAAGCCCGAGACCAGGGCAATGACCCCTTTGTGCATGGTCCAGAGGCCGAAGACGATCACGAGCTTGAGGAAGTTGTTGCCGAGGGCGACGATCCAGATCGAGCGGAAGCGCTGCAGGCCGAACAGGGTCAGTCGCAACAGCCAGCTCGCCCCCTCGAGCATGATGAGCGGCGCGAGCACCGGCAGGAGCCGCCGCAACTCTCCGTGCTTGTACACGTCGGCGATCGGCCCCGCCAGTACGACGACGAGAACCATCACCACGAACGCGAGCAGCATCTTCGTCGCAACGATCTTGGTCACGAGGCGGCGCAGGATTCCCCCCATCCCGCGCGCGTCGTATTCGGCGACGAAGCGCTCGAGATAGGTCTCGATGTTCGTCGTGAGGACGGCCGCCAGGCCGATCGCCGCCTGCCCGAGCGAGAGGATCCCGTAAGTGCCGGGCCCGAGCATTCGCAGGACGAGGATCGAACTGAAGACGCCGCCCACGATCAGCGTGAGCTGCTCGAGTCCAAGATAGAAGCTGCCGCGGGAAACTTCCCGCACTGCGGATCGCGTCACCGGTTGCCTGGGCCCTCTTCGATCACCTGCCGACGGACGACCGGATGGAGTCTAGCACCCCTGCCGGACCATGCGCGACACGGTCCGGAATCTTCCACGTCGAGAGGACAATTCCGGCGAGGATCCATACCGCGAAGAGCAGGACGGTTCCCGACGGATGATCGGTCCCCCACAGGGGACCGAAGGCAATCGTGAGTGGCGGGTTCAGGAGCACGAACGCCGCGACGCTGCTCGCGGGGAGCTTCTGCAGCGTCGCGTACCAGATGCCGAAGCCGACGATCGTGCAGAGGAGCGACAGGTGCGCGAGCGCGAACCAGTCCTCGGTCGTGAAGCGGCCGAGCGCCTGCCGCAGGGTATGGTCGAACGGCATCCACGCGAGAAAGAAGATGCTCCCGACGGCGAGCGACAGGTACGTCACGCGCAGCGGCGACTCGCGCGTCACGACCGGCTTCGCAACCACCGTCGCGATCGCCCACGAGAACGGGGCGACCAGCACGGAGAGCGCGTGCATGCCGTAGCCCGGCCCGAATCCGCGTCCCTCGGAGACAAGAAGGAAGTAGACCCCGCTGAAGGAAAGTAGAAGGCCGATCGTCTTGCGGAGCCGATGCCGTTCCTGCCGGATGATCAGCGCGATCAGGTATGTGAAGAGCGGGTTCATCGCGATCAGGAGCGAGGCCGTCCCGGCCGGGACCTGACCCTGTCCCCAGTTGAGGAAGAAGTTGTACACCGGGACCAGGAGGATTCCGAGGACCACGATGCGAATCGGCTCCTGCCGCAGGAGCCTGAAGTTGTGTCCGGGCTCGTGCAGGAGGCACCACGTGATGCAGAAGGCGCCGACCGGAGCGAATCGTGCCGTGACGAGATCGACGGCCCCAAGACTGTGGCGGAGCCAGGCGATCGAGTGGAACGAGTTCGACCAGATCACGAACAGAAGGAGGAGCGAGAGGAGAGGGACCAGCTGCGCGGCTCCGGTCGGCCAGGCGTGCTGTACGTGACCCGGATCGGCGGGCCCAGTCGGGACGGTTGGACCGGACCGGGTCGTCGGGAGATGACTGAGGGACGCGGGTCTCCATGTCGGGAGGCGCAGCTTCAGCCACGCCGGCAGGCGCAGCCCCGGCCTCTTCCAGTTGAACGCGATGCGGCGCATGGGCCCGCATTATTCAGGATATCGACCCCCTGGGCAAGCTTCACCGCCGCTTGGATCGGGCGCGCGGTCCGGAATCAAATCCCTTGATCTTCGCGCCGGTTGCCGGAGCTTGCCGAAAGGGAAATCATCTTCTGGCCTGAAAAAGCGGACGATCCGGGCCGGCGACATCGGGCACGTCTCCTCGATCCCACCGAGCGTGGTTATCCGGCAGGAGGTGAGCATGTCGTCGAGGTCTCTTCTGGGACTGGTGATTCTGATCGCCCAAGCTGACGATCCTCCGGTAGACCCGATGGGGAGTTTCGCACCGACCGGTTTGTGAAAGCCGGCTCAAGCGAAGAAATCCTGGCGATTTCCTCGAACGCTGCGACCAGAACATCACCTTGACGCACGCCAATGACGAGGTCACCGCCACGAGCACGCTTCCGATTGCCAGTTGGAATCCGACCAACCTGAAGGGCGTCGCCTATCTGCAGAACACCGCCACGAAGGAGATCATCTAGGGGCAGTTGCTCGGCAACGCGACCGCCTTCGACTACTCCCTCTACTTCCAGCAGAAGCTTCGTTCCGTCCCGACGGGCAATGGCACGGCCGTGTTCCACGGGAGCGTCGCGAACATCAGTAATCAGAGCGAGACGCTGAGTCTCGAGCCGGGTACGGCCTTCGGCGACTGGACGGCGGACTTCCTCGTCTGCGGTGACAACAACCCCCATTTGGGACCGACGCAGATCACGCTCGCGCCGAATCGGGCGCGCGATTTCCAGGTCCGCGTCCACACGAACGGAGCCAAGGAGATCCGCGGCGGATCGTTCAAGGTGACCTCGTTGACGACCGGACGGCTTCAGGAAACGAACCTTCGGGTGTTCAACGGCAGCCCGTCGATCCTGTTCGTCGACAACGACGGGAGCACGAGCTATCAGGGATCCTTCATCAATGCCCTGAACAACGACGGCTACCTGTACGACGACTGGGATACCCAGCAGGGTGGCGCTCCGGGTTCCAGCAGCATGAACGGCTTCGACATCGTGATCTGGCATACCGCCGGGCGCGTCTCGAACAGCGCCGTGCTCACGAGCACCGACGCGGCCAACCTGATGAACTATATGGATCAGGGCGGCGCCGTCTTCGTCGAGAGCAACTACTACCTGAACTCGCTGCAGGGCGTCGGGAATGCCTTCGTCAACAACTACCTGGGCGTGGCTTCCTGGAACCTGGACAAGGCTTACCTCCAGCTCAACGGCGTGGCGGGCGATGCGATCAGCGAGACCGATCCGGATCCGAACAACACGCGGGTGTTGGTCCACCGGATCATCGATTGGCTGACCCCGGAAGGGACAGCGGACACGGGGCCGATCGCGGCGCGGTTCACGAGCGGAATCGAGCAGGCGCGTCCGAACCCGTTCCGCAGGGGACGGATATCTCGTTCGCGCTTTCGTCGGCGGCTGCAGGGGCGCCGGTGCGTCTCGAGATCTTCGATCTGGGCGGCTGGATGATCGCGAAGGTCGTGGACGGGATGCTGACTGCCGGCAACCACGTTCAGAGCTGGAACGGCAAGGCAGCTGATGGGACCATCGCGAAGAGCGACGTTTATTTCGCCCGTCTGACGACGCGGGAAGGGGCCCAGAGCGCGACGCTCATCCTCCTAAAGTGAGCCTCGCCGCCTTCAGCATTCCCGTCCGAGGTGCCCTCCCCCCCCTCCGGGGGGTGGGGCGCCTCCCTGTTTTGCGGTGATTTTTGCCCAATTGGGGTCCCCCGGCGCGATCGAGGACAGAAAAGTCGTTCTTCGTGGGACGGCATCTCGTCCTGTATAATGAATTAGGCCGCAATGGACCGCCTCACGTCGAGGCGGTTCGGGGAAACTATGCGCGACACCTCATGGGGGAGGAAGCATGCTGAAGAAGTCTCTAGCCCTGGCAGTCCTGCTGCTCGGCCTCACCGCGGCATTTGCCAGCGCGAGCGTTCCGAAGGTCGTTGTCCTCGAGGAATACGGGGAAGTGCAGTGACAATACTGCCCATACGCCCGGTGCGGGTGTGATGCAGTTCAGGCTCAGTACGGTTTCGATCAGGTAGTCCACTGGGAAAACCACGCAAACGATGCTTATGCGACGGCGGAAACCACGGCTCGCACGAACTGGTACGGTATCACTTCCTTCCCGACGGTATTTGTCGATGGGCTGGCCAGCATGGTTGGCGTTTACACCAACTGCGCGACCATGACGACCACATTCGCCAACATGGTCGACTCCCGCCTCGCCGACACCGACGGGACGAGTCCCATTGCCATTGCGAGCTCGATCAACGTCGGCGGCGGCAACGTGACAATGACCGGGACCTTCAAGTTGGTCGACCCGGTGCACTTGAGCAGCCTTCGCGCGACGCTCCTCCTCTACGAGGACAACATCAACGGTCCGAGCGATCCCTACGGGAACCACATCTGGAACGTCGTGACCCGCAAGATCTATGATGAGAACATCGTGCTGACGAACCAGAACGATCAGGTCACCCTCACGAAGTCCTACCCCGTCGGAAGCTGGAATCCCGCCAACCTCCACGGCGTCGCCTACGTGCAGAGCACGGCGACGAAGGAGATCTTCCAGGCGCAGCAGCTAGGTCACGCGACGGCGTTCGACTACTCGCTCTACTTCCAGCAGAAGGTCCGTTCCGTCCCCACGGGGAACGGAATGGCTGTGTTCCACGCGAGCGTCACGAACATAGGCAATTTGTCTGAGACGGTCGACCTTCAGCCGGGAACGCCGTTCGGCGACTGGACCGTCGACTACCTGGTTTGCGGTGACAGCAATCCCCGCACCGGGTTGACGACGATCACCCTCGCGCCCAACCAGGTATGCGAACTTCAGGTACGTGTCCACAGCGGTGCGACGAAGGAGACCAGGGCCGGTACCTTCAAGGTCACGTCCGAGACAACGGGCCGGCTCCAGGAGACGACGCTCCGCGTGTTCAACGGGAGTCCGTCGATCCTGTTCGTCGACAACGACGGAGGCCCGACCTATGAGACGCATTTCATCAATGCCCTGAACAACGATGGCTACCTGTTCGACAACTGGAATACCCAGACCAGTGGCGCTCCCCACTTCTCCAGCATGAGCGGCTTCGACATCCTGATCTGGCACACCGCGGGGCGCGTCTCGAACACCTACGTGCTCACGAGCGACGACGCTGCCAACATGATGAGCTTCATGGACCAGGGGGGTGCGGTCTTCGTCGAGAGCAACTACTACCTGAACTCGCTGCAGGGCGTCGGGAATACCTTCGTCAACAATTACCTGGGAGTCGCCTCCTGGACCATCGATAAGGCGTACACGCAGCTGAACGGCGTGGCGGGAGACGTGGTCGGCAACGGGATGACCCTGCCGCTCAACTTCCCGTACCCATCGTGGGCCAAAGGTGACGACGCGGTGCCGGGGCCGACGGCGACAACGGACTTCCTGGCTCCGGACGGATCTCATGCAGTGATTCGCAACACGATGGCGGGCGGCGCGAAGTCGGTCTTCATGGCCGAGCGTTTTGACGTGATCAGCGAAACCGATCCCGATCCGAACAACACGCGGGTGTTGGTCCACCGGATCATCGACTGGCTGACCCCGGAGGGGACGGCGGACACGGGACCGATCACGCCGAGGTTCACGAGCGGCATCGAGCAGGCGCGTCCGAACCCGTTCCAGCAGGGGACGGACATCTCGTTCGCGCTTTCGTCGGTGGCCGCTGGGGCGCCGGTTCGTCTCGAGATCTTCGATCTGGGCGGCCGGATGATCGCGAAGGTCCTCGACGGTGTGATGACCCCCGGCGTTCACGTGCAGCGCTGGAACGGCCGGAATACCGACGGGACGGTGGCGAAGAGCGGCGTTTACTTCGCGCGTCTGACAACGCGTGAGGGCGTGCGCAGCGCCAAGCTGATCCTGCTCAAGTAGGATCTTCACGTTTTCATTCCAACCTTCTCTCACCGGGAGGGCGGAGGGGCCAAAGGCCCCTTCAGCTCTCCCGGTTTCTCTTTGATTGCGACCGCATCTTCATTCGGATACGTGAAGGGATTGTGCGGCAGGATCCAACCGACCTGGCCAATCCGCTCGTTGGCTCCTCGCGCGCTCAGGGCGAGTAAATAATTCCGCTCACGTGCCGCGCTCGCGGTCGGACCGGGCTAGCCGATTTGTTAGCGCGTTGCGCTCGCAGTTGGCTCCGGCTGGCCGAATTCGGCACGAACCAGGCTGCAAGCGGGTCCGAACCGGAAAGCCCGCGGCACGCCTTGCTTCCCCCACGCGACCCGCTGTAGCTTGACTACGCCCGCTCGGCGGGCGCCTCATGACGGGCGCCCTGCCGCGGGATAAGGACGGGGATGACCGCATCGACTCGACGACGGCTTGCGGACGCGACCACCGTCGCCGGCATGGCCCTGATCGTCTGCTACTTCCTGCTCCCCTACCTTCGGGTGACCTTCCTCGGCAGGGACGAAGCGCTCTACGCCTATTTCGCGGAGCGCGCGCCCGGGATCGCGCTCTATCGCGACTTCTGGGACACCCACTTTCCGGCCCTGTACTACCTCTACGCCCTCGTGTTCCACCTGTCCGGTCAACAGGGGATGGTGAGCATCCGGATCCTTCTCATCATCGTGCAGATCCTCGGTGGCATCGCCTTCTACACCCTTGTGCGGCGGTTCCTTCGACCTTCGTTCGCGAGGGTCTGCGCAATCGCCTATGCGGCGTTCGCCGTCTCACCGATCCTCGAAGGGAACGTCGCCAACAACGAGCCGTTCATCCTCCCCTTCGCCTTCGCCGCCCTGGCGATCTTGGGGGCGGGTCGCAGGCGTTGGCCGGATTTCGCAGCGGGGGTCCTGCTCGGCGTCGCATCTCTATTCAAGCAGTACTTCGCGGCGTTCCTTCTGGTCCCGCTCATCGCGACCGCGTGCGCGGGGGGAGGGGATCTCAGAAGCAGGCTGGCGACCGCAGCCCGCAGGATCCCGATGATCGCGGCCGGGTGCCTTGTCCCGCTCGTCGCGATGGGAATCGTGCTCGCAAGATACGGTCTCCTCGATGACCTCTTTTCGTGCACGGTCACGTTTCTCGTCCGCGATCGGATGCACGACGTCGGCATCTTCACGCGGGCGCACGATACGTATCGACTCTGGCGGATTCTCCCGAGCGGCCATCCATTCTTGGTGGCAGGAGCCCTTGCCGGGATCGCCCTGGCGCGGCGGACGCGCGGGCCGGAATCGATGCAGGCATCGCCGAGAACGCGTGAATCCGCCGTCGGGCTCGTGGTCTGGCTCGCCGTGGCGACGATCATGGTGGTTGGCGGCGAGCGGGCGTATCCGCACTATCTCGAGCTCGTCGCGCCGCCGCTGTGCGCGCTGGGTCTCCTCGCGATCCAGGCGTTCTGGGATGCGCGCTCACGCGCGGAGTGTTTCGCCGCCCTGTTCGCGCTCGCCGGTCTGCTCGCGATCGACATCGGGACGGCCGCGATGCGGATCGTCCCGTTCTACGCTGTCGGCAAACCCGTGGAAGTCCCGCCGGAGCTGGTGTCGGCGATTCCGGTCGGAGAGTACATCCGGCAGAGGACGGATCCCACGCAGTCGATCCTGGTCTGGGGGCCGGCGCCCGCCATCTATCATTACGCGGAGCGGTCGGCGCCGACCCGATTCGTGAACCTGATCGCCGTGGCGCGCCCCTACATCGGCGCTTCCGGAGACAGATCGTTGCCGGGGGCCATGGAGGAACTGCGCCGCGACATCGACCGGAATCCCCCCTCCTACATTGTCCTCGTCCCCACGATGCCGAGCTTCGACATCGAGCAGGCGCACTTCGCCTGGATGAAGGCGCTTCTGGCGAAAGACTATGTTCCGGACAGATCCTTTGGGGAGGATTACCGCCTGTATCGGCGCGTCGCCTCCGGGCGCTAGAGGGTCGCACCGGCGGGGCGCATCCGGTTAGGATGGACGGAACCGACCGGGCGCGGGCCCGGCATCGAGGAGGCCATGCCACAGTCTGGTCCGACCGATCGCGAACCGCCCAAGGCGCTGTTCCCCCTTGCCGCGCAGGTCGAGGCGGACGGTGGAAAGGTGCTCGCGACGTACCGCGATCCGTTCGGCGGGAAATGGCACCTGTTCGTTCTTCTCCCGCTCTCGAAGGTGCAGCCGACCCCGTTTCAGCGGGACATCTCCAAAGCCCACGAGAAACGGCTGCGCGAGGTGATCGAGAGAATGGGGCGGTTCATCGATCCCGTGGTCGTCGTGACGCCGCGGCCGGGGATTTACTGGACGCCGAACGGAAACCATCGCCGCGTCGCGCTCGAGGAGCTCGGGGCGTCCTACATCCCCGCGATCCTCATCCCCGAGATCGAGGTCGCGTACCAGATCCTGGCGATGAACACCGAGAAGGCGCACAACCTGAAGGAGAAGTCCCTCGAGGCCGCGCGGATGTATCGCACCCTCTGCCAGCTGGACGAAACCCGGCGGGAGAACGAGTTCGGGTTCCAGCTTGAGCAGGCGCATTTCGTGACCCTCGGGCTGATCTACGCGGATCGCCTATCGTTCCCGGGCGGGGCGTTCGCGCCGATCCTGCGGCGGGTGGACAAGTTCCTGCGATCGTCGCTCCGCAACGCGCTCCCCGAGCGGGAGAAACGGGCCGGTCTTGTGATCGCGGCGGAGGCGGTGCTCGCGGAGAAGGTCCGCGAGATCCGGGAGCGCGGCGTACGGCACCCGTACTTGAACGCGTACCTGATCGCGCGATCTTCGCCGCTCACGCGGGCGCGCAAGGCCACGCCGGAATTCGCCGAGACGTTGGAGAAGCTCCGGACGAATCTCTCGCGGATCAACCCCTCGCGGGTGCGGCTCGATCATCTCGCGGGGGCCTCGGCGTGGGGCGCGGGAGAGGAGGCGTGAACCGGCTCGCGGGCTTCTACCGGACGACCATCGGCCGGAAGGTGTTCATGGCCGTGACCGGCGCGCTGATGTTCGTGTTCCTCATCGCTCACCTGGCCGGGAATCTCCTCGTGTTTGCGGGTCCCAAGGTGCTGAATGATTATGCGGGATTCCTGAAGCACGCGATCCCCGAGGTCCTGTGGCCGCTGCGGATTGTCCTCTTCCTCGGGCTCGTCCTGCACATCATCGCCTCGGCCCAGGTGACCTGGACGAACTGGCGCGCGCGGCCGACCGGCTACGCGACAAAGCGGAATGTCGAGACGAACATCGCGGCGCGAACGATGTTCATCGGCGGCCCGCTGATCCTCGCCTATGTAATCTACCATCTGGCGATGTTCACGTACCTCAAAACGGGACCCGGGTACAGTGAAACCGACGTGTACCGAAACATGGTCCTGGCGTTTCGCGTGCCGCTGATATCGGGCATATACATTTGCGCGATGATCGCGCTTGGGTTCCATCTCTATCACGGGGTCTGGAGCATGTTCCAGACGCTTGGGGTGGAGTTGAGTAGGGCCCGGCGGTGGCTCCCCTGGATCGTCGCGATTGGAATCGCCGGTGGATTCATCCTGGTCCCGTTCGCCGTCCTGGCGGGGATCGTCGGCAGGGGCGTGTGACATGGAACTGAACGCGAGAATCCCGGACGGGCCGATCGAGCAGAAGTGGGGGAAGCGTCGGGACGAGATGCGGCTCGTCAATCCCGCGAACAAGCGGAAGTACCGGATCATCATGGTCGGCACGGGGCTGGGGGGCGCTTCCGCCGCGGCGTCGCTCGCCCAGCTCGGCTACGAGGTCGAGTGCTTCTGCTACCAGGACAGCCCGCGACGCGCGCATTCGATCGCCGCGCAGGGCGGGATCAACGCGGCGAAGAACTATCAAAATGACGGCGACAGCGTGTGGAGGCTCTTCTACGACATGGTGAAGGGCGGAGACTTCCGGTCGCGCGAGGCAAACGTCTATCGGCTTGCGGAGCTGTCGGCCGCCATCATCGACCAGAGCGTCGCCCTCGGTGTCCCGTTCGCTCGCGAATACAGCGGGTATCTCGCAAACCGGTCCTTCGGGGGGGCTCAGGTTTCCAGGACGTTCTACGCGCGCGGGCAGACGGGGCAACAGCTTCTCCTGGGAGCGTACTCGGCGATGTCGCGCCAGATCGCGCTCGGGAAGGTGCGGATGCATCCGCGCCACGAGATGCTCGATCTGGTCGTGACCCAGGACGGCAATGACGGAACGCCGCGGGCCCGCGGGATCGTGACGCGGAATCTCGTGACGGGTGAGATCCAATCGCACACGGCCGACGCTGTCGTCCTCGGGACCGGCGGGTATGCGAACGCCTACTACCTCTCGACGAACGCGCGCGGGTGCAACGTGACCGCGATCTGGCGTGCGCATCGGCGCGGCGCGCTCTTCGCCAACCCCTGCTTCACGCAGATCCATCCGACCTGCATCCCGGTGACCGGGGATCACCAGTCGAAGCTCACCCTGATGAGCGAGTCGCTGCGCAACGACGGCCGGATCTGGGTCCCGAAGCGCAAGGGGGACTCTCGACCTCCAAGCGAGATTCCGGAGGGGGATCGCGACTACTACCTCGAACGCAAGTACCCATCCTTCGGCAACCTCGCGCCGCGGGACATCTCGTCTCGGAGCGCGAAGGGGGTCTGCGATGACGGCCGCGGTGTCGGTCCAGGCGGGCGCGGCGTGTACCTTGATTTCGCGGACGCGATCCGGCGCCTCGGTCGCAGCACGATCGAGGAGCGTTACGGCAACCTCTTCGAGATGTACGAGCGGATCACGAACGAGAACGCGTACGAACAGCCGATGCGGATCTATCCGGCCATGCACTACACGATGGGGGGGCTCTGGGTCGATTACAATCTAATGAGCAATGTTCAGGGGTTGTACGTGATCGGGGAAGCGAACTTCTCCGATCACGGCGCGAACCGGCTGGGCGCGAGCGCGCTGATGCAGGGGCTCGCGGACGGATATTTCATCCTGCCGTACACGATCGGCGACTATCTCGCCGGGATCTCGCCGGCGGATCGGCTGCCGGTCGATGCTGTCGCGTTCCGGGACACGGAGCGCGAGGCGAAGGACCGGTGCGGGCGGCTGATCGCGATCAACGGGACCAAGACGATCGATCACTTCCATCGTGAGCTGGGGAAGCTCCTCTGGGAGCGGTGCGGCATGGCGCGAAACGAGAAGAATCTGCGGGAAGCGCTCGCGATGATCCCGATCCTGCGGGACGAGTTCTGGCGGGACCTCAAGATCCCGAGCGGCGAGTGCGAGCTGAATCAGGACCTGGAGCGCGCCGGTCGCGTCGCCGACTTCATGGAGTTCGGGGAGCTGATCGCGACCGATTCTCTCGAGAGGAATGAGTCCTGCGGAGCGCATTTCCGGGAGGAACACCAGTCGCCGGAGGGCGAGGCGGTGCGCGACGACGAGCGCTTCGCGTACGTGGCCGCGTGGCAGTACGCGGGGCAGGGAAAACCGCCCATGTTGCACAAGGAGCCGCTTGTTTACGAGGCCGTTCACCTGGCCACGCGGAGTTACAAATGAGGCTGGTGCTCAGGATCTGGCGGCAGGCGGGCCCGGCCGACAAGGGCGGGCTCGTCGATTACGAGATGGATGATGTCGATCCCGACATGTCATTCCTCGAGATGCTGGACGTGTTGAACGGCCGCCTCGTGTTGCGCGGCGAGCGGCCGGTCGCGTTCGACAGCGACTGTCGCGAGGGAATCTGCGGGACGTGCGGATTCATGATCAGCGGCGTCGCGCACGGACCGCTTCGCCTGACGACGGCCTGTCAGCTCTTCATGCGCCACTTCCGTGACGGCGAGACGATCACCGTCGAGCCGTTCCGCGCGCGGGCGTTTCCGATCATCCGCGACTTGATCATCGACCGGACCGCCTTCGAGGAGATCATCCGGGCGGGCGGATTCATATCGGCGCGCACCGGGAGCGCGCCCGAATCGAACGCGATCCCGGTGGCGAAGCACTGCGCGGATCGCGCGACGGACGCGGCGCAGTGCATCGGCTGCGGGGCGTGCGTCGCGGCCTGCCCGAACGGTTCGGCGATGCTCTTCACGGCGGCCAAGATCTCCCATCTGCGACTCTTGCCGCAGGGAGAATCGGAGCGGGCGGAGCGGGCGCTGCGGATGGTTCACCGCATGCGGGATCTCGGATTCGGGAGCTGCTCCTTCCACGGCGAATGCGAGGCGGTCTGTCCGAAGGGGATCAGCATCGACTTTATCTCCCTGATGAACAGGGAGTTCCTGCGGGCGAGCCTCCGCGCGGACTTAGAGCCGGTCAAGGAAGTGTAGGAAGGATCGACAGGATGGCCGATCGGTTCCCGCCCCGCGCCATTCAGCAGATCGGCCATCGCCGCGTCCCGCGAGTATGGGGCGGCGCGACCGGGTTCCTGCACCACTCGCGGAAGCTCCGGCCGATCGATCTGTTCGTCCTGATCGCATCGGCGGGGATCCTGTTCGGGATCCTCGCCCTGGCGCGCGAGTGGCACGGCGCGATGCGTCCGGCGGTCTCGATCGACCTGCGGGCCCGCGCCCTCCCTCTATACGCCTTGCTATCGCTGTCGCGCGGGCTGGCCGCCTATGTTCTCTCGCTCGCATTCACGTTGGTCTACGGCTACTGGGCGGCCAAGGATCGCCTCGCCGAGCGCGTCCTCGTTCCGCTCCTCGACATCCTGCAGTCGATCCCGGTGCTCGGATTCATGCCGGGCGTGGTTCTGGCGCTTGTCGCGATTTTCCCGCGCACGAACGTCGGCCTCGAGCTCGCAGCGATCCTGATGATCTTCACCGGACAGGCGTGGAACATGACGTTCAGCTACTACCACTCGCTGCGCTCGATCCCGAGCGACATGCGCGAGGCGGCGACCGTCTATCGCTTCTCGTGGTGGCAACGGCTGCGCTGGGTCGAGATGCCGTTCGCGGCGATCGGACTCGTCTGGAACAGCATGATGAGCATGGCGGGCGGGTGGTTCTTCCTGATGATCAGCGAGTCGTTCGTCCTCGGGGACAAGGACTTTCGTCTCCCCGGGCTCGGCTCGTACATGAGCGTCGCCGTTGCGCGCGGCAACGTTCCCGCGATGATCGGCGCGATCATCGCGATGGTGGCGATGATCGTTCTGCTCGACCAGCTCCTCTGGAGGCCGGTCGTCGTCTGGGCGCGCAAGTTCCGGGTCGAAGAGGGCGGGCAACAGGACGTTGTCTCGCGCTCGTGGTTCGTGGACTTGCTCCGCCGCTCGCGCCTCCTGCGCTGGATCGGGCGGCGGATGCGCCGGGCCGGAGACGACGCCCAGGTGCGCGGCCTGCGGGCCGCCCGAGCCCGCGATGCGGCGCGCGTCCGCCTGCGCGAGGTCGTCCCGGCTCCCGCCGAGGGGCGTTCCTATCTGATCTCGGTCGTGATCTTCGTTGCCCTGCTCGGAGGACTAGGCTTCGGAGGTTTCAAGCTCGCGCAGTTGATCATTCGCCTTCCGGCGGCGCGCTGGGGGATGATCTTCGCGGGCGCCGGGCTCACGCTCGTCCGCGTCCTCGCCTCGACGGCGATCGGCACGCTCTGGGCGCTCCCGGCCGGGCTGGCGATCGGGCTCTCCCCGCGCCTTTCCCGCATCTTCCAACCGATCGTGCAGGTCGTGGCGTCCTTCCCCGCGCCGATGCTCTTCCCCGCGGTGATCGCGGTCCTGACCCTTCTCGGGGTTTCTCTCAACTGGGGGAGCGTGGTCCTCATGCTTCTCGGGACGCAGTGGTACATCCTCTTCAACGTCATCGCGGGCGCATCGGCCATTCCGGCGGACCTTCAGGAGGCGACACGTTCCTTTCGCCTCGGGACTATCCGGCGCTTCCGAACGCTCCTCGCGCCCGCGGTCTTCCCGTACCTCGTGACCGGCTGGGTTACCGCGGCGGGCGGCGCATGGAACGCGAGCATCGTCGCGGAGTACGTGACGTTTCGCGGGAACGTACTGACCGCGAGCGGCCTCGGCTCGCAGATCAGCCGGGCTGCGGAGCAGGCCGACTTCCACTGGCTCGCCGGCAGCGTCGTCGTCATGGCGGCCGTCGTCGTCACGTTCAATCGCACCGTGTGGCGGCGCTTGTACAATCTTGCGGAACAGCGCTTCTCGCTGAGCAAATGAGAGAGCAAGAAATGGACGGAGGGATCGATATGGCCACGGAAACCGGCATGAAGACGGGGACGGGCGTCGAGGCGATCTGCGAGGTCCGAGGCGTCTCTCACGACTTCGTCCTGCCGAACGGGAAGCCGATCCGCGTTCTCGAGGGCATCGACCTTGTGGTCCGCCCGAACGAGGTCGTCGCGCTCCTCGGTCCCTCGGGATGCGGCAAGTCGACGATCCTGAGGATCCTCGCGGGGCTGATCCGTCCGACGAAGGGCGAGGTCCTGTATCATGGCCGTCCGCTCGAGGGCCTGAACCCCGGGGTCGCGATCGTCTTCCAGAGTTTCGCCCTCTATCCTTGGATGACCGTGCTTGCGAATGTGCAAGTCGTTCTGAAGGCGGTCGGCCTCGACCCGGCGGAGGTGCGCGCGCGGTCGGAGGCGGCCGTCCGGCGGGTCGGTCTCGCCGGATTCGAGGAGGCCTACCCGCGCGAGCTGTCGGGAGGGATGAAGCAGCGGGTCGGCATGGCGCGCGCCCTCGCCGTGAATCCCGAGATCCTCTTCATGGACGAGCCGTTCAGTCAGGTCGATGCCCTGACCGCGGAGAGCCTGCGGGCCGAGGTGATCGACATCTGGTCGGAGAGCGACCGGAACCCCGAGTCGGTCCTGATGGTGAGCCACGACATCAAGGAAGTCGTCTACATGGCCGATCGGATCGTCGTCCTCGGGGCGAATCCGGGGCACATCGCGACGGTGATCGAGAACCGCCTGCCGCGCCCGCGCGACTACCGCTCGCCCGAGGCGAACGCGCTCGTCGATCGGCTTCACGACATCATCACCGGCCATGAGATGCCCGATGCGGCGGTTCCCTCGGCGGCGCCCCCCGCGCCGGGAGCGGCGCAACCACCGGAACCGACCCCATACGAACCGCTCCCCGAGGCAACGACGAGCGAGATCGTCGGGGTTCTCGAGTATCTCGACTCGCGGGGTGGGCGCGTGGAGATCTTCCGCATCGCCGGGGAGACAAACCGCGAGTTCGGCCGGCTGATCGAGGTCGTGAGCGCGGCCGAGCTGCTGAACCTGGTCGACACGCCGAAGCGCGACGTTGTCCTCGACGCCGAGGGACGCCGTTTCCTCGAAGCGGACGCTGAAGGTCGCAAGGCGATCTGGCGCGATCAGCTCCTGAAGCTGCGGATCTTCCGAGTGGTGCGCGATCTGCTGCACGCGCAGCCGTCCGGGGCGTGCGACGCCCGGATCGTCATGGATCTCATCGCCTCCGCCCTGCCCCAGGAAGACTACGAGAAGACGTTCGAGACCTTCGTCCGGTGGGCGCGATTCGGGAACCTCTTCGCCTACGACGAGATCCGACGGCGCGTGACGTTGCAGTGAGGCGCTTCTGAGGTGGTTTCTCCAGCCCGAATTCGGTAGAATTCGGGCCGGTTCACCATGCGAGGAGGTCTCCATGTCACGCCATCATCTCTCGCGGCTGCTGCTCGTGATCTGCGCAGGGTGCGCTCTTTCGACCGTCGTGGGCGGGGTCGCATCGGCTCAGCTCCCCGACACGACCTGGGTCCGCACGTTCGACCACGACGTCTACAGTTGGGCCGACTGGCACAGGCAGAGCTTCGCGTTCCCTGATTCGCAATGGCACTGGAGCAAAATCGTGCTCCGGTACCGGATCGAGTGCCCGAGCGGCGGCTGCGATCCCTGGGACCGGCTCGGCTACCTGCGCGTCGAGACGCCGACCGACACGATCGAGATCGCGCGTGTGGTGACGCCCTTCGCGATCCCCAACCGCTCGTGCACGTGGACGCTCGACGTCACCGACTACAGGCCGTTCCTGCACGATCAGGTCAACTTGGCGAACTTCATCAGCACCTGGATCGGCGCCCCTCGCGGCTGGATGGTCACGATCGACTTCGGCTTCGTGAAGGGCGCGCCGCTACTTGTGCCCTACAAGGTCGTCAACCTCTGGCGAAGCGATTATGCGGTCTACGGGGATCCCGCAAGGCCGATCGAGAGTTTGACCCTTCCACGGGACATCCTGATCGACCCGCAGGCGGACGCGGTCAAGTTCCGCGCGATCGCGACCGGGCACGGGCAGGGGAACACGCAGAATTGCACGGAATTCTGCGAGAAGAAGCACATGGTGATCGCCAACGGAACCCAGACGTGGCACTACGTCTGGCGAAGCGACTGCTCCTCGAATCCTTGCCACCCGCAGGGCGGGACATGGCAGTACGCCCGCGCCGGCTGGTGTCCCGGTGACAAGGTCACGCCATGGGACGTGGACTTGACGACCATGGTGACCCCGGGACAGATCGCGACCCTCGACTACAACATCCAGGACTACGTGAATCAGTGCCGGCCGGACTCGGCCTGCTACGCGAACCCGCCCGGGGGATGCACGGACTGTGACTACAACTCGACGGGCCACACGGAGCCGAACTGGGCGTTCCAGACTCAGCTCGTCTACTACAAGGCGATCAACCCGGCCGATGCCGACCAGTGGGACGGGACGATCCCCGAAGGCATCACTGTTCTGCAGAACTCACCGAACCCGTTCAAGCCCACGACATGGATCCGCTACTCGGTCGAAAGGCCCGGCGCCGTGCGTCTGGTGATCTACGATGCGAGCGGTCGGGCGGTCCGTGAGATCGTCCGCGAGCACGCCGCGGCGGGCGCGTTCCGGATCCTCTGGGACGGACGCAACGACAAGGGCCAGCGCGTCCCGGCGGGGGTCTACTTCTACCGGATGCTGGGCGCGGGAGGGGAGAGCCGCGGCGAGCGGATGTTGCTCCTGGACTGACGGCCCTCCGGGACCGGATCCAGCCCCCAGGGGCGCCCTGTCAGACGCCCCTGACTTCTTTTCCTGCAATCGGTTGAAACATCTTGAGGCGTTCCCTCGTCTTCAAGTTAGGCTTCTGTAGCCGCTCCCTCCTGGAGGCGGCATTTGGGGTTGTGCTCATCGTGTTGGAGGGATTTCATGCGCACCACCATGGGGTGGTCGTCCACTCGGACGGCTCTTCTCTGCTTGTTTGTCGCCGGCGCGGTCCTGGCGGGACTCGCGCCGCGGGTGAAGGCGACTCCGGGCTACCTACGGTTTCCAGACCTGAATGGCGACCGGGTTGTCTTCTGCGCCGAGGGGGACCTCTGGATCGCGCCGATCGCGGGCGGCGAAGCGCGCCGGCTCACGACCAATCCGGGGACCGAGTTCTTCCCGAAGTTCTCGCCCGACGGCAAGTGGATCGCGTTCGCCGGGCAGTACGACGGGAACACGGATCTCTATGTCATCCCCGCCACGGGGGGCGAGCCGGTCCGCCTGACCTGGCATCCGGCGGGTGACGGGCCCCTTGGTTGGAGCGCGGACGGCAAGGAGATCTACTTCGGCAGCAATCGCGACGATCCGCACTGGCAGTGGGAGGTCTTCCGGATCCCGGCGACCGGCGGCGAGCCGACGAAGGTGCCGGTCGGATACGTCGGCTCCTTCGCGGTCGATCCCGAGACGGGGGACTACGCATTCACGCGGAACGGGGGTGGCGGGACCTGGAAGCGCTACCGCGGCGGCACGGCGGACGACATCTGGGTCGGCGACCCGAAGCAGGGCGAGTATCGCAAGATCACCGCGTTCGACGGCATGGACGCCTCCCCGATGTGGCATGGCGGGAGGATCTGCTTCCTGTGCGACCAGGGCGGAACCGCGAACCTCTGGTCGATGAAGCCCGATGGCACGGACCGCACGCGACTAACCTCATTCGACAAGTGGGATGCACGTTGGCCATCTATAGATGCTAATGGAAGGATTGCCTTTACCGTTGCAACTGATATTCACCTATATGATCCGGTTACCGGCACCGAGCATGCGATCCCGATCGACCTCCCGAGCGAGCGCAATCTGACTCGAGTTCGGTATCCCGATCCCGGCCGGTACTTCGAGGGGTTTGCCCTCGCCCCGGACGGAGACCGCGTCGCGGTCGGTGCGCGCGGGGAGATCTTCTCGGTGCCCGCCAAAGACGGCGGGGTAACCCTCCCGATCACGCGGGGAAACGGGTCGCGGGAGAACCGCGTCGCCTACGGACCGAAGGGCAAGCGCGTCCTGTATGTGACCGACGAGGGCGGCGAGCAGCAGATCGTCACGGCCGATGCGTGGGGGCGCGGCGACTTGAAGCCGGTCGACAAACCGGCGCAGAGCCACTGGCATTACCAGCCTGCCTGGTCCCCAGACGGCACGTGGATCGCCTGGGGCGACGAAACCCAGAGCCTCTGGGTCCAGAAGGCGGACGGATCGGAGCTCTCGAACGGCCCGCACAAGGTCGACCACAGTGACGGCGGGGAGATGCGCGACTACGCATGGAGCCCGGACGGGCGCTGGCTCGCCTACGCGAAGCTCAACACGATCATCGAATACGGCGCGATCTTCATCTACGACACGAAGGACGGTTCGACCCATCAGGTCACGAGCTGGACCAACAGCAGCAACTCCCCGACCTGGGATCCGGACGGCCGGTATCTCTATTTCCTCAGTGACCGGCATCTCGACCCGATCATCGACCGGGTGGATTTCGAGACGGTCGTTGTCGGGCCCACGCGGCCGTATCTGGTCCTTCTTCGCAAGGACGTCGAAAACCCGTTCGCCAAGGGTGAGGGCGCCCCGCCCAAGGAGGGCGACGAGAAGGACAAGGACAAAGACAAGGACAAGGCGAAGGACGACAAGGACAAGAAGGGCAAGGATGACAAGGGGGGCGACGAGGACAAGCCTCCGGAGCCGGTCGTGATCGATTTCGACGGACTGGCCGGGCGCGTCGTCGAGGTGCCCGTCGAGGCGGGTCGCTACTACGGTCTCGGCGCGACCAGCAAGAAGCTCTTCTACCTGAACTCGCCCGTGGAGGGCCTTCTCGGGGAGGACATCTTCGAGGACAACTCGGCGCCGCGGGCGACTCTTTACTCCTTCGATCTCGAGAAGAAGAAGGCGAAGCCGTACATGGAAGGGGTCGGGACCTACGATCTCCAGTCGAAGAGCGGCAAGATCGCTGTGATGAAACAGCGGGGCGAGATCTACGTTCTGGATGCCGACTCGCCGCCCGGGGATGACCTGTCGGAATCGAAGGTCAAGCTCGACGACATCGTGATCGAGCTCGATCCGCGGGAGGAATGGCGTCAGATCTTCTTCGAGAGCTGGCGAAACATGCGCGATTTCTACTGGGACGCCGGAATGCACGGACTGGACTGGCCGACGATCCGCGACCAGTACGCCACGCTCCTGCCCAGGGTCGCGACGCACGATGACCTGCAGGACCTGGTGGCGGAAATGATCGGAGAGTTGGCCAACTCGCACACCTACGTGTTCGGCGGGGATCGCGGAGTGTCCCCGAACTCCGTGCGGACCGGCCTTCTGGGCGCTGTTCTGGCGCGCGAAGGGGACGCGTTCCGTGTGGCGCGGATCTATCGTGGCGACGAGGTCGACCGGGATCGCTCCCCGCTCGCGGAGCCTCAGGTGGCGGTGAAGGAAGGGGACTACATCCTCGCCGTGAACCACCAACCGTTCCGACCGGATCGGCCATTCGAGGCAAGCCTGCAGAACCTGGCGGGCAAGGACGTCCTGCTGACGGTGAACTCGAAGCCGACCCGGGACGGCGCGCGCGACGTCGTCGTCAAGCCGATCGACCTGGGGGACGATGGGAATCTGCGCTACCACGATTGGGTCCGCGGGAACCGCGAGTACGTCGCGGAGAAGAGCGGCGGGAAGCTCGGCTACATCCACATCCCGGACATGATGGGGCAGGGCCTGAGCGAATTCGACAAGTGGTTCTACCCCCAGCTCGACAAGGCGGGAATGGTCGTCGATGCGCGCTGGAACGGCGGTGGATTCGTGTCGCAGCTCATCGTATCGCGCCTCGCGCGCCACCTGATGTGGTGGTGTCGGGCCCGGTGGGGGGAGCTCTCGCCCTACCCCGCGCGCGTGCTGAACGGTCCTTTCGTGGTCATGACGAACCAGTTCGCGGGATCGGACGGGGACATCTTCCCGGCCATCATCCAGGACGCGGGGCTTGCCCCGGTGATCGGGATGCGATCCTGGGGCGGCGTGGTCGGGATCCGCGGTAACGCCCGTCCACTCGTGGATTCCGGGATCCTCACCCAGCCCGAGTACGCATGGTGGGACCCGAAATGGGCGTGGGGGATCGAGAACCACGGCGTCGATCCAGACATCGTGGTGGACAACATGCCGCAGGACGTCGGGCGCGGCGCCGATCCGCAGCTCGACCGGGCGATCGAGGAGGTCGTGCGACTCCAGGGGCTGAAGCCGCCGCAGAAGCCTCAGTTCGTGCCCGCCCCGGATCGCAGCCGCAAGGCGTACCTGCAGGAGAAGTAGCACGGGGGATCGAAGTGGAACCGTGGCGGGCGGACATCCTCCGCCCGCTACGGTTGCTCGTCGTACTGGAAGGTCTTCTCCTTCCCCTTCCCCTTCTTCTCGGGTCTGCCGTAGTGGTAAGTCACGCCGAAATAGACGATCTGTGAATCGCGTCGATTCGCGACGCTTTGTTGGATCCCGGAGATGTCGAGCTGGATTTCCTGGCGCTGCGTCTTGAGCAGGTCGGATACGGCCAGCGTCAGGGAGAGCTTCTCGTCCAGGAGATCCTGCCGCACCCCCAGATTCAACCCGAAGCTGGGTCGGGATTCCCCCTGGGGGGTGAGCCTGGCCGACCGGTAGTTGGCGTTGACCTGGAACACGGTTGTCCTCACCGGCTTCAGGTTCACGTTGAGGGTCCCGCTCCACGAGACGACCGACTTCTTCTGGCTGTAGCCGATGTTCGATGCGTCGATCTGCTCGTAGAAGACATTCCCATTCAGGTTCGCGGCCAGCACACTCCCGAGGGACGCGGTCAGGACCGGCTCCAGCCCCGCCGACCAATCGCTCGCGAGATTCATCATGGTCCTGAGGAGCGTGGAGTCGTTGACCGATTGCGTGACCCGTGTGAAGCCATCCTGCTTGTAGCGATAGTAGACGGTCGGGACGAAGGAGACGCGCTCGTTCCTCCACTGGTAGCCCAGCTCGATGGAGTGGATGGACTCGGGCTTCAGATAGGGGTTTCCGGCCTCGATGTTGTAGGGGTCTGCGTATTCCGGGAACGGGTTCAGCATGTCCCCCTCCGGTCGATTGATCCTGCGGCTGTAACTCAAGCGGACCTCGCGGGTCTCGGCCAGCTTGTAGGTCAGATGCAGCGTGGGGTAAAGGCCGGAGTACCTGTTGGTGATCTTCATGGCCGTCGTGACCAGATCCGGATTCACGGTCGCGAACTCCGTCCGCAGCCCCCCCATCAGGTCGATTCTCCCGAGGGAATGCTCGTAGGTCCCGTACACCGCGTGGATGGCCTGATCCAGCTTGAACCGATAGGTCTTCGCGGGATCGGGGAGATACTCTTGCAGCGCGAGGTCGAGGTAATCCGCGTCGGAGCGGACGTCCTCCGCGATCATCTCGAGGGCGTAGCCCGCCTCCAGTTTCGAGTCCTCGTCCAGCGGATCGGCGTAGTCGATGTTGAGCTGCCCCTGCTTCTCGTTCTCATCAAGGAGGATGTCGCTCTGCTGACTCGGTCCCGCCGGCACGCGGTAGCCGTCCGTGAAGTGCGTGCTCTCCTTCTGCGGCGTGGAGGAGACGTTCGCCTCCACCCGCAGCTCGTGATCCTTCTTTGGGAAGTTGTGCTGGAAGGCGGCCGTCACGCCGGTCTCGCCTTCGGATTCGTAGCCGGATTCCACCCGGTCGTAGTCCAGGAGGATCACGTCGTTGTCGTCTCGCGTGACGATCGTCGAGATTCCGTCCCGAACGGGTTTCCGGTGGAAGTAGTCCGCCGTCAGTTCGAATGTGTTGCTCGATCCCGGTTCGTAGCTCATCCCGAGGGTCGCCATGTGCACGCGGGGGCGCATGGTAGTCTGGTTGTCCTCGCGGTACGACGCGACCGGACCCGAGGACGCCCCGGTGTACTCGCGCGCATCCGTGCCGGATCGCCTCCGAAGGTCGTCCCGGAATGTATAGCTTCCGAACACGTTCACGGTCCCCGGATTGTAGTTGAAGTCGACGCTCGCGTTGTGCCGGCCCATCGTCCCGAGGTGCCCGGTCACGTTCCCGTTCAGTCCGCTCCCGGCACCCTTCTTCATCACGATGTTGATGATCCCGGAGGTCCCCTCGGGGGTGAATCGGGCCGAAGGGTTCGTGATCACCTCGATCTTCTCGATGCTGCTGGCCGGGAGCTGCTGCAGGACGTCCGCCCGGCTCTTGCCCATCAGGGGCGATTGCTTCCCGTTGATCAGGATCATCACGTCGAGAGAGCCGCGGAGGCTCACGTTGCCGTCGATATCCACCTGCACAGATGGGATGTTCTGCAGGAGCTCGCTGACGGTGCTGGACTTGGCCATCAGGTCCCGATCGACGTTGTAGACCTTCCGATCGATGGTGTGGTTGAAGAGGTTTCTCTCCGAGGTGATGACCACCTCATCCAGGGCGAAGGCCGATTCGGTCAGGGAGATGGTCTGGAGATCCATACTCGAATGCGGGCTGGTGAGCCGGAACTCCGACGATCGAAAGGTCCTGTGCCCGATGAAGCTGCATTCCACGGCGTAGACGCCCCATGAGACGGGAGTGAACGTGAATCTCCCCTCCTTGTCGGTCATCGTCCTTGCGGCAAGAGAAGAGTCGGCCTTGCCGAGCAGCACTACGTTGGCGTGCTCCAGCGGGGCGCGGGTCGCTTGGTCGACCACGATCCCGGTGACCGTCCCCTCACCGGCTGTCTGAGCCTGTATGGATCCTGGGAGAAACAGGAAGGTCAGAACCAACAGGCTTTGAAGCTGCCTCATTCTGTCAGAGCTCCCGTGTTTGATTGTCGCGCGTCCGGACCGCAGGGCGAGAATCTGAACCAGCCTACTCTCCAGTCGACGGGCTATCTACAATCCAAGCAGTGCATTACTCCGTGGAATCCCCCGACCTCCTCGAGTTCCGGCGATCCCGTTCCCATCTTGGACCATCCGAGAACACCCCTCGGATTCGGCTGGGAACCCGTTCTCCCCTCCAGTCGAAACCGGCTAGACTCCGGCGCATGGACGCGAGCCGCTATCCCAGACCGGAACAGCTTCCGCGCGCCCCCCGCACGCTCCGGCTCGCCGTCCTGATCTCGGGCGGCGGGACGACGATGGCGAACCTGGCCGACCGGATCGCCGCCGGGCGGCTCGACGCGCGCGTCGAGATCGTGGTGAGCAGCCGCGCCGGCGTTCCCGGCATCGAACGTGCGACCGAGCGCGGGATCGAGGCCGTCGTTCTTGCGCGAAAAGCGTATCTGAAAGCTGACGGAGGCTTCGACTGCGACGCCTTTACGGCGGCGCTTCTCGATCTCCTCGATCCTCGCGGAATCGACCTCGTCGTCCTCGCGGGATTCATGAGCCGTCTGGCGCCGGCGATCTTCGATCGTCATGCGGTCGTGAATGTTCACCCCGCCCTTCTGCCCCGCTACGGCGGCGCGGGGATGTTCGGGCATCACGTCCACGAGGCGGTGCTCGCCGCGGGGGATCGCGAGAGCGGGTGCTCCGTCCACTTCGTCGATCCGGAATACGATCACGGGCCGATCATCGCGCAGCGCAGCGTGCCCGTTCTGGACGGGGACACGCCCGAAACCCTTGCGGAGCGGGTGCAACAGGCCGAGCGTGAGCTCTATCCCGAGGTGATCGGGTGGATCGCGGCAGGGCGCGTCCGCGTCGAGTCCGACAAGGTCGTTATCGCGGAGGCGCCCTAGCCGGTTCTACTTTCGGGCCTTCTTGAGGAATGTCCCATTCGCGTACTCGTCGAACGCGACCTGCAGCTCGGCCTGCGTGTTCATCACGATCGGGCCGTACCACGCGACGGGCTCGCCGATGGGTCGTCCCGAGATGAGGAGGAATCGAACCGGATCATCCTCCGCCATGACGACGACCCGATCGCCGTCGTTGAACAGGACGAGGGTTCGATTGCCGAGTAGAGGGTGTTTCTCGAGTTCGGAATCGTCGGCGCCTTCGACGGTGCGAGGATCGTGATCCGTCTCACCGGTGAAGACGCCCCTCCCTTCGATGACGTACGAGAAGACCGTGTGGCCCCTCTTGGTCGGGTGGTTGAACTGCGTCCTCGGCGGGAGCGTGACGTCGAGGTACTCGGGATCGGTAATGACGTCCCGCACCGGCCCCTGCGTAGCTCCCACCTTTCCAGAGATGACCCGGACTCTCGCTCCGTCCGACAGCACGACCTCTGGAATCTCATCCCGTCGCACGCCGCGATAGCGTGGATCCATCATCTTGTGGGACGAGGGCAGATTGGCCCAGAGCTGGAAGCCGTGCATGCGCCCATCCGGCCCGCCCCGGGGCATCTCCTGATGGACGATTCCGCTCCCGGCCGTCATCCACTGGACATCTCCGGATGCAATCGTGTCCTCGTTCCCCATGCTGTCGGCGTGATCCACCTCGCCACGCAGGACGTAGGTGATGGTCTCGATGCCGCGGTGCGGATGCCACGGGAAGCCCTTCTTGTAGTGGTCCGGGATGTCGGAGCGGAAGTCGTCGAGAAGGAGGAACGGATCGAAATCGGGGACGTGAATATTCCCGAAGGCTCGATTCAGATGTACCCCTGCGCCCTCGAGCGTCGGCTGTGCTCGCATGATCTTCTGGATCGTTCGCGTCTGGATCTTCTGCATGACATCCTCCATCCCGGGGGATCGGGGCGATCGCGCCTTTCACAGTTCCGTGGTCACGAGTGCGGCCTTTCGACCAGTGTAACGCGTGGCTGGCCTCGGGAGATACGAGCGGACGAAGGTCGATTTCACGAGGCGCACCTTCGGGGATCACACCCGCGGGATCATCCTGCGAATCGTGGCGATCTGAGCCGTGTGATAGACATTGTGTTGCGCGAGGCCGTGGAGCATCACATAGAAGTCGATTCCAGTGCCCCGGGCCCGATCGCGAGTCGGCCCGCCGACCGTCTCCCAGAGGCGCACGTCGGGGGTCACCGCCAGCTCCCGAAGCAGGCCCTGATGAACCCGGGCGAGATCCATCTTCGCGCGTTCCCACGCCTCCTCGCTTGGATCGGGTATCGCCGGCCAGTCCCCCATCGGAGGCTCGCCCGGCGGATTGCCGCGCACGCGGCGATGCACCTCGTCGATCCACGCAGTGATGTGCAGAACGATCCCCCAGATCGAGCTCGCGGTGGAAATCGGCCGGGCGGCCGCGTCGCGCGCCGACAATCCCGCGATCACGTTGATCAAGGGGGGACCGTGCCATGGATCCCCGTCGAATGCCCGCGCCAGCTCGTCAGCGATTCGATGGATCTCGGTTCCTTCGATCACCGTCTCCACCTCTGCGCGCCCGGATGCGCGACGTTGTTCGATCAGAGCGCCGATGGGTTCGTACGATCTCCGATCAGACGCTCCAATCCGCCCTCTTCAGTTGCCAATAGGACGGGCCCGGTCTCAGGTCCGCGGGGCGCTCGGTCTCGCGCAGTCCGCATGAATAGTACAGCGTGCGCGCCGCGAGGTTTTCCTTCCACGGCTCGGTCCAGACGGCGTCCGCATCCGGGTGCGATTCGAAGACCCAGCGAATCAAGGCGCCAAGGGCCTCCCGACTCAACCGCTTCCCGCGTGCCTCCAGCCTGAATTTGATGTCCAGCTTGGCGCGCCGGTGCAGGCGATCCAGATTGCAGTAGACCTCTCCACAGAAGCCGACGGCATCGGCGTAGACGGCGAAGTGATACTTCTCCGCCGCGCCGCACATCCACTCGAACCAGAGGTCCGTTTTCGCCGCATCGTATCCGAGGCCGTTCGGAAACCCGACGAGTTCCATCACGCGGCCGTCGTTCCACAGCTCCATCAGCGCAGGGAGGTCCTCCTGGCGCGTGCTTCGCAGGGCCACCCTTCCAGCGCGGATCGTCAATCCAGGATCGGCCACCGGTCCACGCTCCCCTTCATTCGAGTCGGCTCACGCATGGATCTCGACGACGTCCTTGTCCCGGAGGGGATGGTCGCGCTCGACCGGCTGTCCATCGAATCGGGCCGAACCCCAGATTCGGGCGAAATGAAACCGCGCGGCGATGTCCTTGTGGATCATCGCCGCGAGGTCGAAGACCGTGGCGCCCTGCTTCAGGACGAACGGTCGATCCATGTCCGGCTTCTTGCCGGGCTCCTTCGCGTATACGCGCAGAACGCCGAGGACCTTGTACAATGCCTCGCGCAGAGCCTCCAGGCCGTCCTTGCTCTGGACGCTCGTCCTGAAGACGGGCAGATCTGCGCCCACCGCCTCGTGGATGAGGCCGGAAATCGCTCCGTCCGCATCGAGATCCGCCTTGTTCATCACGAGGAAGATCGGCATCACGCGGGCAGAGATGCCGAACTCCTCGGGCGCCGCGCGTCCGGTCGGCACGATCCGGCACCGGCGCAGGAAGCCGGTGACGATCTCGGCGTGCTCGAGCCCCTCGGCGTCGCTCGGGTCCATGACGAGGGCAAGACAATCCGCGTTGCGCGCGATGTTCACGAGAAGAGGATCGAACTCGCCGGCGAGCGGCGGCGTGTCGACGAGCTGCACCTGGACGTCCTCGAACGGCATCATCCCGGGGAGGGGAAGCTGCGTCGTGAAGGGGTAGTCCGCGATCTCTGGATGGGCGTGCGTGAGCGCCGCGAGGAGAGAGGATTTCCCCGAGTTCGGCGGCCCGATCAACGCGATCTGGCCCGCCCCTTCCCGCGGGATGTGTCCGGGGTCGTGACGCCGACCCGCACCGCCCCTGCCGCCCCCCTTGCGATGCTGCTCGAGTTCCTCCTGGGCCTTGGAGAGTTTGCGTTTGATGTCGGCCTGGAGCTTCTCGGTCCCCTTGTGCTTGGGGATCGTCGACATCATCTCGCGCAGCGCTTCGATCTTCTCCTCGATCGTCTGCGCCTTGCGGTACCGTTCCTCGGCCGCCTGGTATTGAGGGGTCAGGTTTGCAGGCATGGCAATGATTCTAGCGCAAGACCGCTACCCCCGAGGAGAGGGGTGTTGCCTGGTCTCGTGCGGGCTACTGCTTCGCCGCATCGAGCTTCGATTCGACGCTTCGAACCTTGTCCTCCATCGTCTGGTCCTTGTCCGTCCGCGTGCCGACCTTGATCACGGTCGAAACGCGCGGCGCTCCCATCGCGTGGACGGTCTCATGGCAGCGGCGGATCGCGATGAAGACCTCGTCCCATTCCCCCTCGACATTGGTTCCGTACGCGTGGAGATGGAGCTTCAGCCCGGCCTCCCGGAGGACCTTTTCGCACGCCGCGACGTACGGCGAAAGTGAAATGCCGACGCCCAACGGCGCGACGCTCACGTCTGCGATGACCTTCATTGCAACTCGCTTTCGTTGGTGTGGAATGACTCGCGAGACCCGATCGGGTCCCGGCGCCCGGGGCCATTCTACAGCAGGCTGCCATGCCGGCCCAGCCGGAGGAAGACCGGGTCACGTCGGAGGATGCATCCGATCCCCCACGGGAGACCGCGGGATCTGCAACCGCGGCCGGCGCGGCTGCGTATAGTCTTGGGCGAATGCTCGGGAGGAGGAAGGTGATTTCATGGGCGATGCGTTCCTGGGTGATCCGACCTTTGAGGAGCTGAAGGCAACCTGTGATCGGGCGATCGAGACCGGGGAGCACGAGAAAGCCCTCGCGATCGCGATTGCGATGAACGAGCGGGCCGAGCCCGCGCACTTCGAGACGCTGTATGAGATCGCCCGACTGACAAGCCGTCTCGGACGCAAGGCCGAGTCGGATCAATGGCTCCGACGGGCCGTCGACGCGGGCTTCTGGGACGTCGACCGGCTGAGAAATGATGACAGCTTCCAGTCGGTGCGGGACGAGGAGAGGTTCAAGGCCGTCGCGCGCCGCGCTTGGGTGCGCGGATACATCCTGATGCTCGAGCGCGAGGAACGCGCCGGTTTCCAGAAACCTGACGAGGTCATGCGGACCCTGGCGTTCCGCCCGGGAGAGCGGGTGGCAGATGTCGGGGCGGGCTCGGGCTATTTCACGATTCCGGTTACGAGGGCGGTCGGTCCCTCGGGCGTCGTTTGGGCGATCGACATCTTCCAGGAGATGCTCGACCACATCGAAGAGCGCTTGGCAGTCGAAAACATCGAGAATGTCCGCCTTCAGAAGGTCACCAGGGAGGATCCGATGCTCCCGGCGGGTGGGGTCGACACGATTCTCCTGATCGACATGCTGCACTACGTCCAGGACCGGGGCGGTTTCGCGAGAAAACTGCGCGCCGGTCTTGCCCCCGGCGGGCGGGTTGTTCTGGTCGACTATACGCCGAAGCCTTGGGAGGAGCGGCCGTGGGGACCGCCCCCCGAGCAGCAGGTTGCGCGCGAGGTCGTCGATGCGGACATGAAACAGGGTGGACTGAAGCCGCTCGTGGAGTTCGGTTTTCTCCCCGAACAGTACTTCGTGGTATACGGGGCTGCGTGATCCGGCTCAGGCGTCCGCGCAAGTAGTCGCGGAAGGCGAGATGCCGGACCCACGGCGGCGAGCCGATCTCGAACATGTGGGCATGCGCGACGCGGCGGCCGGCGTGTCGCTTCTCGAAGTAGAGGCGTCCCGCAATCCCATGCTCGCCCTGGTATTCTTACCCCAGGCGTTGCATCGGCTCGATCGTGCGTTCGCCGCCGGCGACCGTCGATCCGGTCAGCCCGTGGGCCTCTCGAACGTCCCAATGTATGCCCGCATGATCGGCCCCAATCTTGTTTCTCTGCCGCTCAGCTCCCGAAGACCGGCGTCCACCATCAATCGGCGGATTTCGGCGACCGGCATTCCATGAACCTTCATCGTCGGTTCGCGTACGAAGATGTTCCCAAGCAGCTTGATCTTGCGGACGAGGATGCCAAGCATGTCCGCGCGGCGGCTCGCATCGATGTCGTGGAGCATGAAGTGGATTACGGCGGCGTCGAACGAGCCGTCGGCAATGTCCATGTCCCCGATGTTCCCGACGCGAATCTCGATGTTCGTCAGGTCGCGGAGTCGGCGTCGCGCCATGCGGGCCATCGCCCCGGAGGAGTCGATGCAAGTAAGACGGCCGCCGTGTTGGGACAGCCGGGCGGCGAGATGTCGAGAGAGAAGACCGCTGCCTGATCCAAGCTCGAGCACCCGCGCATGGCCTCGAAGGCCGAGACCGGCCGCATAACTTGAGTACATCGGCCGCAAGAAGACATCGGCGAGCAGCCGGTCAAAGAGTCTGTGCGCGAGACTCGGATGCGCGAAGTCGATCGGCATCTGAATAGCCCATCATCCCGACGGTCAGCCGGATCTTTGGCGACCGTGCGGGCATCAGTACTTGCGCAGGTACTGGAGCGCCTCTTCTTCGGTGTCGGTATGCCCCACGATGTACAGGAAGCGGATGACGTTCAGGATCGCTTCCGCGCGGTTGGACAACCCGGAGAGGCACATGTGGCCTCCCGCGTTCGTGACCGAGGTGAATGCCGCCGTGAGAATCCCCGAGCCCGTGCTGTTCAGGTGCTCCACGTCCTTCAGGTTGACGATCACCTTGCGGGAGGTCTTGCGGCAATCGTTACGGACCTGCTCGAGGAATGAATATGATGTCGGCGATTCCGTAAGGCCGCCCTTCAGTCGGTAGACAAGCACCTGGGGCTCCTCCAGGAATGCGCGCTGCACCTCGAGCTTGCTCCAATCGGTCATGTCACGTTCCTTTCGACTTCAAGTTCGGGACGACAAGACTCCGACCCGGTCCGGCTGCATCCATCGAATTCGACGGGGATGCGGGACCTGGGTGGATCGAGACGGCCGAAGAATACCCCCGGATGGGCGGGCGTTTCAAGCGCCGTCCAAGCCGGCGCCGTTCGCTACTCCTTGACGGCCAGGACGTGAACCGCCTTGATGATGAGCTTCACCCGGTCGCCCGGCTTCAGCGCGAGATTCTCGACCGACTCGGTGGTCAGGACAGACCCCAGCTCGCAGGGGCCGGTCACGTCGAACTTCACGAGAGACATCACGTCGCCGGTCTTGATGGACCGGACCGTGCCGACGATCTCGTTCCTTGCGCCGTACTTCATCTCGATCTCCTTCCTGCGCGGCGAGTGCGCCGCTGCGAGCGGACCAGAATCCCTTCGAGTGAATCCGCTCGGATGATCCACCCGGCCGAGCTACAAATCAATCGATCCGATCTTGATGCAGATCAGACGCTTATCCTGCCGGTCAGATACAGGACCGCCCTCCCGGCGATCCGGATCCTCTGGTCGCGATCCTCGCAAAACAGCTCGCCACCCCTCCGGGAGATCTGCAGCGCGTGGAGCCGGCGCTTGTCGAGCCGCCGGCTCCAGTATGGAACCAGCGTGCAGTGTGCCGATCCCGTCACCGGATCCTCGGGGATTCCGGCGCGCGGGGCGAAGAACCGTGAGACGAAATCGCACTGAGATCCGGGGGCGGTCACGATGAACGCGAAGGCGTCTACCATGGAGAGCGCCGCGAAATCCGGCCTCATGGCCCTCACGTCCTCTTCCCTCTCGTACACGATGAGGAGATCGCGGGATTTCAGGACCTCCAGAGGCGTCGGGCCGAGCGCGGCGACCAGGCGGGGATCGATCCCGATCGGCTCGGCAGGTCGTGCGGGGAAGTCCAGGGTCAGAAGGTCGCCGTCGCGCTCGACGCTCAGCTCTCCGCTCGGCGATTCGAAGACGATCTTCTGTCCCGGGGCATGACCTTGCGTGAAGAGAACGAAGGCGCTCGCGAGCGTCGCGTGACCGCACAGATCGACCTCCACCTCCGGCGTGAACCAGCGAAGACCGAAGCGATTTGTCGAGCGCGGGATCACGAACGCGGTCTCGGCGAGGTTGTTCTCGGCCGCGATCGCCTGAAGCGTGTCGTCCGGAAGCCAATCGGGCATGATCATCACGGCCGCGGGATTCCCGCGGAACAGAGTGCTGGTGAAGGCATCAACCTGGAACAGGGGGTACTCCATCGGGAACCTCCGGGCTAGTTTGCATCCTCCGCGCGCCACAACCATACGTCGAACGACCGGTACTCCTTGCACCCGTGTCCTCGGAAAAGGGCGAGCATTGTCCTGTTGTCCGCGGAGGTCCCTCCGTGATACGTGCGTCCGTTCTGGGCCTTCAGCATCGCGAATCCGTGTCGGTGCAGCCACCGGCCGAGACCGCGCCCACGCCATGCGGGGAGCAATCCCATGTACGTGATCCGCGACCATCCGTCACTCGGCGCCACCTGCGAAACGATCACGGCGGCCGTTTGCCCATCGATCGTGCCGACGTGGACGCAATCCGGGCCGCCGTTCAAGTAAGGATCGGCGAGAAGGGACTTGAGCAGGGAGCGCCAATCGTCCGACGGATCCCAGTCCGGATCCCCGACCGCGGCCTGGTTGATCAATGTAGCCGATTCGTCCAACGACTGGTTCGTGGACGCGTTCCACCGGAACGGCGTCCCTTCGTCGGCCGGCAGGTCCTCGAGAGGGGTCCTGAACTCGATCCGACCGCCGTGGCGGGCGAATCCGATGTCTCGCATCACCCGCGCATACTCCGGGAACATTTCCTGAACGGGGACGCGGGACTCGATCTTTCCAGCCCCCTTGGCGCGGGCGTACGCGACCGCATCCGCGATCAGGCTCAGGCACTCATCGCGCATTCCTGCATCGGCGCCGGGCCGGATTTTCAAGGGGGTCAGGATCCACGTCGTCGCGTCGACCGGCTCGGTCCGGATCACGGCCAGAAGACCGCCGCCGGCATCCGAGAGGACCTTGGTGCGCTCGAGCACGCGCTTTCCGGTCTCGATCTCCGCGAGAACCCGCTCGATGCTGATCGATGGATCGTCGGCGGGGTAGGCTTCTCTCAGGAACCCGACATACGCGGGAAGGAGAGCGGGCGTCAGATCCATTGCGAAATCCTAGACCTCGGCGCCTTGTCCGGCAATCCGATCCGTACAAGCCCGGGTCAGCGCCAATCCGATACCGCGCCGCGGCTCCGGCTCAACAGGTAGCGGCTCAACCCGAGGAGGATGCGCGCAATCATCCGTCCTTCTTGGATCGCTTCCTCCAGTAGTCGAACTCGAGCGCGAAACACGCGTTGTCGATATCGGCGAGCTTGTCCTGCATATAGGCCTGGGCGTCGGCGATCGCCTGGTTGTACGCGCATGGGGCGATCTCTTCCAGGCAGAAGTCCAGTAGGAGCGACGCCTTGAGCTCGCCGATCTCTTCGTCCATGTTCTCGACGAAGTAGCGCTTGATCGATGCGATCAGCCGCTGCTCTGTCTCCTTCGGGAGCTTGATCATCTCGCCTCCGGATGTCCCTCTCTCCGCACGGGACGGCTTGCGGAATCTTGTTTGATCGACTCTATTACTCTATAATCTGCAAGGAGTTCGGGCAACCCGCCCGTACGCCATTGAACCGGATCAACACGAGGACTGCCATGCACCGGAAGAGCCTATCCCCTGGCCGCATCGTCGCATTCGCCGCTCCCATCTTGGCCTGGATTGTCCTGGGCCTATTGCCGCTCGGGGATTCGGGCGCCGCATCATCCGGCCTCCCGCAACGGCATGAAGCGCAGAAATCGGTTAATCCCATGGTACGCGTAGGGCTCGAACGCCTTGATCGGGTCGTCGTCAAGTTCCACGAGGGGACGCAGATCCGGTTGCGCGGCTCCGTGCTCACGAGTCTCGATCCCGGGGTGCGCATGGGCAGCATGGAAGCCTGGCTCGCGCAGCATCCGGACATTCAGGTCGCCCGCCACTTCTCCATGGACGAGTCCGCCCTCGACCTCGAACGGACGAACGGCGAGAGCGTGCGCGGCTGGCGGCTCGCCGACCTGAACCTGTATTACGAGTTCCGGTTGCCTGCGGTTGTGCAAACGCCGTCGTCCGTGTCCGCGATCATCGCGGAGCTTCGCGCGATTCCGTTGGTCGAGACCGCGTTCGTCGAGCCGATCCCGCAGCCCGCGGCGCTTCAGACCGCGACGGGGCGCAGCGTGCCCCCGCCGCAGGCTCCGCCGCTTCCGCCGACCCCCGATTTCGCGGGGCAGCAGGGATACCTCTATGCATCCCCGTCCGGGGTCAATGCGCAGGCGGTCTGGGGGTACCCGGGAGGTCGAGGCGCGCTCGTGCGTCTGCTCGACATCGAGGGAGCTTGGCTCTGGACTCATGAGGACCTGAAATCCCCGTTCTTCACGGCCGGCACGCCGATCGAGGACCCAAGTTGGCGGAATCACGGCACGGCCGTGATGGGGGAGATGGTCGGCCAGTCGAACGGATTCGGCGTGGCCGGCATCGCGAGCGATCTGCAGGTCGGCGGCGTATCGATCGGGAGCATGGGGGTTGCGGATGCGATCAACACGGCGGCCACGAACGAAGCGATCGGCGATCTCTTCCTGATCGAGTTGCACGCCCCGGGCCCGAACGCGAACGGGAGCGGTCAGTACGGCTACGTCCCGATGGAATTCTGGCAGGACAACTTCGACGCGATCCAGACGGCGGTCGCGAACGGCCGAATCTGCATCCAGGCCGCCGGCAACGGGGAGCAGAACCTCGATGACCCGGTCTATCAGGGCCTCTTCGATCGCACGAATCGCAACTCCGGTGCAATCATGGTCGGCGCCGGCACCCCGAGCGGCCTCGACGCCGAGTGGTTCACGAACTACGGAAGCCGCCTCGACCTGAACGGATGGGGGGACGCGGTCACGACGACCGGCTACGGCGACCTGCAGGGTGGGGCGGAGACGCAGTGGTACACGTCCTGGTTCAGCGGGACATCGAGCGCCAGTCCGATCGTCGCAGGTTCCGTGGCCTCGCTGCAGGGAATGAGCAAGGCCCGCTGGGGGATTCCGCTCAACGGGCCACTCGCGGCCCAGATCCTCTTCGACACCGGGACTCCGTGGGTAGGTGTGAAGAGGATCGGCAACCGTCCGAACCTCGTCGCCGCGCGCACGATGCTTCTGCAGGGGATCGGCACGATCTCGGGGACCGTGCGTGACGCGGTCACGAGCCTGCCGATCCCGGGCGCGCGCGTGCTCGTGGTCGAACGGAACATCCTCCTGTTGACGGATGCGAACGGGAACTACCGGATTCCGGTGCGAAGCGGCACATATACGTTGCGCGCCTCCGAGTTCTTCCACGAGACGGGAGAGCAGGCGGTCACGGTCGGCGCGGGACAGAGTGTGATCCTGAGCTTCACCCTCGCCCCGGCCCCGACCGGCTATCTCGCCGGGTCGGTGATCGACGCGCGGGGCGCGCTCCTCGCGGGGGCGACGGTACGCGTGTTGAATACGCCGATCCCGACTGCGCAAACCGACGCGACGGGCTCCTATACGGTCCCCGGGATCCCGGTCGCGACGGGATACGACGCTGTCTTCGGCCTCGTGCCGGCGCACGGCGCGGCATGGCGGCCGTTCTCGATCGCCTGGGGGACGGCGACGATCGCGAACCCGATCCTGGTTGATGCCCAGACGTTCGAGGGGAGCGACGGCGGCTACACGGGGGACCCGTTGTGGCAGTGGGGCGCGCCGACGGGCGGCATCGGTCCGAGCGGGGGATTCTCCGGTACGAACTGCTGGGGCACGAACCTGAGCGGCAACTATCCCGACAACGCGGTCGCCTACTTGACGAGTCCGGCGTTCGACTTTCACACGGCGACCACGCTGTTCCTGAGCTTCACGCACTATTATGACTCGGAGTCCGGGTTCGACGGCGGGAATGTTGAAGTGAAGATCGGATCTGATTGGGTGACACTCGTCCCGAAGGGCGGATACCCGATGGAGTTCCTCGGCGGACTCGGAAACGAGGACGGATACAGCGGCTATTCAGGCGGCTGGCAGCCGGCGGTTTTCGACCTGACGCTGTACATCGGAAGCGCGGTGCAATTCCGCTTCCACTTCGGGAGCGACTCGGGCGTGAACGGACCCGGCTGGTACATCGACGACGTCGCGTTCGACGCGGGAGAGGCGCCGGCCGGCATTGCGGATGCGCACAACATGGGCCGCGTCACGCTCATGCCGGCGCGCCCGAATCCGTTCCGCGACGCGACCGAGATCGGGTTCGCCACTCCGGTGGGCGCTGCATCTGCGCGCCTGCGGATCATCGATCCGAACGGGCGGATCGTGCGGGAGTTGTACAACGGCCCTGCGGCGGCCGGCGCCCGGTCGATCCGCTGGGATGGGATGGACGGCTCCGGACGTGTCACGCCCGCCGGCGTCTACTTCTACATTCTGGAGGCGGACGGCCGGACGATCGGGAGGCGCCCGATCGTGAGGATCCGATAGCGATCTTCCCGTCGGTGGTCCCCTTGGCAACGACCCCGGACTGCATCCGGGGTCGTCTGCTGTCCGGGTGGAGCCCTCAGGCTGGTGGGTCCTGGGCGTGATCGGGAAGCGCGTACACGGGCAGGCCGAATCCAAAGAGAATCGACGCCAAGCGGAGGATCAGGACAACGAGGATCCCGATCCCCGCGCAGATCGCCGGGGCGATCCCCAGGACGTACAACCCCGCATAGATCGCGGTTCCGCCGAGGGCCGCGCTCGCATAGAGATGTCTCCCGCGCAGCACGAGGGGGATCTCGTTGCAGAGGACATCGCGCATCATCCCGCCGGCGACCCCCGAGACGGGCCCCATCGAGAGCACCACGATCCACGAGAAGCCCATCGATCGGGCGATTTCGGCACCGCTGATTGAGAAGAGCGCGAGACCAAAGGCATCCGCGATCAGGAGAAGCCGGATCGAGGGGACGCGGAAGCGGGTGAAGACGATCGTGAATACCGTTGCCGCGAGAATCACGGGAACGTAGATCGAGTCGCTGACCCAGAAGACTGGAAGCCGGCCGAGAAAGATGTCCCGCAGCGTTCCGCCGCCGATCGCGGTGACGATCGCCACCACACAGACGCCGAAGAGGTCGAGGCGCTTGCGACCCGCGGCGAGCGCGCCGCTCGCAGCGAAGACGGCAACGCCGGCGAGATCCAGTATCCGGAGCAGCAGGTGGGGGATCAAGGCCATGCGCGCGGTTCGCGGGCTATCCGGCCGTTGGCGTGCTGCCGGCGACTGAGGTACCGGCGGGGGTCACTTCGCGAGTTTGGCGCGGAGGACTTCGCACACGTTGTCCGTGCACCGCGTAATCTGCAGCTTGCCCTCCGTCACGACGCTGCGGACTTTGTGCTTCGAGATGACTTCCCCGTCGAGAAGGATCGCCACCTTTCCTCCGAGGTGCGTGCGGGTGAAGTTCTCGAGAGGCTTCACTTGCTCTCGCGCGAGGGTCACGCTCAAGATCGTCTTCCCGCCGGCATCGAGGTTCGCAACGGGTGAACCCGCGAGAATGAGCGGAACATACGAAAGCGTGTCGATCGCCAGGTATTCGATCGGCTGACTGGGTGTGGTGTCGGAGTATTTGTGGTCATAGGCGACGATTGCCGCGCGATTCCCCGCCACGCCCGCGCTGTCCGGAGTTGCGGCCTCTCGAAGGACCGCATAGATCCCATCCGGCAGCTTGCGCGGGGCGATCAGGGAGGCATCTCCGGACGACGCGCCGTGTTGCGATCGATCCCGATTGCAGGCGGGCGCCCAGATGACAAAGGCCATCAGGAGCAGGGTCAAGCAGCGAGCTGTCGTGAATGTCCGCATACCGTGAAACCTCCATGAGCGGGCGCGGCGAACAGCCCTACCGGACGCAGACCACCTTTTGCTGCGCGATCGCGCCGCCTGTCTGGAGCCGCAGCCAGTATACGCCCGGAGGGACCGGTCGGCCACGCGCGTCCCGGCCGTCCCACAGGATCCGGTGCGTCCCGGCCGGTTGGAGTCCGCGCCGAATGCGCGCGACGACGCGCCCGGAGCCGTCGAGGGCAAGAAGTGTCGCGTTGCCGGCGGAACGCCCGAGGTCGATCCGCACTTGGAGCGGTCCCGAGAAGGGGTTCGGCAAGGCGCCCAGCCAGAGGCCGTGAGAAGAAGCCGGCTGGCCGTTGTCCGGATGGTCGATTGACACGGTGGGCCCGATCCCGTCGAAACAGGTCACGAAAACATCCTTACTGCCGTTCTGTGTTCGGTCGTAGGCCCCGTTGGTCGTGGGGAAGTCCGGGGAACGGGACGGCCCCGTGACGATCACGTTTCCCGTTGGGGACAGTGTCATCTCCCATCCGCCATCGAGGTCGGCTCCTCCGATGTAGCTGCTCCAGAGCAAACGGGATCCGGTCGGATCCAGTCTCGTGAGAAACGCGTCGCCGAACCCGTGATACGTTCGGTCGAATGCGTCGGACGTCGTAGGGAAGTCGAAGGATTCGACGCTCCCGGTCAGCACGGGACACGCCTGGCGGTCGAGCAGAACCGCAAACGCCTCGTCCGCCGCCAGCCCGCCCACGTACGTGCTCCAGATGAGCGTCGAAGCCGTCGCGTCCAGACGGCTCACGAAGATGTCCTTGTAGCCGTTGTGAGTCGTGTCGTATGCGCCCGCGGTGACGGGGAAGTCGCGGGAGGTCGTCGAGCCGGCCACGACGACCTCGCCCGACGAATCAGCCGCGAGCGCATTCCCCATGTCCTCCTCGGACCCGCCGAGAAACGTGCTGTAGAGAAGCGATCCGCCCGATGGATCGAACGCCGTGACGAAACAGTCCTCGCTCCCGTGGAATGTGCGATCGAAGACGCCCGGTGTCGTCGGGAAGTCCGACGATGCGGTGTTCCCCGAGACGATCAGGATCTGTCCCGGCCCGAGAACGACGCGGGTGATCTGATCATCCGCGTTCCCTCCGAGACAGGTGCTCCACACGAGACGGCTCCCCGCCGCGTCGAGCTTGGTCAAGAATCCGTCCGGCGGCAGGTTCACGGTGGTGTCGAAGGCCCCGGGGGTCGTTGGGAAATCGCGGGAGTACGTCTCTCCCGCGACGATCGGTCGGTCTTGCGCGTCCAGAACCAGATCCCAGATCCGATCGGGGAATCGTCCGCCCAGGTAGGTGCTCCACATGAGAACGCTTCCGGTGGAATTGAGCTTCGCGACGAACGCGTCGCGATCGCCGTCGAGAGTGCGATCGTAGGCCCAGGGGGTCGTGGGGAAATCGGGGGAATAGGTCAACCCGCCCACGACCGGGTTATCCGCGTCGTCGAGGACCACGGTGAACGCCCGATCCTCCTCGATCCCGCCGAGAAACGTCGCCCAGAGGATTCCGGAACCGGCGGGGTTGAGCTTGACCACGACTACGTCGTACGAACCCGAATGCGTTGGCTGGTACGCACCAGGGGTCGTGGGAAAATCGTCGGAGCGTGAATAACCGGTGATCACGGGATTCCCGTGGGAATCGATCGTCATGCCGTGCGCATAGTCACTATCGCCGCCACCGATGAATGTACTCCAGACGATGGCGTTCGGATTGTTGGGTATGCCGGCGGGCTCGGATGGGGCCGCAGGATCCGCGCCGGCAAGTCCACCGGAATCGTCGCCGCTCCAGCGCAGAAGACCGCCGGTGCTTTCAGATGACCCCGGGACGTCAACCAGAACAGTGGCCTGCACGTCCAGCCGGATGGATCCATCCGCGCATGGGGTGACCCGGTCGGCTCCCTCGAAATGAAAGCGCGCGCGCGATCGATCCGCGCCGGGCGCGGCGATGCTCTCGTAGCGCAGCCCGCCCGTCTCGAGGCGGAATCGCAGATCGATGCCGGGCCATACGTCGCGGTAGACAATCTCGTCGTATACCTTGATGTTTGACCTCCAGTGATCCGGATGATTCCCCTCGAAGTAGTGCAGTCTCGTCTCCCGCTCGCCTCGGGGCTCGATGCGCGGGAGCGGCGAAGCGCCCTCGAAGCGCATCCAGACCGACTGGCGGAGCATCGGGAGATCGATTGCCACCGCATCATTCGTGAAGTAGACGGTTTGACCACCGGTGAACGCGTAGTAGCGGACGGCGCCGGCGAGCTGCCCGCGGTTTTCGATCATGCCGCAGGATGGACCCATCCATCCGAGAGTGATCGAGGGGCACAGCAGCGCGCACAGGCTCATCCAGATCGGGATGCCACAACAATGACGGAGTTCGTGCAGGCGCCGCCCCATGATATCGCGGGTCCTTTCCGGCACGGAGCCGAGCTTTCGATCGCGCGCCGTAAATTATACCACAGGGCGGGGTCCGTGCACGAGAGCGAATACGGCGGCGGCGATGCGCTTTGGGCCGCGCCGTGATCCGCGTAGATCTTCTTCGAATGTGGAGTCAGTCTGTCGGGCTGTATAGGACGATGCGGTCGTGCCCGGCTTGTTTTGCTCTGTAGAGCGCGGCGTCCGCCGCGCTCAGCAAGTCACGCGCGGTCGAGCCATGTTCGGGCGCCGCAGCGATTCCGGCCGTCAGGGCCAGCGAACCGAGCAGCACGTCCGCGAAACGGGGCTGGAGTTTCTTGGCGAGGACGCGGAGTTGCTCCACCCGTTGCCGGGTGTCCTCAGGGGTGGAATCGGGAAGGACAAGGACGAATTCATCGCCACCATAGCGGCAGGAGATGTCGCTTCCACGGATGCTCCGGAGAAGGAGCTGTCCCAACTCCCGCAGGAGGACGTCGCCACCCTCGTGCCCGTAGCGATCGTTGAACTCCTTGAAGTGATCCAGGTCGAGCATCACGACACAAAGCGGAGCGTTGCGGCGCAGCGCGCGATGCAACTCCCGCGATAGATTGTCCTCGAGATACCTCCGGTTGAAGAGCCCGGTGAGGGGGTCGTGCGTGGCCTGCTCCCGCAGCTCCTCTCGCAACCGCAGGTTCGACAGCGACAGCTTGATCGCTTCCCCGACCGTCACGGAGAGCTGCCGATGGCTCACCTGATGCTCACCGATCAGGGCGCCGGCGCCCGTCACGGAAAGCAGTCCGAGCGTCTCGCCGTGCACGGTCAGGGGGACGCACATGTAGCCTTCCTGGGGCGGGGTGCTGAAATGTCGGCAGATCAGGCTGGACTGTGGGTCCACGACCTCATGGGGGAGTCCGCGCCGTATCGCCCAGCAATCCGCCAGTGCGAACGTGGACTCCGCAGGGCTCTCCGTCCCCCAGCGAGCGACTACCTCGAGGTACTGCTCCTCCGCGTGGTAGGTTGCGAGGCACCCGTTCTGGCCAGGGAACAGATCGCCGGCGCTCACGGAAATCACCTGATAGGCCTCTTCCTGCGTCGTGCAGGACTGGAGCAGATCGTTCAACCGGTTGAGCATCTGCATCTCGCGGTCGCGTCTTTGAAGCTCCGCTACGAGGGCCGACAGATCCTCGTTCATTTTGCGAAGGCCATCCTCCGCGTGCTTGCGCGCCGTGACGTCGCGAAAGCTGCATTGAATCACCTTGGTTTCGTTGACCATGTATGCGTTGCTGATGAACTCGACGTACCGGGTCTGTCCTCGCCGGGTCTCGAAGGGGCGGTCGTCGTAGCGGAGGTACTCCTTGTTCTGGAGCCTTCGAAACGCGCTCTGGTTGGCGACGATCTCCCTGAACTGTTCGATCTCCCAGACAAACTTTCCGAGGATTTCCCCGCGAGGATAGCCCAGCGCCTCTTCGAGGGCCGGGTTGACGTCCGTGATCTGTCCCGTCTCCGCGTCGAGGATGAGGATGCCGTCCTTTGCGGATTCGAACAGCCGCCGGTAGTGGGCCTCGGAGGCCATCAGTTCGCTTCCGGGCGGATTTGTGGAGCGGAACAGGTGGTCGGTCAGACTTCCTTCTAGCTCGGCCAGACGGCCGCGGAGCGCGGCGATCTCGGACACGAGCTCGGATTTCGTCCGGCTAGGCATTGCTGTTTTCCCCGATGGAAGGGGAACCTTTCGTGATCGCACCGATCATGGAGCAGAGCATATCATGGGACCGGGCCTCGCGGGCGAGCGGCAAGGAGGTCGCTCATGCCCCGGTCTTGGGCTCTTCCGCGCCCTCGAACTCGCCCTGAAGGATCGCGTAGATGTACTCGTCGGACCATTCGCTCACCTCTCGCCCATGTGCCGGCGGTAACTCGGCCGATGGATCTCGCTCACCTGGACGGTCAAGCTGCACTTCTGTCGCCGGAGGCTCTCGGGGAAGGCGCGTTTCAGTACTTCGGTCGCGGCATCCGTGATCCGGCCCTTCGCCTCATCGCTTCTGCCACCGAAGATCTGGATGTTCAGGGTGACGAACGAGCGTTCCGGCGCCCCGTCGCCGACGACGTACGCATCGTGCCGAATGATCCTGCTCTTGATGTCCGCCAGCGAGAACAAGCTCGTGGACGCGAGGGCCTCGTGAATGTCCGTCAGCAGTCGGGTCGGGTCCGGGCGATCCACGATGTTCGACGAGTATTCGAGTATGCAATGGGGCATTCGATCATCCTCCGAAGATGGTCCGCTCGAGTTCGAAGCGAATCGTTCCGGGCTCTTCGCCCATTCCTGTTTTCTGAAACCCCACGCGCCAGAGAACGCCGCATGAGGCTTCGTTCTGCGGCGTCGTATGCGCTATGACCCGTCGGACTTCAGGGTGCGTGAATGCGTGCGCGACGAGTGCCTCGACGATTTCCGCGGCGAGACCCTGTCGTCGCCAAACCGGCATGATCGAGAATCCGATCTCGACCTCCCCGCTCTCGTTCGGCGGGCCGAAATATCCCGCGGCGCCCACGACAACGGGGGGTTGGTCGGGGGTCCCGCGAAGAATCGCATACCAACCGAACCATCCGGCGGCGCTGGTGCCGCCCTCCAGCAATCGGTCACGGAAGAACTCTTGCGCGCCGCGATCGTACTCCCCGGGTGGCCAGCCTTCTCCAATCTCGGCGTGGAGCAAGGAAGCGAGACGCACCGGCGACTCGAGCTCGGCCTGAAGATGATCCACTGTGGCGGCAATGAGTTCGAGGCGTCGTGTCGATAGTCTCCTCATCTCGCCCGGCATAGGAACACGATCCACTTTGCCACCGTTGGATCGAATATGCCGACGCGCGGAGGATAGAGGTAGTATCCAACCCGCCAATCGGGATGCTGAAACTCGTGTACCAGATTCAAGGTGGCGACCGCCGCCCAGATGGAGTCGGTGATCGCTGATCGTCTGCTGGGGTGAGTGTTTTCAAAGCATCTGAAGCACTGCGCGTTGCCGGGCTTCGGCACGGAATCGGGCATCCTCGTGAAGTGACCGGGGGAATCGAAGCTCCGGGGGAATGTGATTCCTCCCGTACCCATCCAGATGATGCTCGCCGCAAACACCGGATCTCCGGTGGGAGCATATGTGAAAAGGATGTCCCCGAAATCGCCCGGCGGTCTGAACCTCACCGAGAATGGGAGGGAATCCGCGGCGCAGGAATCGCAGGGGGGATAGTAAAGGACCGTGGCGCCCTCGAAGCCGTAGGTTCGATAGTCGAGGATGAGGATCGCGATGCTCACGGCGCCCTCATGAACCGAGGGCCCGGCGGGTCCGCTGGAAGCGGAGCATCCGCTCAAGGTGAGCAGGGAACCCAGGAAGAAAAGGACGATTCTCAAGCGATGCCTCACTGGTTTCATTGCCGAGGGCTGACCAAAGTATAGGACATGGCGGGACGGCCCGCAGGCGGCGTCACTACTGCTTGTCCTCCTCCCGGCCACTCGATTCCGGCATTCAATGCCCAACGCCCGGCGATCCACGCGGGGAATGAAACGGGGGACCTCCCGCATGTATGCGCGATACGACGGCAGCCGCTCCAGGAGGTCGATCTCTTCGAGACGAGATTGGATAACGATCCACACGACGGCGATCAAGCATGCGAGGAGTGTGGCGCGCGTGGGACTGATGAGGACGAGAGCGAACAGCGCGAGCAGCAAGCCCGAATGAATGGGGTGGCGTACGTGGGCATACGGACCCTGTCGGACGAGCGGGTCGCGCGTGGAGGGGAGGGCGGCACGGCCGCGCAGGGCGAAGAGCGCCAGAATCATCACCAGGGAGCCGGCGGCAAGGAGAAGCCAGGCGAGGAGATCTGTCGTGAGCGATGCTCCAAGGATGCGCGCCGATCGCGTATGCACGGCAAGGCCCAGATGGTGGTGAAGGCGCTGAGCGAGTTGCAGCAGCAGTGGGAGGAGGAACACGCGTCTACCTCCGGAGATTCGGGAACAGACGCCTGATCACCACTCGAAGGGACTCACTGTCGGCGGCTGAACCGGAGTGGTATCCGCCCTCGCTCTCATCACCTCGCAGAAAGCACCAGCGGGTACAGTCGGAGGAGACGAGCATGTCGAGAGGCGCCGATGCGTCGTGGAACCGCAGGCCGTAGGTCGGATCAAAGCCGCAATGCTCGGGTGGGATGGGGCAAGGATCCCGGCGCGCCCTCCCGAGAAGATGCAGTAAGGCTGCGCGTTGGGAGGAATCCGCATCATGTCCGCGGGTTACGATGGGCCACACGTGCAGCCTGGGTTTGTCGCGGTGCAGAAAGTTGAGTTCTGGGGCGAGCAGAAAGCTCTCGGCCTGGACGGCGGAACCGACCGCCGTGAGTATCGTCCCGCTCATCTCTGCGGCCTGCGGGCTTGTCGTGGGATCGGCGGCGGCCGGTCGCTGGAGGGCCAAGGCCCCAAGCATCGCCAGAGCGAGGACGCTTGCCCGCCGAATCGCGCGAAAGCCACGGTGACGGGACCCGGCATGCGATTTCGGGGCGCCAGGGCGATGCGTGGGGATGAAGGTGGCGGTGAATGCGGCCATGGTCGACTCCTCCTCAAATACCCGGGAGCCGTGTGCGCCACTGGCCTTCCAAACGGCCCCGGCTGTTTCGGAGTGCGTCAGAGCTACAAATCGATGTTTTGGGCGGTGCGATCGCTTGATCGCAGGGCGGACGGATCATACCACACGCCGTCGGAGGAACGCCGCGGCATAGGCCGCCACAAGGGCAATCGGGATCGCGAAGAGGACGCCCGCCCCGTGCGGAATCTCTGCGATGACGATTGGACCGGCGACCAGCAGCGCGGCCAACCAAGGCGGAACTCGAACAAGCGAAGTCCCCACTGCTGCGATGACGATCGCGAACACGGTGATCCCGGTGTCGTCCCAATGTGGCCGCGTGTCGATCCAGGCGATGGCCAGGCCCGCGCATAGCGCCAGCGCGGATCCGAGCAGGATTCGCGGCGAGAACAAGCGCGGCGCGTGCGCGTGTGTGGGGTTTGTGTCTGTGCCAGGCATGTCCTGCGGATTCATCCCCGTGCACGCTTTCGAAGAATCCGGAGAATCTCCGTGATGCGGGCCAGATGATGATCGTCGTGTTCGGCGGCGAAGACCATCATGTCCAGAATCCGCATGGGCTGATTGAGGCGTGGGTGCTTTGCCACACGCTCCTTGGAAGGCGTATCGAGATCCTCGAGCCTCGAGATGAGGATGGCCCGTTGGGCGCGGAACTCGGCGAGGACGTCGGGCATGGGTTTCAAGTTGTAATCGGCCTCGAACGTCTTGCGATTCGACATGTCAGCCGGCCGCAGGATCTCGAGCCCCGCGGCGAAATCATCCAGCCGTCCGCGCCACAGAACCCCGACCCCGATGAGATGGCCCGCGTTCTCCAGAATGGACCACTTGTCGTCAAGACGCTGGGTGAGCAGATCCGGTGGGAGAATGGCGATTCGATCCTCGAGTCGCGCCGGGGTTCCACGGAGGCGCTCGAGGATTCCAGGAAAGAGCTGCAGGGGCGTATCAATCGGGAACGTGCGTTCGATCCAGGGCATCTGGTTCATTTGGGGATGACCCTTCCTTACCAACAGACGACAGTTTGATTGCGACACTGCCCAGCGTAAGCGAGAGAGACGATCCGCTTCAACTACCTTGCCTAGGTGGTGGGCCGTTTCGACATGGCCCGTAGAAGCCAAAAGGCCCAGGCGCTGTACGCGAGAGATGCCGGGCAGCCGATGTCTGAGAGAACATATGGCACGGTGGCGGGCCCGACCACGATCAGCCAGTGGTTTACGAGGCGGAAGAAGTGAAAGATCCCAACGAGAAGAAAGATCGCGCCCGAAAGGATAAGGTAAAGCCTTTGGATCATTTCAGTTCTCCACACGGTCGTTGAACTCCGTGCTGTTCACCATCACCACTGAGACGATGCCCTTTGTTTGGTACAGTCGCATATCGCTGTGGAGGCCGCCACCGTCCTTGAAGGGGTTGCCGCAGCCGTCTTGCCTGCCGCGGTTCATGACTCACTCAGCCGCCCGATACATGATGTCGAACCGAGTCGCGATGACGGAATCGGGCAGGACCTCAACCGGGTAGATCTCACCCTGGCCTCCGAAGCGGTTGGCGTAGAGAGAGCTGTCTTCAACCGCGCAGAGGCTGTAGTGGCCGACGTCCAAAGGAATCTCGAAGAAGCCACGTGCGTCAGATGCCTCAGACGATCCGGGTCGGCCCAGGCTTTGAAGACGAGTTCCCGCGGCATGTCGATGACGCACGTGGTGATGATCTCTCGGTCGGCCGTGCTCGTCAGAGGACGCTTCCTCTCGTTCACGACTTGTTCTCCTGTCATGCAAGACTCGATAGAACTCAGTGTATGCCTCCGCTGGGAACGGCGTCGCGAGACGTTTTCGCCCAAGCACGGCGGTGCATGCGTTGGCGAAGGCCCAGACCTCGTCCCGCGGGGCGTCGAACTCAAGTATGGCCGTGAGCCACGTCATGCCCATGAGTTCATCGCCCCTTGTTCGATGCGGTTCCTGTATGTGACGTGCGAGAAGAAGAGAATCTGCCTGTCCATCGCGTTGTTGGAGTAAATCAGCGGGACCCATCGCTTCGCGCGTCGGACTAACCCGCTGGCGGACAACTGCATTGATTCAGATCACGTGCAGCCCGATCCACAAGACTCGGGCCGCTGTACGGACTGATTCGAGCCCGAACCCCGCAAATCGGACCGATGCATGCACAATCGACAACCTGCACGGCGATACTCGGCGGTGGGCACGGATCCACCCAATTTCGGCGGGCACCATGCGGTACCCACCACGAAAGGATGAAGTTCCGAGCCGCCCTGCCGGATCCCGCGCGCGGACTTGCAGCAACATGAACCGCACTCCCCGGACCCGATCGTGGATGAATCGCGACTCGAGCGCCACTACTCGTGGTCAAACATGAAAGAGCACGAGTTCGGGCCCTCGCATGCGCACCTGCGCCGCGGATGTGTTCAAGCTCGAGCGGACGCACTTCCGGCAATTCGTGGACTCGCTCTGCCCCGAGCGGTCGTAGTCGAGTCGACACGCCGATGGAAACGAACTTGCTCCGCAATGGTTCATTCCGAACACGCGAGTGTCGAGTTCTACGCCACGGGGGTTCGTTCGGATCGTGAATGTGCGCGACCTTGCGCGCAGCGGATTCCGTTCCCCGCATGTCAGGAGCCGAGTGGTGGGGGTCGGAATCGAGCAAGTCCGTGTCGGCAGCCGAGTGGTGGCGGTCGGAATCGTGCATATCCGTGTCGGCACCCGACTCACCTGGGCCAGGTTCGGCTTGATCCGGTTCTGCACTCGACCCACCTGGGCCAGGTTCGGCTTGATCCGGTTCTGCACTCGACCCACCTGGGCCAGGTTCGGCTTCATCCGGTTCTACACTCGACCCACCTGGGCCAGGTTCGGCTTCATCCGGTTCTACACCCGGTCCCTGGCGGCGGGATTCCGTTCAATCCGAATCCGGTCCCGACCCACGCCGTTCGGGCCATGTTTCATTCGCTGCCGGACTCAGGTTCTTCACGCCGGAGTCTGCTTCAACGGCGCCTGCTCTCGTCCGGTGAACGGCAGGTCCCGCTCCGTCCGTGCCGGGAGGGCCCTTGCCGGCCGAAGACTCCGCCTCCGCCGCGTGGGGAACGTGGGCGCCGTGAGGGCCTCGATCACGTGATCGTGGTGAACCAGCGGCATCTCAATCGGATCCTTGCTGCCAACTTCCGCTACTACGACGGCCGGCGCACCCATCAAGCGTTGGAGATGGACTGCCCGGAAGCGCGGGAGGTCCACCACGTGGATCGCGGCCGAGTCTCGTTTCCGCCGTGAGACGAACGCGCCTGATTGCGCGTGCTAGCCGGCGCCCATGACGGCGTCGATAGTCTGACCGGTCATACGGCCTTCGACGCATTTCACGTAAGTTTCCGCCACCCGTGCGGCCGGTACGCCAGGGCTGGGGTCCATACTTAATGGCCACGAGAGTCTCACGAACCCAGCCGGGAGCGACCGCCGTTGCGATCACCTGACTCACTGAGTCGTTATTGTACGGCCTGTTGTCTTTGGATGGAGGGGCAGGGAGGATGTGGGCGCGCACAGTCGGGGGCTACACAAGACGCGGCTGACATCTCGAGTTCTCGAGGCAGTCGATCTCGTGGACTGCGCGCGCCGCCTAACCTTCTAGGACCTCATCGCGGGGCCGCGGCGCCCTCGTCATTTCTCCTGCACCGCCCCGTCCAGCGGGCTGCGGACCCTGTGGCTTCCACTGTTCACCACGAGGGTGTAGACCATCGTCGTGCTGACGTCGCTGTGTCCGAGAAGCTTCTGAATCGTCCGGATGTCGCATCCGCTCTCGAGAAGATGGGCTGCGAACGAGTGCCGCAGCGTTTGGCAGGTGGCCGGCTTCATGATACGCGCGTCGCGGACGGCCTCCTTGACTGCCCGCTGAAGCACCGTTTCGTGCAGGTGATGGCGCCGGACCTGGCCTGTCCCGCGATCGACGTGGCGGCGCGTCGCGGGAAAGACCCATTGCCACCCCGGCTCCCACGCGGCCCGAGGGTGTTTCTTGCCGATCGCCGTTGGGAGCTCGACGGCGCCCCCGCCGGAAGCGAGATCGTACTGGTGCAGCAGCAGGGTTCGCCGCACCTGCTCGGCGAGCGGCGCCTTCAGCCGATCCGGGAGCACGGTCACTCGGTCCTTCTGTCCCTTTCCTCGCCGGACTGTGATCTCGCCGCGCTCGAGATCGACATCCTTGACCCTGAGCAGCAGCAACTCGGTCAGCCGAAGCCCAGAGCCGTACAGGAGGGACGCCATCAGCTCGTTCGTCCCGTGAAGCTGGGTGAGCAGTGCGCCCACCTCCGCCCGCGTGAGCACGACCGGCAGGCGCGCGGGCCGCTTCGCCCGCACGATGTCATCGATCCAGCCGACGCCCATCTCGAGAACGTGCTTGTACATAAACATGATCGCGCTCAGGGTCTGGTTCTGTGTCGAGGCGCTGCTCTTCCCGCGAGTTGCCAAGTGCGTGAGGAACGCACTGATTTCGGGCGCCCCCATATCGGCGGGATGGCGCTTTCCGTGAAACAGGATGAAGCGGAGAATCCAGGCGACGTAGACTCGCTCGGTCTGTTGGCTATAGCGGCGCGCGCGAATCGCCGCCCGAACCTGAACAAGGAGTCGCGACGCCGTCAGCGGATAGGATGGGGCCGTGCGTTCGGAGTCGACGACGGGTTCGCCCGCGCCGATCGGAAGCCCATCGATGGGCGTCTCGCCGATCGACAGGGTGGACGCCCGCCCGGACTCGTCGGTATTTGATCGTCTCTTTGCTCTCATGATCGGAAAGAACAGGGGACACAGCGATCGTGCCAGCGAGGACCGTTCATCGGTCCTGCTCAGACCTTCCCGTTGACCAGGATCACGTTTGCCTCCGAAGAGCGGAATCGATGCCGGGCGATCGCCTGGTAATCCTCGGAGTCATACCAGCGCTTCGCCTCGACCTCGTCCGGAAATCGGATCACGATGATCCGGCTGTCCCGACAAACCCCCTCCAGAACGGTGGGATGATTGTCGGCAGCGACAAGCTCCCCCCGGTAGCGCGCGAAGACCTCGTCGAATCCCGCTTCGTACCGGGCGTACTCCTCGCGGTTGTGAATCCGAATTCGAGCGATGAAATAACAGCTCACAGCCCCTCCCTGAGGCCCGAGGATGCGCGGAGGACAACGGTGCCCGCGCATGGATTCTCATCCGCAAGCGCTGTGCCGGAGAAGCTCTTGGAAGGGGCAGAATGTCTTGAAAGGCCGTCGAAAGTGCGACGGCGCAAGTGCCCATTGGGACTTGCATAAGGAGGACTTGAAACGAAGCCCCCGGCGGAGAGTGCTCTGTTGCGATCGTCTACATGTCAGATCGGTGGAAACCGGAAGACGCCGGCAGTTGACACCCCGTCATCTGGGTTGACACCCCGGAAAGTTTGTTACGAGGCGAAATGCTCCAGGAGAGCATGCAACAGAGCCGTCCGCGCCTGGATTCGAACGCCGCGCTCCTCGAACCGAAAACCCGGGCCTGAATGATGCGAAGCGGTGGCCTTGCGTCGTCACGTCGTTCAGTGCAAGAGCATCTCGGCCGGGACGTCCTCGAGGGCGAGGCCCGGTCCCTCGATCTGCAGCTCGAGCGCCGCATCACCGACGCCCTGGTAGTACTCGACGCGTACCGGATGCAGCCCGGCGCGCAGCGCCACGGCTCCCTTGCGCTCCTGCCTCCCGTGCGGACCGTCGTTATCGACGACCTCGTTGTCGTCGATGTACAGGGCGCTGCCGTCATCCGACCAGAGGTGGAATGTGTACGTGCCGTCAAGGGGAACGCGGATGTACCCGGCCAGCGTCAGCGCGAAGCGTTCGGGCTGCGAGAATGCCGGTAACCGGACGGTCGGGCTGAGATCGGAACGCACCGGAGTGATCGAGGAGAAGTCCGGGATCTTTTCCCATGCTCCTTCGAAGTACTGCAGGCGCAGGCCGAACTGCAATGGCGTGGGCGGCTGCACGGCGTCGTGCATCGAGAGCTTCGTGAATGTCGCGGACGCGACGAAGTGATCGTCCATACCCGGCGCGAAGGCCCGGGCGCGAATCGTCGCGCTCGACCAGAGTGTGATCGCCCTGCGGCAGACCCTGGATTGCTGCGTCGGCTCGCTTCCATCCAGCGTGTAATGGATCTCAGCCCCGCCGATCGGAGACTGCATCGCCACGCGGAGCGAGTCGAGGAACTGGCTCGCAGGGGCATCGAGCGTCACGAGTGTTGCCGTCGGCCGGTCGTAGAACGTCTGCGCGAGGCCCGCCGCCGCATTCGGATCCTTGGCAGCCGTGATTGCGGCGATCCGAATCGCGTAGTCGTCCGGCAACGTGACGGCGCGCGCGCCGTGCGGCAGGACGATCACGTATTTGTACAGATAGAAGTAGGAGTATGCGTCGCGCCCTCCGTCCTGCCGATGCCGGTGCGTACCCACCCATGCGATCGGATCGCCCTTCGTGTAACCGGGCGCGATCGTCGCGGGGTCCTCGTGCAGCTCCTCGCCCGCCACGCGGTTGTCCCATTGCGCGATCGGTTCCTCGCAGTCCTGGATCGGGATCGTGACGGGGCGATCGTCGATCAGGAAACGCGCCCTGCGATCGCCGCCGGCCGCGCAGGCCAGGATGTACAGACGATCGAAATCGCCGGCGGGAATGGCCAACTTCTGGCCCTGGCAGGCGAGCATGTTCGCCTTCATCGGTCCGCGCGGACCGGTCACGAACGGGATGTCGCCGCAGAGGAGCGTCGCCGGGAGCAGCTCGCCGGGCAGGGTCCGCGCGTTGCCGTCGAAGTCGGCCTCGTTCCGATCGCCGTGGTTCGTGATTCCGAGCAGGTTGTATGGGATCTCGAGCGGACGCGTCGTGGGTGGTGCCAGCGTGGCCCGCGGGGGCGCGAGCCGTACCGCGAACGTGCGCGGTTGATACGGCGCGAAATCGGCGACAACCCGCCCCTCGCGCAGGACGCACGGACCGATCGGCTCCTCGGCCCCGTTCACCTCGCGGGCCGCGACGATCGGGAGCGCGAACGCGAGGTGAACGTCGAGGGTCGCGTCGCCGTTCAACTCCTCGAGGCGAACGACGATCTCATCGGAATCCTCGGCCATCTTGACGGCCCGTACCGCGACCGCGGGGTTGCTCACCTCGAGGAACGAGAACCGCCGGCCGAGCGGGGCGTCGTCACCGCCGCCGGGGCCGGACATCTGGAACGCGACGAGCGGCTGGTTCAACCGATCCGCCTGCGGCGTGACCTGGCCGGTCCATTCCCCGGCGTGCGCGTAGATCGCGTAAGTGATGCGGTGATGACCGAGGTCCATCGAGCGCTGGTCCTCGATCCACTTCCAACGATCGTTGATGCCCGGCGTGTGGATTAGCGTCAGTCGCAGTGTGTGCGCGTCGGGCTTGTCCCATCCGTACTTGCAGTCGTTCAAAATGGCGATGCCGAAGCTGCCGCTCGCGTCGGTCAAGTCCGCCCACTGCTGTGCGGGGACCTCGTACTTCTTCTCGTTGTTCGTCGGCCGCTCGATCGTCCCGAGACCGAGATCGTAGGTGGCCGTATCGGAGAACGCGGTGAGCGGGAACGCGGCGGCGAGCAGGGTGGCGGATGTGCGCCAGTCGATGTCGTTCACGACCTCGATCCGTTCGCCCGCGTCCCCGGCGCCGAGACGGATCTGCTGCTTGAACGTCGAGCCGCCGACGCGACGCACGACCTCGACCGCGGCGCGCGCTGGGCCGTTCTCGATTACGTGAATCTCGGCCGGTCCGCGAACGTATTCGCGCGGAGGGGCCATCAGATCCTCGTAGTCGATCTCCCAGGCGGCCCAATTGTGCGGCGTGTCCTCGAGCATCTGGAGGCGGATCGGGGAGGAGAGCATCTCGCGTCCCTGGCGTTTGTCGAAGATCGACGCGATGTCGCCATCCGTGTTGATGCGGATCCGATAGTTCCTGTTGGACAAAGTCGAGTCGGTCGCGACCAGGTCGGTGTTCAACGCGGAGCGCGTGTCGGCTGAGCGGACGTCATACACGGCGAAGCCGACCGGCGGGACCTTCGCGCGGAAGATCACGCGGTCCGCCCAAGGCGCCCCATCCAGGACGGCTTGCGACGGCACCTCGACACCGTCCGGCGCGTACACGCGGATCGCCTTCGGCGCGCAGTCCGGGTAGGTGATCCTCGCCTCGACGATGTCCTCTCTCTCGATCGAGAGGGGGTTGTACACGACGACGGCGACGCCCTGCGCCCGGGTGTCCATCGCGCGGGCGATCGCGCCGCCCGCATTCTGTAGCACGGACGCGAACTGGTTCTGCGAGATCGCCTCGTCGTTCCAGGAGAATGTGTAGGCCTGTGGAATGCTGGTGCCCGTGAGATCGTCGTGGAACTGGTGCCAGAGGAAGCGTACCCACGCTTCGTTCAACATCTCGTGCGGATAGCGCGCGCCACCGAGCCAGCTCGCGATGACGGAGGCGCGCTCAGCCGCGTCCGCGAGCCGCTCGTTCTTGCGGTTCCATCGCTTCATCGCGGCCTCGGACGTGTAGCAACCCGCCCCGTGGCGGGTCATCAAAAGTTCGCCGCGATAGGTCGGCAGGCGTCCCGTCACCTCGGCGGGCATCGCGGACAGGTCCCGCGCAAACTGGTCGGATGAGGTGCTCCGTACGCGGATCGGGCCCTTCCCGTCGCGCATGCTCCGCTCGAGCCACAGAATCGTCGAGTCGGTCGGGGATCCTCCCTGGTCTCCCGTTCCAACGTACTTGAAGGCCGCGTAGAACCCGGATTCCGCGCCCTGGTGGGCCACCGTGGCGACCGTCGCGGAGTCGGCGCTCAGATCGTGGTCGAGCTGCGCGACGTACGCGCCGGGATTCAAGGCCGCGAAGAGACGCGATCCATCGACGCCGCGCCACACCCCGATGTCGAACGGTACGCCGACCGACGATCCCCAGGTGAGTTTCTGCGAGGAAAAGCCCTGGATCCCGCAGTGCGCGGCGATCGACGGGAGCGCATAGCCGAAGCCGAAGCAGTCGGGGAGGAAAACGTCACGGCTCGTGACCCCGAACTCGTGGCGGAAGTATCCGTTCCCGAGGAGCGTGTGCCGGATCAGGGACTCCGGGGACGGGATGTTCGTGTCAACCGCGTCGACCCAGCTTCCGGCGACGCGCCACCGGCCGGTGGCGATGTACTGCTTCAGGCTGTCGTACTGCGCGGGGTAGTACTCCTTCATCAGCATGTAGCGGAAGGCGCCTTCGAAGCTGAACACGTAGTCGGGGTACTTCTTGAACAGCGCGAAGTTCTGCTCCAGCGTGGCGGGGATGAACTCGTCGATCGTCTGCTGGATCGTCCAGCGCCACTGGGTGTCGAGGTGCGCGGTCCCGACGACGTACACCTGTTTCTCGGACGGGTTGAACGCTCCCTGCGAGGGCGGGTCCGCGGCGGCGGCGAGCCCCGCGAAAGAAGCGACACACAGCACCGACATCACGAACTTCATGGAGAACCTCCCGCGCTCCGGCCGGGGGGAGGATCGTTCGCGCCCCCCCTCCGCCGGATCCAACCCTGTCCCTGGTGTTTCAGCCGATCGAGCAGCACCGCGCTCAGGATCACGAGCCCGAGCACGACCTTCTGCGTATAACTCTCGACGTTCGTCAAGTTCATGCCGTTCTGGATCACCGCGATGATGAAGGCCCCGATCAGCGTCCCGAGGATTCGTCCCTCGCCGCCGCTGAGCGACGTCCCGCCGACGACGACCGCGGCGATCACGTACAACTCGTACGTGACGCCATACGTGGGCGCGCCGCTCTTGAGCTGTGAGGCCATGACGACCCCGCCCAATCCCGCCAAGGCGGCGGACGCAATGTAGGCGAACATCAGCACGCCGTTGACGCGCACGCCGGCCAGGCGCGCGGCCTCGGAGTTCCCGCCGACCGCGTAGATGTAGCGTCCGAGGACGGTGCGCGACATGACAAGGTGCGCGATGACGAAGAGCCCGGCCATCAGGAGCACGGCGTACGGGATGCCCACGACGGGGTCCGCGCCGCGGCCGAGCGCGACGAAGGCGTCCGGCACGCGGTAGATCGGCCTCCCCTTGGACAGGATGTACGCGATCCCGCTCGCGACCTGCATCACCGCGAGGGTCGCGATGAACGGCGGGACGTTGAAGCGCGTGATCGTGAGTCCCGAGAAGGCGCCGAACGCCGCGCATAGGAGAATCGCGACGAGCCCGCCCGCGAGCATCCCGCCTGCGGTCGCGTTTTCGGCGCCGACGTGGCCGATCACGCCGGTCGCCGCAACCGCCGCGAGCGCGATGAGGCTGCCGACCGACAGATCGATCCCGCCCGTGATGATCACCATCGTCATCCCGATCGCGACGAGCGCGATCACGGCGATCTGATTCGCGACGTTTCGCAGGTTGTCCCGCAAAAGGAACGTCGGCCAGCGATAGCTGGGTGGGGTCACGAGGGGAACGCCCGCGAGCGCGGGGAAGGAAGCAAGGACCGCGCGGACCGTCGGCTCGTAGGACTCGGGGGTCGCGATCGTGACGCCCGCGGGCGGGGCGAAGCGCTCGAACTGCGCGCGGATGTCCGACGGTTCGCCCGCGATGATCCCCACGGTCCGAGCCCCACCGAGGCGGGCGGCGAGGGCGCGGGTGAACCGCGTATCCTCCTCGTCCGCTCGGGCTACAATTAGTATGGGCCCGCTGGGGTCAAGTCTGGGTGCGATGGCCCGGGCGGCCGCCTCCCCGGTCGGGTGTTGCGGCCGCAGCGTCAAGATCGAGAAGAGCAGGCTCAGGAGCAGCAGCACGCCGAGCATTCCGTAGTTGCTGATGGCCTTCATGCGACCGCCAACCTGAGGACCTGTTCCTGCGTCGCCGCCGGGACGTCCCGGATCTCGCCGGTGATCCGCCCGTCATGCATGACGAGGATCCGGTCGCTCATCCCCAGAACCTCGGGCAGCTCCGATGAGATCATCAGGATCCCGCGGCCGCGCGCCGCGAGGTCGCGGATCAGGTTGTACATCTCCCACTTCGCGCCGACGTCGATCCCGCGGGTCGGCTCGTCGAAAATCACGACGCGTGAATCGCTCTCGAGCCATCGCGCAACGAGGAGCTTTTGCTGGTTTCCGCCGGACAGGTTTCGCGCGGCTTGCTCGGGTCCTGCGACGCGGATGTTCAAGCTCTCGACATAGCGCGCGAACGCGCTCGACTCGCGGCGTGACGCGATCCAGCCGCGCCGGCTCCAATGCCCCAGATTTGGAAGCGCGAAGTTGTCGCGCGCGGACAGCCCAAGGACCAGGCCCTGACCTTTGCGGTCCTCGGTAAGGAGGCAGATTCCGTGGCGGATCGCGTCGCGGGGCGAGCGGATCCGGACAGTATGTCCGTCGAGGGTAAGCGTGCCTGCGTCCGCGCGATCGGCGCCGAAGATCAACCGCGCGACCTCGGTCCGTCCCGCGCCGACGAGACCGGCCAGCCCCAGGATCTCCCCGTGATGCAACGTGAAGGATACGTCGCGAACGCGCGCGCCCGCGCGCAACCCACGGACAGTGAGGAGCGCCTCTCCGGAGGACGCGGCGCGAGCCTTCGGAAAACCCTGCTCGAGCGTGCGGCCGACCATGAGCGTGATCATCCGGTCCTGCGGCATATCGCTCACGGGCCACGTCCCGAGCGTGGCGCCGTCGCGCATCACGGTCACGCGATCCGCGATGCGCGCGACGTCGATCAGGCGGTGGCTGATGAACAGGATTCCATGCCCGCGCGCGCGCAGTTCGGCAAGGACAGCGAACAGCCGGTCGACCTCGCGCGGCGTGAGCGCGGCGGTCGGCTCGTCCATGATGAGGAGGCGCGCGTCCGCGAGCAGCGCGCGCGCGATCTCGACGAGCTGCTGGCGGGCGATGTCGAGGTCACGGACCGGCGTTTCGGGGTCGATGTCCGCTCCGAGGCGCGACAGGACCTCGCGCGCGGCGCGTCGTTCCGCCGCCGGGGCGAGGATCCGGCGCGATTCGCGGCCGAGAAAGAGGTTCTCGCGCACGGTGAGCGCCGGGACGAGGTCGAACTCCTGGTAGATCGCCGCGATCCCCGCGCGTTGCGCGTCGACGGGCCCCGCGATGTGCGCCGGGGCGCCGCGCAACTCCATCGTTCCCCGATCGAGGCGATGCGCGCCCGTGATGATCTTGATCAGGGTGCTCTTCCCGGCGCCGTTCTCACCGACGAGCGCGTGGATCTCGCCCGCCCGCACGTCGATTCGCGCGGAGCGCAACGCCTTCACTCCGGGAAAGGACTTCTCGATCCCTTCGAGACGGATGAGCGGTGGGGCCGACAGCGGCGCCCCCGGCGTCTGCGGCTCCTGCGAATGAGGCGAATTGCTCGGGTCCACGATTTGCGGCTCGATGTCTACTTTGTCGTCTGGGGACCTTGGTCCACGGCCGCACGAGCGTGGTTGTACAGATCGCACGGGATCAGGATCGTCGGCGGGACCGTCTTGCCCGACATGTAGTCGGCGATCGCCTGGATCGTCGTGCGCCCGATCGTTTTCGGCTGCTGGATCACGTCCGCGTAGATCTTCCCATCGTAGATCGCCTTGCGCGCTTCAGGGACCGCGTCGAATCCGATGATCTTCACGCGTCCCTGCTTGCCCGCCTTCTCGATCGCGGCAAGCGCGCCGAGGGCGGAATCGTCATTGATCCCGAAGATCGCATCGATGTCCGGATGGGCTTGCAGGATGTCCTCGGCCGTGCGGAACGCGACGTCCTTCATCCCGCGCCCCGTGAGCTTCGCGACGATCCGGATCCCCGGCTGCTCGGCGATCCCTTCCTCGAAGCCCTTCACGCGCTGGATCACGGACTCGACCTCGGGATGGTCGATGATCGCGACTTTCCCGCGTCCGCCGAGCGCGTCGCTCATGGCCTTCGCGGCGAGGCGCCCACCGGCGACATTGTCCGACGCGACGTGGCAGATGACCTTGGCCCCCTCGGCGAGACAGGCGATGTCCGCGGTGAAGACGGGGATTCCGGCCTTGTTCGCAGCCGCGATCGAGGTCCCGATGGACTTCGAGTCGCACGGGCAGACGATGATCGCGTTCACCTTGCGGACGATGAAGTCCTCGAGCTGATCCTTCTGCTTCGCGACGTCGAACTCGCCGGCCTGCACGATGACGTTGTAGCCGCGCTCAGCGGCGCCCTCACGGAGCCCCGCCTCGAGTTCCTGGTAGAACGGATGGGTCCGTGTCAGGAGCGAGACCCCGATGACGACGCTTCCGGGCGTCTCCAGGTGCGTGGGTGGGGCGGGTTTCGCGGCCTCGGGCGGCGGCGCGCCGGCCGATTGCGTGGACTGCGTGGCTTGCGTGAACTGGACGGACCCGGCGGACTGTTCGGATTGCTTCTTTCCCCTGCACCCGAAGATCGCCGTGCCGAGAAGGACGCCCATCGCGATTCCCAGGAAAACAGCCGAATACCCGACAGACCTGCAGCGAACCATGCCGACCTCCCCTCGTTTCCACCGCACCCACGCGGCGGCCCGGATTCTACCGGGAAGGAGCGCGCGCGGCCAGCTACTTCCCGAAGATCTTACCCAGCCGGTTCAGCACGTCCTTCTTGATCTGCAGGGAGTCGAGCCCGAGCCCCTTCCGCAGCGTGTCGGGGAGGTTCTTCTGGATCAGTCCCTGCGCCTGCCTGCGCGCTTCGTCCGCGAGATCGGA